>Ga0326597_10003987_pt1 | contig 20926 bp, 16 predicted proteins | sample RVTome_12_FD_203789 | JGI IMG/M metagenome (GOLD analysis project Ga0326597, IMG submission 203789) | Soil microbial communities from uranium-contaminated site in the Upper Colorado River Basin, Wyoming, United States - RVT100D185 | ecosystem: Environmental > Terrestrial > Soil > Contaminated >...
GCGATCGCCACCGCGAGAGGCTGTGTCGGTCGAATGCCGGCCCTTGTCTCGACGTTCAACAGCGACAGCGCGAGGCCCATCAGGAGCGGCGGGACGTCGAGGATCCACCCCGCGAGAACGAGGCCGGGCCGCCACCGTCGCGGTTGCCCCGCAGGCACGGCCGTAGACGCGCAGGTCGGCTCTGGGTCCGCTCAGGATCGACCCGCCGAAGTCGACAGCCTTGGCGTGTGCGGTTCCGGTGTGCGGGCCCCAAGGATCCAACCGCTGCCTCCAGGGAGGATTGGTGGCAAAGGCACAACGAGCCCTGGGCTCGCCGTAGCGCCCCATCACACCATCATCGAGCCGCCTGGGCACGGTTTTCGTACCCGGAATCGAGGAACCGTCGGCCCTCCGTCACTGGCGCAGCGGCGTTTCCCGCCGCCGCCGCGCCGCAGTTTGAGGCCCCCTCCGACCGCGCAGGAAACGCGGCTCGAATCCGAGGGTCGACCCGCGGGGAGAACGACGCGACCCGCGGCGGGGGGCGCCCCGCGCCTTCCGCTTGTCAACGGGGTGGTCTGTGGACCACCTTATGGCCAACACGCGCCGGACGCGCCGGAGGGGAGGCGAAGAGATGCGAGTCGGAGTGAGTGTTCTGCTGCTGTCGCTCGTGCCAATAGTGGCGGGGACGGAAACGGCGCGCGGCATCGTGTTCGAGGACAAGGACGCCGATGGGACCCGCGATCCCCGGGAGCCGGGGATCGCGAAGGTCCGCGTCTCGGACGGGCGGCAGGTGGTTCTCACGGACGAGGAAGGTCGTTACGCCCTCGAGATCGGCGACGAAGCGATCGTCTTCATCACCAAGCCCTCGGGATACGCGACGCCGGTGGACGCCCAGATGCTCCCGCAGTTCTACTACGTCCACCAGCCCGAGGGCTCTCCGCCGGGACTGCGTTATCCGGGCGTCGATCCGACCGGGCCGCTGCCCGCCCGGATCGATTTTCCCCTGCGTCGCCGTGAGGAGCCCGCCTCGTTCGAGGCGATCCTCCTCTCCGACACGCAGCCGCAGTCCGAGGCGGAGGTCGGCTTCATCGCCGACGACGTCGTGGCCGAGCTGGTGGGCACGAAGGCCCGCTTCGGCATGACGATGGGAGACATCCTCTTCGACGACCTGTCGCTGTTTCCCCGCTTCAACAGCGTGATCGCCCAGGTCGGTATCCCCTGGTACAACGTCCCCGGGAACCACGAGCTGAACCTTCGCGCACCGAACGATCGGTACTCCCTCGAGACGTTCAAGCGGTATTTCGGCCCGCCCTACTACGCCTTCGAGTACGCGGACGCCGTGTTCTTCGTGCTCGACAACATCGAGTACCAGGGCGGGGGAGAGACCGACCCCGCCGACTTCCGTGGAACCGGAGGCTACGTGGCCCGGATCGCCGACGACCAGCTCGCCTGGCTCGAGCGGGAGCTCGCCCACGTGCCCGAGGACTCGCTCGTCGTCCTCGCGATGCACGCCCCGCTCGAGACGTACCTCGGCGACGCACCCTCCATGAACACCCAGAACCGGCGCGAGCTGTTCCGGCTGCTCTCGGGACGCCGCCACCTCTACGCGGTGGCCGGACACACCCACACGACCGAGCACCATTACTTCGGCGAGGAAGACGGCTTCTCGGGACCGGAGCCGTTTCACCATCACGTCCTCAGCACCGTCTCCGGAAGCTGGTGGAGCGGTCCCCTCGACGAGAGGGGCGTCCCCGTGGCGGAGCAGCGTGACGGGACGCCCAACGGCTACCACGTGCTCGAGGTCGACGGGACGAGCCTCTGGGTCCGCTACAAGGCGGCGGGCCAGCCCGCGGACCACCAGATGCGCATCTCCTTCGACGTGGCCCACCACGGCCCGGGAGGAGACATCCTCCGCGACTTCCGGCCCGGCGAGCTGCTCGACGGGCGGCTCACCGTCGACGAGGTGCCGGCCACCGACGTCTACGTCAACCTGTTCGACGGCGGTCCCCGGTCGAAGGTGGAGCTCACGGTGGGGGGAAGGGGCCCGATTCCCATGGCGCGCGTGCCCCGCGTGGATCCCGCCACGAACGAGCTCTTCTTGCGGAACCGGGCGACGATCAAGCCGTGGGTGAAGGCGGAGCCCTCCTCCCACCTCTTCGTGGCCGATCTTCCCGACGACCTCGCTCCCGGGACCTACACCCTGACCGTGCGCGCCGTGGACGAGTTCGCCCGCGTGCACCATGCCCACCGCGTCGTCGAGGTCCTCGGCAGCAGCGCCCTGCCCGCCGCGCCCCGGCGCTACCCCGACTGAGGGGAGCGATCGCCGGCAGCCTCGACGAGCGGCGCCGTGGCGATGGCGGCCTCACCCGTCTTCGGACGCGCCGGCGCGCCGGTTCCGCTTCAGGCTGCTCCGCTGCCGTTTTTGTCGGATGCGGCGCTCCACTGCCGCCGCGGACGGACGGGTGGGGCGACGTCGCCTGGGGACGACGAGCGCCCGCTCGAGGAGGCGGCGCACCTTGTCCCGCGCGTCCTCCAGGTTGCGTCCCTGGTCCCGCGTCTTCTGGCTGGTGACGAGGAGGCGACCGTCCTTGTCGCGCCTCTGGGCGGTGAGTGATTCGAGGCGTTCGCGCGCGGCCGGGGTGAGGCCGAAGATGGCGTCGAGGTCCACGCGCAGCTCCACTCGGGAGGCCACCTTGTTGACATTCTGGCCGCCGGGGCCGGACGAGCGGACGGCACGCCAGCTCATCCCCCGCCGCGGGACCTCGGCCCGGCCGACGCGTATCGCCTCCACCACGTCGCCACCGTAGGAGCCCGGCGTCGCCGCGTCAAGGACCCGTCCCCCGTCCCCCCTGGCCCCCCCGGCGGCCGGCGGCCCGGCGGCCCGGCGGCCCGGCGGCCGAGCGGCTTGACCGCCGGTGTGCTACGCTTAAGACGTCACTCGTGACCGTTGTACTGGCGTTCGTCGTACGGGCCGCCCAATGGGGGGCGGTGTCAGAGTCGTGGGCGCACAGGCGACGTGGCAACGAGGCGAGGCCGAAGGAGGCCTGTACGTTCATGATCGAAGGCACCGTCAAGTGGTTCAATGAGTCCAAGGGTTTCGGTTTTCTCTCGCGTGAAGGTGGTCCAGACGTCTTCGTCCACCACACCGAGATCGTTGCGGACGGATACCGCACCCTCAACGAGGGCGACCGGGTCCAGTTCGAGGTCGTCGACAGCCCGAAGGGGCCCCGCGCCGCGAAGGTGACCCGGGTCTGACCGGGTTCATCGGATGAACCACTGGCCCGGGGCTTCGGCCCCGGGCCTTTCGCATTTCTGGAGCTCACCCGGACGTGAAGGCAATGGTGCTGGAGCGGGCGGGGCAGCCCCTGCGCGAGCGGGAGCTCCCGATTCCCGTTCCCGGGGCCGGGCAGCTGCGGCTGCGCGTGCGGGCCTGCGGCGTGTGCCGCACGGACCTGCACGTGGTCGACGCAGACCTGCCCGACCTCGGCCGCCGGGTCGTGCCGGGTCACCAGATCGTGGGCGTGGTGGACGAGGTGGGCGAAGGAGTGGAGCGTCTCTCCATCGGCGACCGCGTCGGCGTGCCCTGGCTGGGATGGACCTGCGGGGAGTGCGGCTTCTGCACGTCGGGTCGGGAGAACCTGTGCCCCCGAGCCCGGTTCACCGGCTACCAGATCGACGGCGGGTTTGCCGAGCTCGCCGTCGCCGACGCTCGCTACTGCTTTCCCGTTCCCGCCGGCTACGCCGACGCCGACGCGGCGCCGCTCTTGTGCGCGGGGCTCATCGGTTACCGCTCGCTGCGCCTGGTCGGGGACGCCGAGCGGATCGGCCTCTATGGCTTCGGCGCCGCCGCCCACATCGTGGCCCAGGTCGCGCGGCACCAGGGCCGCCGCCTCTTCGCCTTCACCCGACCCGGCGACGACGAGGGCCAGGAGTTCGCGTTGTCCCTCGGAGCGGAGTGGGCGGGCGACTCGACGCGCCCGGCCCCCGAGCCCCTCGACGCCGCCATCGTCTTCGCGCCGGTCGGCAGCCTCGTCCCCGCCGCCCTGCGTGCCGTCGGCGACGGGGGAGTGGTCGTCTGCGCCGGGATCCACATGAGCGACATCCCTTCGTTTCCCTACCGGGTCCTCTGGGGAGAGCGCGTGCTGCGGTCCGTCGCCAACCTCACACGAGAGGACGGCGACGCGTTTCTCGCCCTGGCGCCCCGCGTTCCCGTCCGAACCGAGGTCGAGTCTTTTCCGCTCGCCGAGGCGAACGAGGCGCTCTCCCGGCTGCGCGAAGGACGGCTGCGCGGAGCGGCGGTGCTCGTCGTCGACTGACTCGGCGCCCGGCTATTCCCAGCTCCCGTACATTGGGTTCGGCAGCATGAAGAACCGGCCGCCGAACTCGGCGAAAGCCGCGTCGCTCTCGTCCCGGATCGCCTGGGTCGCCCCGGGGAAGTCCTGGATGTTGTCGCCGACGATCGCGACGATCTCCAGAGGGGGCAGGTCCGCGCCGGTCGTTCCTCGCTCGACGGCGCGCAGCCTCCCGGTCTTGTCCCCCGGTCCCTGGTCGGGCCGGCACAGCATCACGTCCCAGGCGAGGCCGTGGGCGCGAAAGACGGCCTCCGTATCCGGGCACTCGGCCTCGCGCCGGTTCGTCACGACGGCGATGCGGCCCCCGAGCGCCCGCACCCGGGAGAGAAAGGCGAGAGCGCCCGGCAGCGGCACCGCCTCTCGCCGCTGCGTCCACGCGCGCCAGCTCTCGGGGCTGAAGGGCAGGCCCTCCCTCTCCCGCTCGACCTGGTACAGGGTGTTGTCGATCACGGTCTCGTCGGCGTCGACGACGACGCCCCAGGTCCCGGGCTCGAGGGTCGCCGCCTCTCGCTCCACGTGAGCGGTGGCCCACCGGTAGACCTCGAGGAAGACCGCGCGATGCTCGGCCGACGCCCGCACCCACCGGACGGCCGCCGAGAACTGGCCCTCGACCGCCGCGGCGCGAGCAGCGGGGACGGCCGGAGGTGAGGCGGGGCCGCCCGTGCGGCACGCGATGCCCAGGAGCATGGCAACGAGGACCGTCGAGCGTGGGTAGGGCATTCCGGGATCTCCGTTCCAAGGGGCGCGTCGGTGCACCGGTCTTGTCGCATTCTCGCCCGTTCGGACGCGGCGGAGGGGAAAGGGCCCAGCCGCGACGCGTTGAAGAGCGACCCCGCCGGCGGTATTCTCCGCCGCTGACGCTGGCACAGACAGAGAGGTAGAGGTGATGTCCACGACCCGATGGGTTTCGATCCTGGCGCTGCCGCTGGTGCTCCTCCCGATTGTGGTCCTCGCGGAAGGGGAGGGCGAGAAGGCGAAGAAGAAGGCGCACCGGGGTCCGACGGAGCTCGCCGGCCTCGAGTACCGGCTCGTGGGGCCACCGGCGGGGGGACGCGTGTCCCGGGTGGCCGGGGTCCCCGGTGATCCTCTCGTCGCGTACGCGGCGACGGCGTCGGGCGGGGTGTGGAAGACGACCGACGGGGGCATCCGGTGGGAGCCGGTCTTCGACGACCAGCCCACGAGCTCGATCGGCTCGGTGGCAGTCGCCCCCTCCGACCCCAACGTCGTGTACGTCGGCGCGGGCGAGGCCAACATCCGGGCCAACGTCGCGCAGGGCGACGGGATCTACCGCTCGACCGACGCCGGGAAGACGTGGATGCACGTGTGGAAGCAGGACGGCCAGATCGGCACCATGGTCGTCCACCCGACCGACCCGGACGTGGCCTTCGCCGCCGTGCTCGGCCATCCCTTCGGGCCCAACCCGGAGCGGGGCGTCTACCGCACCACCGACGGCGGGAAGACGTGGGAGCGCGTGCTCTTCAAGGACGAGCACACCGGCGCGTCGGACGTGGCGCTCGATCCCGCGAATCCGCGGGTCGTGTTCGCCGGTCTGTGGCAGGCTCGCCGGCGCCCCTGGGAGCTCACGAGCGGTGGGCCCGGCAGCGGGCTCTACCTCTCGCGCGACGGGGGAGACAACTGGACCCGACTGACCGGCAGCGGGCTCCCCGGGGGAATCTGGGGCAAGGTGGGCGTGGCGGTGGCGCCCTCGAACCCGGACCGCGTGTGGGCCCTCATCGAGGCGGAGAAGGGAGGGCTCTTCCGCTCCGACGACGGAGGGGAGAGCTGGACGCGGGCGAGCGACCACCACGCGATCCGCCAGCGCGCGTGGTACTACACCACGCTCACCGTCGACCCGCAGAATCCCGACGTCGTCTGGTTCCCCCAGGTCCCGCTGCTGCGGACGACGGACGGTGGCCGGACGATCAGGCGCGTCAGGGGGCCGCATCACGGCGACCACCACGACGTCTGGATCGACCCCACCAACGTCCGCCGCGTCCTCGTCGCCAACGACGGGGGCATCGACGTCTCGTCCGACGGCGGGGAGACCTGGTACGCGGCGCCGCTGCCGATCTCCCAGCTCTACCACGTGACGACCGACAGCTCCGTGCCCTACCGCGTGAGCGGGGCCATGCAGGACCTCGGCACCGCGTCGGGGCCCTCGAACAGCCTGTCCTCGGCGGGCATCACCCTCGGTGACTGGCACGGGGTGGGAGGCGGGGAGGCCGGGCACGTGGCCTTCGATCCCGAGGACCCCGACGTGGCCTATGCCGGCGAGTACCTCGGCATCCTCACGCGCTACGACCATCGCACGCGCCAGGCGCGCAGCGTGACGCCGTGGCCGGACAATCCCTCGGGCTGGGGCGCCTCGTTCCCCCGCTACCGCTTTCAGTGGACCGCGCCCGTCATCGTCTCGCCCCACGACTCGAAGGTCGTCTACTACGGGGGCAACGTGCTCTTTCGGACCACCGACGGCGGCCGGTCGTGGACGCCGATCAGCCCCGACCTCACCCGCGACGACGAGCAGAAGCAGCGCTGGTCGGGTGGGCCCATCACCGGCGACAACACGGGCGCCGAGTACTACTGCACGATCTTCGCGATTGCGGAGTCGCCGCTGGAGAAGGGCCTTCTGTGGGTGGGCACGGACGACGGGCTCGTGCACGTCTCCCGCGACGGCGGTGCGACCTGGACGAACGTCACCGCCAATGTTCCCGGCCTCCCCGAATGGGGGACGGTGAGCATGATCGAGCCGTCGCCCTTCGACGCCGGCACCGCCTACCTCGTCGTCGACAGCCACCGGATGGACGACATGAGACCGCTTCTGTGGAAGACGATGGACTACGGCCGGACGTGGAAGAGCCTGAGCGGCGGCCTTCCCGGGGACGTGTATCTGCACGCCGTGCGAGAGGACCCGAAGAAGAAGGGGCTCCTCTACCTGGGTACGGAGCGGGGCGTCTCCTTCTCGCGCGACGACGGGGTGACGTGGACCGCCCTTCGCCTGAACCTGCCGACTGTGGCCGTTCACGACCTCGCGGTGAAGAACGACGACCTCGTGGTGGGGACCCACGGCCGGTCGATCTGGATCCTCGACGACCTGACGCCCCTGCGCGAGTGGTCGAAACAGATCGAAGCGAAGGCGGTTCACCTCTTCACGGTTCGTCCCGCCACCCGGTGGCACTACGACGACCCCGTCTCCTCCCACGTCAAAGGCCCGGGGGAGAACCCGCCCCGGGGCGCCCTGATCCAGTACTGGCTGAAGCAGAAGCCGGAAGGCGAGATCAGCGTCGACATCCTCGACGAGAAGGGCGCCGTGGTCCGTCATCTGACCAGCAAGGAGATGGAGAAGACGCCCGAGGACGATCCCGATCCCTCCTTCGATGACGAGGACCGGGAGCCCCTCCCCACCGACGCCGGAGTGCAGCGCACGGTGTGGGACCTCCGCTACGACGGGGTGCCGCGACTCGAGAACGCGAAGGTCGACTCCGGCGACCCGGAGACGGGACCAATGGCGCTGCCGGGGACGTACACCGCGAAGCTGACGGTGGGGGACCAGTCGCTCACGTCGCCGGTCGAGGTCCGGCCGGACCCCCGGGTCGACGTGCCGCGCAGAGACCTCGAGGAGCAGCTGGCCTTCACCCTCGCGCTGCGCGACGAGCTCACGCGTCTCTCCGACACCATTCGCGACCTGCGGAGCGTCCGCGAGCAGCTGCGGTCGCGAGCGCTGCTGCTCGAGAAACAGGGGACGGCTTCCGAAGTCGTCGTCGACGCCGGCGGGCTCGTGTCGCGCCTCGACGCGCTGGAGGCGAAGCTCCACAACCCCGAGGCCGAGGTCGGCTACGACATCCTCGCCGGCCGGTCGGGTGGCGCGAAGCTCCACTCCCGCCTGGCTCCGCTCTACAGCTGGGCCGACAACGGCACCGGCGCTCCCACCGAGGGGATGCGCCAGGTGCACGTGATGCTCAAAGGCGAGCTCGCCTCTCTGGCTGCCGAGTGGAAGGGGATCCTCGAGAAGGACCTCCCCGCCCTGAACGAGAAGGCACGCGACGCCTCGGTCGGCTTCGTGGTCGCGCCGTCGCCTCGGCGTTGAAGGCGTGGCCTGTTCCCGTTCCCGCCGCCCGGCCATTCGTCGGCCGGCTGGGGATTCCCCCGCCTAGCGGACGCGCAGCCGCGGCAGGTACCGGCCCGTGCGCTCCTGGTACTCGCGGTACGCGTCGCCGAAGGCTTCGACGAGGTGCTCTTCCTCCCGGGGGGTGCGCCAGTGCAGGAGAAGGAGGCCAGGGACGAGCCACGCGACCGGCCACCAGAGGGCGCTCATCAGGGCGAGCGCCACGCTGAGCAGCGTGCCGGTCGTGTAGAGCGGGTGGCGGACGTAGCGATACGGGCCGTGTGTCACGAGCTGGTGCCCCTCACGGGTGGTGTGGGACGGCGAGATGTTCGGACCGAGGGCGCGGAAGACCCACACGAGGACGGGCATCAGGGCGACTCCGGCCGCGCCGGCCAGCCACCGCAGCGCCGGCGGCAGGGAGACCCGTGCCCAGTCCACCCACGGGGGGTGCACGAGATACGCGAGAACGGGAAGAAGGGCGACGACGCCGACCACGCGAAGCACGATCAGGGCGCCGCCTCCTCTCTTCCCGAGGGACCCGGCCGTGTGGTCCGCTCGTCGCCTGTAGTGGCCGCTGATCGCGAGCGCGGTCCCGAGGAAGACGGCGGTCAGGAGTCGAAGGGGCCCCTCGCCCATCGCGTCAGCCAATAATGTCTTCTCCCTTGTCCCGCGACGCGGGCACTATGAGTCAGCAGGCGCCGCCCGGTCAACGAGACTCACCCCCGCAGGGAGCAGAGACAATGCCTCTGTAACAACCGCACGCAGAAGCGTATCCTCCTGCAGACGGACTCCGGCGCGACCCAGGCAACGCCGTATCAGAGCGGGGTCGTGGGGGGTGTCTTGCCGGGAGGCGTGGATCGAGGGCCTCCACGCACACTGGGTCTCGAGCGGCGGAACGGTCGCCTGTTCATGGACGGCCACGCTCTCACCAACCTGGCGGCCCAGCACGGGACGCCGCTTCACGTGGTGTCGGCGAGGCGGCTCCGGGCCCGCTGCTCCGAGCTGCGCGTCGCGTTCGGGGCCTACAGCCGTCCAGTCCGGATCCACTTTTCCTACAAGACCAACCCGGTCCCGGGTCTGCTTCGCGTGATCCACGACGCGGGCCTGGGCGCGGAGGTCGTGGACGGCCATGAGCTGTGGCTGACCCGGCGGCTGGGCGTCCCCGCCGGCGCCGTCGTCTTCAACGGTCCCTTCAAGACGGACGAAGAGCTCGAAACCGCCATTCACAGCGGGATCGGGTTGGTGGTGGTGGACGGGCTCGCCGAGCTGGATCGGATCGAGCGGTTGGCCGCGGCGGCCGAAGAGCGTTCCTGCTCGAGAAGTGGTACATCGACACGCTCCTCCCCGATGGCGGCGTCCTGATGGTCTCTCTCGGCTGGATGCGCCTGTGCGGCGCGGCGGTCGCCCGCGTCACCGTGGAGCTGTTCGAGGCGGACGGTCGGGTGCGCCGCGGCGCGGCGAAGGTACGGCGGATCGAGGGCGGAGCGGACTGGCTGCGCTTCGGTCCGGCATCGATCCAGGGAGACCGTCTCGTCTGGCAGACCGACGGGCTCGCGGGCGAGCTGCACTTCGAGCCGCGCCACTCCAGCGTCGAGCTCCGGTCGCCCTTCCTCGAAGAGTGTGGTCGGCGGCTGTCGTGGACGATCGAGGTTCCCGACGCCGAGGTCACGGGGGAGGTCGAATGGCCGGGAGGAGGTCGCGTCATCGCCGGCCGCGGCCACCGGGACCGGGTCTTCTTCGACCTGCGACCCTGGCGGTTCCCGATCCGCGAGCTTCTCTGGGGACGCGCGGCGGCGGGCGAGCACGCCGTGGTCTGGGTCGTGGCGACGACGCCCGGCGAGAGGATCTCCGTGCGCTGGGAAGATGGACGGGTCGCCTTGCGGAGGCGACGCCGGCGCTGCGGGAGTCGCGCGTGCTGCTCGACAGCGCGGTGGCGGACGTCGAGGGGCTGCGGTTCGGCCTGTTGCGGCCGCTCCTGCGCCGCCTCAGCGGCGACCCCCACGAGACGAAATGGGCGGCGGGCGCCACGCTCGACGGATCGGCGGGACGGGCCGTCCACGAGCGCGTGATCTGGCGATGAGACGGGCGGCGATCGTTCTCGCATGCGTGACGGCCTTCTGCTTGGCACTGCCGGTGGGACTGTGGCAGCTCGCCCGGCTGCTCGACCGACGTCTGGGGCTGTCGCCGGTCACTCACCCGGGCGGGGCCGCGGTGGTCGTGCTCGGCCTGGCACTCATGGCTTGGGCCGTCGCCACGCTCTGGCGGGAGGCAGGGGGCCTGCCGGTGAGCGGGCTTCCCCCCCCCGCGGCTGGCGCGCTCGGGGCCGTACCGCCACGTGCGCCACCCGATCTACCTGGGGTTCAACCTGGCCCTGCTCGGAGCCGGCCTCGCTCTGGCTCCGCAGCGCTCGCCTTCGTCGTCGCGCCCGCCTTCCTGCCGCTCTGGCTCGTCTACGCCCGCCTCGAAGAGCGTGGGCTGAAGCGGCGCTTCGGCTCCCGGTTCCGCCGCCACGAGGCGCGGGTGGGACTCGTCCCCCGCGTGCGGTTCTACCAAGCGACGCGGCTCGCGGTCCGGGCACTGCTACCGACCGAGGTGGGGGGGTCCGGGCGGATCCCCGAGCAAGGGCCCGCAATTCTCGTGGCGAACCACGCCTGCTACCTCGTCGGCTACGCGGTCTTTGCCGCCACCTACGTGCCGATCAACCACTGGAGCATCGGTCGCGAGGCGGCCACGCTGTACCTGCCCGGCGAGGAGCGGCTCCCCTCACAGCGCCTTGATCACGAGGAAGCCGCCGAGGAGCAGCACGAGGAAGGCGAGCGCGGCGAGATCGAAGTTCTTCTCGAGGGTGCGACGCACCGGGGCCCCGAAGGCGCGGAGGATCGAGGCCACGATGAAGAAGCGCCCGCCCCGGCCAAGAATCGAGACGAGGACGAACGGCAGGAGCGCCATGTGCGTGGCGCCGGCGGCGATCGTGGCGACCTTGTAGGGAATCGGGGTGAAGGCCGCTCCGGCCAGGAACCACACTCCCCACTCTCCGTTGTAGAGCTCGACGACGCGGTCCCAGTGGCGCTGGGCGTGGTAGAAGTCGACGATCGACTGGCCGGCGGTGGCCATGAAGCCGTAGCCGATCGCGTAGCCGAGCAGCGCTCCCCCCACCGACCCCAGCGTGCACAGGCCCGCCGCGCGCAGCCACCGTCCCGGGCTGGCGGCGACGATCGCGATGAGGAGCACGTCGGGGGGGATGGGGAAGAACGACGACTCGGCGAAGGCGATCGCCAGCAGCGCCGCCAGCGCGTGGGGCGTCTCCGCCCAGTGCATGGTCCAGTCGTAGAGCTGGCGCAGCCAGCGCCTCGGAGCGTTGATGACGGCGAGCGCGGTGGACAAGGCGCGAAATCCTAGCACGACCTCATTGGGCGCGCGCCCGCGCCCGTTGGCGCTCCGCCGCCCGCGCGAGGGAGAGGCGGCGGGCGGCGAGGCCGGCGAGGAGGTCGGCGGACACCTCGCGGGCGGCCCGGGTCACGGCCCGTGACGTGGGCCGGTGTGTCACCCGGACGCAGAAGGCCACCACCGGGTCCTCGGGAGGGGCGAAGCCCGCGTAGTTCACGTGATAGCCCTGGCGGTACTCGGCCGCGGTTCCCGTCTTCATCGCCACCGGCAGCTCCCGTCCCGCGAGCCCCGCTCCCGTGCCGTAGACCGCCACCGCGCGCATCGCCTCCCGCAGGTGGGCGACCGTCTCCGCCGCCACCACCGGGCGCGGAGGGTCGTTCGGGTGCGGCTCGTCGAACAGCCCGAGCGGCCCACACCCGCCCTCGACGACGCGCGGCCGTGGCATCGCGCCCCCGTCGGCCACGACCGTCGCGAGGAGCGCGGCATGAAGGGGCGTGAGGCTCGAGTAGGTGAGCCCGATCGAGAAGTCCGCCATCTGGCGCGCGGTCCGAGGCGTCGGCTGGATGTGGCCCGCCGCGCCGAGGAGGGCCTCGGGCTCCTGGTCGAAACCCCACCGCCGGAACTCCTCGAGCATCGGCTCGCGACCGACCTGGGCTCCGAGCCGGGCAAAGGCGGTGTTGCAGCTGATGGCGAGGGCCTGGTCGAGCCCGGCGAGCGGTCCCGCCGCCCACGAGCACCACAGGGGCTGGCCCCCGAAGCGCTCGACACCCCGGCAGGTCATGTGGCCGATCTCCCGGTCGGCGTCGATGCCGGCGCGGTAGGCGGCGGCCGCGGTCAGTATCTTGGCGATCGACGCGGGCTCGCGGAGCTGGCGAAAGGCCGCGGCGCCCTCCCGGCGCGTCGTCTGCGCGTCGCTCAGCGCCACCAGCACGTCTCCCGTCCGCGGCTCGAGGAGAACGATGCTGCCCCGCCACTGGCCGAGGGCCTCGTCCGCCAATCGGCTCAGGCCGAGGTCGAGGGTGAGTCGCACGCCCCCCGTGGTCCCCTCCGGCCACCGGACCTGGCCGAGCGGGGCCTGAACGAGGCGGGGGTCGACAGCGTCTGCGAGCTCGACGGACCCATCCGCGGTCAGGGTTCCGACCAGCTCCCCGTTGCGGTCGCGGACGAGGGCCCGCGCCCCGCGCGAGCGGGCGTCGAGGGTGCGCTCGATCTCCCGGCCGAGGGGATGGGAGGAGAGCGGGGTCGGGCTTCGTTTCGCGATCTGCCGGGCTTCGTCGTCGTCGCCACGTTCGAGAGCGATCGCCGCGGCGTAGAGCGGGCCCAGCGGATCCCCCGCGCGCAGCATGACCTGGGCCAGGGCACGGGCCCCGCCGAGGTCGCCCCGGCCGAGGAGGCCTTCGAGAAGGACCCTCGAGCGCAGGAGGACGAGATCGGAGGAGTCCAGGACCTCGCCGGGCGGCAGTCCCTGCAGGGCGTCGGCCACCGCCAGGCCGGCGCGGGCGGCGCGAGAGGTGGCGGGCCACCGCTGCGCGTCGAGGAAGGCGATCCGGGCGGCGGCCACGTCGCCGGCGAGGAGTCGCTCTCGTCCCCTCTCGACGGCGGCGAGGCTGTGCTGCGCGAGCCCCGCCGCGAGGGCCACGAGCGCCCCGAGCGGCAGCAGGCTCCAGGCGAGGATGCGGACGAGAGCCCTCAGCGCGCGCCCGCCCCGGCGGACGCCACGACCGCGCCCAGACCGCGCGCCGCGCGGTACGCGGGCAGCGCCCGCTCGAGGACGCGCACGGCGACGGCGAGATCGTCCGTGTTCAACACGTAGGCGATGCGCACCTCGTCGCGGCCGAGTCCCGCGGTGGCATAGAAGCCCGCGGCGGGGGCCACCACCACGGTGACGCCGTCGAGATCGAAGTCGGAGAGCAGCCACGCCGCGAAGTCGTCGCTGTCGTCGACGGGGAGGCGAGCGACGAAATAGAACGCCCCCTCCGGCTTGCGGAGAAACACCCCGGGCAGTCGGGAGAGGCTCTCGAACAGAAGATCGCGGCGGCCCTGGTACTCGCGAACGACGCCCTCCGTGTACTCCGGTCCGAGCTCCGCCGCTCCGAGCGCCACGAGCTGGGCGAGCCCCGGGGGAGACAGGCGTCCCTGCGCCATCCGCAGCGCCGCCGAGTAGACGTCCCGGTTGCGGGTGGCGAGGCAGCCGAGGCGGATCCCGCAGGCGCTGTAGCGCTTGGAAAGGCTGTCGACCACGAGGCCGACCTCCTCGGTCCCGGGAAGCTCCAGCACGCTCGTCGACCTCGCCCCGTCGTAGACGAACTCGCGGTACACCTCGTCGGCCACGAGGAACAGATCGTGCTCGCGGCAGAAGGCGACGACCGCCTCGAGCTCGTCCCGGCGGTAGACGGTGCCCGTCGGGTTGTTGGGGCTGCACAGAAGAACGAGGCGCGTGCGGGGCGTCAGGGCGCTCTTCCACTCGCCGGGCGGGGGCAGGTGGAAGCCGTCCTCGCCCCGGGAGCGCAGGGGGACGAGGCGCAGGCCGGCCATGGCGGCGAAGGCGGAGTAGTTCGTGTAGAACGGCTCGACCACGATCGCCTCGTCACCATCGCCCGCGCACGCCGTCATCGCGAAGAGCACCGCTTCGCTTCCCCCGGTCGTGGCGATGATCTGGTCGGGGGAGAGATCGATGCCGCGGGCCCGGTAGTACGCGGAGAGGGTGGCCAGGCACTCCGCGGTGCCCGCCGACGGGCTGTAGGCGAAGATCCGGGGGGCCGCCGCCAGCTTCTCCCGCATCACCCGGGGCGTCTCGATGTCCGGCTGGCCGATGTTGAGGTGAAGCACGCGGACGCCGCGACGACGCGCCTCTTCGGCGAGGGGCATGAGCTTGCGGATCGGGGAGGCGGGCATCGTGCGGCCGCGTTCGGAGATCTGGAGGGTCATGGTCGTTTCTCCGCTTCAGTTGGCGGTGAGGCGGCTCCGGACCTGCTCGTCGTCGTCCGCCGACACCACCACTTCGAGGGCCCAGGCGCCGGCCACGGACCAGATCGAGGAGAACTCGGCGACGAGAGCCCTCGAACGAGCGGCGACGTCCTTGGCCAGGGGGCGGGCCGGGGTTGCCGTCCGCTCTGCGTCCACCACCGTCGACAGGTCGATTCCACGGATGCGGACCGACTTCTTGCCCTCGTTGACGAGGTGGATCCGCACCACGAAGGGCTCTCCCGCCCGCACCTCGGGGGGCACGACCTCGAACACCATGTGCCCGGCGAAGCGGGGCGGCCGCCGGGTGCGGACGTCCTCGGTCTCGAAGCCGGCGAGCGCGCCCGCCGAAGGGGTCGTGACCGTCGTCTTGTCCGCCACGAAGTGGCGTGGAGGGGGCAGCGGTGTGGGCTCGGGGGCGCGCCCGGGGCTCGACGGGGCGCGGGCGCCGGCCTCCTCCGGCGGGTGGCTGGTCGCGGAGGGCGACGGGCGCGCGGCGGCCGCGGACTCCCCGGAGGGGGAGCTCGCGGCGGCGGGCGTCCGGGCCGCGCGTCGGGCGCGGTCGAACGCATCGCGGGCCTCGAGGAAGTTCCGGGTGGCGTCGGCGAACTCTTCGCGCGCGGCGAGGTCGGTGGCCTCGCGCGCGGTGGCTTCGGCGCCCCGGAACTCCCGAGTGTCCGTGACCCCCGCCGCGCGTGCCTCGTCGCGAGCGGCCTGCATCGACGCGGCGGCTTCCTCGGACTGGGAGCGGAACACGTCGTTGAGGCGGGCGCTCAGCTCCGCCGCCGCGGGGTGGCGCGGGTCGAGCTCGAGCAAATGCGAAAGCTGCACGGAGGCGCCCTCGGTGTCCCCCGTGGCCAGCTGCTCGCGCGCCGCCGCGATCGCCTGGTCGAGCTCGGCCAGGCGGCGGCGGGCCTCGGCCAGGCTGCGCGTCGCCTCCGGGTGACCCGGCGCGAGGCGTAGGGCGCTCTCCGCCTGCGCGACCGCCGCCGTCCAGTTCTTGTCCTGCAGCTCCCGCTGCGCCAGCTGGACCTGCGTGGCCACCAGCGCCTTCGTCAGCTCGCCCACCTGCGCATCGCTTCGACCCGGAGGAGCTTCGGGTGGTCGGGTCTGCCGGAAGGTGAACCACAGGGCCAGGGCGGCGATCACGAGCGCGAGAGCCACGCTGGCCCGCACCACCGTCGGGAAGAAAGACGACCGACGGGAGCGTGCTCCGGCCGGGCTCGATCCGAACCGCCGCGCCCGGGCTCCCGAGAGCGAGCCGGACGGCGACGGGGAGGAAGGCGCGGACACGGCGGAGCTGTCGGGAAGCGGGGGCGCCACCGGGTGGTCTCCCCGCGCGGCCCGCCCCGCGTCGAGAAGGGCCTCGCGCATCTGCGCGGCGCTCTCGTAGCGCCGCTCGCGGTCCTTCGTCAACGCCCGGTCCACGACGGCGACGATTGGATCGGGAACACCGGGTGCCCAGCGCCGCACCGGGGGCGCCGCGCGGTGGACGACCTGGTAGAGCACGCTCGGGGTGGAGTCGGCCTCGAAGGGCTTGTGGCCGGTCAGGAGCTCGTAGAGCACCGCCCCCGTCGAGAACAGATCGGACCGCGCGTCGACCCGTTCCCCGAGCGCCTGCTCGGGCGACATGTAGTTCGGCGTCCCCACGACGATCCCGTCCTGGGTCATCTCCGAGGTGTTCATGCGGGCGAGGCCGAAGTCCATGATCTTCACCTGGCCGCCGGGGCCGAGGTGGATGTTGGCGGGCTTGATGTCGCGGTGGATCACGTCCCGGGCGTGGGCGTAGTCGAGCCCGCTGAGGACGGCGTCCATGACCGCGAGCTTGTCGTCGAGGCCCCGCAGCGAGTCCGTGTCGATGGCGTCGCGGAGGTCCCTGCCCTCGAGGAGCTCCATCGCCATGTAGAGGATCCCGCCGTCGTCGCCGAAGTCGTGGATGGTGACGATGTTGGGGTGATTGAGGCCGGCCGCGGCGCGGGCCTCGCGCTGGAAGCGCTCGAGGGAGTCCTCGTCGGGCCCCACGCGAACGGAGAGCGTCTTCAGGGCGACCTGGCGATGGAGAATCGGGTCGAGCGCCCGGTAGACCTCGCCCATCGTGCCCCGGCCGAGCTCGCCGAGGATCTGGTACTTGCCGATCCGATCGCGGTTCATGCGCGTGGCTTCCGGCCTTCTCCGCGCACGGTCGGAGGGTCCCGGCGCACTCGCGGGGCGGCAGCGCCCCGGAAGGGGGGCATCGTAACACGCCCTCGGCCGCGATTCACCGTGGCCCGCGGAAACGAGAAAGATCGGGCCGCCGGGGCTTCTCGCGCCGCCGCTCGTGCTCGTACACGGCCCGGCCGAGGCGGGCCAGGAACGGCATCCCCACCTCGTCGTACTCGTAGGTGTCGTCGTTGTAGATCTGGTTGGCGTTCGCCTGTATGACCGCGGTCAGGAGGAACTCGACGCCGTTCTCGAAGTCCACGACATAGGCGTTGTCGCTGAGGTAGCCGTAGGCCTCTCCCACCTTGTTGAAGATGCGGATGTTGGAGGGGAGCGGCTCCTTCGAGTCGCCGAACAGAAAGAACTTCACGTACGAGTCGGGGTGCTCTTCCCGGTCCGGATACGCGGGCTCAGTGCTCTCTCGGGGCAGCATCGACATGTAGGCGTAGAGGAACCGGGAGTCGTCCTCGGTCAGGTGGAAGCGCTCCTCCGGAGAGACGGCCTCCGGAAAGAGCACCGCCTTGAGGATGCCCTGCTGAGACGGGACGGAGAGGTAGTTCGAACGGCTGAAGTCCATGGGCTGGCGCACGAGCGTCCCGTGGCGGATGAAGCCGCGGCCCTGGCGCACCCCCGGCCGGTCGATCACCCACGCCTCGTCGTTGCAGGTGAGAGGCTGGCGGTAGACCACGCGCTCGCCGCCCTGGAAGACAAACGGGTTCGTGCAGCGGTTCTCCTCCGGGTCGAGGCCGGCCTCGAGTCGGCGCAGGATCCGGGCGTCGGGGAAGCCCCTCCGCCACAGCCGCTCGTTGATCTCCCTCTGCCCGAGGAACTCGTAGAGGCGGTTGAACGCATCGTTGTCGCTGACGAGGAAGACCTTCTTGATGAAGTGGGCGATCGTGGGCCGGCCGTCGGCCCTGCTCGAGTCTCGCTCGACCGCCGTCTGCGCCGGGGTGCCAGCTTCGATCCGCAGCGGGGTGTCGCGGGTCAGACCAGGGACGGCGAGGTCGTTCAGCTTGTCGAGGGCGAGGATCGCCGCCGGCAGCTTCACCGTGCTCGCGGGGTAGAAGTACTCGACGGAGAGCCGGTAGGAGAAGGAGCGGAAGGCGGGACGGTTGTCGGCGTCGCGGTCGATCTGCGTGTAGAGGATCTGCAGGTGGTGCTCGTCGGCCTTCTCGAGGACCGCCCCGAACCACTCGGGGTGGGCCCGGAGGACCTGTTGGAGGGGATCGGCCGCGGTGTCGGTGCTCCGCCCCATCGCCGCGGCCGCGACGAGCGTCCCCCCGACCGCCAGGGCGACGACCCTCCGTCCCATCCCGCCTCCTTCACCCTCGACCATCACCCGCCGACGCCACCCGCCCTGCGGGCTGAGACCAGTCACTGGACATCAGTGTGCCTCAACCCGGGGCCACGCGTCCGTTCGTTGGCCGAAAACGACGGCTCATGGGCCTTCGACGACGGCTCGTTGGCTCTCGACGACGGTTCATGGCCGGGCTCTCCGGCGACCCGCCTCCTTCGCCTCGCGCTCCACTCGCCGACTCCACCCGCGTCGCGTGACGCACGGGAGTCCCTCAGCGCTCGGGAGCGGGTGAGGCCCACAGGTTTGGGTTCGGCCGCGGCCCCATCTCGTAGACGAGCGTGCCTCCGGCCGCGATGTCCGCGAACCGGATGCGCGGAGCGGTCACCGGCCGGCCGTTGAGCCGCGCCGACTGGATGTTGACATTCTCGGCCGAGTTCCCCCGAGCCTCGATGACGAGCGTCCGACCCGGGTGGAACCGCGGGTCCAGCCGGATCACGATCCTCTCGAAGAGGGGAGCCGACAGGTCGACCATCGGGACGACCGAGGTCCCGCCGTCCATCTCGAAGAAGCCGAGCGCGCTCATCACGAACCAGGCTCCCACCTGCCCCTCGTCTTCGTCTCCCTCCCAGCCGTGGTACGGAGTCGACCCGTAGTACGAGTCGAGGATCGCCCGGGAGTACTTCTGGGTCAGCCACGGCTTGCCCGAGTGGTTGAAGAGGAACGCGGCCTGCATGTTGGCCTCGTTCCCGTGGTTCACGGAGTACTCGAGGCTCTCCGTCTGGGCCCGGTCGAAGGCGTGAGCCGCGTAGCGGTGGCGGGCGGACCGCTCAACCCCCTCCTCGAGACGGCGGTTGAACAGATCCCGTCCCATCCTCCCCAAGAGGCCGGGCACGTCGTGGGGCACGTACCAGCTGTACTGCCAGGAGTTCCCCTCGATGAAGTGCCGCCTCGAGAACGGGTCGAAGCCCTCCATCCACCGCCCCGCCGAGTCCCGGGGAACGACGAACTTCAGGTCGGGGTGGAACAGGTTCTTCCAGCTTCCCGACCGCTCGAGGAGTCGTCGGTAATCGTCCTCGTGGCCGAGGGCCTTGGCCATCTGAGCGACGCAGTAGTCGTCGAAGGCGTAGTCGAGCGTCCGCGACACGCGATCGACGTCGAGGGGCACGTAGCCCTTCTCCCGATAGACGTCGAGACGCTCGTTGCCCGCGAGCCCCGAGTACGGGCTGAGCCGTCGCCCCTGCTCCGTCACCGTGTGGCGCACGGCCTCATAGGCCCGGGCGACGTCGTAGTCGCGGATGCCCTTCTGGAAGGCCCCCACGATCAGAGCGGTCTCGGGGGACACCTCCATGATGCCGGTCATCTCGACGCCCGTCGGCCCGTTGCTCGTCCAGCCGGTGGAGTCGAACAGCTCGAGCTGCGTCACGACCCAGTTGTCCAGGATGTCGGGGGAGACGATCGACCAGAGACCGTTGAGGTTCCAGAAGGTGTTCCAGAAGGCGTCGCCCCCGTAGAGGCTGCGACCGGGGGGGAGCCGGCGGATCTGCTCTCGCGGGTCCACGTAACGGTCGTCCACGTCGTTCCACGTCTGCTTGGCGCAGTAGCTCCGGTAGAGGTTGTCGTTCCAGCGCTCCCGGGCGGCGGCGCGCACGCCGTCGAAGTCCCAGCCGAACGGACCCAGCTCGGCCTCGAGGTTGCGGCGGGCGCCGCCTTTCCCGACGAGGGAGAGGCCGGTCTGGACGAGGACAGTCTCGCCCGCCTTCGTGGTGAACGTCACGATGCCGCCCATCTCGCCGGCTCCCGACACCTCCAGGGCCTCGTGCCGCACGTCGTCGCCGACCCATCCCCCGAACGAGCGGAACGTCCGGGTCGTACAGGTGCACCGCGTAGTAGCCCGGGCTCGCCGTCTCGGTCTCCTTGAGGACGCGGGAGTGGTATCCCGCGTTCGCGCCGCGGTAGGGCTTGTCGACGGCGCCGTCCTCGACCGTGAGGTCCAGCGTGGACGGCATGAGCATCAGCCCGCCCATGGTCCAGGCGTGGAGGTGGCTGAAGCCCGTCACGTTGGCGATCGAGTAGTCGTAACCCGACATCCAGCCCGGGTTGTCCGGCCCGAGCTGCACCATGCCGAAGGGGACAGAGGCGTAGGGGCCCAGCATCCACCGGGAGTTCGACGTCCCGATCAGCGGATCGGCGTAGTCGACGGGCTCGCGGTCCGCCCGCCCCTCGCGGGCCGCCGTGAGGAGGAAGAGCAGCAGGAGGACCAGGCCGGGGCGCCTTCTCATGGACGAGTGGATTCTAGAGCGGGCCGGGGCCCCGAATCGACTCCGGATCCGGGGCCGGTCTCAGCGGCGTCGCCCGCGCGCTCCGCTCGACCAGTCCTCCCCCAGCGAGAGGCCCATCGTCCGCATCTGGTCCTTCAGGCTGGTCGACTCCACGAGGGCCTCGACCTCGGCGCCGGTCTGGCGACCCCAGCTCACCTCGCCTCGGCGAGTCCCCACACGAGCGCCGCCGTCACCGCCCGAGCCCCACATCTAACGGGCGATTCTTTCGGGCAGGACGAACTCGTACCGGCTTCCCCGGCTCCTCTTCAGCCAGCGATCGAAGCGGCGAAACGCCTGGAACACCGACCAGATCCGCCGGTCCGCCGCA
>Ga0326597_10003988_pt1 | contig 20922 bp, 20 predicted proteins | sample RVTome_12_FD_203789 | JGI IMG/M metagenome (GOLD analysis project Ga0326597, IMG submission 203789) | Soil microbial communities from uranium-contaminated site in the Upper Colorado River Basin, Wyoming, United States - RVT100D185 | ecosystem: Environmental > Terrestrial > Soil > Contaminated >...
ATGCCATATTCACCCAACCGGAGGTAGCCGGGGTGGGTTTGACTGAAAAAGAGGCTACCGACCAGGGATTCAAGATAAAAGTTGGAACTTACCCTTACAGAGCCATAGGGAGAGCCATCGGCATGGATGAGCAGGAGGGGATGGTCAAAATCATCGCCGATTTGGAATCGGATGAAATTTTGGGAGCGCATATCATCGGGGCTTTGGCATCTGAATTAATCTCTTCTATCACGGTGGCCATGGGACTGGATGCCAGAGTGGAAGATGTAGCAGAAATCATCCAGGTTCACCCTACTTTATCTGAAATGATCAAAGAAGCCAGCTTGGCGGTCAATAAAAAAGCCATCCATAACCTCAACAAGTGATTATGAAAGAATGCTGGGTATTTGACTTAGGGTCAAAAGATTACGCTGAAGTTCTAGAGCTGCAGCATCAGTTAGTAGAGAAAAAGCACAAAGAAAATCTGCCGGAAATTTTACTTCTGGTGCAGCATAATCCGGTAATAACCTTGGGACGCTCATCTCATCCGGAAAATATCCTCCTGGATAAGGCGCAGCTGGAACAATTAAAGATACAACTGCATTATATAGAAAGGGGAGGAGATGTCACCTATCACGGACCGGGACAACTGGTGGCTTATCCGATTTTCGATTTAAATAATTATAAACAGGACACCCATCTTTTTTTAAGACAGTTAGAAGAAGTGATTATCAAGACGGTTGCGAGTTATAATTTAAAGGCCGAGAGAATTAAGGGTTTGACCGGAGTCTGGGTCGACGGCAAGAAAGTTGCCTCCATCGGTGTGGCGGCTAAAAAATGGATTACCTTTCACGGCCTGGCTTTGAATGTCAACACCGACTTAAAATATTTTGGCTACATCCACCCTTGCGGAATGCTGGACAAAAAAGTGACTTCCATAGCAGAGCTTTTAAAAAGAAAAATTGATTTTGCCGAAGTGAAAAACAAAATTGTTGAAAATTTTTCCGAAGTATTTAAATTACGAGTGATTAAAAATAAAGATTTAACTTTAAATCGGGAGGCAAAAATCTTAAATAACAGCTTTAAAATTTAACCTACTTTTTAATCTCTGCTGTTGTACAGCCAACAATTTTAAAGTTTTAGGGAGGTGTAGTATGAATAAAAAAATAGTTTCTACTCCGAAAGCACCCGGAGCGGTGGGACCATATTCCCAGGCGGTGATAATAGAAGAGCATAATTTAATCTTTGTCTCCGGGCAGATCGGGATGAACCCTCAAACCAAAGAGATTGTAAGAGGGGGAACCACGGAAGAGACCAAACAGGCTCTGGAGAATATGAAAAATATTCTGGAAGCCTGCGGCTCCGGCCTGGATAAGGTAGTCAAAACCACGGTCTTCATGAAAGAGCTGGATGATTTCGGCTTGATGAATGAAGCCTACTCCAGATTTTTTAAAGAAAACCCACCGGCCCGTTCCACGGTAGAAGTGGAAGGACTGCCCAAGGGAGCCAAAATAGAAATCGAAGCCATCGCCTTGATTTAAAAGCCGACTCTGCTTATAATATAGTTTCTAAAACTAAAAAAGGAGAGTCGATGTTTGATTTTACCTGGACAGAGGAACACAAGGCGGTTTTTAAACTGGTGCAGGATTTCGGCAAAAAAGAAGTCCTCCCTTTCATTCGGGAAAGAGACCGCAAAGAGCAGTTTGACCCTACTATTTTACAAAAACTGGGAGAAGCTGATATTTTAGGAATCTGCATTCCCTCCAAATACGGGGGTGCTGGCTTAGATTATATCAGCTTAGGGATTGCCTGCCAGGAGTTAGAATACGCAGATACTTCTTTACGGGTAATTCTTTCAGTCCATATCGGTCTGACCAGCATGGCTTATCTGGCCTGGGGAAATGAAGCTCAAAAGCAAAAATATTTAGTACCCCAAGCCAAAGGCGAAAAAATCGGCTCTTTCGGTCTGACCGAGCCGAATGCCGGCTCTGATGTAGTCGGTATCCAGGCCACGGCAGATAAAAAAGATGGTGTTTATGTTTTAAACGGTGAAAAAATGTGGATTTCGTTGGCGGATGTGGCTGACAATTTCCTGTGTGTGGCCTGGACCGACCGCAAAAAAAGAGATAAAAGAGACCACACCGGGCTTTCGGCATTTATAGTGGAAAGAAAATTTAAAGGGGTTACTACCGGCACTATTCACGGAAAATTGGGGGTGCGGGCAGGCAATACTGGTTACATTTCACTTTCAGATGTGGAAATCCCGGCAGAAAATTTGTTGGGTCAGGAAGGGGAGGGATTTAAGATTGCCATGTTTTGCCTTGACCAGGGGCGCTATACTGTCGCGGCCGGCGCCACCGGCTTAACTAAGGCCTGTTTAGATGCCTCGGTCAACTACTCCAAGACCAGAAAAACTTTTAATACTTTTATCGGGGAGCACCAGTTAGTCAAGGAGATGATTGCCTTTATGGTGTCCGGTTTTGAAGCCAGCCAGCTTTTGTGGGCCAGAGCCGGATGGCTCAAAAATGAGGGTTTATCCAACTCCAAAGAAACCGCCCTGGCTAAATGGTTTGCCTGCGATGCCGCGGAAAAAGCGGCTTCCGATGCGGTGCAGGTTTTCGGCTCTTACGGGTTTTCAGACGAATATCCGGTGGAAAGATTTTACCGCAATTCCAAAGGTTCCTCTATTTATGAAGGTACCCGGGAAATTCAAAAAATTTTGCAGGCCGACTATGCTTTAGGTTATAAAGTGGATAAAGGGACCAGGTGTCCTCTGCCCAAATATCAGCCCGGTTGGTAACATAATTTAATGCAAAAATAAAACATCCCGCCGAAGGCGGGACGTTTTTTATCGGGACGAAATCTAATGCTCAGTCGTCGGAAACGCCTGGCTTATCCTCTGAGCTGTATTTCTTTTTGTCATCTTTTTTCGGTTCTTTTTGAAGTTTCTTCTTGGCTTTTAGTTTCTCCAGGCGATTATAGGCATCTCTATTTTCCGGGTTTAGAGTCACGGATAGCTTATACTCGTTCCGGGCTTCCTCATATTTGCCCGCATACTCCAAAGCCAATCCTATGTTAAAACGGACCTTGGAGACCCAGCGGTTATCATTGCGATTTAAATCTATAGCGGTTCTATAAGAGTTGACTGATTCGTGATAACGTTTCCATCTGTGATAGGTCAATCCCAGGTAATAGTGAGCTTCCCAGTTGTTGGGGTCAGCCGCGATGGCTTTGTTGAATTCTTTAGCCGCTTTGGCGTAATTTCCCCGGTTCAGCTGTTTGACTCCGTTATTGACGTGCTTCTGTGAAGCCACGGTCTGGCCATAGTTCTTGGCTGCCGGTGGGGGAGGAGTAGTTTTCTGAACTACCACTACTCGTCTGGTCGTGCACCCGCTCAAGCTCAAGAGTGCCGCAACCACCAAAAATAAAGCAAAGGTTAAGATTTTCTTCATATTTTGCTCCTTGGTTTGGTTTACCAGTATATCGTCATTTTTTTATCTTCTTTTTAGCACCAAAACATTATAAATACGATGAATTTACACCTCCGAAAGATTGCTCACAGCCACCCGACTACCTTGGAGATAGTCGGGATTTTAGGTTATGGATTTTTCTGTAAAATTCGGATTAGCTGGTCTATTTCTTGCGTGATATTATAAAAATGGGGCGAAACCCGGATTAATCCTTCGCGATAAGAGACAATGATTTTGTTTTTGATTAACTTTTCAAACAGCTTTTTCCCCTTTGGGGCAGAAAAGGATAAAATAGAAGAGCGATGTTTGGGGTCTAAAGAACTTTCAATTTTATAAGGGGATTTGTTCAGATAGTCAATCAGGTGGTCTAACAAACCCAGATTATATTTTTGTATATTTTTTACTCCAAGTTTATTCAATAATTCCAGCGAGCCGTGAAATGTTCTCAAGTTGGGATAGGCATAACTGCCGATTTCAAATTTTCTGGCAGAGGCAAAAGGCTTCAAGTTGTATCTGAGCAAATCCGTGAAATCAACCTTCCAGTCCACTCCCAGCCAGCCTAAAAAGGAGGGTTTGAGTTTAGGCAAAAATCCTTTGGAGCAGTAGAAAAAGCCGGTCCCGGGAGCAGAAAGCAGCCATTTCTGACCTCCGCAAGTTAAAAAGTCAATCTGACATTTTTTCACATCCAGAACCGAACTTCCCACCCCCTGTATTCCGTCAACCACAAAAATTATACCATTCTCCTTACAGATTTTGCCTATTTTCTCCAGGTCATTTTTATAACCGTTGAAAAACTGCACAAACGCCAAAGACAAGAGCTTGGTTCGGGGCGTGATTGATTCCAAAAAATGTTCAATCGAAAAAAATCCGTTTTCACTTCTGATAAACTTAATTTTTACTCCCTTTTTTCTCAAATTCAGCCAGGGGTAAACATTGGCAGGAAATTCGCAATCTGACAGCAAAATTTCATCTCCGGCTTCAAAATTTATCCCATTTGACACAATATTAAATCCATAAGAAGTGTTAGTGGTTAAGGCGATTTCAGCGGCTGAAGAATTAATAATTTTGGCTATTAATCCTCTTATTTTATCCAAAAGCTTAAAAGAATGATATTCAGTAGATTCGTCCAGCCGGTGAGTCAAGGTGCGGTAAAAGTCTAAGGCTTCCCTTAAAGAATCCAAAGGTAGCGGCCCATAGGCAGCATGGTTGAAATAAACGATATTCCTGGTAAAGGGGAACTGCTTCCTAATAGCAGAAAGGTTTTTCAAATGATCATTAGGAGCTTAAAATCAGGCCGAAAGTTCCGAAGATAAAAATCGCTTTCAAAAGCTGCCACAGCAAAGTATGCATAAGGTAATTAGCGGGCAGTTTGAAAGATTCCTCAAACCAGACAAATTGGGGCAGAGCCCCCAAGCTAAAAATCAGAATGGCAAAAAAGATTCCCGACTTTACCCCGGAAAAAGGGAGGAAAGGAGCGGTTAAGCTGTAGAAAAAAACCGGCAAAATCACTTCCACAATTTCAGCTTTGGCAATCAGGTTGACCACTTTTGAAAAATTAACCTCCACCGTGGCAGCTAGTTGATCTGGCAAATTAAGTTTTACTTTGAAGAATTTTTCTGAAATCAGTCTCAAAAAAATAAAAAGATTCAAAAAGATGCTGGCTATCAAAACCGCCAAAATTAATTTATAATAATCCATTTTGCCTCACTTTCAGAGCCATTTATTTTGTCTATACCAGTTAATCGTCTCCTGGGCTCCCCGCCTGAAATCGAATTTGGGTCTGAAGTTCAGTTCCATTCTGGCTTTAGAAATATCACAGACCCAGTAGCGGTAATGAATCTCGCTTAGTTTCTTTCTGGTTAAATAGGGAGCCTTACCGGTAATTTTGCCGCCCAGCTCTGAAGCTACAGCCACCAGGTATAGAAGAAACGTGGGCGGGGTAAACTTGAAAGGCTTTTTCCCCCAGACCTCCGCCGCAATATCGCCGGCTTTCTCCCAGTCGTAAATCTCTCCGTCCGCTACAAAATAAATTTCCCCCTGAGCTTTAGGATTTTCCGCGGCTAGGATTATGGCATCCACCAGATCCTGCACATAAACCAAAGAAAAGTAATTTTTATCCTTTCCCACCAAAGGAATTATTCCCCATTTAGCCAGTTTGAAAAAATTCAAGAGCTGCTTATCTTTGGGTCCGTAAATTGCCGGCGGGCGGATGATGGTTACCGGAATTTTGCCGGAGAATTCTAAAGCAATTTTTTCCGCTTCCCGTTTGGATTGGCCATAGGTTGAAACCGGCTCACATCTGTCGTTCTCTCTTTTAGGCTGACTATCTGAACTGGGACCGGATGCGGCTAAACTTGAAACTAATACAAATCTTTTGACCGGATAGTCGGAGTCAACCAATACCTCCAGCAGATTTTTAGTACCCCGGGCATTGGCTTTGAAAAAGTCCTCCGGGTTTTTGGCTTTGATTAAGCCGGCTACATGAAAGATATAATCAAAGTCAAAGAAGATTTTTTTCAGCGACTCCTTATCGCTGACATCTCCAAAAACCAGCTCCACCCCGGTATGAACAAGCCCGGATAGGTCGCTGGTTTTTCGCACCAGAACCGATACCAGGTATCCTTTTTTGAGCAGTTCGGCTGCCAGATGGCCGCCTACAAATCCGGTGGCGCCGGTGACTAAAGCTTTGGGCATAAGGTAATTCTTCTTGACAAAAAAATTTTTTTAAGTTAAAATAACCACATCAAAAAATATCACAAAATTTCTCATTAAGCAACTTTTTTATGGATTTATTCGACAAGTGTAAAAATTTCACCACTGCCCGGGAAGTGATGGCCCTGGGGTTATACCCTTATTTCCACCCCTTGAGCTCCGGCCAGGATACCGGAGTGGTCATAGACGGGCTGCCCATGATTATGATCGGCTCCAACAATTATTTAGGGCTGACCTCTCATCCGGAAGTAAAAAAAGCCGCCATCGAAGCCGTGGAAAAATACGGCTCCGGCTGCTCCGGTTCCCGCTTTCTGAACGGAACTCTGGATATTCATGTGGAATTAGAAGAGAAGTTGGCCAAATTCATGCACAAAGAAGCGGCTTTGGTTTATTCCACCGGGTTTCAGACCAACTTAGGCACAATCTCCACCTTGGTCGGCAAGAGAGAATTTATCATCACCGACCGGGCTAACCACGCTTCTATTTTTGACGGCTGCCGTCTGGCTTTCGGTGAAACGGTCAAATTCAAACACAATAATATGGCAGACTTAAAACGGGTCCTAACGGCCTGCGGAAAAAATACCGGCAAACTGATTGTAGTAGATGGGGTTTTCAGCATGGAAGGGGAAATCGTCAATCTGCCTGAAATCGTGGACTTGGCCAAAAAATACAAAGCCCGCATCATGGTGGATGATGCTCACGGCATCGGGGTCTTAGGGGAAGGCGGCCGAGGAACCGCGGAGCATTTCGGTTTAGAGGATGAGGTGGACATAGTCATGGGGACATTTTCCAAATCTTTTGCCTCTCTGGGAGGGTTTATCGCGGCCAAAGAAGAGGTGATTCATTTTATCAAGCATTTTTCCCGGGAGCTGATTTTTTCGGCTTCCATGCCTCCGGCCGCCGTGGCGGCTACTATCAAAACCCTAGAAATCATTCAAAGGGAGCCGGAAAGAAGAAAAAGATTGTGGGAGATTACCCATAAAATGCAAAAAGGTTACAGAGATTTAGGATTTGACATAGGACATACCCAGACTCCGGTAATTCCCATTATCATCGGAGAGGATTTGAAAACTTTCCAGTTCTGGAAGATGCTTTTTGAAAACGGGATTTTCGCCAACCCCATAATTTCACCGGCAGTCCCCAAGGGCCGGGCATTGATTCGCACTAGCTACACCGCCACTCATACCGACGAACAGATGGACAAGGTGCTGGAAGTTTTCGCCTGTGTGGGGAAAAAGATGGGTGTGATTAAATAAATTTTTAAATGTGCAAATTTATCCGGTTCGTTCCCCTCAAGAATTAAAAGAATTCATCCGTCTCCCTTGGAAAATTTATCAGGACGACTCCGACTGGGTGCCTCCTTTGCTTTATGAAAGAAAGAAGTTTTTCGACCGCAGCCAGAACCCTTTCTTCAAACATGCCGAAGTGGAACATTTTCTGGCTGAAAATAATTCCGAAATCGTAGGGAGAATCGCCGCCATAGTCAATCACCGCCACAACCAGTTTCACTTAGATAAAGTCGGCTTCTTCGGGCATTTTGAGGTAATCCGGGATTATGAAGCCGCCTGGGGTCTTCTGGATGCCGGCCGGGAATGGCTGAAATACAAAGGGATGGAGGTTATGCGGGGCCCGGCTAATTTTTCCACCAATGACGATGTGGGTTTTTTGGTGGAAGGATTAAACCGGCCGCCGGTTGTAATGATGCCTTATAATCCTCCTTATTATGTGGAATTTGCAGAACAATTCGGCCTTTCAAAAGTCAAAGACCTGTACGCCTATTTTTTTGACGGCCGCCGTGGTTTTCCGCAGAATATCATTTCTTTGAGCGAAAAAATGAAGAGCAAAGAGAGGGTTACGGTGCGCACCCTCAATCTGAAAAAGCTGGATGCGGAATTGCAAATCATCAAACAGATTTACAATTCGGCCTGGGGAAATAATTGGGGTTTTGTGCCTATGACCGATGAAGAAATTAATTTTCTTGCGGATGATTTGAAAGCTATTGTAGACCCGAATATTGTTTTTTTGGCATTCGTTGACGGCAAACCGGCCGGTTTTTCTCTGGCTCTGCCGGATATTAACCAGGTTTTGATAAAAACTTCCGGACGGCTTTTTCCGTTGGGCCTTCTTAAAATAATCTGGTATATGAAAGTAAAAAAAATAATTAACCGAGTCCGGGTGATAATTTTGGGGGTGGTGCCGGAGTATCAGAAAAAAGGGATTGAGCTGATTTTTTTTGCGGATACTTTCAAAAACGGAACGGAAAGGGGTTATACTTCTGCGGAGTTCGGCTGGATTCTGGAGGATAATTTTTTGATGAGGAAGCCCTTGGAGACGATGGGGGCTAAGGTGTATAAGGTTTACAGGATGTATGAGATGGTGATATAATTTTTCTGTGGGAATTTTTATACTCTAAACTTTCCTCTGACACCTGGGGCAGAAATGGCTGGACCTTTGACCTACCACAATTCTTTTAATTTTAGTTTTACATCTGGAGCATCTCTCCCCTTCTTTCCCATACACCTTATGAAAAACCTGAAAATACCCTTTTCTCCCTTCCACATCCACATAACTTCTGACCGAAGAGCCACCGGTTTGAATCGCTTTTTTGATAATTTTTTGAATAGCTTGATGCAGGTCAGAAAGTTTTTTAGAGCTTAACCGGTCTGTCCTGGTCTGGGGATGGATTTTGGCTTCAAAAAGAGATTCGTCAGCATAAATATTTCCAATTCCAGCTAATAAACTTTGGTCCAGCAAAGCCGGTTTAACCATTCTTTTCCTTGCTTTAAAAATTCTAATAAATTCAGCCAAAGAAACTTTCAACGGCTCCGGTCCTAATTTTTCAATTGCTTTGTGGGAATTTTCTTCCACTATGTAGGTTTTTCCGAACTTGCGCATATCCTCAAAGCGTAATTCTCCGGAATTGTTTTTGAATTTGATTTTCAGAATATCATGCTTGGATTTGGGTAAATTATTACTCTTCTGGAAAAATAAATGCCCGGTCATTCCTAAATGGGTCAGCCAGGTTTTGTTATTAGATAATGAAATTAAGATATTTTTACCCCTACGGGAGATTTTTTCGATTGAAGAGTTCTCCAGATTGCGGGAGAATTTGGGAAGCTCTTGCTTGATTACTTTAGGATAAAAAACTTCTACTTTGTGGATGGTTTTGCCTAAGATGGTTTTTTTCAACCCTCGGATAACGGTTTCTACTTCGGGTAGTTCAGGCATCCTACTTATTTTTAAGCTTTCCTATTGCCTCTTTTAAAGCCAGAAAATCGGCGTCATCCTTGACGCTGTATTCTAAATCCCGATAGGCAACTTTGCCATCGTTGTCGATCAGAAATGCTGTCCTTTTGCAATAATTTTTCTCTTCATTCCAGCTGTCATACAATCGAGCTATTTTTCCATTATAATCAGACGCCAGAGTAAAAGGCAGATTATGATGCTGTGCCCAGGCATGATGGGAGTAAACATAGTCACCGGAAATGGCTATAATCTGGGCCCCTAATTTCTGCAAATCGGAAAAATTGTCCCGCATGGAGCACATTTCTTTGGTGCATCCGGATGACCAGTCAGCCGGGTAAAATGCTAAGATAACGGGTCCTTTTCCGAATAAAGAAGATAGCTTCAAACCTTCGTGATTCATAGTATCTTTAGTAGCATAAGGTAAGGTAAAATCAACTGCTTTGTCTCCTACATTGGGTGCTTTGTCCATAATTTCTGCTCCTGATGAAATTTTTACGTCTTTGATGGAAATTTTGTCAGCTACAACCGACTGAGAAATCGTCAGAGCAACTATAGCAAGACTTAATAATGAAACCAATAATTTCATTTTCATTTTACTCCTTTATGCTTTTTTGCATAAAAACATAAACTGATAGGTGTACTTAAAAGGAACTATTTTCCAGATAGTTTTCAGCCCCATTTTTTTCAAGCCCTTGAATTTCCACAAAATAGAATTATCATCATCCACTTGCAGGACTTTTAGTCCATTCTTTTCCAAAAGCTCTTTCCAGCCCTCCAGGGAATACAAGGTCTCGATGGCATCCTGCTGTTCGGTTCCCTTTTTACCGGTGATTTTATATCCCCAGAAGTTCAAATTGGGAACCGTAATCAAAACCTGACCCTCGTTTTTCAGAACCCTTTTCACCTCATTCAGCGCTTTTTCCTTATCCATGAAATGCTCCAGCGAGCCTAAGATTGTTACGTAATCAAAAAAATTATTCTCAAAGGGAAGCTTTTCGGCCGGAGTGGCGTAAAATTTAGCTTTGCCATTGGTAAGCCGTTGCGCAATTTTTACAGCTTCCGAACTGATATCCACCCCGTAACACTCCAAACCATATTTGAGAGCATTTATTATGAAATACCCGTTTCCACAAGCAATATCCAGTAATCTTCCGCGCGGCTTCAAATACTTGAAAAAATAGTAAGCCTCAAGCGGCAGCCATTCTTTTTTCTCGGCGTAAAACTGGTCGTAGTAGGTTTTGACTTTTTCTTCCAGGTTAGCGGTCATATTAAAATATAGATTTTCAAGCTTGATTTGTCAATTTGATTAGCCCTTTAAAACCCTTGGTTTTGGCTCTTTTTCGTATTATTTTACGGCATGCTGGACTTCTTAAAAGAGCTCAATCCGCCTCAAAAAGAGGCGGTTACTCACGCTTCCGGGCCGCTTCTGATTTTAGCCGGAGCCGGCTCCGGAAAGACCAGAGTTTTAACCTACCGGACTGCTTTTTTGGTGGCTGAAAAGAAAATTCCTGCTCAAAATATTCTGGGTGTCACATTCACCAACAAGGCCGCCGGAGAAATGAAAAATAGAGTAGAAGGATTATTGGGGCTGAAGTCTGCCAATTTGTGGTTTTCCACTTTCCATTCTCTGTGCGCCAAAATTTTAAGGACCGAAGCCAGTCACATCGGCTACAGCAGATATTTTACCATTTACGATGACGACGACCAGACCGCTTTAATCAGAGAATGTCTGGAGGAATTAGATATCTCCTCCCAGAAATTTTCTCTTTCCGCCATCCTGAACAAAATTTCGGCCTGCAAAAATATTTTGATGGATTGGAGAACGTATCCTAATTACGCTTACGATTTCTTTGAGAAAAATGTGGCTAAAGTATATGAGCTTTATCAGAAGAAATTAGAAAAAGCCAACGCCTTTGATTTTGATGATTTGATAATGAAGGCAGTGGAGGTGCTCGAGAAAAATCCCAAAATTTTAGAGAAATATCAGAATCTGTGGGAGCATATTCTGGTGGATGAATATCAGGATACCAACAAAGCCCAGTATGTTCTGGTGAAATTGCTTTCGGATAAAAATAAAAATCTGTGTGTGGTGGGAGATGATGACCAGTCGATTTACGGCTGGAGGGGGGCGGATTTGAATAACATTCTGGATTTTGAAAAAGATTTCCCCAACTGTAAAGTGATTCGTCTGGAGCAGAATTACCGCTCTACCAATATTATTCTGAATGCGGCCTGGTCGGTGGTCAAAAACAACAGTTCCCGCAAAGAGAAAAAGTTGTGGACCGAAAAAACCGGCGGTGAAAAACTGACAGTGTCGGTCTGCTATGATGAAAAAAATGAAGCTATGGGGATTGTGGAGAAGATTAAAGAATTATCCAGAGATTACAGTCACAGTGATTTTGTCATCTTATACCGCACCAACGCTCAATCCCGAGTTTTGGAACAAGCTTTAAGAGATGAAGGGATTCCTTATGCTATAGTGGGTGGCGTGAGATTTTATGAAAGAAAGGAGATCAAAGATATTCTGGCTTTTTTGAGAATCTTGCTAAATCCGAACGACGGGTTAAGCTTAAAAAGGGTTCTGAAAACTTTTGGGGAGGGGATTGGCGCTAAAACTATTTTGAAAATTGAAGAGTCGGCTTTCAAAAATAGCAAAACTTTGCTGGAAAGTTTATTTGAAAAAGAGCTGGTTAGCTCTCTTGCGACCAAAGCCAAAAATTCAATTCTGCAGATTGCTCATCTGATAAAAGAGCTAAATGAGCTAAAAAATAAACTTCCGGTGAATGAATTGGCTGAAAGAATAATTAAGGAAACCAGATATCTTGATATTCTCTTGCTGGATCGAACGGAAGAAGCAGAAAGCAGAGTCGAGAACGTCAAAGAATTGATTTCTGCCACCACAGAATTTAAAGAAAGACACCCTGAACCCACTCTGGAGAATTTTTTGGAAGAAGTGAGTCTGTTGACGGATTTCGACCGCTGGGACGCTTCGCAGGCGGCTGTGAGTTTAATGACCCTCCATTCTGCCAAGGGGTTGGAATTTCCGGTGGTCTTTATCTGCGGCCTGGAAGAAGGGCTATTTCCTTTATCCCGCTCGATGAATACGGTAGCTGAATTAGAAGAGGAGAGACGGCTTTTTTATGTGGGGGTGACCCGGGCTAAGAAAAAAGTTTTCCTGTCATATGCTAAAAGAAGAAAAAGATTCGGGGAGATGCTGAATCTGAAATCCCGATTTTTAGACGAGATTCCGGAAGAATTAGTAGAAATTGAAAATTTTGAGGAAAAATTTGCTGACAGAATTAGTCTGGCTGAAAAGTCCCATTACAACCATTATGATTCTATGCTCAAAGTCGGAACCAGGGTGATTCATTCTACTTTCGGTCTGGGGGAGATTATTAAAAAAGAGGGATTTGGGGAAGATTTACAGCTGACGGTTATTTTTAATGAGGGCAGAAAAAAACTGATGGCTAAGTATGCTAATTTGGAGATTGCAGGTTAGGATTGACAAATTATATATCGTGGTTAGATTATAATGGTTCGATAAACTCACCATAGAAAATATGGCTATTACTATTCAGGATGTTGAGCATATTGCGAAGCTGGCTCGCTTGAAATTGACGGAAGAAGAGAAGCAGCGCTTCCAAAAAGAGCTGGGGAAGATTATTGAATATTTTGACCAGTTGAAAAAGTTAAGCACCGAAGGCGTTCCTCCGACTACGCATGTGGTTGCTCTGGAGAATGTTTTGAGGGAAGATGTCATTAAACCTTCTCTGCCGGTGGAGGAAGCATTGGCTAATGCACCGGATAGGAAAGGGAATTATTTCAGAGTGCCGAAAGTGGTGGAAAAGGAAAGTTAAAAATTAAAATTGCTACGTATATCTATCTGGGTAGGGTCGGGTCCCCGCACCCGACCTTTAAAATTTTAGAAACTAACCCCTCCCTTGCCCTCCCCTAAAAGGAGAGGGGATTTCTCGTCTCCCTCTCCTCGTAGGAGAGGGGTGGGGTGAGGTCAGTATTTTGTAGCGCCCTATTTTACATAGGGCGTTCGACCGATATGAAATCGGTCGCTACAAGCAGCAAGTCGGTGGGACTGGGGCTGGAGCATCTTTGAAGACAAAATTGATCAAGAAAATAATGTCTGACAAGTTAACTTTTGTATCATTATTGGCATCGCCGTCGCATTTTTCAGGAATCGGAGCAGGTCCCATTTTAAATACATAGTTGACCAGATAAATTACATCAGCCAGATTTATATTTCCATTGCCGGTTGGGTCTCCTCTTTTGGTTTCACCGCACAGAACTGTGATTTGGACGGTTTCGCTGTCACAGGCGACTGTGTCGCAGGCGGTGAAAGTGACGTAGTATGTCCCGCTTTGGGTGAAATCGGGTGTGAAGGTGAAGACGCCGGAGCCGTTGCCGGAGTCGGAAAAGGAGGAGTTGGGAGGGAGGTTAAGGGTGGAGAGAGAAGGAATCGTTGGACAACCAAGATAAACAGAAATCCTAAAAGTTAAAGATTCGTTTTCAGTTACAGATTTAGGGGTTAAAGATTGAATAATAAATTGACCAAAGAGACATTGTATATACTTAATGGTAGCATAATCAGTAGAAGTTCCACTGCCTCCGCTTTCGCCGGTCACGTACACTTTTCCACTCCCATCCACTGCCAAAGCATTAGCATCGTCGTAATCATTCCCCGGTCCATTGTAGCGTCTGACCCATAAAGTATCTCCGTTAGGTGAATATTTAATCGTAGCGTAATCATAATCAGTTAGACCACCCGAGCTGACACCGGTTACATACACACCCCCACTTCCATCAACTGCCAAAGCAAAGGCATCGTCGTCACCGTTCTCCGGCCCATTGTAGCGTCTGACCCACAAAGTATCTCCATTAGGGGCATACTTGATGGTGGCATAATCATAAGAAGTTCCACTGCCCGGACTATACCCAGTAACATACACATTCCCACTTCCATCCACTGCCAAAGCATTAGCTGCGTCTTGACTATTCCCAGGTCCATTGTAGTGTCTGACCCATAAGGTGTCTCCATTAGGAGCATACTTAATGGTGGCATAATCACGAAAAGTCCCACTTTCTTCACTAAAACCAGTAACATACACATTCTCACTTCCATCCACTGCCAAAGCGTTAGCAAAATCCTGATTATTCCCTGATCCATTGTAGCGTCTGACCCATAAGGTGTCTCCATTAGGGGCATACTTAATGGTGGCATAATCAGTAGAAGTTCCACTGCCCCAGCTATAACCAGTCACATACACATTCCCACTGGCATCCAGGGTCAAGGCCGTAGCTACGTCGTCAAAATTCCCAAATCCATTGTAGCGTCTGACCCATAAAGTATCTCCGTTAGGGGTATACTTGATAGTAGCATAGTCACGAGAAGTTCCACTGCCGTCGCTCTGACCAGTCACATACACATTTCCGCTCCCGTCCACTGCCAAAGCCAGAGCTGCGTCTATGTTATTCCCCGGTCCATTGTAGCGTCTGACCCATAAGGTGTCTCCATTAGGAGCGTACTTAATGGTGGCATAATCAGTAGAAGTTTCATTGACCCTGCTTTCGCCGGTCACATAGACATTGCCGGCGTTATCCACCGCCAAAGCCAACGCTGCGTCGGTGCTATTCCCTGGTCCATTGTAACGTCTGACCCATAAGGTGTCTCCATTAGGAGCATACTTAATGGTGGCATAATCACGAAAGGTACCATTTCCCTCACTAAAACCAGTAACATACACATTCCCACCTCCATCAACCGCCAAAGCATAAGCTACGTCCTCGCCATTGCCCAGGTTATTATATCTTCTCACCCAAGCAGTATCCACCTGTGCCAAGACTGGAATATAGGAAAGAAAGACAAATAAAAAGAAAAAATATATTCTGATTCTCATGCTTTCCTCAAAACTTTTTGCTCGCAGATTTATATTAGTGAAAATCTTAAAAAAGTCAAGCATCAAATTTTCCTGTTGACAAAAAATCTTTAGCTCTGGGTACAGGGACCCAGAGCTACCCATGTGGGTAGGGTCGGGTCCCCGCACCCGACCCATCTAAATTTTAGAATTCAATCAGAAGTTAAAATTTTAAAGTTGTTTTTTCTATTGACAACCCCCAAAAGCTTTTGTAAAATAGATTGTTTTTTTATGGTTACATAACAGCCCAATGAAAAAACAAAAGAGCAAAATAAGGTGTATCGGCATCATTCCTGCCCGCTTTGACTCTCAAAGACTCCCCGGAAAGCCCTTAATTTCCATAGCCGGCAAACCCATGATTGAACAGGTGTACAGACGAGCAAAAAGAGCCAAAAAATTAGATGAAGTGATTGTTGCCACAGATGATAAAAGAATTTACCAAGCCGTAAAAAAATTTGGTGGTAAAGTTATTCTAACACCAAGAAATCTCAAAAGCGGTTCGGATAGAGTGGCTTTTGTGGCTAAAAAAATTAGCTGTGATATCGTAGTCAATATCCAGGGAGATGAACCTACTATTAAACCACAGATGATTGACCAGTTGGTGGAAAGTTTGAAAAAAGACATAAGTATCCCAGTGGCGACTCTGGTGAGGAAAATTGAAAATAAACAAAAATTCCGGAACCCCAATATGGTCAAAGTCGTAAAAACCAAGGGAAATATGGCTTTGTATTTTTCCAGATACTGCATACCTTATTTCAGATCTGAAAACGGCTCCGGGAAATATGACAAAACCAAATTAAAAAACTATTTTGAGCATATCGGGATTTATGCCTATCGCAAAAACTTTTTGCTAAAATTTACCCGGATGCCACCATCTCCTTTAGAAATGGCTGAAAAATTGGAGCAGTTGCGCGTATTAGAAAACGGGTATAAAATCAAACTGGTGGAGACCAAGTTCAAAACCCATCCGGTAGATACCAAAGCAGACATAAAAATCGTAGAAAAAATTTTAAGAAATGAGTAAAAAACAGGTCAAATACATATTTGTAAGTGGTGGAGTGGTTTCTTCCTTGGGTAAAGGAGTAGCTTCGGCCTCCATCGCCTTCCTTCTGAAGCGACATGGCCTGAAAGTCAACATCCAGAAATTCGACCCTTATATCAACGTTGACCCCGGCACCATGAATCCTTTCCAGCACGGGGAAGTCTTCGTCTTGCAAGATGGTTCGGAAACCGATTTAGATTTGGGGCATTATGAAAGATTTTTGGATGAAAATCTGACCAGAGATAATAACGTCACCACCGGTCAGATTTACAGCACCGTCATCAATCGGGAAAGAAAAGGGGATTACCTGGGAGCCACCGTCCAGGTGGTCCCCCACATCACCAATGAAATCAAAGACAGAATCAAAAAAATAGGTAAAATAAACGGAGAAGTGGATGTAATTATCTGCGAAATCGGAGGAACCGTAGGAGATATAGAATCTTTGCCGTTTTTGGAAGCGATTCGTCAGATAGGTTTGGAATACGGGCATGAGAATGTCCTCTTCATTCACCTGACTTTAGTCCCTTTTATAGATTCAGCCGGAGAAGTAAAAACCAAACCGACCCAGCATTCCGTCAAAGAATTGAGAGAAATCGGAATCCAGCCGGATATAATCCTGTGCCGCACACCCCGGCCGCTTTCCAGAGAGATCAAAGAAAAAATCGGACTTTTCTGCAACGTCTCCCCCAAAAATGTAATCACCGCCGTAGATGTGGAAACCATTTATGAAATCCCTCTGCTCATTCACGAGGAAGGCTTAGACCAGCTGGTGCTGGAGCATCTGAAAATCGGGAAAAACAATTTTCAATTAAGAGATTGGGAAGAGATAGTTCAACGGATTAAATCTCCTAGGCATCAGGTAAATATCGGGATCTGCGGAAAATATACCAATCTTAAAGACGCCTATAAAAGCATTATTGAGGCCTTTGTACATGCCGGGGCTGAAAATGATACTAAGGTAGAACTGCACTGGATTTCTTCAGAAGAGATTGAAAAAGACGGTCCCCAAAAATATTTAGCTGAAATGGATGGAGTATTGATTCCGGGCGGGTTCGGAGAAAGAGGAATAGAGGGGAAAATTTCAGCAGTCCTGTATGTTATAGAAAAGAAAATCCCCTTTTTCGGTATCTGTCTGGGTATGCAGTGTGCCACCATCGCCTATGCCCGCAAATTTTGTAAGATTGCCGATGCCAATTCTTCTGAATTTTCAGAGAACTGTGCCAATCCGGTAATCGATATAATGGAGGAACAAAAGCAGGTAACTTTAAAAGGTGCAACCATGCGACTGGGGGCTTACGCTTGCGTTTTGGATAAAAATAGCTGGGTTTATAAAGCTTACGGTCAGGAAAAAATTTCAGAGAGACATCGCCATCGTTATGAATTCAACAACCAATACAAAGATATTTTGACTAAAGCTGGATTTAAGATCACGGGTGTCAATCCGGAAACCGGTTTAGTCGAAATTATCGAATATCCCCAAAATCCCTGGTTTGTGGGGGTGCAGTTTCACCCGGAGCTGAAATCCAGACCGACCAAAGCCCACCCGCTCTTCAGAGAGTTTGTCAAAGCGGCTTTACAGCATAAAAATTTGAAACTTGACTCCCAGCTTATTTCCGAGCCCAAAAAAGTAGCGGCCAAAAAGTAGCACAACTTTTCCTGCCCGGAGGATTTAATTAGAATTTCTGAACTTAATATGTTATATTTCATAATAGCTTTTTGTTATATTCAAACCAGATGACTCAATCTAAAAAATTATGCCTCAGGTAAAAGTCGGAAATATTATTATCGGTGATAATGCACCTTTGGTATTAATCTCCGGTCCCTGTGTGATTGAGACCGAAGATTTGATTCTAAGGACTGCCGAGCAAATCAAAAAAATCACCGATAAATATAAAATCTCCTTCATTTTTAAAGCTTCTTGCATTAAAGCCAACCGTTGGAGAGAGACTAATTATTTGGGTCCGGGATTAGAAAAAGGGTTGGAAATTCTAGCCAAGGTAAAGAAAAATTTAGGGGTTCCGGTTTTAACCGATGTCCATTCCGCCTCTGACCCAGCCATTGTTGCAGAAGTAGTGGATGTGATTCAAATCCCGGCCTTTTTATGCCGGCAGACAGATATAGTGGTAGCCGCAGGAAAAACCGGCAAACCAATCAATTTAAAAAAAGGGCAATTTTTAGCTCCCGAAGATATGGGGGTTTTAGCAGGCAAAATTAAATCCACCGGAAATAATCAGATTATGCTGACCGAAAGAGGGGTGGTCTTCGGCTACAGCAATTTAATAGTGGATATGCGCTCTCTGGTAAAGATGAGAGAATTGGGCTATCCGGTGGTTTTCGATGTCTCCCATTCCATTCAGATGCCCACCGCCAATACCGCCGTCAAAAGAGGAGAGCCGGAATATATCCTACCCTTAGCCCGAGCCGGAGTGGCTTGCGGCTGTGATGCCTTATTCATCGAAACCCATCCGGATGTGAAAAATGCCATGTCGGACCGAGACAGTATGCTGCCATTGGAAAATTTAGAGCCGCTTTTAAAACAGGTCACCCAAATTGACCGACTGTGTAAACCTTTTGTTTATGGATGAAGAAAAACTTTTTGGCCAGATTGAAGAAAATTAAACTGTTGATTTTAGATGTGGATGGGGTTTTGACGGACAATTCAGTGTATATTGGCAGTGACGGGAATGAATTTAAGGGCTTCAATATCCAGGATGGATTCGGTATTCACCTGCTCCAACAGGAAGCCAAAGTAAAAGTGGCTTTGCTTTCCGGCAGGTACTCAAAAAGCACGGAATTCAGAGCCAAAGAATTGGAAATTGAAACGGTGTACAACGGCTATACCGATAAAGCCCAAGTTTTGGAAGAGATTAAGCTGAAAACTGCTCTAGATTATTCCGAAATGGCTTATATGGGGGATGATTTTGCGGATATCCCGGTTTTACGGAAAACCGGAGTAGCCATAGCGGTCAAAAATGCCAGGCCGGAGGTCAAAAATATTTGTGACTATGTCACCAAAAATTCCGGCGGTAACGGCGCGGTCCGAGAAGTGATTGATTTGATTTTGAAAGCCAAGAATATAAAACCGGAGTATTAAAATGGTATTGGAAAGAGCCAAAGAGGTAATCCGAAAAGAAGCCCAGGCCATTGCCGGTCTGGAGAAGAAAATCGATAAAGAGTTTGAAAAAGCGGTAGATATTATCCTGAAATGTAAAGGCCGGGTAATTGTCACCGGAATGGGAAAATCCGGCATTGTGGCTCGTAAAATCGCCGCTACTTTAAGTTCTACCGGCACTTCCGCTATCTTTTTACATTCAGCCGAGGGAATTCACGGAGATTTAGGTTTAGTGAGAAGAGATGATGTGGTCTTAGCCATTACCAAATCCGGAGAGACAGATGAAGTGTTTCTATTATTCCCTCTGTTCAAAAGATTGGGAGTGCCCATTATAACCTTCACCGGAAATGTTGAGTCCCAATTGGCCGACAAATCAGACGTGGTCATCGACGTTTCCGTGGAAGAAGAGGCCTGCGGCAACGATTTGATTCCAACTTCATCCACCACCGCGGCTCTGGTTATGGGGGATGCTTTGGCAATTACCTTGCTGGAGGCAAGAAACTTTTCACCGGAAGATTTTGCTTTGCTTCACCCGGGTGGGAACTTGGGCCGCAGACTCTTACTTAAAGTGGGGGACGTGATGCATACCGGGGACCAGGTTCCGATAATCTCCGAAGATAACAACATAAAAGAGGCCATTCTGGAGATGACTTCCAAAAGATTCGGAGCCACTTCGGTGGTGAATAAAAAAGGGGAGCTGATAGGGGTTTTTACCGACGGAGATTTGCGAAGATTAATCGAGAAAACCCCCAATTTTTTCGACCTGAAAGTCAGAGAAGCCATGACCACCAATCCCAAGGTGATTTCGGAAAATGCCCTGGCAGCCCGGGCTTTGAATTTGATGGAGTTTTTCAACATCACCTGCTTAATCATTGTCAACGAAGAAAGAAAACCGACCGGGATTGTGCATCTGCATGATCTATTGAAGGCGGGAGTAGTTTAGCAAGACCGTAATCTGAAACCACCTGAAAAAAGCAGAATGTAGCTGTCTTGACACACAAGCTACCATACGGCATTACCCTTATTTCACAGGAGAGAAAGTCATGATTAGAAGATTTCAAATCCAGAATAACACCCTGATTGAGTCGGTCTCTGAAGACAGCCCGGTTCAGGTTTTCATCAATCCTGATTCGGAAGAAAAAGATATTCTGCTCCGAACTTATGATATCGACGAACATACTTTAACTTCTGCGCTTGACCCGGATGAGGTCTCGAGAATGGAAATCAGCTCCGAGCAGATTTTTCTCATTTATAAACGCCCCAAGAATTATTCCAGCCAAGACAATTTCTTTTTCAACGTCACCTCGGTCGGTTTAATCTTTCTCAAAGAGAGATTAATGATGATTTCCTCAGAAGATATTCCCTTAATTGAAGCCGGGTTTAAGCATAGCCATCAGATACATTCAACCTTGGATTTGATGCTCAACTCTTTAC
>Ga0326597_10003989_pt1 | contig 20916 bp, 17 predicted proteins | sample RVTome_12_FD_203789 | JGI IMG/M metagenome (GOLD analysis project Ga0326597, IMG submission 203789) | Soil microbial communities from uranium-contaminated site in the Upper Colorado River Basin, Wyoming, United States - RVT100D185 | ecosystem: Environmental > Terrestrial > Soil > Contaminated >...
GGTGGCGGTCAACAAGATCGAGCACTGGGAGTTCGCGGAGCCTCACCCCGACGACGCCACGGTCGAGCGCGCGAGCTACGAGACGACGTCGGTCTACGGGTTCGGCCATCCGCTCTATTACGACAATGTGATCCAGGCGCTGCGCGGCGAGGCGGTGCCCGATACCGACGGGAGGGAAGGGCTGGATTCCCTCGAGATCCTGATCGCCACCTACCTCTCCGCGCGGGATGGGCGGCGGGTGGCGCTGCCGCTGGAGTACTAGGCGCATGACGGTAGGTGCGGGACCCCCAAATGGCGGCTGACCTCAAGGAGCTGGTGAAGCGGACGCCGGTCATCGGAGCACTGGCTCGGCGCGCGCTCGAGCTCTACCGCAAGGCCACCTTCCCCGGATCGCCGAACTACTGGAAGCAGCGCTACGCCGCGGGCGGCAACTCGGGCCGCGGCTCCTACGGCCCATTCGCCGAGTTCAAGGCCGAGACGATCAACGGGTTGGTCCGCGAGCTTCAGGTCCGCTCGGTGATCGAGTTCGGCTGCGGGGACGGCGCGCAGCTCGGGTTGGGCCAATACCCGGCGTACATCGGCCTCGACGTCTCGCCGGGAGCGATCCAGCTCTGTCGCCGCCGGTTCGCGGACGACCGCGGTAGGAGCTTCTTCCTGTACGATCCGGAGTGCTTCGTGGATCACCACGGGCTGTTCCGGGCCGAGCTAGGTCTCTCGCTGGACGTGATCTACCACCTGACCGAGGACCGGGTGTTCGCTGCCTACATGTCACACCTCTTCGCCTCGTCCACGCGGTTCGTTCTCATCTACTCCAACGACGACGAGCGCCCCTCGCCGGCGGCTCACATCCGGTACCGGCGCTTCTCGGACTGGATCGGACGGGAGGCCCCGGAGTGGGCGCTCCTGCGGCGGATCCCCAACCGGTTCCCCTTCACCGGTGACGACCGCACCGGCTCCCCGTCCGAGTTCTTCTTGTACTCCCGACCCCCCCGAGCGTGAGCCGAACGCACCGGTCACTCCGGGTCCTGCTGCTCCACGTCGGGTCTCCGTCATCCTTCATCCAGCGTGACATCGACCTCCTCCGTACTCGTCACGATGTGCGGCTGGTGCGGGTGGACCGCCCTTGGACAATGGCCGGGGTGCCGAAGGCGGTGCGGGGCGCGGATGTGCTGGTATGCTGGTTCGGCAGCGTACGCTTCCTGCCCTACCTGCTGGCAGCGCGGGCGCTGGGGCGGCCGGTCGTGATCGTCGCGGGGGGCTACGACCTCGCGAGCCTGCCGGAGATCGGCTACGGCAACATGCGGCCGGGGCCGGTGCGCGCGCTAGGCAGACTAGTGTTCCGACTGGCCGACATCGTCGCTTGCGTCTCCGCCTCGGCCGCGAGCGAGGCGACGGCGCACGCCGGGGTGCCCAGGCGCCGCGTCAGGGTGATCCCCAATGCGTTCGAGATCGGCGGACCGGGTGAGAGTGTGGAACGGGCGGTGAAAGAGCCCCTGGTGCTCACGGTTGCGGTGATCGATTCGAGCACATTGCACCGCAAGGGACTGCTGACGGTGGCCCGCACCTCGAGGCTTCTCCCCGACACGAGGTTCGTCGTCGCGGGCAAGTTCGACCAGGTGGCACGGGCCGCGATGGTGAAGGCCGGGGGGGACAACCTGGTGCTCCCGGGCTACGTGAGCGACGTGGAGCTGGAGCAGCTCTACCGGACGGCACGGATCTACTTCCAGCCCTCGCTCCATGAGGCGTTCGGGTGCGCGGTGGCGGAGGCAATGCTGCACGACTGCATCCCGGTCGTCACCCGGCGCTTCGCACTGCCGGAGGTGGTCGGGCACTGCGGGGTGTACGTGGAGCCGGACGATCCGAACGGCAGCGCGGACGCCATTCGCAACGTGCTGAATGGTGCGGGCCCGTCCAGGTCTCCCCGGGAGCGGATCGTCCGGGAGTTTCCGGCGTCACGACGGCGGGACCAGCTCCTTGCCCTGCTGGACGAAGTGGTCCCCGGATGACCTGCCCCCCTGTCATCCTGAGCGAAGCGGAGAAGCCGAAGCGCCACGACGGCAGTCACGTGCCCCGAAAAGAGCGACGGTGGCGTAGGCTCAATCTGCGACAGTTTGGGACTTCGGGACTCGCCCGCTTGCCGACGCTAGCCCGGGGAAGCGACTGGCGGAACCTCGGGCCAGGACCGGCGCCCCCGAGCCAGCAGCACGAGCAGCGCCACGGGTCCCAAGTACGAGAGGAAAAGACTTCCCGTGATCGCGACGGTCTGCTCGGGCAAGCTCGCGATGTGATAGACCGACGCCGCATACAACAGCAGTGTCTCCGGCCGAGGTCTGTCACCCACGGTCAATTCGTACCATCTGCGCAGAAGGACGCCGATGAGTAAGAAAACGAGCGCGATGCCCACCGTGCCGAAGTTGATGTATGCATCCCCGGTGAGGGTCGGGGAGATGAAGCTCAGGCGGCCCTGCTCGTACGAACTGAAGTAGGTCTCTCCGAACCCGATGCTGAACGTCACCGGCTTGGCCGGCCACCACGCGCGCGGGATCCAGAAGTAGAACAGCTCAAGCCACGGCGCCCCATAGCGGTAAGGGTAGACCCGGGGGGTGTGGAGCAAGACGGCGCCGAACGAGTCGGCCAGGTAGGCACGGCTGAGAAAGATCTGAAGCCCGGCGGTCAACGTGCGCCAATCGAGGCGAGTGATGAGCTCGGGGCTGACACCGACCGCGCGATGGAGATACAACACCGGGAGCATCAGCAAGAAGGCCGTCACAAGGAATGCCACCGTCCACATCCGCACGGGACGTAGGGCATAGTGCCGGCAAACCACGAGAAGCAGGACGGCGGTGATTAGGGCGGCTTTGCTGCTTGTTAGCGTGTACACCAGGGCCGAAGTGAGGCACAGCCCGGCGAGGTGCCAACGGCGGGCGCGCCGGCCGGCCGCCCAGTCATTCACGATCGGCAGTCCCCAGGCGAAGATCGAGACGTACATCAGTGGGTACAGCCAGAAGAGACCGAAAGTCCCCTCCACCGCCACGAACCCGGGGTCAGTCAGAATCACCATTCCAAGGCGGCTCACGAATATGGCGACGGCCGCGATGGTGATCGCGACAGCGACTCCGAGCGCGACGCGGAGCCGCGCCGGATCGAGGGCAGGAGCGGGCGTGCATGGTGCGCCGCGGCGGGCCGGGGCGGCCAGGCGGTATCCGAGGAGCAGCGCGAGCACGCCAAGGAGCGTGTGGAGGAAAACGCTGTTCAGCAGCCAGGCGAAGTCTGGCCCCGTTGGGTCCACGACCCCTGAAATCTTGGTCTCCGCCGTGAAGAGGTCGGTGAGTCCCTTGACGCCGATCCCGATCGTGATGTAGCCGAGGATCAGAACGGGCGGCGAGAACAGATGCCGACGACCTTGCGCCGAACCGTGGTGGAGCACGCCCGCCAGGCAGACCGCTACGAGGATCGACCCGGTGGTGATGGCTACCGCCCGCGGGCTTTCCGCCGCGACCAGCGCGAAGAGCGCGGCCACGATGCCGGCTCCTGAAACCGCCAGCACCAGGAGCCGATTCATCTGGCCGTCGGGCGGGTCGTGGCGAGGCCCACCGCCGCGAGCCGCAACTCCCCGGCCACGTAGAGCACCCCGAGGTAGGCCAGCGTGGCGATCGGCGCCGCCAGGAGTATCCGCTCCCATCCCGTGTGGAACGCCGGTCCTCGCTCCAAGAACACGGCCACCAGCACGAAAGCGCCGGCCGCGACGAACGCCACCGCTGTGGCACGCGCCGGGAGGGCGAAGGGCAGTGCGGCGCGGGACTGCCGGAAGATGCTCGCCGCGTAGATCCCATACCCGATCAGGGTGGCGAGCGCCGCGCCGAGCAGGCCGATCCGATCTATGAGGATCAGGTTGGCGACCACGTTGGCCGCGGCCGCTGCCGCGAGCGTCTTCACCAGCGAGGTGGACTTGAGGCTCAGCTCGAGTCCCTTCTGGAGATACAGTCCGGCGTTCCAGCAGAGCAGCGCCCCGGCGAGGACCACGACCAGGAGACGGGGCGTTTGGTAGGCGCTGGGGACGAGCACGGCGAGCACGTCATCCCCATACAGCGTGAGCCCGGCCAGGAGGAGCGGCGCCAGGAGCACAAAGAGCCGAAGTGCGCCGGTGAGCTGGTGACCCGCCGCCGCTGGCCCGTCCTGCTGCCACGCGCTCACCATCGGCGGGTAGACCGCGGCCAAAATCGGCTGGAGCAGGGTCGTGGTCGCGCCCACCACCAGCGCGTAGGTAACTGTGTACATCCCGACCTCGGCGCTTCCCAGGAGGCCCTGGAGGAAGAAGCGGTCGGCCAGGTTGAGGACCTGGCTGGCGGCGAACCAGCCGATCAGCGGTGCCCCGAACCGCACCACCCGGGCGCGAGCAGCCGCCACCCGCCGTGCCGTGGGGGCGCGCGCCTGAGCGCGAAGCACCGTCAGGATGGCCGGCGGGAGCAGAACCACGAGTCCCAGCACGCTCCCGGCGACCAGCCAGACCGGGCTCGGCGCCAGCAGCACCGCCAGGAGCGCGGCGAACAGCACCCGGAGGACGGAGTAGGCCGAGCGGTAGCGGGCGAAGCGGGCCGGCTGCAGCGTGGCCTGGAAGTAGATCGTCGTCCCGAGGAAGAGGACGTTGAGGGTGGCGTACAGCCACCCCATGACGACGAGCGCACGGACCAGCGGCGTTCCGGCGAGAACCAACCCTGCGGCCGCCGCGGCCAGCAGAGCTCCCGTGCTCGCCAGCGTGAGGTGCAGCAGCCCTCGGACGTAGGTCTGGCGGTGACTTTCCCTCCGCTGGGCGGCGACGAGTCTGAGCGTGGACAGCTGGAGCCACTCGCCGCAGAGCGCCATCGCGACGCTGGCCGCGGCGATGGTCACGGCGTATGCCCCGTAGACCTCCGGGGTGACCAGCCGGGTGAGCACGACCACGCCGGCGAGCGTCGCCAGGGCGTTGATCAGCTCGTTGGAGAAGTAGCTCCGGAAGGAGCCGAACGGCGGGAGGCCGACAGGGGCGCGCTCGGCGGGGCTGACGCGCGTGCTAACCACCGGCTCGGACCCGCTCCCGCTCGCGCGCGAGCGTCCAAGCAGTGCCGAGGAGCAGGCCGAAGAACGCCGCCAGCAGGGTGACGACAACGAGCCGCGGGCTCGAGTGCTTCACCGGGAGCGACGGAGGGTCGATGACAGAGATGACCGGCGTGTCGTTCACCTCGTCGATTTGGGCCGTCTGAAGGTCCCGCGCGAGAGTGCGATACAGGTCACCTGCCAGCTCCACCCGGCGCTCCAGCTGGGAGCGCTCGAACTGGAGCATGGGTGAGTCAGAGATGGAGCGGTTCCTGGCGTTGAAATCGCGAACCGCCGCCTCGGCGCCCTTCATCTGGTTTCCAGCATCTTCAAACTGCCGCTCGATAAACTGCCGCCGCTCGCCGGCCATGGTCCTACGGATGTTCGAGTTGAAGGAATCCACGGCCTGGAGCAGGCGTGCGGCGACCGTCTGAGAGAGGATCGGGCTCTTCAGCTCGACGTCGAGCTTCACGATCTTGGTGATCCGATCCACCGACACCGAGTAATCCTTCGACAGCTTCTTGATCGCTTTCTCCAGGCTGTCCCGCTTCCCAGAGACCCGGTAATACTGGACCAGCGTCCGCCCCTGGTAAGGGGTAGTCAGCACTTGGGTGCGTATCTGCCGGCTGCTGAGCAGACGCTGGTAGAACTCGGGCGACTCGCCCCCGCCCTCACCGAACAAGCCGAACTGCCCCACGAGCCCGGCGAGCGCCCCCGGCACGTTGGGCGTCTGCCGCTGCCCGGGGATGAACGACGCGCTGGAGGTGTAGTGCTTGGGGAGCAGGAAGGCGAGGAGCAGGCCGAGCAGCGCCGCGGCAACCGTGGTCGCGAGCAGAGCGCGCCAATTGGCCAGGAGCCGCTCCAGCACCGGCCAGGCGGCCGGAGGCGGGGGGGTGGCCTCTGGAGGCTCGGGCCTCGGCCAGGCCACCGGCGGCGCCGAGCTAGCGGACAGAGGCGCCTCGGTCTTGGCCGAGCCCGCGACGGGCCCGGTCAAGGAGGCCGGGTCCAGCCAGCCGTCGCGCCGCGGCGGAGAAGCCGGCCCCGAGGCAGCCGGTGGCCGCGATCAGCCGCAGGTCGACCCCGAGGGACCGGTGACGTTGGTACAGGCGCGCGAGCGCGAGCTTCCGGGGCAGCAGTACCTCCTGGTAGAAGTGAGGGTCTCCCGCGTGGCGGGCCAGGATCCGTTCCTCGTCCCGCAGCGCCAGGGAGGCCCAGTCGGTGAGGCCGGGACGCAGGCCCGCGATGGCGCGGAAGCCGCGCGCGGCGCCCGCCGCGTACCTCGGCACCTCCGGGCGGGGCCCCACCAAGCTCATCTCACCGACGAGGACGTTCCAGAGCTGGGGAAGCTCGTCGAGCTTGCTGCCCCGAAGAATCCGGCCCAGCGGGGTGACGCGCGGGTCGGCCGCTGCAGTGACCGCCGACCCGGCTGCCGCCTGCATAGTCCGGAACTTGGCGATGCGGAACGGCCTCCCGTGGCGGCCGACCCGTTCCTGCCGGAATAGTACCGGCGCGCCGTCCGCCCACCAGACCGCAAATGCACACCCCACCATCACAGGGGAAAGCGCCACCAGCAGACCCGTCGCGAGAACGAGATCCAGGACCCGCTTCCCCCCGTCGTACCAGCCCGGTGCCACGGGTCCCGAGGTCAGGCCCGGAACGTGTCTGTCACGTCGGTCACCGCGGCGATCACGCTTTCCACGTCCTCGTCGCTCATGGCCGAGTAGATCGGCACCGACACCAGGCGCGGATAGGCAGCCGCGGCGACCGGAAGGTCCTCCGGACGGTATCCGTATCGCCGGGCGTAGAACGGCTGCTGATGCAGGGGGATGAAATGTACGCTGGTCCCGATACCCCGCGCGTGGAGCTCGCGGATGAACCGTGCCCGATCCACCTGGAGGGCATCGAGCCGGAGCCGGATCGGGTAGAGGTGCCAGGCGTGGCAGACCCCCGAGCGCACAGCCGGAAGCTCGACCGCCTCGAGTCCGGCGAATGCCGCCGTGTAGTGGGCGGCGATCGCCTGCCGCCGCCGGTGCATCTCATCTGCCCGGGCGAGCTGGACTCTCCCGATCGCGGCGGCAAGGTCGGTGAGGTTGTACTTGTACCCGGCCTCCACCACCTCGTAGTACCAGGTGCCGTTCGAGCCGTAGCGATTCCAGGCGTCGTGGCTGATCCCGTGCAGGGCCATCAGCCGCACCCGGTCGGCCAGCGCGGCGTCGGCGGTGCAGAACATCCCGCCCTCGCCGGTGGTGATCGTCTTGGTGGCGTAGAAGCTGAACGCGGTGGGGCAGGGTAACGCGCCGATGCGGTGGCCGCCGATCGCGGCGGGGAGCGCATGGGCGGCGTCGTCGAAGAGCGGAACGCCGCGCTCGGCCGCGAGCGCCAGTAACGCGTCCATGTCGCAGGGGTGTCCGCCGTAGTGGACTGGGAGGATGGCGGCCAGGCGACCTCCGGACTCGTGATGGCGCCAGGCACCCTCCACCCATCGGTAGTCGTCCAGGATCCGGCGGAGTTGATCGACCGAGACGTTCAGGGTGTCGGGCTCGACGTCCACGAAGCGGGCCCTGGCCCCCAGGTATTCGGCCACCTCAGCGGTGGCGGTGAAGGTGACGGTGCTGGTGAGCACCTCGTCCCCGGCGCGCACGCCGAGCGCCTCGAGCCCGAGGTGGAGCGCGGCGGTACAGGAATTGACCGCCACCGCGTGAGGCACACCGACGTACTCGGCGAACTCGCGCTCGAAGGCCTTGACCCGTGGTCCGGTGGTGATCCAGCCGGAGCGCATCGTTTCGGCCACCGCCGCGACCTCCGCCTCGCCGATGTCGGGGCGGGCGAAGAGAAGAAACGGATCACGGCGCAAGGTGGATGTCGGGGCCGGCGCTGAAGGGGGTGAGTTCACCAGGGATCCGTCGGTCGCGGTGCTCGGGGGTGTAAACCTGTGGCCCGAAATATACTAGCGCCCGGGAGGGGGAGGTAGTCGTGGGCCACGCTGGCGAATCAGCCAGGAGAGACCGGCGAGGGAGCCGCACCCGTACGTAACGTGGTAGAGGAAGAACAGAGGAGGGAGGAGCAGGCCGGCGGGGCGTCCCCGCCGCCACGCGATCTGGACACTCGCCCCACCCGCGGCGAGGGCGTACGCCCCGAGCTCGAGCAGCAAGAGCGCCTGGATCGCGCTGGAGAGCGGTGCCAGCAGCATCCCCAGGCCCAGCGACGCGCCGAAGATTCCCGGGATCGCGTGGCGCCACCGGAAAGCCGCCGGGTTCCGAATCCAGACCAGCACGTTCCAGTATGCATTGCCAAAGCCCTGGCGCAGCAACCCGCCCAGCGTTGCCCTGGCGCGGTACACGCTCCGGACCGAGGGGTCCATGTACACCCGAAGTCCCGCCCGCGCCACCCGGCCGAAGAAGTCTGTGTCCTGATTGCGCACCAGGCTCGGGTCGAAGAGGCCGACGGCATCGAACACCTGACGGCGGAAGACTCCGAAAGGAATCGCGTCCACCTCCCCAGCCTCCTCGGACGTTCGGAACCGGCTGTTCCCGACACCGAATGGGTGGCTCACGATCTGAGCGAGGAGCCATGCCAGCAAGCCGGGCCCACCGGGCTCGGTCCGGACCGGGCCGCCCACGACGGCCACATCTGCCGCGGCCAGCCGAGCCAGCGCGCCCTCGAAGAAGCCCGACTCGACCCGACTGTGGGCACTGACGATCGCGATCAGCCCGGATCGCGCGTGCCGGACGCCGATGTTGAACGCCGCGGGCGTCACGTGATCGGGATTGTCCACCAGCCGTACCTGGGGGTTCCCCACCGCGTACTCCTCCACGAATGCTCGGGTGCCATCGGTGCTCCGGCCGTCCACTACCAACACTTCGCCGCCGCCCACGCGTCGCAATGCGACGACCAGCGAATCCAGACAGGACTTGATGAAGGAGGATTCGTTCCGCGTGGGAACGATGACCGAGACTGGAAGCGCCTTCGGCAAGGGCGCACCGGCGCGCAAGGGTTCCGCCACGGGGATGAAAACGCTCGGGGCTAGGTGGCGCAAAGATATCCGGCGACCGCACTCACGGCAACCGGCATCCGACTATCTTGCCGCGGTGATCGACGTTCAACGCTTTTGGGCCGCCGGGGACCGGGCCACCGACGACACCGGTGCAATCCAGGCCGCGATCGACAGCGCGGCCGCGGCCGGAGGGGGCGAGGTATACCTGCCTTCGGGGACGTACCTGGTATCCGGGCGAGGCAACGAAGCCCCTGCCGGGCCGGGCGGCGCCGGCATCTCAATCGAGCGAGCCGTCGGGGTCATCGCCAGCGGTAACGTCTGCATCGGAAACGGCGGCTGGGGGGTCCGGCTGTCGGACTCGACCGAATGTGTCGCCTTCGGCAACGTGGATGGGCACCGGACCGGTGATGGCGCCTGACCAGCCACCGGGGGCACTTCCGTCCGAGGTGGAGCGGGTGCGGGCGGCCTACGCGCGGCGGCCACCAGCCTCCGAGGACCCGCGCTATTCCTGGCTCCAGGCCGGCCACCTTTTCCTGATGCAGGAGCGGGAGCGCGCGGTGCTCCGCGCGTTCGTCCGCCACGGTCTGAACCTGGCCGAGCTCCGCATCCTGGAGGTCGGGTGCGGCAACGCCAACTGGCTGAGAGATCTCCTGCGGTGGGGGGGCAGTCCCGAGCGGCTGTTCGGCGTGGATCTTCTCTTCGCACGCTTGCGGGAGGGACGCCGGCGGGGGCCGCCGGGTGCGGGCCTCGCGTGCGCCTCGGCGGAGGCGCTGCCCTTCGCTTCGCGCACCTTCGATCTGGTGCTCCAGTCCACGGTGTTCACTTCCGTGCTGGACCAGCCGACCCGCGGGCGCATGGCCGCGGAGATGCTCCGGGTGGTGCGGCCGGGGGGCCGCGTGCTCTGGTACGACTACCATGTGAACAATCCGTCCAATCCGGATGTGCGCGGGGTTACCCGGGGTGAGATCGCGCGGCTCTTCCCGGGGTGTCGGATCGACCTCGAGCGCGTGACGCTCGCCCCGCCGATCGCGCGACGGCTGGCGCGGTTCAGCTGGCTGCTCTGTACCCTGCTCGAGTATCTGCCCTTGCTGCGGACTCACTATCTGGCGGTGATCAGTCCTCCCCAGCCCGCTCCTCCCCTCCGCGCGTGATCTCGGCCGTCCTCTGAAATCCGCCGCAGTGGCACCTGCCTTCGAGCGTGTCACTCTGCATCCAAGTCGTCCTCTCTGCTGCGTCCCCTGGAGCCCTGTGCTTCGGTGTTCCCTTCGCTGGGCCCCCACTCACTCACTCGATAGTGACAACCGAGGTGCTGGAAGGGTCTAGTGTTGGAAGACATGACCCAGGGGTCAGCCCTGCCCGCCACACCCCGCCGACCGGCAGCCGATTTGCGGCACCGAATCTGCTACCGTTCGGTAGGACTTATTGCGGTCGCGGTAACCCGTGGCTGAGGGGGCGGGGGCCTGGCGAGCGGACGGAATGGGGCCAGACTCGGGTCGGCCGAGGGTTAGTCCTTTAAGCTCCCCTCCCGCAATAGCTTGACCTATGCCCGCGGGGCTGCTATCTGTTGACGCACCGATGACACCCACAGTTCCCTGGTCCTTGCGCAACCGCCACCTCGTGTTGCTGGACGCAGCCCTTCTCGGGCTCTCCACGCTGGTCGCCTACACGGTGCGGTTCGAAGGCTTCGCCTGGGGCGGCGATAATTTGCACACCGCCCTGATATATGTCGCCCTCACCGTCCCCCTCAAGCTCGTCGTCCTGCTGTACGTCGGCCTTTACCGCAGGCTCTGGCGCTTTGCCGGCGTCGCTGAGGTAGAGCATATCCTCGTGGCCACGGCCATCTCGGCGACGCTCTCCAGCGTGGTGGGCGCGCTGGCCCTCCCCGGTCTGGGCATCACCCCGCTCCGGGTGCCGCTGTCGGTCCTCTTCCTCGACGCCTGTTTGAGCGCGGGGGCGGTCTCCCTGCCGCGGTTGTTCATCCGGGTCCTGGCCCGCCGGTATCAATGGCGCCGGCTGGAAACCGCCCGGCGCGTGCTGATCGTGGGCGCCGGCGCCGCCGGAGAGATCATCGTCAAGGAGCTGCTGAGCCACCCGCAGCTGGGTCTCAACCCCATCGGTTTCGTGGACGACGATCCCGCCAAGCACCGGCACCGGTTGTGCGACCGGCCGGTATTCGGCTCCCTGAAACAGATCAAGGACCTGATCCACCGCCACGAGGTCGAGGAGCTGATCATCGCCATGCCCCGGGCACCTGGGGCGGTGGTGCGGGAAGTCGTGCGTGCCGCGCTCGAGACCGGGGTCCCGACCCGCACCGTCCCGGGCATGTTCGACATCATCTCGGGACGGGTGGCGGTGGCCGCGCTCCGGCAGGTGGAAATCCAGGACCTTCTGCGGCGGGAGCCGATCAAGACGGACCTCGATCAGGTCCGGGTGCTGGCCACCGGCGAGACCATTCTGGTCACCGGCGCAGGCGGCTCGATCGGGAGCGAGCTCTGCCGTCAGCTCGCCGGGCTCGAGCCGGCGCAGATCCTGCTCCTGGGCCACGGCGAGAACTCGATCTTCGACATCCTCGCCGAGATGCACCAGCGATTCCCCAACGTCAGGACCGTGCCCATCATCGCCGACGTCCGGGACCGGGAACGGATGCGCTCGGTGTTCCAGTGCTATCGGCCCTACTCCGTGTTCCACGCCGCGGCCCACAAGCACGTGCCGCTTATGGAAAGCAACATCGCCGAGGCTATCAGCAACAACGTGCTGGGGACCAAGAACGTGGTGGAACTGTCCGCCGACCTCGGGGTGGAGCACCTGGTCATGATCTCCAGCGACAAGGCTGTCCGTCCCAGCAACGTGATGGGCGCGACCAAGCGGGTGGCGGAGCAGCTGGTGCAGGAGATCGCGGAGGCTCGGGAGCGGAACTTCGTCGCGGTCCGTTTCGGGAATGTCCTGGGGAGTCGCGGCAGCGTGGTGCCGACCTTCCTCCGGCAGATCCAGGCCGGGGGGCCGGTGACCGTGACCCACCCCGAGATGCGCCGCTATTTCATGACCATTCCGGAGGCGGTGCAACTGGTGCTGCAGGCGGGAGCCATCGGGAAGGGCGGCGAGGTGTTCGTGCTGGACATGGGCGAGCCGGTGAAAATCCTCGATCTGGCCACCGACCTCATCCGGCTGTCGGGTCTCGAGGTGGGCACCGATATCGAGATTCGCTTCACCGGTACCCGGCCGGGCGAGAAGCTGTACGAGGAGCTGCTCTTCGACTCGGAGAGCGCGCTGCCCACCGATCACCCCAAAGTGCTCCGGGCCAAGAACGGGGTGCTCCCGATTGGATTGAGCACGGTGGTCGATCAGCTGGTGGAGGGCGCGCAGGCGGGATGGTCCGACGACCAGCTTCGCTCGGTGCTGGTGCGGCTGGTGCCGGAGTTCCGGGCTGCCGCCGGCTCCTCTCCCGCAGCCGTCGGTGCCGCTCGGACCGGGGGCTTGCTCCTCCCCTAGTTCCGGGTTGCCACGACGATGATCGTTACCAGCGTGGCGAGCACCTGGGCGACGGTGCCGAGAATCGCCGGGGCGTTGCTCGGCTGCTCCTGCACCGTTCTGGTCGGCACGAAGACCACTGCCCCCGGCCTCGGAGCCGGCACCTGGTCCGCGAAGAGCGACCGACGCTTCACCCCTTCCCGCTTGCCGTCCGGCTGCGTCAGGTAGCTGTGCTTCCGGTCCCCCGCCTGCGTGTAGCCGCCTGCCGCATCCACGTACCAGTCGAGATTCCTGCCCGGCGTGTAGGCCACGGCACCCGGTGAGCCCACGGCCCCCTGGACCATCACAATCGGGTTGAACTCGGGGATGTAGATCGAGTCACCGCCCGCCAGGATGATGTTGTCCCGGAACTTGGGGTTCTCGAGGACGCGGGGCAGGTCGATGCCGACCCGCTCGGGAAGGCCGCGGGGCGTCGTGTCGCGGCGCGCCGCGCTCCCGGTAAGCACCGGTGAGAGCTGGTCGGTGCCGGTGGGCCGCGTGCCGGCGTACGACCGGTAGAACTGGATGCCACCCGCGTATGCCTCGTTGGTGAGGCCGCCGGCGCGCTCGATGAGATCGGCCAGCCGTTCCGTCTTCGATCGCAGCGAGTAGCGGCCCGGCGCCTTGACCTGGCCGCTGAGCACGACGGTGCGCTGGAGCGCCCACTCGCCCTGGCGGAGCACGAGGACGTTGTCATACGCCTGGAGGGGCGTGTCCCCCGGGGCCGCGGGGCCATCGGTGCCGCCGTCGGCACCGTCCGCCCGCCGGCCGAAGAGGAAGGTCGAGTCGAGCGGCACCCTAACCGTCTCGGCCAGCGCGCCGGGGGGGCGGTTCTCGGGCAGCCGCGCGATTTCGGCCTGGAGCTCAGCGTCTTCCGTGAGACCATCGGCGAGCAGGACGACGTCGCGCATCGTCATCCCCTCGCGGAACGGCACCCGACCGGGGCGGCGCACCGCGCCCACCACCGCGACGTACTGCTCGGGGCGGAACGTGGTCCGGGAGAAGATTCGGACTTCGTCCTCGTCCGCGAGCACCAGATCCTCGCGCACCCGGCCGGCGGAGTCGGCGAAGGCGGAGCGGAGCTGCACGAGGGTCGAGTCCTCACGCATTCGGGTCACCAGGATGCGAGAGAGATAGACGTCTGGCTTGGGTCCGCCCGCCAGGCGGATCGCGTCGCTCAGCTTCATGCCCGGCGTGAACCCGACCTGCCCCTCGACCCAGACATTGCCCAGCACGGTGACGTAGCCCCGCTGCCGGGTGGCGACCGAGTAGACCGTCACCGAATCGCCGGGCGCCATCGGCACCGCCGGGGCAACACCCCCGGTGAACTGATCCGAGCCCACGGCGATGACCACCCGCACCCGGCCGTCCGGCCCCCGCGATTCGGGAGGCAGCACCCGGTGGATCTGCACCCGGGTCCGGGTGGCCGCGGGATCGAATCCGCCCGCGAAGGCGACGGCGTCGCGAAGGGTCTCGCCGGGGCGGAGCTCGTAGACGGCGGGCCGCTGCACCTTGCCGGTCACCTTGGCCAGACCGCCATGTACCGGCACGAAGACCACGTCGCCGGTGGCCAGCCGGATGTCGGTGGGGTTTATCCCGCGGGTCAGGTAGTCGTACAGATCGAGCGTATCCACCAGCACGTCGCCGCGCCGCACTTCCACTCGTCGAAAGCTGCCGTTGGACGTAGGGCCGCCGGCGGCGTAGAGCGCGGTCAGGACCGTGCCCGCCGCGGAGATCTGATACGCGCCGGGCCGGACGACGTCTCCCGCTACGTAGACCTGGATATTCCGCAGCCGGGCGATCGAGAGCTGGAAGCGGGTGCTGGAATTGGCGCCACGGCGGACGCCCGAGTAGACCCGGCCCAGCCGGGTGTACAGCTGGTCCTCCAGCTGGGCCATCGTGAGGTTGGCCACGTACACCTGGCCCACCTGCGGAATCACGACGAAGCCTTCGCGAGTGACCTCGAGCGTCTGGGCCCGCTCCACGTCGCCGGTGAGGATGAGAACTAGAACATCGCCGGGGCCGAGTCGATAGTTCGCGTCGACCGGCCCCGCCTGATTCGGCTGAAACCGGGTGGAGGTCCTGCGGAAGGTTTCCAAGCCAAAAGGCTTGAGGCCGCCCGGCTGGAGGGCGCGGAGCGAGTCGGCGAGGGAATCCGCCCGGAGCGAATCGGCCCGAACCAGCCGCAGCGAGTCAAGCAGGTCCCGAAGCGAGTCCGACAGCACCCGGATGGAGTCGGTCTGGTGCAGTGAGTCGGCCTCGCGCGCCGACAGGACGCCCAGGGCCTGCACCGCGTCGAGCGTGCGGGGACCGATGCTGGCAGGCTGCGTGCTGTCGGCCCCCGGCAGGTACTGATCGAGCAGGGTCTCGGGATAACCGGCTGCCCGCAGCCGCGCCCGCACCTGGTCAGGCGTGAGGCCGGACTGGTCAAGCCGCTGACGCAACTGCTCGACCAACGCGGGCTGGTTGCGCAACATCTCCTGGGCCTGTGAGGGGGAGGGGAGCTGTTGTCCACCGGGAACTTGCGCCGCAAGGCGGGCGGTACATGCGAGGAGGACAATCCCGAGGGCGAGCGCGAGCTGGGCGGGAACAGGGACGTGAGAGACTAGCCTATGCATGGGGGCCGAAGATCGCTCGTAAGTTGTCGGAAGTCAACCGGTTGCACTTGCCACCCGGCGCCAGAATTCGAGGGTCTTTCGAGCCACCGCGGCATCGGAGTACTCCTCCATGATCCGGCGTCTGGCCGCGGCCCCCAGACGCTCCCGTGCCGGCGGATCGTCATGCAGCTCCTGCAGCGCCGCCGTCAGCGCCGACACATCCTCCTCCGGGATGACCTTGCCCGCTCCGCCGACGATGTCGGGCAACACGCCGGTGCGTGTCACCACCACGGCGAGCCCGTGCGCCATCGCGTCCAGCGCGGCGCGGCCGACGGTCTCTACCCACCTGGGGGTGGTCCGCGACGGGATCACCGCGCAGTCGAGCCGGGGCCACACGTCCCGGATCGCGCCCCGGGGGAGAGCGCCGAGCCAGGTCACGCGGGCCGCGATCCCGAGCCGCTCCGCCAACCCTTCCAGCTCTTCCTGCGATGGGCCGGTACCGACGACCGTGAGGGTCCACCTTCCGATGAGTCCGACGCAGGCCCGGAACAGGAGATCGAGTCCGCGTTGCGGAACCAGCCGGCCGAGGAATCCGATGGCGAGATCGGCGCGCGGCGCTCGTTGGGCGAGGATGGGAGGCGAGACACCGACGCGGGGGACCACCAGTGCGGGCAGGTCGGGGCGATGCCGGGCGGCGAGCGCCAGGGCGAGGTGATTCCCCGCCACGATCCCACGGACACCGGCGTAGGTCTGCTTCCGGCGGAAGCGCTGGGTGAGGCTCAGGCCGGGCGCCAGCGCTTCGACCGGGGCGATCACGCAGGGTACACCCAGCCGGCGGCCCAGCCGGGCGGCTAGCGCGGCGACGGGGGTCCAGGCTTCCTCGTCGATGTGGATGATGTCGGGGCGGAAGTCGGTGACCAGGCGACGCAGGGTCCTCCCGCGCCACAGGAGTGCAGCGGGCTGGCGAAGCTCTCCCCGCACTTCGATGGGGACGATGCTCAGCTCGCCGTCGCCCTCCCAACTGGTCCGCTGGGCCGCGTCAGAGCCGGGCGGCATCCACCGGTCGGGCACCGCCACCGAAACGGCGAGCCCGAGCCCGGACAGGGCACGGAGCTTCCCTCGACTCACCGGATCGGCACAGAGATGGGAGACGACGAGCGCGCGTCTCAGGTTGACAGAGGTTGGGATGGGTGGTGAAGTTGCCGACATTGGGACGGAATATAGAGCGGGCCCGCGCCGGCCGCGCCACTCGCACTGAACACGCCAGCCATGCGCATTCTTCACCTCGCGAAATACTACTGGCCCCGGTCGGGCGGCATGGAACGGGTGGTCCAGGGGCTGGCCGAAGGGGCCAATGCCCTGGGTCACCAGGTGGAGGTGGTCGCGGTCGAGAGCCGGGGCCGGGCGGGTACGCCCGGGCGGCAGCGCCTGTCGGTGACCCGGGCGTTCTCCTTCGCGGCCCTGGGGTCGCAGGAGATCGCACCGGGGTACATCGCGGCCGCCTGGAAGCGCGCCGACATCATCCACGTGCACCATCCCCATACGCTGGCCGACGTCGCCTGCCTGCTGCGGGCAGGACGCACGCCCCTGGTGGTAACCCAGCACGCCGACTCCCGCCGGTCCCTGTACCGGCCGGTGACCGGCTTGGTGTTGCGCCGGGCCGCGGCGATCGTAGTTCCCAGCCGGGCCCACCTCGCCCTCTCCTGCGAGCTGGAGGGCCACGAGAGCAAGGTCGAGATCATTCCATTCGGGATCGACCAGCGCCGCTGGGAGCTGGTCCCGCCGCCGCCCCCGGGGGCGTCCCCTCGCGCCATCTTCATCGGGCGCCTGGTGGCCTACAAGGGCATCGACATTCTCCTGCGGGCGCTGGAGCGGGTGCCGGAGCTGCGGTTGGACATCGTCGGCTCAGGGCCTCAGGGCCCCCGGCTCAGGACCCTGGCCCAGGCGCTCGCCATCACCGACCGGGTTCGCTGGTACGGGGAGTACCCCGACGAGGACCTGCCGCGCCGGATGGCCGACGCGGACTTCCTGGTCCTCCCGTCGGTGACGGTCGAGGAGATGTTCGGACTGGTGGTGCTGGAGGCCATGGCGGCGGGACGCCCGGTCATCACCACGGCGCTGCCCAGTGCGGTCCGGGAGGTGAACGTGCCGGGCGTGACCGGCCTAGAGGTGCCGTTGCGGGATGTGGCTGCTCTGGCCAAGGCCCTCGAGACGCTCTGTCGCGACCCGCATCTGCGCCAGCGGATGGGCGCGGCCGGCCGCCAACGGGCGGCCGCGCACTACACGCAGGAGGTCATGGCCGCGAAGCACATCGAGCTCTATCAGCGAATCTGCGAGGGACAGAGATAGGGGCCTCCGTGCCGCCCGCCTTCGAGACCGACACCGGGATCCCGGTTCCCGCCGTCACCACGGAGCAGATGCGGGAGATCGACCGCATCGCGATCGAGGAGACGGGACCCAACCTGTACCAGATGATGGAGAACGCCGGCCGGAGCCTGGCAACCCTCGCGCTCGACACCCTCGGCCCCCACTGGGGCGAGGCGCAGGTGATGGTGCTGGCCGGCGCCGGCGGCAACGGGGGCGGGGCGATCTGCGCGGCTCGACATCTCGCCAACCGGGGAGCCCGGGTGACGCTCTGTCTCGCCTCACCGGACCGGCTCGGTGAGGTGCCGGTGTGGCAGCTCAAAGTCTATCGATCGACCCCCGGCCGATCGGTGGACGCGTCAGGGGTGGCGGGTGAGCGGCCCGACCTGGTGCTGGACGGTCTGATCGGCTACAGCCTCACGGGGTCACCCGGCGGAGCCTACTCGGGTCTCATCGACTGGGCCAACGATTCCGGCGCGCCCGTCCTTTCGCTCGACGTCCCCTCGGGCATCGATGCCACCGATGGTCGAGCTCCGGGAGCGCACATCCGGCCCCACACCACCATGACCCTCGCGTTGCCGAAGACCGGCCTGCTCTCGTCGGTGACGGGCGCCCTGATGCTGGCCGACATCGGGATTCCCGACCAGACCTACCGCCGGATGGCACTGGCCCACGTCCCGCCGTTCGGCGACCGATACCTGGTGCCGCTGCGAACCCGCTAAATGGGCGCCGATCATCGCGGCGGATTCACCCCAGCGTACCGCCGGCGGCCAGCGCACTCGCGAGACTACTCGGACGCCCTTGGCTTCGGGGCGGGCACGTCGTCGACTCCGCGGTCCAGGGCGTCCGCGGTCCGCGAGCGGCGGGTCCACCACGCGAGGGCGGGGAAGCCGTGGCGGCGACGCACCAGCATCCACACCACGGGAGCCACCAGGGCGACGAGCGCCAGGACGATGCCGGTGTGCGTGGTGGAGACGTGGAGGAGCTTGAGAGCGGAGGCCAGCAGGACGAACGCCAGCGCCCGCCGCACCAGGCCTCCCGGAGCGCGCGCGGACAGGTGGGCGCCCACCCAGACGCCGGGTATGGCACCCAGCAGCAGCGACGTGGTCAGATCCAGCTTGAAATCGCCGAAGAGGATGTGCCCTAGGGCGGCGGACGCGACCAGGGGGACGGCCTGCACCAGGTCGGTGCCGACGAGCTGGCTGGCCTTGAGGGTCGGATACAGCGCCATCAGTGCGATGATGATCAGCGACCCCGAGCCGACCGAGGTCAGGCCGACGACGACACCGCCGACCAGGCCGAGGGCGATCGTAGGAAGCAGCCGGAGCTCGACCGACGGACGATCCTGCGGCAGCGGGTCCGCGCGCCCGTCGCGGCGGCGCGCGCGCTCGACCAACCGGAGGTAGGCGCGGACGGTGAGGCCGGCGGCCGCCAGGAGCAGGGCAACGCCGAGCGCGATGCGGATGACGTCCTGCACTTCCTGCCCGTGGCCCAGGGAGCGGGCGATGAGCACGCCGCTGAACGCGCCGGGGATCGAGCCGACGCAGAGCCACTTGACGAGGACGAGATTCACGGTGCCGCGCCGCAGGTGGACGATCGAGCCGACCGGCTTCATCACCGCACTCGCCACCAGGTCGGAAGAGACCGCGGCCAGCGGGGGCACGTTGAAGAAGAGCACGAGCACGGGTGTCATGAGAGCCCCGCCGCCCATGCCGGTGAGGCCGACCACGATGCCGATGCCGAACGCGGCGATGGTGAGCAGCGGATCGAAGTTCACGGGCCCTCCGAGGCAACCAACCGCCGCTGGGAAGATGATGCGGGCCCGAAACCAGGGCCACGTCCAGGAAGCAATCCGCTCGCTTAGCGGGAGGATCGACCGCTGCGCGGTTCGTGATGACGCCCCCGAAAGCGGAACTTCGGACTCGCTCCACTAGTATAGCACCGGCCCTACCGGCACGAAGAGTAACAGTGGGAAACCGCGAAGTGCCGCGCCTTGTTCAACCGCGATGCTCCCCCCATGTTTCGCCCAGCCGGGCCCTTAGCTCAGGCGGTTAGAGCAGCGGACTCATAATCCGTAGGTCCTGGGTTCGAATCCCAGAGGGCCCATTCGATATCCCGTAACAACCTAGGCTCCCTGAAAAACATCGGGCCCCGCTATGCTGGCGAGGCCCGATGTCTCTCCCGATGTCTCTCAACACCGAGTTGGGTAGCGCACTGAGTACGATACCATTTCTTAGAAGGCCAGGCTTCAACACCCGCCGCTGGAAGCTGGCACCGGCGCGAGGCCGGCGTTACCGAGCGCCAATGCTCCGCTGCCGGGTACGGCTGCGGCTCCGCAGAAGGCGTTATTCAACAGGACGGCATTACTACCGTCCACGTTGAGGGCTCCATCGACCCGGCTATATGATATGCCGGCACCGCTACCCGGGACGGAGAGGTTGCCTGTGATCCGGGCACCACGCAGGCGGTTGTCGCTCCCACTTACAGTCACGTTGCCGTTGATCGTCACGCTCCCACCCTGCGACCCCTCTCCAAACAGGGTCACGTTGCTACCCGAGAAGTTCAGGTCACCAGTGTATGTTCCTGCCCGCATGAACACGATCAGATTACTTCCGGCCAGACCGGCATTCACTTCGGCGTTGGTCATCGTGGACGTGATCTCGACCACGGTCCCGCCGAAGATGTAGCGCAGGTCAGCCATCGTGCCCGCACCGGTGCCATCGAGCGCGACGGCGATCTCACGGAGGTCGCCTTCAGCGATGTCCAGGCTGAGCTGGCCGGTCGCGCTGCCAGCAGTGAAGGAGACGGGTCGTGCCCCGGTGGGTACCGGTGCTAACGCCAGATCGCCATTGGTTCCGGTTGTGCCGGACGGCCCTTGGGTAACCGTAACTTGGATGCCGCTGCGGGCAGTGCCGGGACTCGGAACCACGACCTCATTCACGTCGTTCACTACGGGGTTCAGTAGGTACACCACCGTGGTCTCGCCGTACACCGCATCAGGCGGATTGGTGGGGCCATCGCCCCCACAGGCTAATGCAAAGGCCAGGGGCATCGCCCAGGCCAATTGACCAATGCGGCTGCAGGCAGATCTCCGGCTGTGCATTTCTCCTCCCGCAAGAGTTATGGAACCGCACCACTGATCAGTGGGCGCTGGGGCAGAGTTCGTGCCTGATTAACCCTTGAATAGCGCAATGGCTAAGTGTAAGTGGCGGAACAGGATGGCGGTCTGTGGCAAGATTTCGCCCCGTTTGTTGCCATGCACCCTGCGACGATCGAGGCACTGTGACGGTTTGCCGCGTGGAGGTGGCGGGACAAGCACTCAGGCGAGGTGGTTGCTCGGCTGAGAAGGAGGGGGCACCGCTGGCAGGACGAAAGGTTAGC
>Ga0326597_10003990_pt1 | contig 20914 bp, 22 predicted proteins | sample RVTome_12_FD_203789 | JGI IMG/M metagenome (GOLD analysis project Ga0326597, IMG submission 203789) | Soil microbial communities from uranium-contaminated site in the Upper Colorado River Basin, Wyoming, United States - RVT100D185 | ecosystem: Environmental > Terrestrial > Soil > Contaminated >...
TAGGATGTTTATGCATTGGCACAATATTATCGTTCTTGTATAGCATTTTAGTAATCATTGATTCTCTTCCATGCGATAGCACGACGAAATCAACTCCAAGAAATTGTTTGTTTATTGCATCCACCGACTTTGTTATCATGCCTTGCCTCCATGATCGTATGCCTAACGCTCAGGCTAAGCTGCGGGCACTCAGGATCTTCGCCAAGTGAGCCGTCAGCTTCAGCCTGTTGTTAGCCAGCCTCACAATTATTTATCCTTAATATCACCAGATATATATTTGTCTAATGCTTCGACACAATGTCCTATCCTTGTTTTATTGCAATTTTTCCTATACCCCCAACATTTTCCACACACATTGCCATGCATCGTTCTTTCTCCCATAAATATTATTGTCTTTGTGACTCCATCGATTGCCGTGCCGCAGTAAGCCACAATTTTTTCATTGGTTGTAGAATTAAATTCAATATTATTACCAACAATATGTTTATAGGCTTTTTCAAATGAATTAATAGTTCTAAATTGATTGCCGGATCCTCCGAATGGATGAGCCATGACATGCTCCAATTCACTCAGGATGGGTCGACAATAGCTCTTTAATCTCAGGTTCCAGTCTGGCTAACTTAAATTGGACTGCGGTGGAACCGTGTTTGTAGGTGGTATTAAAGCTCTATCTGGAAGTCCATTTATGTCGGGAAGGTTTCCGGTATATCTGGAATCTGCGTGTATCCGTATAGTTAGAGCAAACGGGGGGAGAAGGGTTGGGATGATAGACTGTGGAGAAACCGGGTATGGTGAATGGTGATAGGCGACGAAAGGGTTTACCGCAGGATGTCCATCGGACTTCGTATGCAGCGCCCGCCGCGGTTGAGGACATGTGTATAAATCATCGTCGTGCTTACGTCCCTGTGCCCCAGTAGCTCCTGGATCGTCCGGATGTCGTATCCGTCCTCGAGCAGGTGGGTGGCGAAAGAGTGGCGGAATGTGTGGCAGGTTACGTGCTTCTTGATGTCGGCCAACGCCGCCGCTTCCTTCACAGCGCGCTGAAGAACGGTTTCGTCGAGGTGATGCCGGTGCCGAAGACCGGTTTCGGAATCCTGGTACGGCCGATGCGCGGGAAATATCCATTGCCATCCCCATGCGCGATCTGCGTTCGAATACTTTCTTCCGAGCGCTTTCGGCAGTCTAACGTAGCCACCCCCTTCCTTCAAATCCTTTTCGAATAGCACACGGATATCTTCGATGTGCAGCTTGAGACGGGGTTCTACCGCGCCGGGAAGGACGGTGACGCGGTCCTTGTTCCCTTTCCCCTCTCGCACGGTTACCTGATGGTATCCAAAGTCGATGTCCTTGACCCGTAGCGTCAGGCATTCGAGGAGACGAAGGCCGGCGCCGTACATCAGCATTGCGGCGATGAGGTTCCCCCCGGACAGATTCTTGAGAACCGCCGCCACCTCATCCCGTGTGAGGACGACCGGAAGGAGTTTCGGTCGCTTCGCGCGCACAACACCATCCAGCCAGTCGAGCCGGATTCCGAGCACGTCCCGATACAGAAACAGGAGGGCGCTGAGCGCCTGGTTCTGTGTGGAAGCGGCCACGTCCCGTTCGACGGCGAGATGGGACAGGAATCGTTCAACCTCTTTCTTCCCCATTTCGAGTGGGTCGCGAAAGCGGTGGAAACGCAGGTATCGGCCGACCCAGTCGGCGTATGCGTCTTCGGTCCGTCCGCTGTAGTGTTTTTTTCGGACCTCGTTCCGGAGTCGGTCAAGCAGGGTGGGCTCTGGCAAATGGGTGGGTGAAACCGGTACGGAAGGGGACGGGGCGTCTCTCCCGACCGGGGAGAGGCAACCCCCGCAGCCGTCCCCGCCAATGCCCGCGTAGGTCCTGGACACGTGCAAGTCCCACCCGTCCGCTTCCATCATGCGGAATTCCGAAGTCGTCCGATGGTGGAATGGACCAGATACTGGCGGCAATCTGCTCTCGGTGGCGTCCGTCATAACCCACCCTCCTTGCAACAGGGGGGCCGAAGAGCGGACCGGCCATTTCCCGGATTTCCCCGCTCCTTACTGCACAGGTAATTGATGGGATTCCTCACGGGATGTCGAATGCGAGGGGAGCCGTGATGGAGAAACCCGGGAACGCCGGCGCCATCTACATGTTTTGGGCGCGGGATGCCGGCGCGCACGGGGGAGGATGAGATGGCCTTTGACGAAGCGGTGGCGGAGAGGATCCGGGAGGCGTTGGCGGGCTCGCCGGACGTCGTCGAGAAAAGGATGTTCGGCGGGATCGCGTTCATGGTCCGGGGCAACATGTGCTGCGGGGTGATCGGCGACCGCCTCATGCTCCGGGTGGGACCGAAGGGGTACGATACCGCCCTGTCCCGCCCTCACGCGAAGCCGATGGATTTTACGGGAAGACCCATGAAGGGCATGGTCTACATCGAGCCCGCGGGGTTCGCATCACCGCGGGACCTGAAGGCGTGGATCGGAAGGGCGATGGAGTTCGTTCTCACACTGCCCGCGAAGTAGGCCTCGCCGGGCGGCCTTCAGTACGCCACGCGCCAGAGGAAGAGGCCGTGGGGGGGAGCGTTGACCCCGGCGGCGGTACGATCGTGCGCTCGAAGGATTTCTCCTACATGATCCGCGGAATGTTTCCCCTTCCCCGCGTTCACCACCGTTCCGACGATGTTGCGCACCATGTGGCGCAGGAAGCCGGGCCCGGCCACGTCGATGGAGAACAGGCCCGGGATGTCGTGCTTTGCTACCTCCGCGCGGGAAACCGTGCGAACCGGAGACAGCGCCGTGCACCCCTGCCCGCGGAAGGACGTGAAGTCGTGTTCCCCCACCAGGTGGGACAGCCCCTGCCGGATCGCGTCCAGATCCAGCGGCGCCTCGATGTGCCAGGCGTACCGGGAGAGGAACGGCGAATCGACGGGGGAAAGGTAGAGAAAATACCGGTACTCCTTCTCCGTCGCGTGGCGCCTCGCGTCGAACGTCTCCGGAACCGCAGTCGCGGACAGGATGCGGATATCGGGAGGGAGAAGGGCGTTTCCGCCGTGGACGACCGTCTCGAGGTCCCGCTTCCCGGCGTCGGCGAAATCGACGACCTGCTCCCGGGCGTGAACGCCTGCGTCGGTGCGCCCGGCCGCCCGCAGGCGGACCGGCTCCTGGAGGATTCTCGCGAGCGCCGCCTCCATCACCGCCTGGACCGTCGTCCCGTTCGGCTGGACCTGCCACCCGGCGTACTGCGTGCCGTCGTACGCGACGGCGAGCCGGATCCGCCGCGCCCGATGCGTCATGGCCGGGCGAAAAAAACGGGAGCGGAGGAAGGTCCCCCGCTCCCGGCGTCCATTGTTTCGTTCGGGGCCACGCGCTCCCCGGCGGCGGTCAGACGGCCGCGGGCTGCAGGTACTTCTGGGCCAGCACCTCGGCGATCTGCACGGCGTTGAGGGCCGCCCCCTTGCGGAGCTGGTCCCCGCAGACCCAGAGGTTCAGGCAGTTCTCTGCGCTGTCGTCCTCGCGGATCCGGCCGACGTAGCAGTCGTCCTTCCCCGCCGCGAACAGCGGCATCGGGTAGACGTTGTTCGCCTGGTCGTCCATCACCCGGCAGCCGGGGAACTTCGCGATCAGCTCCCTCGCCTTCTCCCGCGTGATCTTCTTCGCGAACTGGGCATTGATCGAAATCGAGTGGGCGGTCAACACCGGCACGCGCACGGTGGTGCAGGTGACGCGCAGGTCGGGGATCCCCATGATCTTGCGCCCCTCGTTCGTCATCTTCATCTCTTCCTTGGTGTACCCGTTCTCGAGGAAGGCGTCGATGTGGGGAATGACGTTCAAGGCGATCTGGTGCTTGAACGCCGACACCTCGAGCGGCTCCCCCTTGGCGTACGCCTTCGTCTGCGCGATCAGCTCCGCCATCGCCTTGGCTCCCGCTCCGGAGGTCGCCTGATACGACGACGCCACGACGCGCTTCAGGGTGCCGTAGTCGTGCAGCGGCTTGAGCGGCATGATCGCGATGATCGTCGTGCAGTTCGGGTTCGCGATGATCCCGCGCTGCCGGTACTGCGCGATCGCCTGCGGGTTGATCTCGGGGACCACCAGCGGGATGTCGGGCTCCATCCGGAAGGCGGAGGAGTTATCCACCACCACCGCGCCCGACGCCCACGCCGAGGGGGCGAACTCCTTGCTGCGCGATGCGCCGGCGGAGAACAGTGCGATGTCGATGTCCTTGAACGAATCCTTCGAAAGAAGCTCCACCGGCAGCTCCTCGCCGGCGAACTTCAACCGCTTGCCGACCGACCGCTCGGATGCAAGAAGGCGCAGGTTCCGGATCGGGAACTTCCGCTCCGCCAGGATCTGCAGGAAGACATCGCCCACCGCGCCGGTCGCGCCGGCGACGGCCACGTTGAACCGCTTGCCGCTCATCGCGTCACCTCGTCTGGAATTGGTTCAGGACGGCTTCCCGGACCCGGTCGCCCATCTCGGTCGTTCCGACCTTTTTCCCCTCGCCCTCGCGGTAGATGTCGCCCGTCCGGTACCCGTCGGCGAGGACCCGCTCCACCGCCTTCTCGATCCGGGAGGCTTCCGCGGGCATATCAAACGAATATTTTAACATCATCGCGACGGAAAGTATCGTCGCGAGCGGGTTGGCGACCCCCTTCCCCGCGATGTCGGGTGCGCTCCCGTGGATCGGCTCGTACAACCCGACCTTCCCCCCGAGGGACGCCGACGGCAGCATCCCGATCGACCCGGTGATCATCGACGCCTCGTCGGTGAGGATGTCGCCGAAGAGGTTCGTCGTCACCACCACGTCGAACTGCCTCGGATTGCGGATGAGCTGCATCGCGCAGTTGTCCACCAGCATGTGGGAGAGCGCCACGTCGGGGTACTCCTTCGCCCCCACTTCGGTCACCACCCTGCGCCACAGCTCCGTCGCCTCGAGGACGTTCGACTTGTCCACCGAGGTGACCTTCCGGCTCCGCTTGCGCGCCAGGTCGAACGCCACCCGGGCGACCCGCTCGATCTCGGGCCGGGTGTAGATCTCCGTGTTGATCCCCGTCTCCACGCCGTCGATCATGAACACGCCGCGCGGCTCACCGAAATAGATCCCGCCCGTCAGCTCGCGCACCACCATCAGGTCGATCCCCTCGACCAGCTCCCGGCGCAGCGGGGACGCGCCGAGCAGCGGGGCGAACACGACGGCGGGGCGCAGGTTCGCGAACAGCCCCAGTTCCTTGCGTAAGCCCAGGAGCGCCCGCTCGGGGCGGACGGCGAACGGGAGGGGATCCCACTTCGGCCCGCCCACCGCTCCGAGCAGTACGGCGTCGGACGCCTTCGCCAGGGCGAGGGCCCGGTCCGGCATGGGGGTCCCGTGGGCGTCGTAGGCGCAGCCGCCGAGCTGCTCCTCCTCCGTCTCGAACATCGGCTTCCCCGCCGCCTGCTCGATGATCCGCAGGACGGACAGCCCCTCCCGGACGACCTCCGGCCCGATCCCGTCGCCCGGGAACACGCAGATTTTCCGCACCGCCATCAGGTCCCCTTCTTCCTCTTCGCGATGTAGTTGAGGAGCCCCCCGGCGGCCAACAGCTCCCGCATGAACGGCGGCACGGGGGCGAACCGGTACTCGGTCCCCTTCGTCTCGTTCCGCAGCACGCCCCCCTCCATGTCGACCGAAACCCGGTCCCCCGCGTCGATCCCGTCGACCGCCTCGGTGGACTCGAAGATCGGCAGGCCCATGTTGAAGGCGTTCCGGTAGAAGATCCGGGCGAACGAGCGGGCGATCACCGCCGAGGCGCCCGACGCCTTGATGGCGATCGGGGCGTGCTCCCGCGAGGACCCGCACCCGAAGTTCTTCCCCGCGACGATGAAGTCGCCCGGGGACACCTTCGACGCGAACGCGGCGTCGATGTCCTCCATGCAGTGCCGGGCGAGCTCCGCCGGGTCGGAGGTGTTCAGGTACCGCGCGGGGATGATGACGTCCGTGTCGACGTCGTCCCCGTATTTCCACGCCTTGCCCCTCAGTTCCATGCCATCCGCCGATCATGACAGTTCATCCGGTCCTCCGATCCTTCCGAGGACGGCGGAAGCCGCCGCCACGGCCGGGTTGGACAGGTACACCTCGCTCTCGGGGTGCCCCATCCGGCCGACGAAGTTCCGGTTCGTCGTCGAGATCGCCCGCTCCCCCGCGGCGAGGATCCCCATGTGGCCGCCGAGGCACGGTCCGCAGGTGGGAGTGGAGAAGGCCGCCCCCGCCGTGACGAACTCCTCCATCAGCCCTTCCCGCATCGCCTGCAGGTAGATCTCCTGGGTGGCGGGAAGGATGATCATCCGCACGCCGTCGTGGACCTTCCGCCCCCGGATCACCGCCGCAGCGCTGCGCAGGTCCTCGATCCGCCCGTTGGTGCACGATCCCACCACGACCTGGTCGATCGGGACGTCCCCCACCAGCGACAGGGGCCGGGTGTTCTCCGGCAGGTGCGGGAACGCCACCACCGGCTCGAGCGTCGACAGGTCCACGGCGAACTCCTCCTCGTACCGCGCGTCGGGGTCGGCCGTGACGACCTCTACTTTCCGCTTCGCCCTCCCGTCGGCGTACGCTTTCGTCGCCGCGTCGAACGGGAAGATCCCGTTCTTCGCCCCCGCCTCGATCGCCATGTTGGTGATGGTGAAACGCCACGCCATCGGCAGGTGCGCGATCCCGTCGCCCGCGTACTCCATCGCCCGGTAGAGCGCGCCGTCCACGCCGATCTCGCCGATGATGTGCAGGATCACGTCCTTCCCCTCGACCCACTTTCCCGGCCGGCCCGAAAGGACGACCCGCAGCGTCTCGGGGACCTTGAGCCACACCTCCCCCGAGAGCATCGCCGCCGCGAGGTCGGTGCTCCCCACGCCGGTGGAGAACGCGCAGAGGGCGCCGTAGGTGCACGTGTGGCTGTCCGCGCCGATCACGAGGTCGCCGGGGACGACCAGCCCCTCGTCCGGGAGCAGGACGTGCTCGATCCCCATCCGGCCGACCTCGAAGTAGTTGACGATGCCGAACTCCCTCGCGAACTCGCGCATCATCTTGACCTGTTCGGCGCTCTTGATGTCCTTGTTCGGCGCGAAGTGGTCGGGCACCAGGGCGATCCGGTTCCGGTCGAACACCGCCCGGGCCCCCAGCGACCGGAACGCCTGGATGGCGATCGGGCTGGTCACGTCGTTGCCGAGGGCGAGATCGACCTTCGCCAGGATCAGCTCTCCCGGCGCGACGACGTCCTTCCCCGCGTGCCTGGCGAGGATTTTTTCAGTGAGGGTCATGCCCATGGATCGGCTTCTCGCTTTCGGTGCGCTTCTTCCCACGGGCCCGTCGGACCGCCGCGACCACCTCCCCCACCGGCCCGGAGACGATGTACGCGGAGGAGCAGATGAAGATCATCACCTGTGGCTCCGCGGCCAGCAGCAGCGCGAGGAAGACGAACACCACCAGGGTATTGAACGGGCGGCGCCGGAACGGTTCCAGGTCCTTGAACGAGTTGAATTTGACGGTGCTCACCATGAGGAAGGCGAGCACGTAGATCGTGAGAAGGACGGCGAAGTGCTTGAAGCTCCCGGACCCGCCCAGGTAGTAGAAGAGCAGGATCATGGAGGCGACGAAGACCGCCGCCGCCGGGATGGGGAGCCCGTTGAACTGCCCCTTCTCCACCGTGGTGATCTGGACGTTGAAGCGCGCGAGGCGAAGCGCCCCGCAGATGAGGAAGAGGAACGCCGCCAGCCACCCCCACCGGCCGAACGCGGAGAGGGCCCACCCGTACACGAGGAACGCCGGAGCGACGCCGAAGGTGACCAGATCCGCAAGGGAGTCGTACTCGACGCCGAATCGCGTGGTCGTGTGGGTCATCCGGGCGACGCGGCCGTCGAGACCGTCGAGGATGGCGCCCACGACGATCCCGATCGCCGCCTTCTCGAAGTTGCCGTTGTACGTGGAGGCGATCGAGTGGAATCCGGCGAACAGGGAGCCCGACGTGATCAGGTTCGGCAGAACGTAGACGCCCCGCCGGAGTCCGTCGCCCCCGCGCCACTCCCCGCGCCTCACGGGAAGACTCCGATCACGCTTTCCCCGGCGCGGACGCGGTCCCCGGAGGCGACCGACAACCGCGCGTCCGCCGGGAGGTACACGTCGACCCGGGAGCCGAACCGGATCATCCCCACCCGTTCTCCCTGGCGCACCGCATCCCCCTCCTTGAGGTCGCACACGATCCGGCGGGCGATCATCCCCGCGATCTGGACGTAGGTCACCGTGCGCCCCCCGGGCGTGGCGATCTCCACGCCGTTCTGCTCGTTCATCAACGAGGCCTTGTCGACGCTGGCCACGTGGAACGCCCCCTTGTGGTACCGGACCGACGCCACCCGCCCCGTCACCGGCGCCCGGTTCACGTGGACGTCCAGGGGCGACATGAAGACGCTGATCTTCTTGCCGGGTTGCGCAGCGTATCGCCCCGGCGGGCATTCCCCCGCATAGACGATTCTACCATCCGCCGGGGAGACGATGACCCCCGGCCCCGGAGGCGGCGTCCGGTCGGGGTTGCGGAAGAACCAGAGGGAGAAGAGGGCGAAGAGAAGCCCGAGCGCCGCGAGGGGGATCCCTCTCGGCCAGAGGAGGGCCACGACGATCGCGAACGCCGCCCCCCCGAAGACGAAGGGCCACCCTTCCGGTGCGAGCACCGGGCCCTCCCTCCCGCTCAATTCTTCGATTTGTCGACCAGGCGCCCCTTCGACAGCCACGGCATCAACGCCCGGAGCCGGCGGCCGACCTCCTCGATCGGGTGCTCCTCGCCGCGGCGCGTGAGGGCGTTGAAGACGGGGCGGTTCGCCTGGTTTTCCAGCATCCATTCCTTCGCGAAGGAGCCGTCCTGGATCTCATCGAGGATCCGCTTCATCTCGCGCTTCGTCTCTGCGCTGACCACCCGGGGGCCGCGCGTCAGGTCCCCGTACTGCGCCGTGTTGCTGATCGAGTACCGCATGGTGGAGATCCCGCCCTCGTAGATGAGGTCGACGATGAGCTTCAGCTCGTGGACGCATTCGAAATACGCCATCTCCGGGGAGTACCCCGCCTCGACCAGCGTTTCGTACCCCGCCATCACCAGCGCCGTGGCCCCGCCGCACAGGACGGCCTGCTCCCCGAACAGGTCGGTCTCGGTCTCCTCCCGGAAATTCGTCTCGATGACGCCCGCGCGCGCCGCGCCGATCCCCGCCGCGTAGGCGAGCGCCACGTCCTTCGTGTTCCCCGCGGGATCCTGGTGGACGGCGATCAGGGCCGGCACCCCCTCCCCCTTCACATACTGGGCGCGGACGAGATGCCCGGGCCCCTTCGGGGCGACCATGAAGACGTTCGTGTCGGGCCGCGGGACGATCTGCCCGTAGTGGATGTTGAATCCGTGGGCGAACATCAGGTAGGCGCCCTTGCGCAGGTTCGGTCCCACCGACGCGCGGTAGATGCCCCCCTGGAGTTCGTCGGGCAGGAGCATGACGACGATGTCGGCTTTCTTCACCACCGTGGCGGCGTCCGCGACATCGAACCCGGCGTCCCTGGCCTTCTTCTCGTTCGGTCCGCCGGAAACCTCTCCGACGATGACGGAAAACCCGCTCTCCTTCAGGTTGTTCGCGTGGGCGTGTCCCTGGCTGCCGTATCCGAGGATCGCGATCGTCTTCCCCTTGAGCAACTTCATCTTTGCGTCCTGCTCCCGGTACATGGTGACCATCTTCTCTCCCTCCGTTTCTTCGTTCTTCGGAATCCTGTCGTGTCTCCCGCGGGCCCTACATTCCGCGGGCGATGGCGATCTTGCCGGTCCGCACGATCTCCCGGATGCCGAGGGGGCGCAGCATCTGGAGGAACGCCTGCACCTTCCCCTCGCCCCCCGTCATCTCGATCGTGTAGCAGCGGGGCGCCACGTCGACGATCCGGGCGCGGAAGATGTCGACCAGCCGCAGCACCTCGGGTTTCCCCTCCCCGTCGGCGTTCACCTTGACGAGCACGAGTTCCCGGTCGACCGTGTCGACGCCGGTGAAGTCGATCACTTTCAGGACCGGGACGAGCTTGTTCAACTGCTTCAGGATCTGTTCGACGATCTGGTCGTTCCCGCTGGTGACGAGCGTCATCCGGGAGACCTTCGGGTCCATCGTCTCCGCCACGCAGAGCGACTCGATGTTGAACCCGCGGCCCGAGAACAGGCCGGAGACGCGGCTCAAGACCCCGAACTCGTTCTCCACCAGGACGGAAATCGTGTGGCGCATCGCGTTTCTCCCCTTCCCGGCCGGCCGGTATCAGACCAGCAGCATCTCGGTCAGCGACGCGCCCGCGGGGACCATCGGGTAGACGAGCTCCCCGGGATCCACGGTCACGTCGATCAGCACGGGTCCCTCGGCGGCGAATCCCTTGCGGAGCACCTCGGGGACCTGCTCCGTCTTTTCCGCGCGGAACCCCTTCGCCCCGTACGCCTCCGCCAGCTTCACGAAGTCGGGGATGCGGGGGAGGCACGTCTGGGAATATTTCCCCTCGAAGAAGAGCTCCTGCCACTGGCGGACCATCCCCAGCGTCCCGTTGTTCAGGATCACGACCTTCACCGGGATCCGGTACTGCACCGCCGTGGCCAGTTCCTGGATGTTCATCTGGATGCTGCCGTCGCCCGCGATGTCGACGACGAGGCGCCCCGGCATCGCCACCTGCGCGCCGATCGCCGCCGGGAGGCCGTAGCCCATCGTCCCCAGCCCCCCCGAGGAGAGGAAGGTGCGCGGCTGCTCGTAGGTGTAGAACTGGGCGGCCCACATCTGGTTCTGGCCGACCTCCGTGGCGATGATCGCCTTCCCCTTCGTGAGCTTGTAGACCTGCTCCACCACGTACTGCGGCTTGATCTTCCCCTTCGACGGCTTGTAGGTGAGCGGGTGGGTCTTCGCCCACGAGGCGATCTGCCCGCGCCACGCGGCGGTCTTTCCCCGATACGCGGCCGCCTCTTTCTTCCCCTTCACCAGCTTGATCATCTTCCGCAGGACGTCTTTCAGGTCCCCCACAATCGGGATGTCCACCGGGACGTTCTTCTGGATCGAGGTGGGGTCGATGTCGATGTGGATGATCTTGGCGTGCGGCGCGAATTCGCTGACCTTCCCCGTCACCCGGTCGTCGAAGCGCGCCCCCACGGCGAGGATCACGTCCGAGTTGGAGATCGCCATGTTCGCCGCGTACGTCCCGTGCATCCCGAGCATCCCCAGGGAGAGCGGGTCGGAGCCCGGGAACGCCCCCATCCCCATGAGCGTCGTGGTCACGGGGAGGGAGAGGACCCTGGAGAGTTCCGCCAGCTCCGCGGAGGAATTGGAGAGGATCACGCCCCCGCCCGCGTAGACCACCGGGCGCTCCCGCGACAGCAGCATCCGGATGGCGCTTTCCACCTGGCGCGGGTGCCCCTCGTAGTTGGGATGGTACCCCCGCAGGCTCACCTCCTTGGGGAGGTCGTACCGCGCGGAGCCCGTCAGGACGTCCTTGGGGATGTCGACCAGCACCGGCCCCGGGCGCCCCGTGGAGGCGATGTAGAACGCCTCCTTGACGATCCGCGCGAGGTCCTTCGTTTCCTTGACGAGGTAGTTGTGCTTGGTGCAGGGCCGGCTGATGCCGACGATGTCCGCCTCCTGGAAGGCGTCGTTCCCGATGAGGAGCGTGGGGACCTGGCCGGTGAAGACGACGACGGGGATCGAATCCATGTACGCCGTCGCGAGGCCGGTCACCGTGTTCGTCGCCCCGGGTCCCGAAGTGACCAGGCACACCCCGGTCCTTCCCGACGCCCGGGCGTACCCGTCGGCCATGTGGACCGCCCCCTGCTCGTGGCGGCACAGCATGTGGCGGACCTTCATGTTCTTGAACAGGGCGTCGTAGACGTGGAGGATCGCCCCGCCGGGGTAGCCGAAGACGACGTCGACCCCGAGATCCGCGAGCGCCTTGACGAAGATCTCCGCACCGGTCATCTGCATGGGAACGGCCTCCTGGCCTTCATACGACCACCGCCCCCTCTCCCGCCGAACGGACGAGCTTCGCGTACCGGGAGAGGTATCCCTTCGCCACCTTCGGGGCGGGGGCTTTCCACCCCTTCCGCCGCCGCGCGAGCTCCGCCGCGGGGACGTCCAGGGAAAGTTTCCGCTTCGGGATGTCGAGGACGATCGGGTCGCCCTCGCGCACCAGCGCGATCGGTCCCCCTTCCATCGCCTCCGGGGAGATGTGCCCGATGCAGGGACCGTGCGTGCCGCCCGAGAACCGTCCGTCGGTGATCAGCGCGACCTTGGTCCCCAGCCCCATCCCCATGATCGCCGCCGTGGGGGAGAGCATCTCCCGCATCCCGGGGCCGCCGCGGGGGCCTTCGTACCGGATGACCACGACCATGCCGGGACGGATCTTCCCCCCCATGATCGCCGCCATCGCCGCTTCCTCGGAGTCGAACACGCGCGCCTTCCCCCGGAAGACGAACATCGACGGGTCGACCCCGGACTGCTTGACCACCGCGCCGCCCGGGGCGAGGTTCCCCGTGAGGATCGCCAGCCCCCCCTCTTTCCGGACGGGGGCCTTGAGGGTCCGGATGATGCCGTCGTCCAGCACGCGCCCGCGCCGGGCGATCGCCGTGATCTCCTCGCCGGAGACGGTCGGGTTTTTCCTGAGAAACGGGAGGAGCCGGTGGAGGATCGCCGGGATCCCTCCGGAGTACTCCACGTCTTCCATCATGTGCGGCCCGCCGGGCGTCACCGTCGTGAGCTGCGGGGTCTCGCGGGAAAGCCGGTCGAATTCCGAAAGCGGCAGGTCGACTCCCGCCTCGCGGGCGATCGCCAGGAGGTGGAGCACCGAGTTGGAGGAACCGCCCAACGCGAGATCCACGCGGATCGCGTTGGCGAAGGCCGCCTTCGTCAGGATCTTCCGCGCGGTCACGTTCCCGCGCACGAGCTCGACCGCCCGCTGCCCGGTCGCATAGGCGATGTGCCGCTTCTTCGACATCCCCGCGAGGGCGGTGGCGCACCCGGGGAGGGACATCCCCAACGTCTCGGTCAGGCACGCCATCGTGTTCGCGGTGTAGAGCCCCTGGCACGACCCCTCGCCGGGACACGCCTCCGCCTCGAGGCGGGAAAGCTCCCCCGCGCCGATCTCGCCGCGCTGGAAGCGGCCGACCGCCTCGAAGGTGTCCGAAACGAGCGACAGGCGGCGGTTCCCGATCCGGCCCGAGTGCATCGGGCCGGCGGTCAGGACGATGCACGGGATGTCGAGCCGCGCCGCCGCCATCAGCATCCCGGGAGTGATCTTGTCGCAGTTGGTGAGAAGGACGAGGCCGTCGAGCGCGTGCGCCTCCGCCACCGACTCGACCAGGTCCGCCACGATCTCCCGCAGCGGCAGGGAGTAGTGCATCCCGCGGTGCCCCATGGCGATCCCGTCGCACACCGCCGGGACGCCGAAGAGGAAGGGATACCCCCCGCCGGCGTGGACGCCGTTTTCCACCGCCCGCTCGAGCGCCCGCATCCCCACGTGGCCGGGAACGAGGTCCGTGAAGGAGGTGGCGACGCCGATGAACGGCTTCCCCATGGCGGCCTGCGGGACGCCGGCGGCGCAGTAGAGCGCCCGATGCGGCATCCGTTCAAGCCCTTTCTTCGTCCGGTCGCTGCGCATTTCGATCCTTTCTTCCCCGGGGACCCCCGGATACGGAAAACCCCGCCCGGGGCGACCCCGGAGGGGCGGTCCGCCCGACACTGGGGTTCGTCCCGGCGGGGTGGGTCCTTGCGGCCGTACCGCTTCCGTTACGTATTGAGGATCTGGGCGATCTTGTCCTTCCTGGCGAGTTTGAGCTTCTGAAGCCGCTTCCGCTCGATTTCCTCGTCGGGAAGCAGGTACACCTTGCGGTCGAGTTCCTTGAGTTTCTCGTCGAACTGGCGATGCTCATCGACGAGCGCCTTGAATTCCGGATCCTTCGCGATCAGGGCGGCCGTTTTCTCTTCCTGGCTCTGGCCCATCGACACCTCCGGCGTAGGTTGGGATGATCCCTTAGCATAGCAGATGAAAACCGATTTTTATATCCTCCCTCCGGGGGCCTCCCCTTCCCGAAACCGCCTCCGCCGTCACGGCCGGGGACGGAGGAGCGAAGCCTCGGAAACCCGCAGGTAGAAGGGAACGGCCGCGCGGGGGTCCGCGGCGCCGCCGTCCCGGAAGATCCGCTCGCCGAGGATTCCCACCGACGATGCGCGGGGAAGCCCCTCGTCCCCGGCGATGAGGGTCGCGCGGTCCCCCAGCGACCGCCGGAAGAGCGCCCCGAAGGGGGCGACGGCGTCCCCGCAGAACAGGACGTCTCCGTCCGGGATCCGCCCGGGGAGCACGCCGGGAGCGAGGGCCATGTCGGGGGAGAGCCGGGCGAGTTCCCCCCCTTCCCATCGGAAGAGGGCCGCGTACACCTCCCGCTTCCGGGCGTCCTGCACCGGGCAGACGATCCGCCCCTCGCCCGGGAAACGATGGGCGAGCGCGTGAAGGGTCGACACGGAGGCGAGCGGGACCCCCCACCCGAAACAGAACCCTTTCGCCGCCGACATCCCCACCCGCAGGCCGGTGAACGACCCGGGGCCCGCCGAAACCGCGACGCACGAGACGACCCCGTGGGCGGCGCCGGCGGCGGCGAAGAGCCCCTCCACGGCGGAGATGTACGCCTCGGAGGCCTGCCGGCCCGCGGGGAGGGCCGCCTCCGCAAGCACCGCGCCGCCGGAGACCAGCGCCACGCTTCCGCGGGGAGTGGCGGACTCGATCGCCAGGATCACGTGTTCAACGGGACAGGAGCCGGGCGATGTCGTTGTAGAAGACGAGCGCCGTCAGCGTGAGGATGAGCGCGAGCCCCACCTGGTGCGCCAGCGTGCGCACCTGCGGGGAGATCGGCTTGCGCATCAGCCCTTCGACGGAGAAGAAGAGCAGGTGCCCGCCGTCGAGGATCGGGATCGGGAGCAGGTTGAGGATCCCGAGGTTGACGCTCAGGAGGCCGAGGAAGTAGGCGAAGGGGGAGATCCCCTGCCGGGCCTGGTCCCCGGCGATCTGCGCGATGAGGATCGGGCCCCCCAGCGTCTCCGACGGGAGGACGCGGGTGACGAGCTTCACCACCGTCATCACGGTCAGGTAGATGAGCTTCCCCGTCTCCTGCCCCGCGCGCAGGAGGGCCGTCACCGGCCCCGTCTCCCGGTAGACCACGTCCGGCCCCGCGACGATCCCGATTTTCGGTTCGGAGAGCTTCTCTCCGAAGACGGTGCGCCCCTCCCGCATCTCGGGGGCGACGGGGATCGTCGTTTCCGAACCGTCGCGCTTCACCGTGATCCGGAGCGGCTTGCCGGGGCTCCCCGCCCGGATCCTCACCGCGAGGTCCTCCCAGGTCGCCACCGTCACGCCGTCGATCCGGAGCACCACGTCCCCTTTCTGGAGCCCCGCGCGGGCCGCCGGGGTGTCGGGCGCGACGTCGCCGATGCGGGTGGTCAGCGACGGGATGCCGCCGAGGAAGACGATCCAGAAAACGAGGACGGCGAAGACGAGGTTCCCTATCGGTCCGGCCGCCACGATCGCCATCTTCACCCAGACCGGCTTCTGCTGGAAGGAACGGGCCAGCAGCTCCGGGGGGACCTCCTCTCCCTCGCTCTCCCCGACGAGCTTCACGTACCCCCCGAGGGGGACCGCGGAGAGCAGGTACTCGGTCTCCCCCCGCCGGAAGCCTGCCAGCTTCGGGCCGAAGCCGAAGGAGAACTTGGTGACTCCGACCCCGAGTTTCCGGGCCACGATGAAGTGGCCGAACTCGTGGACGAAGATGAGGATTCCGAGAACGACGATGAAGGAAAGGAAGTAGATCACGACGGTCGGTGTCTCCTTTGACGGGATATCCTGTCCAGCGCCTCGCGACGGGCCTGCGCGTCGGCGGCGAGAACGTCCTGCAGGGACCGCGCCGCGAACGTCTCCGACCACCCGGACAGCACCCGGTCGACGATGCGGACGATGTCGGTGAAGGCGATCCGCCCGGCCAGGAACGCCCGGACCGCCTCCTCGTTGGCGCCGTTCAGGACCGCCGGCGCCGATCCGCCGGTCCGCGCCGCGGCGTAGGCGAGGCGCAGGGCCGGAAAACGCTTTCGGTCGGGGCGCTCGAATACCAGTCCCTGCATTCGATGCGGCCGCAGCCGGGGCAGTTCCAGGGGGAGCCGTTCGGGATACGAGAGCGCGTAGCCGATGGGGATCCGCATGTCGGGGATCCCCATCTGCGCCATCACGCTTCCGTCGCTGAACTCCACCATCGAGTGGACCACCGACTGGGGGTGGATGACCACCTCGATCCGGGCGGGGGGCAGGCCGAACAGCCAGGTGGCCTCGATCACCTCGAGCCCCTTGTTCATGAGCGTGGCGGAGTCGACCGAGATCTTCGCCCCCATCCGCCACGTCGGGTGTCCCAGCGCCTGCGCCACCGTGGCGGAGCGCATTCGCGCCGTGGTGTGGGTGCGGAACGGTCCGCCGGAGGCGGTGAGGAGGATCCGGCGGACGTCCTCCCGGCGATGCCCCACGATCGCCTGGAAGACGGCGGAGTGCTCGCTGTCCACGGGGAGGATCTCCCCCTTCCCTCGGCGCGCCGCGGCGGTCACGAACTTGCCGGCCATCACGAGAAGTTCCTTGTTCGCGAGCGCGATCCGCTTCCCTTCCCTCGCGGCGGAGAGGACGGGACGGATCGAGGAGACCCCGGACGCCGCCGCGAGGACGATGTCGACGTTCCCCGCGCACGCCGCTTCCCGCATCCCCTCTTCCCCGAAGAGCAGCCTCGTCCCCCGGGGAAATTCCCGCGGGAGTCGCCCGCGGTTCCCGTCGTACAGGCAGACGACGTCGGGGCGGAAGACGCGCGCGAGGGCGGCCAGCCCCCGGATGTCGGACCCCGCGCACAGCGCGGCCGCGCGAAACCGGCGGGGAAACCGGGAGATGACGTCCAGCGCGTTCCGGCCGACGGAGCCGGTCGCGCCCAGCACCGCGATCCCGAGCCGGCTCACGCGCCCACCCGCGCCAGGGGCGACATCGCCGCCAGCAGGTAGAGGACGGGCCCGGCGGCGAGGATCCCGTCCACCCGGTCGAGGATCCCCCCGTGGCCGGGGAAGATCGTCCCGCTGTCCTTCACGCCCGCGGCGCGCTTGAGCAGCGACTCGAACAGGTCCCCCGCCTGCCCGAACACGCCCACCGCCGCTCCCGTCAACGCGGCGTACCAGGCGGGCATCCCGGGGAGGAACCCGTGCGCGTACAGGACGCAGCACGCGACGCTTCCGAGAAGCCCTCCGAGCGCGCCCTCCACCGTCTTGTTCGGCGAGACGGCCGGGGCGAGCTTCGTCCGGCCGATCGCCCTTCCCGTGAAGTAGGCCATCGTGTCCCCCGCCGCCACGGCGAGGATCCCCATGAGCACCCAGTGCTCCCCGCGGGGGAGGAAGAGCGTGCGCGGATACGTCGCGAGGAGGCCCCCGACGTAGACCGCGCCGAGGCAGAGCATCGCCGCCGTGCGCGCCTTCTCCGCGGGGTCCGCCGATCCCGGCAGGGCGTGGAATACCGCCAGCAGGACGCAGACGAGGAGCGCCGGCACGCCGAAGAAACCCGGCGACAGCGACACGGAAAGGAACACGAGGAGGACGAGGGCGAACCCTCCCGCCCGATCCCGCGTCCCCCGGAAGAACATCCGGAACCACTCGTGCGCGCACAGCGCCGCGGCGACGCCGCACAGCAGCAGGAACGGCCACCCGCCCGGGCGCCCCCCCGAGGACAGGATGGAGGCGACCAGGAGAGGGATGAGGACGACGGCCGTGGCGATCCGCTGAAGGAGCATCGCTACTTCGGGGGGGGCTGTTCGACCTGCTCGCCGGTCAGCCCGAAGCGCCGGTGGCGGCGGGAGTACTCCTCCAGCGCCTGGAGGAACTCGGCCTTGCCGAAGTCGGGCCACAGGACGTCCGTGAAGGCGAACTCGGCGTAGGCGGATTGCCAGAGCAGGAAGTTGCTGAGACGGATCTCCCCGCTGGTGCGGATGACGAGGTCGGGATCGGGGATCCCCGCGGTGTCGAGCCGCGAGGAGAATATCTCCTCCGTGATCTCCCCCGGGGCGATCTTCCCCTCCGCCGCCTCGGCGGCGAGGCGGCGCGCCGCGCGCACGATTTCGTTCCGCGCCGCATAGGAGAGCCCCAGCACCAGCGTCATCTCGGTGTTCTCCGCCGTCGCGGACACGGTGCGCTCCAGGACCTGCCGGACGGCGAACGGAAGGGAGGAGGTCTCCCCGATGACGCGGAGCCGGATCCGGTGGCGCAGGAGCAGGGGAAGCTCGCTGACGAGGAATTCCTGCAGGAGGGTCATGAGGGTGCGGACCTCGGGCTCCGGGCGTCCCCAGTTCTCGAGGGAGAAAGCGTAGAGGGTGAGGCAGGAGATGCGCAGTTCGCGGGCGCACTCCACGACGGCGCGCACGGCGCGGACCCCCATCCGGTGGCCCTCCACGCGCGGAAGGCCCCGCAGCTTCGCCCACCGGCCGTTGCCGTCCATGATGATGGCCACGTGCCGCGGCAGGGAAGGGGAGTCGCTGCCTCCGGAGGTCATCAGACCTCCAGGATCTCCTGTTCCTTCGACTTGAGGATCTCGTCGACCTTCTTCACGTGGGCGTCGGTCTCCTTCTGGATCCGTTCCTGCCCGCGCTTGACGAGGTCCTCGGAGATCTCCTTCTTCTTCTCGCGGTCCTTCAGCTTTTCGATCGCCTCGCGGCGGACGTTGCGCACCGCCACGCGGGCGTCCTCGGCCATCTTGCGGACCATCTTCGCCAGCTCCTTGCGGCGTTCCTCCGTCAGGGGCGGGATGGGGATGCGGACCATCTTCCCGTCGCTGGCAGGATTCAGCCCGAGCCCGCTTCCCTGGACCGCCTTCTCGATCGGCCCGATCATCTTCGTGTCCCAGGGGGTGACCGTGATCATGCGGCTCTCGGGGACGGAGAGGGTCCCCACCTGCTGGAGCGGCGTGGGGGTGCCGTAGTAGTCCACCTTGATCCCGTCCAGCAGCGAGAAGGAGGCGCGTCCGGTGCGCACCTTCCCCAGCTCCTTCCGGAACGCTTCGATGCTCCGCTCCATGCGGGCGGAGGTGTCCTTCAACAGCGCGTCCATCACTTCCCTCCGTGGACCACGGTGCCGATCTTGTCGCCCAGCACCGCTTTAAGGATGTTCCCCTTCCTCGTCAGGTTGAAGACGACGATGGGGAGGTCGTTGTCCATGCACAGGGAGATGGCCGTGGCGTCCATGACCTTGAGGTTCTTCCGGAGTACGTCGATGTAGGTCAGGCGGGTGAACTTCTTCGCCTTCGGATCGCGCATCGGATCGCGGTCGTACACCCCGTCGACCTTGGTGGCCTTGAGGATGGCGTCGGCGTTGATCTCCATCGCCCGCAGGGCCGCCGCCGTGTCCGTGGTGAAATACGGGTTCCCGGTCCCCGCCGCGAAGATCACCACCCGCCCCTTTTCCAGGTGGCGCAGGGCGCGCCGGCGGATGTACGGCTCGGCGATGGCCCGCATCTCGATCGCGCTCAGCACGCGGGTCGTGACGCCGGTCCGCTCGAGGACGTCCTGCAGGGCGAGACTGTTGATGACCGTCGCCAGCATCCCCATGTAGTCCGCGGACGCGCGGTCGATGCCGATGTCCCGGCTGGTGCGGATTCCCCGGAAGATGTTCCCTCCGCCGACCACGAGGGCCACCTGGACCCCGAGTCCGACGACTTCCCGGATCTCGGCCGACAGTCCGGCGAGGACCTCCTCGTCGATCCCGTACTCCCGCTTCCCCATCAGGGCCTCCCCCGACAGCTTCAGCAGGATCCGGCGGTACGACGGTTTCGCCACGGAACCTCCGCGGGGCGGCGGGTCAGACCGGTCACCCCTGCCCGAGCTGCTTGGCCACCTCGGCGGCCAGGTCGTCCGACCGCTTCTCCATCCCCTCGCCGACCTGGAACCGGGCGAAGGCGCGCACCGCGATCTCGGCGCCGGCGGCCTTCCCGGTCTCCGCGAGGAGCTGCGCGACCTTCCGGTCGGGATCCTTGATGAACGCCTGCTCGACGAGGCAGAAATCGCCGAAATACTTCTCGAGCTTCCCCTCGGCGATCCTGTCCAGGATCTTGTCGGGCTTCCCCGAAGCCTTGGCCTGCTCGCGGTAGATCGACTTCTCGCGCTCGATCACCTGCGCGGGCACGTCGTTCCGTCCGATGTATGTCGGGTTGGCCGCGGCCACCTGCATCGCGAGGTCCTTCGCCAGCGCGGCCACCGCGGCGTTCGACGGATCCGCGCCCGATACCTGGACGATGACCCCGATCTTCCCGCCGGCGTGGATATAGGAGACGACCATGCCGGGCGTTCCCGCAGGCGTTTCGAAGCGCGCGAACCGGCGGAAGGAGATCTTCTCCCCGATCTTCGCGACTTTCTCCGACAGGATTTCCCCGAGGGATCCTCCCCCGGCCGGCAAGGTCAGGGCTTCCTCGACGTCCTGGGGCGCCTTGGCGTTGACCAGCGCCGCGATCCTCCTCGCCAGCTCGGCGAAGTCGTCGGTCCTGGCGACGAAGTCGGTCTCGCAGTTGACCTCGACCAGCGCCCCCGAGCTCCCCTCCAGGCACGTGCAGACAACCCCCTCGGAGGCGATCCGCGAAGATTTCTTCGCGGCCGCGGCGAGGCCCTTCTTGCGGAGGGTATCGATCGCCCCTTCCATGTCGCCGCCCGCCGCGGCGAGCGCCGTCTTGCAATCCATCATGCCCGCGCCGGTCTTCTCGCGCAGGTCTTTCACCATCCCGGACGTGATCTGCATTCCGCTGGATCTCCCTGATCGTTCGGGCCCCTGGGACCCGGATTTATTCCTGCGCCCCGGAGGCCTTCGGAGCA
>Ga0326597_10003991_pt1 | contig 20913 bp, 10 predicted proteins | sample RVTome_12_FD_203789 | JGI IMG/M metagenome (GOLD analysis project Ga0326597, IMG submission 203789) | Soil microbial communities from uranium-contaminated site in the Upper Colorado River Basin, Wyoming, United States - RVT100D185 | ecosystem: Environmental > Terrestrial > Soil > Contaminated >...
GGGGAGGACCATGGATTTCCTCAGTCGACTCGAACAGTGGTTCTCCAGTTACGTGGTGGACTCGATCGAGGCCGTGATCTTCTTCGACATCGCGTACTGGGATCCCGACATCACGCTCCCACTCGTGGTATTGTGGCTGATCTTCGGCGCCACCTTCTTCACGCTGCGGTTTCAATTCGTGAACTTTCGCGCCTTTCGCCACGCGATCGACTGCACGAGGGGCCGCTATACGGATCCGCACGCCGCCGGCGAGATCTCCCACTTCCAGGCCCTTTCGGCCGCACTCTCGGCCACGGTCGGACTCGGAAACATCGCGGGCGTGGCGTTCGCGGTCGGAGTCGGCGGACCGGGCGCGATCTTCTGGATGATCGTCGCGGGTTTTCTGGGGATGAGTTCCAAATTTGCCGAGTGCACGCTCGGCCAGCTCTACCGGGTGACGCGCGCCGACGGTCACGTATCGGGTGGCGCCATGCACTACCTACGAGATGGGCTCGCAGAGATCGGACTCGCGCGTCTCGGGAAGGTGCTCGCCGTCGTCTTTGCGCTGATGTGCATCGGCGGCAGCCTCGGTGGCGGCAACATGTATCAGGCCAACCAATCGTTTGCCCAGGTTGCGGAGACCCTGCCGTTCATGGCTGGAAAGGCTGGAGCGGTGACCTTCGGTTTGATCCTCGCGTTCCTGGTCGGCGCCGTGATCATCGGTGGCATCAAGCGCATCGGTGAGGTCGCGGCTGGACTCGTTCCCTTCATGTGCATCCTCTACGTCCTCTCTGGGGTCTCCATCCTCGTCGCTCACGCGGACTCATTGGGTTCGGCAATCGGAACGATCGTCTCGGAGGCGTTTTCGTGGCAGGCAGGCGCGGGGGGATTCTTCGGCGCGTTGATCCAGGGTTTCCGGCGCGCGGCCTTCAGCAACGAGGCGGGGGCGGGCTCCGCGGCGATCATCCACTCCGCGGCCCGGACCGATGAACCGGTACGCGAGGGAATCGTCGCGCTGCTCGAACCCTTCGTCGATACGATCATCGTCTGCACGATCACCGGTCTCGTCATCGTCGTGACGGGCGCATACCTTCAACCCGACGTGGGAAGCGGTATTTCGATGACGTCGTCGGCATTTTCGACGGTGTTTCCGTGGTTCCCACCCGTGCTGTCGTTCATCGCCGTGCTCTTTGCGTTCAGCACCATGATCTCCTGGAGCTATTACGGCGAGCAGTGCTGGGCGCGTCTGTTCGGTGTTCGCACGATCTTGGGCTACAAGGGACTCTTCCTGCTCTTCGTATGGCTTGGGGCGATCTTCAACGCCAGTGCGGTGATCGACTTCGGAGATGCGATGATTCTCGGGATGGCGTTTCCGAATCTGGTCGGCGTCCTGCTGCTGTCGGGTCGCATCAAGCGCGAACTCGACACCTACCTTCGGAAACTGAGGGCGGGCGAACTCCGGTGTTATTGACCCAGATTTTCGGGAAGACCAACTGGGCCAGGAGACGACCGACACGCGACCGCCGCGCACTCGCAGCCGTGGCCTTGCTCGCGACGGCTGCGATGGGAGCTTGCGAAACGGAGTACGTGCACGACGGCCCGAATTTCGTCTTCGTATTGGTCGACACGTTGCGCGCAGATCACGTCGGTGTTTATGGCCATGATCGGGATACCACTCCGTTTTTCGACTCTCTCGCCCGGCAGGGGCTCGTCTTCGAACAGGTAGTCGCTCAAGCGCCATGGACGGGCGCGTCGATGGCCAGCCTCTGGACGTCCATGTATCCCTCCGAAACCGGCGCGGGCGTGACGCCCGATTCATCGGGCGTCCGCTGGCTCGCAAAATCGGGGGAGACGAAGATTCGTCCCGACGCAATTCCCCTTGCCGAAATCCTCGCAGCCTCTGGATACCACACGATCGCAGTCATCAGCAATGTGTATGCTGGAACTGTATTCGGCCTGGAACGCGGGTTTGAAGTTCACGTCCAGCAGGGAGGAAGCGATGCAGCCGCAATCACCGGTAAGGCCATCGAAACGCTCGACCAATATCTGTCGGAAAGCGAGCCGGCGCCCTTCTTTCTCTATGTCCACTACCTCGATGCCCACGAACCCACTTTTCCGCCAGAACCCTACCGCGCTCGATTCCCATCTCGAGACGGAGAGCCCCATCGCGAAGAGCACGCGCACTGGAAGTTCGGTGACAACGCCGATCCACAGGATCCGGACTTCCAATCCTTTCGCGAACACAAGGTCGACGTGTACGATGCATCCGTCAATTACATCGATGCGCAGGTAGCGCGAATCGCGCAACTCCTGGACGCGCGTGGTAGGCGCAACTCGACGATCTTCATCGTCGCGTCGGATCACGGTCAGGAGTTCTGGGATCACGTCGAATTCGAACGCGACACACATCTCGATCCGCGCGGGCTTGCGGGAGTCGCACACGGCCAATCACTGTTTGGAGAACTGACCGATGTTCCGCTGATCCTGCAGGGATCGGGGATTCCCGTCGGCAGGATCGAAACCAGGGTCAGGAATCTGGACATCGCCCCGACGATTCTGGGTCTCGCGGGAGTCGAGTCTCCCGATTCTCGGCGACGAGGCGTCGACCTGCTGGAAATCGCTCGCGGCGACGAAGGGGCCGATCTCGAGGCGTTCAGCGAAAGCCTGGCGTACGGACCCGAGGCGAAGAGTCTCGAGATCGACGGCTACAAGCTCATTCGATACTCCGCAACCCGAAGTGGGCGCAACGAGTTCCTCTTCGATCGCTCCAACGACCCCGGGGAGCAGATCGACATCCTGGACAGCGCACCGGAAGCGGCATCGAGCCTGCGACGTGCACTCGATGCCATCTTCGCGGGAAGAGAGCTGGTCCAGGGTGAGGAAATCACGTTGGATCCCGAAACCCGCTCACAGCTGCAGGCAATCGGATACCTCGAATGACGCAGCTGGTTCCAAAAGCGAATCGGAGACCTCGAGCGCTAACCATCGAGCCATCTGGGCGGCGCCCGGTTCGATCGGTCGGAACGCCAGAGGCCCGGAGGTCCGCGTGAAACCTCCGTTCGGGCCCGAAAAACTCCTTGCCACCACGGCATCGCTTCTGACACCCTGCCGCTGACTCTCGGCCGACTCCGGTCGCTTTGTCGGAGATCGGAGATCGGCGATCGTGACCCCCGTCCACTCGAATCGGCACGTGAATCGACACGTGAATCGACACGTGAATCGATACGCGAATCGGCACGTGAATCGATACATGGATCAATACATGCGTCGATACATGTTCGGGTGTCTGTCCCTGCTGTTCGCCCTCGTCGTTTCCGCGGAACGCGCAGGCGGCCAGGCCCTCGAGCGACCCGCTGACGAGCGCCCGGAGCTACCCGATTTCGAACCTCCGGCGGACGAAGAGCCGATTCTCCCCCCGATCATCCAGCCCCCAACCCCAGAAGAGGCGCCTTCCAGCGGGTCCGGGGTGTTCGTCAGCGCCTATCGGTTCGTCGGTAGCACGGTGTTTTCCAGGGACGAGCTGGAGGGCGCCGTCGCTCCCTGGGCGGGCCGCGCGATCCGCTCCGAGGATCTGGTCGCGGTTCGCAATGCGATCACCGAACTGTATCTGCGGCGTGGCTTCGTCAATTCGGGCGCGATCCTGCCGGACCAGGATTTCGAAGACGGCGTGATCGAAATTCAGATCATCGAGGGCTCGTTGGGAGAGATCCGAATCACCGGCAACGAACAGTTCCGGTCGCGATACCTGCGCGACCGCATCCGACGGGGTGCCTCGACGCCGCTCCATATCGGCGAGCTCGAAGAGCGCATCCAGATCCTCCAGCAGGATCCCCGCATCCGGAAGCTGGCCGCTCGACTCGCGCCGGGCGAGCGGCGCGGCGAGGCCATCCTGCAGCTGCACGTCGAAGAGACGAGCCGCTTCGGGGCAGATCTGCGGTTCGACAACTACGAACCCCCGAGCATCGGCGCACTGGCGGGTCAGATCGATGGTTCCGTCGCGAACCTCATCGGCTGGGGAGATGAGGTTCGGGGACAGTTCACCATCAGCGAAGGCCTCGAGCGCTATCGCGGCCGCTACGAAATTCCCTTCACGCGCTGGGATACGCGATTCCTGCTCGAAGGCCGCTACGCGGACTCGGAAGTCACCGAAAAGGCGTTCGCCGATCTCGGCATCGAGAGTACCTTCCAGTCCTACCAGATCGGCCTGATCCAATCCGTCTACACCACGTCGCACACACAGATCGAACTCGGCGTGCTTGCGGATTGGCGGCGCAGCCAAACCGACCTGCTCGGGGCTCCGTTTACGTTTCCGGGTTCCGCAGCGGAAGATGGAGAGGCAACGGCGAGCGTACTTCGCTTCGTGGCCGATTGGCTGCAGCGCGATCGAAATCAGGTCCTCGCCGCACGCGTGCAACTCAGTTGGGGGATCGATGTCCTCGATGCAACGACCCACGCCAAACGAGACAGAGAAGGCGGCGCACAACAACCTGACGGGCGTTTCGTCGCCAGCCTGATTCAACTGCAGTGGGCGCGGCGATTCGGAGACCTCGGCGTCGAAACGATCGTCCGCGGCGACCTGCAACTCGCCAACGATCCGCTACTCAGCCTCGAGCAGATTGCCGTCGGCGGCTATGCGACGGTACGTGGCTACCGACAGAACCAGCGCGTGGAGGACCAGGCCGCGATTGCATCGCTCGAGGTGCGCGTGCCGATCTGGCGTGACCCGCAACACATCGGCGTCATCGAACTCGCACCTTTCGTCGACTACGCACGCGTATGGGATCAGAGCGGTCGGTCCAGTGGCGCTCGCGCGCCAGAGGATCCGATAGGTACCAACCTGAAGAAACGAAAAGCAAAAACGCTTGCGAGTGTTGGAATCGGCTTGCGCTGGCGGCTGCCGCGCTTTCTCAGCGCGCAGATCTACTGGGGGCAGAACCTCAACAGCGTCGAGACCTCGGGAAATCTCCAGGACCATGGCGTGCAGTTCCTGATCACCTGTCACCTGCCGTAGGCGGGAGTCCACGGCGGCTCGAAGTGCACGCGTGCTGCCCGCCCGCCGTCGGCCGGCAGCACACGCACACGCGCAAACCGTCGTCGAACCACTGCTGGGACCACTCGCCACTGGCCGCTTCGACGGCCGGTCCTCAGAGCCAGCTGTTGATCAGCAGATAGGGCGCCCAGTAGCCCGGGTGCCGGTAGTGGCGCGTGCTCAGCAATTCGATCTGCGCGTATTGAAGCGCCTGCGCGCGAGAACGCTGAGGATCGTTCAACTGGCGATAGAACGCGACCACGAATTCGGCCGTCGCCTGATCGTTGACGGACCACAGCGTCGCCAGCGCGCTGCGTGCGCCCGCGCGCAGTGCGACTCCCGCCATCCCGAGTGCCGCGCGATCGTCTCCGGCCGCGGACTCGCACGCCGAAAGCGTCAACAACTCCAGGGGTTGTTCGGCGCGGAAGCGGGTCGCCCCAACCATCGCCGCGAGTTGATCCATCGAAACGCGCCCGTCGTAGGCGAGCAGGAAGTTTTCGGAGGACTCACCGCCGAATTCGCCGTGGGAGGCGATGTGGACGATGCCGTAGGGTACGTCCGTGAGCTCGCTGCGAAGTTTCTCAACGACGAAGCCAGCGTTCATCAGCGTCTTTCCGGGATAAAACTCTCGGACCGCCGCAATCTCGTTTCCCACCGCCGGCAGCGCGGAAAATCCTTCGACGGACTCGCTGATGCCTGCGGCGAGCACGCGTATCCGGCCGGACTCGACGGATCGGGGGTCGGTGAGCGTGAGGCTCGGTGTGACCGCGATCGGGTGCAACTCGACCAGGAAATGCCCGCTCTCGCGGTCGCGGAGTGCCGCGAACGGAATCGTGCGAAGCGCGCCGTCGGGTACGAAGACCAGCGTCTCGGGTTCAGCACCGCGCTTCAGTACCGACTCGAGCGGCCGGATCATCCAGTCATAGAGGTTGTGGGCGTGACTCAGGTACTGCCGGCTGTTGCGCCGCTCCAGCGCCTCGCGAAACGCGCGCACCTCGGCGACCAACGCATCTCGATCGACCGGCAAGCGATGCCCCTCGAGCCGGCCGTCGAGACTCACGATCAATTCGACGCGATCGCGAAGCAGGACCGGATAGATGACGATCGTGTTCGGGATCGCATCCGGTGCGGTCTTGCGCTGGGCGTCGAGGCAGGAATCGCGGAAGTAGTCCCGCAGCTCTGCAACCTTCAAATCTTCGAGTGCGTCGCGCGCCTCGATCAACAGTGCCTGCTTCTCGTCGGAATTCACGCTGGCGCTCGCCCGGGTCAGCAGGAGATCGACCAATTCGGTGTAGATCGGTTCGACCCGGCTCTGGAAGTTCCCCGCCGCGTCGGCGCTGAGGGCCGTCTGCGCGCGGATGTCGCGAAGCGTGGCCACGGTGTCGCGGTAGGCGCTGAGCCCGCGCTCGGGCTGTCCGAGCGCGACTTCGAGGCGCCCGAGTTGCCACTGCCAGCGGTAGAGCGCATCGGGCGCGTCGGCGAGTTCCGCGGAATGGATGGCCCGCCGCGTCAACCCCAGCGCGTCGGCCCGGAGTTGCTGGCGCTCGTAGAGTTCGCCGAGATAACCGAGCGCGTAGGAACGCAGGCGCGTGTCCTTCGCGGCGTCCGCCTGTTCGAGCGCGCGCTGAAAGCTGTCGGCCGCGCGGCGCGTCGCGAACCGCCGCAGCGCAGGGCTGCGCTCGCCGAGCAACGCGTCGGTTCGCCCGAGGTGGATCAGCAGCTGCGCCCGAGCGCTCGCATCGTCGAGGCTCGCGATCGCACCGAGTGCCGCCTCGAGCCGTAGCTGGGCTTCGTCGAATTCCGCCGCCTCGACGGCTGCGCGCGCGGCGTTCGCCGCCGCGAGTGTCGCGAGCCGCGCGTCGCCTGCGTCGCGCGCGAGGCGCTCGCTCTCCGCATAGCCGGCGAGCGCCGCCGCGAATTCTCCGCGCTCGAGGGCTGCATTGCCGCGCTCGAACTGCTCGGATGCGCGCGTGGCTTCCGCGGCTGCAGTCGTACGAACGCTGTCATCGGCTGCGCGACTCGTCGCCTCGCAGCTCTGGGGCGAAGCGGGCGCGGCCGCGTGTGCGGGCGCGCAGAGCAGCGCGCCGCAGAGCAGCGCACACCCCCGGGCTGCGGCGCGGATCCGCCGTGCGGCTGTCCGGACTCCGCGCATCTGCGCTACGCCCGCCCGCGCAGCCGGTACAGACAGCCGAGCCCCACCAACCCGCCGAGCAATTGCAGGATCTGGGCGGGCTCGGGAACCGCAACCGCGCCGGTCGCGATCAGGCGCGGCCCGCAGGGCCACTCGCCATTACCGGTGTTCGCGCCCGTGCAACAGCTGAACGGCGCGCCGAAGCCGGTGCAGACATCGGCCGCGTTGGCGATCCTGCGCAGCTGCAGGTTTGCGCCGGCCGCGCCGACGCCGCTCGCGAAGACCCGGCTCGGGGACTCGACGGTGTTGCCGCTGCTGTTGACGAAGAGCGTCGCCACCCGGCGCGCCGCGGCCGGCGGAGCGGCCGGCGGAGCGAACGCCTCACCGCGGCGGAAATTCATCCGAATGCTCGTCGTGCCGGGCGGCAGGGAGCAGATACCGGTCTCGTCGGCGTCACAGTCTGCGCAGCTCGGGTTGCACACGAGGGTGTCGATCGTCGGCGCAATCGACGTGAATTGACCTCCCGTCATCTCGATCAGCATGTCGGCTCCGCAGAGGTTGTCACCGCGACCCCCGTCCGCACCGAACTTGCAGACCGTCTCGCTTCCGCCACTCGGATTGCTGCCGCCGTCGATCCAGAGATTGAGCGCCTCGTTCGAGCCACCGTTGAGGACGCAGGAGAGTCCACCGCTGCCGCCGCCACTGCCGAGGAAGTTCTGGATGTTCTCGATCACAGGGCGGCGGTCGCTTTGTGGACTCGCGTCGAACCAGTTCCAATCCATCAGCACAGTCAATCGACCCATGCCACCGACCAATTCACTGGCAACCCAAGCCGCGCCCACGGGAACGGAACCGGAGGAGACGAGCGCGTTTTCGGCGTCGAGCCCCGCGATCCCCCCGGGCGCAAAAGCAACCCAGCTCGTGAGCAGATTGGGCTGCGCGGTCACGCCGCCGACGGCGGTCGGATTGAAGGAATACGGAGTCGGTAGATCGCCCTGGCCCCCGACCGTGATACCGCCGCCCACGACGACGCTATTGACGAGCGTCTGCGCGGAGGCGTTCAAGGTCTCGCAACATGGACGCTCGCCCGTCAGGTGGACGCCTCCGCCGCTTTGAATGAAGGCGCGAAGAGAGTCCTGGTTGGCCGCCGAGATCGCATTGAAAGCGTCTACGTGCCAGATCGCAGCGTACGCTGACAGATCCGCCGGCAGGGATGTTGAACGCGTCACCGTGTGCCCCAAGGAGGAGAGGTCGGATTCGAGAGTCGCCCCTTTACTAGAAGCGTCGAGTTCGAAGATGAGGACGTTGTTCGCTACCCCCGAGCCTCCGTCCGAACCTCCGCTGGATACGCAGCCCGGCGGCTCTGACGGGTTGGGATGCACGCCGTCGTCGTTGGTGCTGTGGTAGACGTCGACCGGATCCGTCGTCTGCGCCGCCGTCGGACTCGCGCCGGAAAGAACCCCGAGTGTGAACGCACCGATGGCGAGGGGGACGGCGAGCGGGAAACGGCACGAGCGGACCGAGGGTCTGCGAATTTCGAACATCATGAAGCCTCCTCGAATACCGAACACGCCTCGGAATCGATGCTGGGTGGAATGCCGCCGCCGCGCTGCGAGCCCGCGAGTGAAGCGGGAAGCGCCGCGTCGGGCGGCCGCGGGATCGCCTCGCGGTTCTGCACCACGAAACTCCCGGTGCGCTCCGTGCGGGCCACGCACGGGGGAAGCAAGCGGTCGGCGGGATCCTCGAAGTTCACGGGCAGCGGCGCCAGCCGACTGACGAGCACCGTGTCTGGAGCGGCGACGCGAATTTCGCCGCTGAGTCCCGTCTCGGACGTGGCTTCGAGGAGGCTGTCCGACGAGATCACGACGTCGTTGGCGGCGATCGTGATGTTGCCCGCGTTGGTGGCGGTCGCGTTTGCGCGAATGATGCTGTTGTTGACCACGACGAAACTCGGCTGCACGGAGTCGATCTCCTCGTCGCCGCGCAGCGGAATGTCGATGTCGCCCGCGTTTTCTCCGGCGTCTTCGCCGCGCACCGTCGTCTCGACGCGCGCGTTGAGCAGATAGAACAGGCCGCCCGCCCGCAGCGAGATGCGGCCGCCACCCGCGTCGACGGCCGTGGTGGTGATCGAGCTGTTGCTCGCCTCGAACTTGCGACCGGCCGCCAGCGCGATGTCGCCCGCGTTCCCGCCGTCGACGGCCGTGCTCGCGGTCGTCACGCTCGAGCCCGACCGGAGGATGATGTCGTTGGCCGCGATCTCGATCTTCCCGCCGAACGCGGGCCCCTCGGTCTCCGCGGTGATCGTTCCACCCGAGATCACCACTTTGTTCGTGTCGCTGATGCGGATGTCGCTCGCGAGCTCGGGCAGATCCTCGGCCGTCTCGCCCGCGCGAAGGGTCACGCGTTCGACGCGCGCGTTGATCGAACCGCCGCTCGCGATTTCGACGAGGTCTGCGCCGCGGATGTCGATGTCGCCGGGCGCGCCGAACTCCTCGGCCTCGACGGAGAGCTCGGCACCGTCGAGCACGCGAAGCGTCATCCGCTCGCCGTCGTGGGGTGCGAAGATCAGGTTTCCGGCCCGCCCGGTGTTCACGCTGCGGCCGAGCGCCTGGGCGAATACGCCGGAGCCCTCGCCCGAGACGAGGATGTCGCGCGCGGTGATGTTCACGTCCTTGGCATCGCCGGTGCCCGAAGCGCTGGCCGAGATCTTGCCGCCTTCGAGAACCTCGAGCACATCCGTGTCGATCGTGAGATTGCCGCCGTTGCCCGGGCGCGGCCCGCCGGACACAAAGGCGCCGCCCGCGCCGCGCGCCGAGATCGTGGAATTGCCGCGGACCGAGACGAGCGCGCGCGCGGCGATCAGCAGATCGCCCGCATCGCCGTCGGTCTCCGTCCGAGCGGAGATCTCGGCGCGACCGTCGAGCAGCACCGAATCCGCCGCAATCTGGAGCCCGCCGCCGTCGCCCGTCGCGCCGGCTTCGGAGCGCGAGAACACCCCCGACGGCACCGTGCGCGTTTCGCCGAGCGCGTCCTCGAACTCGAACGCGCCGGTCGCCGTGAGCGAACCGCCCGTGACGCGCAGTTGCAGATTGCCCGCGTCCGAGTCGCTGCGCGTGACGGCGCGGATCTGGCCGCCGCCGATCAGCTCGACCGAACCCGGCTGCTGTTCGGACCCCACCCGGATCGAGAGATCACCGCCCTGCCCGCCGTCGAATTCGAACCCGAACAGCGTACTGCGTTCGGTGATCGTGCTGATCTGCCCGGTGACGACCTCGCCCGTCGGACCCGAATTCCCGGTGCTCGCGATCTCGATCCGATCGGCGACGACGGCGACGTCGGCACCCCGGCCCACGCCGTTCGTGATACTACCGATCGCGCCGTCGCGGATCAGCAGTTGGCCGGCGTAGACTTCGATTCTGCCCGGATCATCTGGCGGGACGGCATCGAGCGACTGGGTGTTCTGGAGCCGGACCGCCTTGATCTCGCCACCGTCCAAGACGCTGACGCGATCCGCATCGACGCGCACGACCGCCGCATCGCCTTCGCCGCGGCTCGTCGCGAGAATCGCCGAGCCGATTACGTCGCCGCCGACCGCGGCGATCCCGCTGCCCGTGACGCGGAGTTCGGACGCGATCACCGCGATGTCGCCGACCTTGCCCTGGCTGTTGCCGTTCACGAGTTCGTCTTCGGTGCAGAGCTGGGAGCCGCCGCTGATCTCCACCACACCGTCCCCCGCGTCGGCGAGGATGCCGGGGCCGGGGCGCTCGGCGCTGTTCGCGAGAATCTCGCCGCGCACGATCGTCCCGCCCGCGAGTGCGATCCGCTCCCCCGCGAGGCGAATGTCGCCGCTGCTGTTGCTCGAGGTCGTGGAAGAGACGATCTGGCCGCGATCGAATTCGATGGCCCCGGCGACTTCGACGTCGATCGCGATCGAGCCCTCGGGCGCGCGACCGCTCGCCTGCGCGCGCAAGATTCCGCTCGCCCCCCCGAGCTGGTCTCGCACCATCTCGAATCGACCGGCCCGAATTGCGATCCGCCCGGGCGCCTCGGCTCCGCTGCCCGTCACCCGCGCGCCGCCGCCGCCCGTGAACCGGATCAGCGCAGTGTCGGAGCGCAGCGCCTCGATGTCCTGGAGATCGTCGAGGTCGACCGGGATCCGGGTTCCAGCCGGCGCTGCCGCGAGTTGGACGACGCCGCCGTCCGCGCCGACGTTCGGTTGCGCCTGGTCGCCCGGGCCGGCCATCTCGATGCGCCCCGCGATCACGGACAGCGTGGCGTCGGCCTGAACCGCGAAGTCGCTGGCTCGGGTCTTGTCGAACCAGATCCCGGCCGGGGCCGCGTCGTCGACCCAGAAGCCGAAGTCCACCGGGTTGGCGACCGTCAGGGTCGGCACGGCGCCATCCGCGCGCGCGACGAAGACCTCGCCACCGGTGAAGCCCAGTTCGTCGGCGGTGCTGACGTGGAACGAGCCACCCACATCCAGGCGCGCGTTCGGGCCGAAGACCACGCCGCGCGGGTTCAGAAAGTAGAAGTCGGCGCCCTCGAGTCCGTTGCCCGTCTGTAGGGTGCCGAAGATCTCGGAAACGTCGTCTCCGGTAACGCGGCTGATCACGTAGTGGGTCGGCACTTCCGCGCTGAAGAGGCCGACGTCGTCGGTCGCGAGGTCGAAGCGCTCGAAGCTGTGGAACAGATTCTTGCCGTTCGCGCCGCCGGGGCGACTGCCGAGGGACTCGGGAATCTCGTAGACGCCGCCGACACCGACCACCTGGGTCGGATTGCCAAAGCTGTCGTCGGTCAGGATGTCCGTCACGACGCTGGCCGGATCGATCCCGATCTGCGCCGCGGCCGGCGCCGCCAGCCAGAGCACAGCGAGCAACGGCGCGGCCGCGCGGGCCGCGCGACGCGACCCGCGGCCCGGGGCCCACAGCGCGGCCCGGGCCGAACTCACGGCTGCAGCTCGACGGCAGGCGCACACACCTGCATGCCTCCGTTGCGTGCGCTGAGCCCGACTTCGGTTTCCGCGAGCCCGGTGTCCTCACCCGCGGACTCGAGTTCGCCCACGACCAGATCGACGATGCCGAATTCCTGGCCCTCGACGGTGGCGCACTTGGCGGCCGCGTCCTCGTCCGCGGGCAGCTCGCCGGGCAGCAGGGCCAGCACCTGCTGGCAGGGCGCAACGTCATCCTCTTCGGAGAGGTTCCCATCGTCGACGACGCCGTTTCCCGTGACGTCGAAGCACTGACAGGCCTGGCCGATGCCGTCGTTGGCGAAAGTGTTGACGCCGCCGCCGTCCGCCTGACCACTCGGGCCGCCATTCGGCTTGTTGGGGCAGTTGTCGTCTTCGTCGCCGACGCCGTCTTGATCGAGATCGTCGTCCACCGAGAAGCTGCTGACGATCGCGACGTTGTCGCCTCCGACGGCAGGGCCCGAGGTCACCACGATCGCGCCGCCCGCGAAGCCCGGCAGCGACTCACCGCCCGCGAGCGTGATCTGGGGCGTGTCGACGGGCTCGGCGAACTCGACGACACCGAGCACCGTCGTTCCCGCGCTGCCGATCGTGTTGAGCGATCCCGCCTGCGACTCGACCGCGATGTAGAACGTGTTGGCGGGGCGCGAATCGACGGCGGGGCCCGGACCCACCGTGTAGGTCGCGACGCTCGGCACCCCGACGAAGTTGAAGCTCGTCGGGATGTTGACGTTCGTGCCGATCACGGCGCCCGCCGGGAGATTGGCGGCGGTGGGGCAGCCGCGCAGCTCGCCGGCCAGGCCGGCCGGAACATTGCCGACCGCGTTCCCCGGAACCTGGCAGCCGCCGAAGCTCACGTCGGCGTGCGTGGGCGCGGCGTCCGTGGTCAGCCCCACCACGAGCCGGTCGATCTCGTTTTGCGGCGCGGCCATGCGCAGTTCGAAGCGCCGGTCCGGATCGCTCGGAGCCCGCTTGAGCTCGAGCGTCACGAGCGGCGTGCCGGTCGGCAGCAACTCGGTCACCACCAGCGCGAGCGGAATTGCGGGCGGGGGCGTCGCCCCGGTCGCCGGTTCCGCGAGCAGCGCGAGCGGCGGGTCGAAGCTTCCGAAGGCCTGGGTCGTGAGGGGGTTGTCGCCGCTCGCGAAGTTTTCGATCCGCAGCGGCCCGAGGAACACGCCCTGTTGCCCGGCTGCGCAGAGCAGATCCCCGTTCGCGCCGGCGTTGCCCGCGAGGCGCAGGACCACCAGGCCTGCCGGAGCCACGGGGTTCGTCGCCGCAGAGATCATCGGCCCGATCGTGAACGACGCGCTCGCGTCGACGGTCGCGCCGAGATCCGGAGCGGTCGCGCAGTCCCGCCGGTTGTCGCCCGGCACGCTCGGCGCGTCGTTGCAGCCCGCAAAGTCGACGAAGGCCGCACCGCCGGCCGGAAGGATTCCGATGTTCGCGAAGCCGACATCCAGGTTGCAGTCGAGCGTGATGTTGATGGTCGTCACCGGGCCCTGGATCAGGCTCGCGTTGTAGGCCAGCTCGGTGGAGCCGAAGCCAAACGCCGATTGAGCGCCATCGAAGCCATCTGCCAACTGGACGTCGAGAGTCAAGATCGTGGGCAAGCAAGCGTCGCCGAGCCCGTCGCCGTCGCTGTCCTCCTGACCCGGGTTCTCGACCGTCCGGCAGTTGTCGCAGCGGTCGCCCACGCCGTCGCCGTCGGCGTCATTCTGGTTGTTCGCGCAGGTGCCGTTGGGCGGGACGATCAGGTTGCAGCCCGGATTGCAGTTGTCGCAGGCGTCTCCGGCGCCATCGCGGTCGCGGTCGGCCTGGTTGCCGACGTCCGGGATGCCGGCCTCGCCGGGCCCGTTGGCGATCAGGTCGCAGTTGTCGCAGGCATCTCCGAGCCCGTCGAAGTCCGAATCGAGCTGGTTCGGGTTCGAAATGTTCCGGCAGTTGTCCTGATCGTCCGACACACCGTCGCCGTCGGCGTCGGCGAAAGTGGGTGCTTCGACGGCGTAGACCTGGAACGCGAGTTCTGAGCCGGTCGGTTGCGGATTGGCGTCGGCGAAATACGCGGTCACCTTGCCTCGCAGCGTGAAGCCGACGAGCAGATCGACGCCGCTGATCTTCAAGACGTCCAAGACTGCGCCGCTGCCGTTTGCCGTGGCGCCCGCGGGAGTCTGCGGCATGGAGGTCTCGAAGATCGTGGCACCGCCGCCGCCCGCGCTCGGCGCCGGGCCGAGCACGAGATTGCTGACGACGATCCGCGTGTTGGGTCGCTCCGCGGCCGCGCGAATGAAAAGGCTGTTGAACGCGGTCGCGGTCCCCATGATGAGGTCCGTGCCGGCGAAGCTGAACCGGACGGCGCCGCCGATCGATCCGGGCTCGTAGCTGAGCGTCCAGTTGTAGGTCTGGCCGCTGACCCAGTCGAACTGGCCGGTCTGGATCGGGAAAAGCTGTCCGAGAGACAGCTCGAAGTCGCTGGTTTGGCCGCGATCACCGATGCGGCCTTCGGCGACGGATCCGACGAAGACGAATCCGAGGAAGTCGTCGGTCGAGGTGTGGCCCGTTACCGGCTGTGCGGTCACCGGGCTTGCCAGGAAGAACAATGCACCTGCCAGGGAGGCAACCGCTGCGAGCCGTCCAGCCATATCAACAATCCTCGCGCAGCTCGCTACAACCAAGCGCAACGGGGGTACCGGTGTTCAGGTTGTTGGAGCGTTACTGATGAACATCCAGCGGGAAGCCAAAGCGACCCGCTCTTGAAACAAACTCAGTCGTGCACGGTGCGTAACCCAACCGCCGCGCGAGATCGGCGACCGCACACCACTCCGACCAGCAGGGCTCCGAGTCCGAAGACGAGGGCTGAACGGGGCTCGGGGATGGTGCCGACGGCCTGGGTAACCTGGATGTTGTCGACGAGTTCCGTCAGACCACCGGCGACGTCGTATCTCAAGGTCGCCGAATCGAATCCGGCACCCGCGTAGCTGATCGTCTGATCGATCGCGTCGGACAGGTTGAGTGCCAGGACGGTGCTGCCGACCTCGACGCCACCAAGGAAGACGGTGAGTACCGCGGTATCTCCAAAATTTGCGAGGGCCGTGTTCCCAAACTCCAGGCTGAGCGCCGAGGCCACGAAATCAAATTCCATCAGCAGCGCGCTGTCGTCGTCGAAAAACACCGCCAGGGCATGGCTGCCATCCGCGTTGAGAACGATGAGATCAGCACCGTCCGTGTCGCTGAAATGGATCTGCGAGGAATCGCTGCTCGTGAAACCGTTCACCACGTTGAAGGGAATGGGGTCGTTTTCGAAGTCCACGAGGATCGCGGCAGATGCGGCGGATGCGGCGATCAGCACCGCGACGGAGGCTAGGCGGGCGAGACTGCGGGCGATTGCGCGTCCCATGTGACTCGAACTCCTCGGTTTCAAACGCATCATTTCTACGCGGTTCATGCGCGAATTACAAGCAAAACGTGGCATTCCCACACCGCACCGATCCCGTCGCGAGGCCGGGACCTGAAAGCAGATCAGCCGCCTAATCCGCCACGAACATTGGGGATTTGGGGCGCTGCCGCCGGCTGGCCGAGCGCGGCCGGTGGATGCTTCGAGCGCTGGTTTTCCCGATCGGGCGTGATCCAATTCACACCACGCCGATCGGATCGCAGCGTATAATGGCAGCCACTCGCTGGGATGTCTTCTGAACCGTCGAGATATCAGCGCAGACGGCACCACCTGTTATCGTTCCCCGGCTGCGTGCGTACGTCATCCGCGCAGCGTCTGGCTTCGAGCCTGGGTTCGAAATTCGAGGTTCGCGGTTCGAGGTTCGAGGTTCGAGGTTCGAGAAATTGGGAGGACTGCGATCGTGCTGAAACCGAAAACCACCATGATGAAGTCGAAGAGCGCCGTTTTCGCACTCGCGATCGCGTTGACCGCGCCGAGCCTGGCTACAGCGGAGCCCGATCCGGAAACCGAAAAGGCCGAGAGCGCGAGCGAGGCTCCCACCACAGAACCCGAACCGGTCAACGCCGCCCCTCCCGCAGCCTCGCTGCGGTTGCTCTACGTCGCGCCAGACAGGGGCAAGCCCGTCAAGCCCACGGGTGGCGCGACGCGCGGTTCAGACAAGAAGATCCCGTTGATGTTCGCGCTGACCCCGGATCACGTGGGCCAGACCGTGTCGGCTCAACCGTCGCTGTTCTGGTACGTCGATCGAGTTCCGGACGCCGCGATGCGGATCGAGTTCACGCTGTTCGACCAGACCCGCGACGAGCCCGAAGTTGCGGCCACGCTGGCGGCGCCGGAGCGCACCGGCATCCAGCGCATCCGTTTGGCGGATTACGGGGTGGAACTGAAGCCGGGTGCCGAATACGAGTGGTCGGTGACGCTGATCGTCGATCCCGAAAAACGCTCGAAGGATGTGGTCGTGACGGGTTGGATCGATCGCATCGAGCACAGCGGACGACTGGCGACGCGCCTCGAGGGTGACAGCGGCGCACGGGCCGCTGCGATCTATGCAGAAGAGGGCCTTTGGTACGACTCGTTCGCCGCCTTGAACGATCAGATCGACGGCAATCCTGGGGATGCGAATCTGCTCACGCAACGGACGGACGTACTCCGACAAGTGGGTCTCGACCAGGTCGCCAGCGGCGCAGATCGCTAGATCGGACGATCGACGGGCCCCGATCGCCGGCGCTGACCGCGGTAGCGGGCCAGCCAGGTTGGGCTCCCGCCCGAGCGCGACGAGATGACTCGCTGACACCGCGACACCGTGACACCGTGGCTTGGGAAGACGACGATGCCCGAATTCAAACGCGCCACCTTCGACTTCAGCGGCAAGTCCATCCTGGTGACAGGGGCCACCTCCGGATTGGGAGCGGCGATTTCCGAAGCATTCGCGGCAAGCGGCGCGGATCTCGTGCTCGCCGGACGAGATCCGCAGCGCGGGAGCCGGCTTCGCGAGCGGTTGCGCGCACTGGGTCGCAAAGTCGAATTCATCCCGGGCGACATCACCGATCGCGTCTACTGCGATTCGCTCGTCGGCGGGGCGATCTCCGCCCTGGGCCGCCTGGACGTCGTGGTCAACAGTGCGGGCGTCGCCCATCACGCAACGGTGGACGAAACCACTGATGAACAGTGGAAGAACACCTTCAATGTCAACGTCAACGGCATGTTCTACGTCTGCAGGGCGGCGGTACCCGCAATGCGCGAACGCGGGGGTGTGATCGTGAACATCGCATCGGATGCCGCTCTGACGGGCAGCCGACACCTCGTCGCCTACTGCGCGAGCAAGGGCGCCGTGCTCCAGATGACCCGCGCGATGGCGCTCGATCACGCGCGAGAGGGGATCCGCGTCGTCGCGGTCTGTCCGGGAGACGTCGATACACCCATGCTGAGAGGCGAATTCCGCGAGCTCGGCTTCAGCGCGGAAGAGGGATTGAGACGATCCGCCGAGGCCGTGCCGCTCAATCGCGTTTGCAGCCCCGAAGAAGTCGCAGATCTGGTGCTGTATTCCGCCAGTGACTCGGGGCGCTTCATCACGGGCTTCCCGCTCGTCATGGACGGAGGAAGCCGCGCTTGATCGGGATCCCGGCACGACCGGATGGCGGAAGCCGCGCTTGATCGGGATCCCAGCAAGACCGGGTGGCGGAAGCCGCGCTTGATCGGGATCCCGGCACGACCGGATGGCGGAAGCCGCGCTTAACCAAGGGTCCCGGCAAGACCGGGTGGCGGAAGCCGCGCTTGATCGACGCGCCCGCAAAGCGAGCCGGTCTGGACCGGGTCGAAATCTAGTCAGCCAATACCGGCGCGATCTGTTCCAGATACCACTCGGTCATGGCCTTCGGCATCTCCTCCATCGGACTGTACGGACCCGGCCGGTAGTAGCGAGAATTCACGCCCTTCTGGTTGTGATCGATGATCTTCTTGTCTGCGATGCTGGTCACGTCCCACATCCAGATCAACCGATCGCGTTCGTAGTCGACGCCTTCCTTGGCGTCTTTTGCGACGAGCCAGATGATTTCCATGTCGGTCGTCTGGATGTCGCGCGGGATGAAGAGATAGACCACCCCGTAGTCCGGGTAGGCGAGGAAGGTGCTGGCCGGCCCCACGTCGACGTAGCTGAACCCCCCGTCGTAGTCGGTGAAGTCTCCCATCAGCGGGGCGACGCGCTGACCGTCCTCGCTTCCGGTGACCGAGCCGGGATAAGCGGCATCGTGAAACGCGTCCACGATTTCCTCACCCGGCGCGTTCGCCCAGGGCCAGTTCGCGACGTAGGGAATCTCGATTCCCATCTCTCTTGCGCGCGCGTGCGCCTTTTCCCGCAGTGCTCCCGCCTCCACGGTCAAGTATTTATCGGTCGCGTGGTGGCGTGCGAACTCGGGGTGCGCGGGGCCGCAGTGGTAACACTCGAAATAGTTCTCCATCGCGAGCTTCCAGTTCGCATCCACACTGTAGATACCGCGATGCGCAACCTTCGCGTCAGCCCAGCCGTAGCGGCCCAGCGACGCGCGGAGCGTTTGTTCCACGTGATCGAGTTTGGGCGGAACATCCGCAAAGCAAACGAAGATCAGCCCTTCCAGGATGCGCAGATGAATCCGCGTCAGTCCGTATTCAGACTTGTCGAGATTGGCGTTCATCTGGCGCGCGGCGCGGAGGCTGCCGTCGAGCTCATACGCCCAGGCGTGGTACGGGCAGACGAGAACCTTTGCATTTCCCTCCTTCTCGTAGCAGACCTCCGACCCCCGGTGGCGACACACGTTCACGAGGGCTCGCACGACCTCGTCACCGCCCCGGATGATGATCAGCGACTCTCCCGCAACCTCGTGAACGAAGAAATCTCCGCTGTTCGGGATGCGGCTTTCGTGGCCCACGCAGAGCCATCCGCGCATGAAGATTCGCTCGATGTCCAGTGCGTAGATCGAGGGATCCGAATAGAAGGCCTGCTGAAGCGCGCAGCCCTTCGGATGCGAAGCGATCAAGTCGCGAAGTTGAGCTCGCGAGAGGCTCGTGTTGCGGGTCGAAATCCGCGGGTCGATCGGCATGGAGTTGCTTGCTCCTGGGTCTTTCGGAACCGCCGAGTATCGCCCACCGAAGCGAACTGCGCAAAATCGTAGGGGCGTCGCCGCGGGGGAGGCGTGGCGTTGCGAACCGCCGTCAATCGGTGGCCAATACGATCGACAGTTCGAACCGATAGGATCTCCACGCACCGCAAGCGAACCGCGCACTGGAGGAGTGCGTAACGCCGATCGCGGCCGCAACCGACGGTCGGATCGCGAGTGTTCGCTGCTACCCTATCCTTCGTGCGGAAATCGAAGAGCGGAATGTCGCACGCGAGGGTCATATCAATGCTGAAACTCGCCGTTGGCTCGTCCGCGCTCGTCATCGCCGCAGTCGTCGCTGTGTTTTGGCTGCGGCAGGATCCGATACCCGCCTCGTCCGATTCCCCAGAGCCGATCGCGATCCGCGACCACGCCGACCTCCCGCCGGAATCGGTCCTCTCCGCAATCGAAAAACTCGAGTCCGAGAGCGACCCGAGATCCCACTCGGGCGCGATCCGCTTCGAGAACTTCATCTACGGTACTCCGCTCACCGACGAGGGGCGCTGGGTCAACGTGACTCTCCAGAAGCGCTGGGTGCAGCGCATCTGGGAACAGGCGTCGAGAGCGGCGGAAAAAGCAGGCGAGGCAATGGTTTCGCCGCAAAGGCTCCGCGAACAGATCGATGCGCGGTTCGAGCGGAGCGAGGCTCCCGGAGGACATATCGAGGTTCGGTTCATCAGCCACCCCCCGTTGACGATCTCGAAGTTGCGCGCCGATCGGTACGCCTCGGTCGCCTACTCGTTGCGCGCAATCCTCTCGGTGCAGCAGGATCGCATCGTTTCGAGCGGAGACGACTTGTTGATGCTGGCCCCGGGTAGCATCGAACTACTGCGCGAATCGACCGACACCGTGACACTCAGTGCGCTGGTTATCGCCGATGAGAACGCGCGCGAGCGCAGGGAGGTCGAGATCACCGACACCGCGGTACAAAGCGCGTGGACCGCATTGCTTCCAGACATGGTTGATTCGAACCCGCCCGGCGGCGACCCGAGCTGGGTTGGGGACGGCGAGTCGAGGTCGCAAGTGCTGGCGCTGCTCGAGGGGATGATTGCGCGCAAGATCGCGGCTCACCGCGCGTACAACGATCTCGATAACCAAAGCGCGATCGACACCCTGCTGCGCGGCAACGTCGCTCGCTATTTGGCGCGCGCCCCAATACCGCGTAGACGGCAGACCTGGATCGACTTCCTCGCGAAGTTCGATGAGGAACTCGATGCGTTCACCGTGAATCTGCTTCTCGAAGCGAGCGCCAACGCGGCCGCCGCAGATCGCGAGCTGATCCGTGCCGTCGACGCGAGCCGCGCCGTTCAACGCCTCCTTCCGCATGAAATCGACGCTTTCGAAGACGCGCATTTCTTTTCGCGCCTCGCTCCGACCGATCGGGTCACGCTGGAGTTCTCCGACTGCGATTCGTTCCGCGATTTCGGGCTCCACTGGCCCCCGCTGGGGCGTGCGGTCCGCAGGGTGCCGGAAGAGACGAGGCTCCCCGATCCATTCGCTGCCGAGGTCATCGCCGAGGCGATTTCACAATACGGGGTCTTGCTGCTGCGAGTGGCTGGCGAGATCGCGAAACAGAACACCGAAAGTGTCCGCCTGCAACCCGAGAGCTTTGCGCCCAGTGCTGCGGTGATTGCAGAGCGCCTAGCACGCCACCGCGGCGCGCCGGAAATTCCGCGATCATCGATTTCGATCGCTTCCGCAGCGGACAGCGAAACGGCCGAACCG
>Ga0326597_10003992_pt1 | contig 20912 bp, 19 predicted proteins | sample RVTome_12_FD_203789 | JGI IMG/M metagenome (GOLD analysis project Ga0326597, IMG submission 203789) | Soil microbial communities from uranium-contaminated site in the Upper Colorado River Basin, Wyoming, United States - RVT100D185 | ecosystem: Environmental > Terrestrial > Soil > Contaminated >...
CGCGAGCGCGCGCTGGCGTGCGTGATAGCGTTCCGCGGCGCCGGCGTGCTCCTGCAGCCGCCGCTCGATCTCGTCCAGCTCCTCCTCGAGCTTGAGCTGCTGCGCCGCCGTCGCGATGCTCAGCTTACGGAGCTGCTCGCGGCTGACGCGGCCCTTCGCGGCGGCGGAGAACTGCTCCTCGATCCGGTGGTCGAGCTGGCGCAGGCGGTTGCGCAGCCGTTCCCCCTTCTGCTGCCACTCGTCCAGCACCGCCGAGCCGTCTCCCGTCAGCGGCCGCAGCGCCTCGCCGTCGAGCGAGGCGAGGCGCTCGCGCACGCGCTCCTCCAGCTCGTCGGCGCGCTGCGTGTGGTAGTCGCACATGCTCTGATTGGTGCGCGACTCGCACTGGTAGTAGCGGTACGATGCCCGGCCCTCGCTGCCGCTGCGCCGCTTCCAGCTCTGGCGGCGGCTGACGCCGATCATCTTGTTGCCGCAGTGCCCGCAGCGCACCAGCCCCGCGAGCAGGAACGGTGACGGCTGCCGCGTGGCGTAGTTGTTGCGGCGCGCGTTCAGCCGGTCCTGCACCGCCCGGAAGTCGTCCGGCGTGACCAGCGCTGGGTGGCTGCCCGGCACGCGCACGCCGAACCGCGAGTACGTGCCCAGGTAGACGCGGTTGCGCAGGATGTCGCGGATGCTCACCATGCTCCAGTTGCCGCCGCGACGCGTCCGGTAGCTCTCCTCGTTCAGCCGCCGCGCGATGAGCCGGATGCCCATCCCCTCGTGCAGGTACATGCGGTAGATGTAGCGCACCACGACGGCTTCCTCGGGCACCAGCTCCAGGCGGCGGCGCAGGCCCACCTTGTACCCGTACGGCGGCCGGCCCAGCACCTCGCCACGCACGGCCTTCCGGCGCATCGCGGCGCGCACGCGGTCGCCCATCTTCGTCCGCTCCGATTCGTCGGACCACGTCTGCACCAGCTCCGCCATCGGGTCGGCGGGGCCGGCGAGGAACGCCACCTGCGCGCCCAGGCCCTCGAGCTGGAAGTAGCGTCGCAGCTTCTCCGGCTGATCGACGCCGATCGTATCGAACGAGGGCGCGACGACGACGACGAAGCCGCGCTCGGTACGGCGCAGGTAGTCGACGAGCTGGCGAAAGCCGCCGCGCCGGCCGTCGCCGTCCGCCGTATCGACGAACGTCACGGCGACGTCGTAGCCGTGCCCCTCGCAGAACTCGAGGAAGGCCTTGTTCTGCGCGGCGAGCGACTCGCCTTTCGACCCCGATGCCGGTTCGCGGAAGTACCCGATCGCTTTCATCTCAGGTCACGTACAGGATGCGCTCGCAGCTGCTGCACTGGACGATCTCGCTGCCGGCGCGGGCGCGCTGGACCAGGTTCGTCGGCAGCGAGATGCGACAGCCCTGACAGGCGCCGCCCTCGACCTTCGCCACGGCCCGCCCCTGGCGCGTCGCGGCGACCCGGTCGTACAGCCGCAGCAGTCCTGCATCGACGCCCGGCGTCTGCTCCGCCCGTCGCGCCTCCGACGCCGCGATCTCCCGATCGAGCTCTCGCTTGCGCGACTGCAGCTCTTCCTGCTCCGCGCCGTGCGTCCGCGAGATCTGCTCCAGCTCCAGCTGCGCGCCGCGCAGCGCCTGCTGCGCCTCCTCCAGCGCCTCCATCGCGGCCAGCGCATCGTCGTCCAGCACGCCGCGCCGCCGCTTCAAACTGTCGATGTCCTGCTGGAGGTCCTCGAGCTCCTTCGGGTTGTGGACGCTACCTGCGTAGAGCTTTTTCTCGATCGGCTCGATCTTGCGCGTCACCTCGTCGGCGAGGAACTCCTGCTCCTTGAAGCGCTTCTCGGCGGCGCGCGCCTCCTCCTGCCGCTCCCCGACGGCCTCTCGCGCGGCGATCAGCTCCTCCGGTTCCCCGAGCCGCGACTCGATATCGGCCAGCGCGGCGCGCGCGGCCTCGATCGCGAGGTCGGTCTCCTGAAGGGCGTACAGCTCGGCGATGGAGGTCACAGGCGACTCGGCTGCCGTTCGGGATTATAGGCTTCGGTTTGCCTGGGCGCAAGGAAGCTATGTCAACGTGGGGGACATTTCGCTGGGCCCCTCTCGCCGGCGCTCCAGGGCCATTGACGGCGTACCGCCGCGAATCCTATCCTGGGAGTGAGACCCCATGCTCCGCTACAATGTCTCCACCCTGTTGCGCGACCCGGTCGGCTCGACCCGCGAATACGAGATCGACGACGTCGTGCTGATCGATGAGCAGGCGCCGCGCCAGGAGCGCGTCTCCGGCACGACCACGTTCTTGCGCACGAAAGAGGGCGTGCTGGTGACGGCCCACCTCGAGGGCGTCGAGCACGAGGCGTGCAGCCGCTGCCTCGCCGGCGTGGCCGTGCCGGTCCGCATCGACTTCACGGAGGAGTACTTCCCGACGCTAGACCTTCGCACCGGCGCGCGCGTAGCGACCCCCCAGGACCCGGAGGCCTTCCGCATCGACGCCGAGCACACGCTCGATCTCGAGGAGGCGATCCGCCAGTCGTGGGCGGGCGTCCTGCCGATGCAACCGCTCTGCCGGGCGGACTGCCGGGGCCTGTGTGCCCACTGCGGCCAGGACCTCAACGTTGGGCCCTGCGCCTGTCAGCCGCAAGAAGACGAACGCTGGAGCCCGCTGCGCAAGCTGGCGGGCACAAGCTAGAAGGGATCTGACATTGGCACCACTACCAAAGAAGAAGACCCCCAAGTCACGCCAGGGCAAGCGCAGGAGCCACCTGCACATGCGCGCCACCGGCCTGAGCGAGTGCCCGCGCTGCCACAGCGCCCGCCTGCCGCACCGCGTCTGCCCCTCGTGCGGGTTCTACCACGGTCGCGAGGCGATCACCATGGGCAAGCCCGAGCTGCCCGAATAGCGTGCCCCCACACGAGGCCGTCGTTGCCTGACCAGCGCGTCGCCTGGGTCTTCCCTGGCCAGGGCGCCCAGGAGACCGGGATGGGCCGCGACCTGATCGCGGGCTCAGCGGCCGCGCGCGCCCTCTTCGACATCGCGGACAGCGTCCTCGGCTACTCGCTCGCCGAGCTCTGCCTCGAAGGACCGGAGGAGCGCCTCCAGCAGACCGAAAACGCGCAGCCCGCGCTCTACACGATGAGCCTCGCCTGCCTCGAGGCGGCGCGCGAGCAAGGAAGCCTGCCCGACGGCGGTCCCGACTTCGTTGCCGGCCACAGCCTGGGCGAGTACACCGCGCTCGCGGCCGCCGGCGCCTTCGACTTCGCCGACGGCCTGCGCCTCGTGCAGGAGCGCGGCCGTCTGATGCACGAGGCGGCGTCGGAGCGGCCGGGCGCGATGGCGGCGATCCTCGGCCTCGATGAGGACGCCGTGCGCGCGATCTGCGCCGGCGCCGGCGCGGAGGTCTGCAACCTGAACGCGCCCGGCCAGGTCGTCATCGGCGGCACCGCCCAGGCGGTCGACGGCGCGATGGCGCTGGCGCTGGAGCGCGGCGCCTCGCGCGGCGTGCGGCTCAAGGTGAGCGGCGCGTTCCACACCTCGATGATGGTGCCCGCGCTCGGCGCGATGCGCGCCGCCGTCGAGGCGACGCCCTTCCGCGACGCGCGCGTGCCCGTCGTCGTGAACACCACGGCCACGGCGCTGCAGAGGGCCGGCGACCTGCGCGAAGAGCTCGTCGACCAGCTCGCGCGGCCCGTGTACTGGCAACGCTCCGTCGAGTACATGCGCGCCCAGGGCGTCGCGCGCTTCATCGAGTTCGGGCCGGGGCGCGTCCTCAGCGGCCTCATCCGGCGCATCGACCGCTCGGCCGCCGTTGCCAACGTCTCGGACCTGGCGGGCGCGAGGTCGCTGGCGGCCGCTCCGGCGCCGCCTTGACGCGCGACGGCCCGCCTCCCCATCATGAGAGCACGATGTTCGACCTGAGCGGCAAAGCGGCGCTCGTGACCGGCGGTTCGCGCGGGATCGGCCGCGCGATCTCGCTCGCGCTGGCGGCGCAAGGCGCGAGCGTGGCGGTGAACTACGCCTCGAACGCGCAGGCGGCTGCCGAGGCCGTCCAGCAGATCGCCTCGTGCGGCGGCAAGGCGGTCGCGGTCCAGGGCGACGTCGCGCAGGCGGCCGACGCCAAACGCCTGATCGATGAGACGATCGCGGCGTTCGGCGCGCTGCACATCCTGGTGAACAACGCCGGCCTCACCCAGGACGAGCTGCTGCTGCGCATGTCGGAGGAGCAGTGGGACCGCGTGCTGGACGTCGATCTGCGCGGCGCCTTCCTGTGCACGAAGGCCGCGCTCCGTCCGATGATCCGGCAGCGCTGGGGCCGCATCATCAACATCGCGAGCGTCGCCGGCCTCGTCGGCAACGCGGGCCAGGCGAACTACGCCGCGGCGAAGGCGGGGCTGATCGGTTTCACGAAGTCCGTCGCGAAGGAAGTCGCGTCGCGCAACGTCACCGCGAACGCGATCGCGCCCGGCCTCGTGCGGACGGAGATGACCGCGGACCTCACCGAGGCGCAGCAGCAGGCCGTCATCGGCTTCGTGCCGCTCGGCCGCTGGGCGACGCCGGAAGAGATCGCGCCCGCCGCCGTCTTCCTCGCCTCCGAGGAGTCGGGCTACGTCACCGGCAGCGTGCTGGCCGTCGACGGCGGACTGGTGATGCACTGATGGCGCAGGGCAGACGCCGGCGCGCGCGCATCGCGGCGCTCCAGGCGCTCTACGAGCGCGACACCTCCAACCACGAGGTGCAGGCAGCGCTCACGCGCATCGCAACGGAGGAGCGCCTGCCGGCCGGTTCGGTGGCGTTCGCGCGGGACTTGATCGAGGGCGTGCTCGCCCAGCAAGATGAGATCGACGGGGTGATCGCCAAGGCCGCGCCGGCCTGGCCGGTAAGCCAGCTGGCACCCATCGACCGCAACGTGCTGCGGCTTGCAATCAGGGAGATGCTGGGAGATAATGGGGCGCCGGTCCGGGCCGTGATCAACGAAGCCGTCGAACTCGCCAAGAGCTTCGGCAGCGATAACTCGGCGAAGTTCGTCAACGGCGTCCTCGGCTCGATCGAGCGCCAACGCGCGGAACTGCAAGCGGAACTGGCTAAAGGGAGGAGGTGAACGGGTGGCAACGGTCTTTGAGCGGGTACGCGGCCTCATAGTGGAACAGCTGGGCGTGGAAGAGGACCAGGTGGTCCCCAGCGCGTCGTTCGTCGATGACCTCAACGCCGACTCCCTGGACCTGGTCGAGCTGATCATGTCGATGGAGGAGGAGTTCAGCAAGGACGGCAGGACGCTCGAGATCTCCGACGAGGACGCGGAGAAAATCGTCACGGTGCAAGACGCAGTTGACTACCTGAAGGACCTCGGCGTCGAGGACGCAGCGTAACGCCAGGACCAGAGGTGCCGCGCCGCTCCTGATGGGCCACGGGCCCGGGCGCGGCGCTGCGTTTTCAGGAGATCGATGGAATTCCTCGGGATCGGCCCCGCCGAGCTGCTCGTCATCCTGGTGCTGGCGCTCCTCGTCGTCGGGCCCAAGCGCCTGCCGGAGATGGCCGCGCAGCTCGCTCGCTTCATGCGCGCCTTCCGCCGCTACTCCGCGAACGTCACGCGCGAGTTCAACGAAACGATGCATGAGCTGGAGCAGGAGTACGACGGCATGCGCGGCGAGTGGAAGGAAGTAGGCCAGGGGCTGGACGAGACAGCGCGCTCCGTGAGTCAGGAAGTCGACGCCGCCTCCCGCGAGACGCGCCAGGCGCTCACCGAGGCCAAGGCCGAGCCCCCCGAGCCCATCTCTTCGCCGCCGTAGGCCTGCCCCATGGCCGTCCAACCGCCGACGCAGGCGCCGCCGGCGCCGCCCCAGCCCGCCCCGTCCGAGAAACCCGACGACGAAAGCCGCGCGCTCACCATCCTGGAGCACCTGCAGGAGCTGCGCTACCGCCTCACCGTCTGCGCGGGTGCGCTCGTCGTTGGCATCGCCGCATCGGCCTATCCGCTCACCGGCTGGTTCGTCGACTTCCTGAAGGAGCCCGCGCGGGACCGGAAAGAGGGCTTCGAGCTCATCTTCACTGACCCGCTCGAAGGGTGGACGACCTACTTCCGCGTCACGCTCCTGCTCGGGGTCGCCATCGCGATGCCGGTCATCGTGTACCAGCTCCTTGCCTTCGTCAGCCCGGGGTTGACGAAGGCCGAGCGCCGCTGGGTGATCCCCATCGTGCTGGGCGCGTCGCTTGCCTTCGTCGCGGGCCTCGCCTTCGCCTATTATGTTGAGTTGCCGCCCGCCCTCGGCTTCCTGCTCAACCCACCTGGCGACGTCGCCGAGCCGTTTATCAGCGTCAACAAGTACTTCAACTTCGTCACCCGCCTGCTCCTCGTCACCGGCCTCGTGTTCGAGATGCCGCTCGTCATCATGGGCCTCGCCAAGATCGGCGTCGTCACCTCGAAGAAGCTGCTCGGCTGGTGGCGCTACGCGATCGTCGTCGCCTTCGTCGCGGCGGCGATCGTCACGCCGTCGGTCGACCCCGTCACGCAGTCGCTGGTCGCGGGCCCCATGCTCGTGCTCTACTCCCTCGGCATCGTCCTCGCCAAGCTGGTCGAACGGACGCCGGTGTTCCCGAGGTAAGAGGCTAATCGCCTACGCCCGTGAGCGATTGACCGCCCGCCTCGCCGATGCTATCATCGCTTAGCACGAAGGCGAGGTCCCGCATCTGAGGTCGCGACGAGGCAATTCGCTCATCACAGGTCTCGCCGGCGGCTTCTTCAGCGGCCTCACCGGCGTCGGTGGCGGCGCGATCATGGTGCCGCTGCTGACGAGCCTGCAGAAGCTGCCCCAGCACGTCGCGCACGGGACGTCGCTCGTCATCGTCATCTTCGTCGCGACGGCCGGCGTGTTCGGGTACTGGCTGAACGGCAACGTCGACTGGAGGCTGGCCTTCTGGCTGGCCTTGGGCAGCGTGGGCGGCTCGTACTTCGGCGCGACGACGATGAACCGCATCCCGGAGCGCTGGCTGCGCTTGATCTTCGGAGTCTTCTTGTTCAGCGTGGCCGTGCGCATGTTTGTGACCTGACCGTATGGGAGACGTGCTCGCGGCGCTTGCGATCGGCCTCATCGGCGGCTTTGCCGGCGGCCTGCTCGGCATCGGCGGCGGGGCGATCTACGTGCCGGCGATGGTGATCCTGCTCGAGGAGGACCAGCAGATGGCGCAGGGCGCCTCCCTGGCCGCGATCATCGCGACGGGCGTCGTCGCCGGCTTTACCCACTGGCGGCGCGGCAACGTCGATGTGCCGTCGGTGGTGTGGGTGGCCCCCGCGGCCGTCGTCGCCGGGTTCGGCGCCGCCTTCCTGGCCGACCGGCTCGACGACGAGGTGCTGCGGCGCATCTTCGGCGGGGTCGTCGTCTACTTCGCCGTCAGCATGATCGTGAGCGCGCTCCGCGGGCCGAGGGCGTCCGCGGCAGAGGGAGGGAGCTAGCATGGAAGCGCAAGCCACCGCCCTGCGAGCGCTCGCCGGCGAGATCGCGGTCTGTCCGAACTGCGACCTGGCGAAGACGCGCACGCACGCCGTCCCGGGCGAAGGCGACGCGAACGCCGACATCGTCTTCATCGGCGAAGGTCCCGGCTTCTACGAGGACCAGCAGGCCCGGCCGTTCGTCGGGCCGGCCGGCAAGTTCCTCGACGAGCTGCTGTCGTCGATCGGCCTGCGCCGGCAGGACGTCTACATCGGCAACGTGATCAAGTGCCGGCCGCCCGGCAACCGCGACCCGCTGCCGGCAGAAACCGCGGCCTGCAAGCCCTGGCTCGACCGCCAGCTCGAGATCCTCGACCCGAAGGTGATCGTCACGCTCGGCCGCTTCTCGATGGGCCGCTACTTCCCCGGCCAGTCGATCAGCAAGATCCACGGCCAGCCGAGGCGTCTCGGCGACATCACGATCGTGCCGATGTATCACCCGGCGGCGGCGCTCCACCAGGCGAGCCTGCGCCGCGTCATCGAGCAAGACTTTCAGCGGCTGCCGGCGCTGCTCGCGGAGGCGCTCAAGGAGCTGCCGAAGCCGCGCGCGCCGGAAGCCGTACAGATGCAGCTACTCTAATGCCCGGCAGCCGGCGGCGACCTGCAGGCCGCGGGGGCAAAACCTCCAACGAAACGAGACAACAACCTATGGCGAAAAAACTTCGCGTCATCCCACTGGGCGGCCTCGGCGAGATCGGCAAGAACATGATGCTCTTCGAGTACGGCGACACGATCATCGCCGTCGACGCCGGCCTCATGTTCCCCGAGGAGGAGATGCTCGGCATCGACCTCGTCATCCCGGACATCAGCTACGTCCTCGACGGCCGCAAGCAGCTCAAAGCGATCTTCCTGACGCACGGCCACGAGGACCACATCGGCGCGCTGCCCTACATCCTGCACCAGGTGAACGTGCCGGTGTACTGTTCGCCGCTCACCGCCGGCCTCGTCAGCGTGCGGCTCAAGGAAGCCAAGCTGCTCAAGCAGTCGGACATCCACATCATCAAGCCGGGCGAGGTGGTCCGCGTCGGCCCGTTCGAGGTGGAGCCGTTCAGCGTCGCGCACAGCGTGCCCGACTCGACCGGCCTCGCCATCCGCTGCCCGGCCGGCCTCTGCATTCATACCGGAGACTTCAAGCTCGACCACACGCCGGTGATGGGACAGTCCACCGACCTGGCCAAGCTCGCGCGGTACGGCAGCGAAGGCGTCCTCTTGCTGCTGGCCGATTCGACGTACTCAGAAATCCCCGGCTACACGCCGTCGGAGCAGCTCGTCGGCGTGGCGTTGCGCAACATCATGGCCGCGGCCCCGGGGCGGATCATCGTGACCACCTTCGCGTCGCTCATCGCCCGCGTCCAGCAGGTGATCGACGCCGCCGAGGTGAACGGCCGGCGCGTCTTCATCACCGGCCGCAGCATGATCGATAACGTCCAGATGGCGATCGAGAAGGGCTACCTGCGCGTGCCGAAAGGCATGATGGTCAACGTGCGCGAGCTCGACCGCATCCCGCACGAGCAGCTCGCCATCGTGACGACCGGCAGCCAGGGCGAGCCGACCTCGGCGCTGACCCGCATGGCCAACCAGGACCACCAGCACGTCACCATCGTGCCCGGCGACACGGTGGTCCTCTCCGCGAGCGCCGTGCCCGGCAACGAGTCGCTCGTCTACCGCACGGTCGATAACCTGTTCCGGCTCGGCGCGCGCGTGCTGTACAACCGCATCGCCGACGTGCACGTGCGCGGCCACGCGGCGCAGGAGGAGCTCAAGATCGTCCAGTCGCTGGTGCGGCCGAAGTACTTCGTCCCGGTCCACGGTGAGTACCGCCACATGGTGCTGCACGCCGAGCTGGCGCAGTCGGTCGGCGTCCCCAAGGAGAACACCTTCGTCCTCACCGACGGCGATGTGCTGGAGCTGGACGAGCGTGGCGCCCGCAAGAACGGCCGCGTGTCCGCCGACTACGTCTACGTCGACGGCCTCGGCGTCGGTGACATCGACCACCTGGTGCTGCGCGACCGCCGCCACCTGGCGAACGACGGCATGGTGGTCGTGATCCTGGCGATCGACAAGCGCACGGGCCGGGTCGTCGGCCGGCCGGAGGTCGTGTCGCGCGGCTTCGTCGACATCGAGGAGTCGGAGGAGCTGCTGGAGCAGACGAAGGACATGGTGATCGCCGCGCTCGAGGGCGCGGACCACATCGCGGAGTGGGGCGTGGTCAACACCAAGGTGAAGGACGCCATCGCGCAGTTCCTCTACCAGGAGACCCACCGCCGGCCCATGGTCCTGCCCGTGTCAGTAGAGGTGTGATCTCGAATCGAGGTAGGGGCGTTCAATTGAACGCCCCTACGGCGCCTAGTACACGCCCATAGGGGCGCACGGCCGTGCGCCTCTACTATACCCGCAAGCCGTCTGGCCAGAGAACTGCTCACCGGCCTACTCACTAAACCAGACCTAGTCGCACTGCCGTTCTCTTGGTATAATCCTCTCTGAGGAAAACGCGGGGTGCTAGCACCGCCGCAGCGGGTTTACCCGCCGTAGGCGGGCAAGGATGCCAGTTGGCGAAAGGACGATCACGACCCCGCCAGAGTGGACGGCCACGGCCCAGCGTAGGCCGGCGGCGCGGCGGCCCGTCCCCCCTCGCCTCGGCCGGCGACCTCCTGTTCCGGCTCGAGGCGCTGGGCATCGCGCTCCTCGTCCTCGCGCTCATCTCGATCCCCTGGCTCGTGCCCGCCACGCGCGGCGTTACCGACCTGCGCGACGGCATCGTGCGCACGTTCGGGCTCGAAGTCTTCGCCCTCATCGCGCTGCTCGCATACGTCGGGTTCGCCGCGCTGCGCCGCCGGCTCGATGACCTCTTCCTCGATTGGCGGCCGTGGACCGTCGGCTTCCTCGGCGCGCTCTTTCTCAGCGGGCTGCTCGGCTTCTTCCGCCCCGAATGGCGTCTCGGCGGCATCCACCTTGACGAAGTGACCGCCGGCGGTGACCTCGGCCACCTGCTCGCCGGCTCGCCGGTCGGCGTGCTCGTCTGGCTGGCGATCGGCGCCGTAGCGTTCGCGATCGCGACGCCCGCCGGCGCGCAAGCGACGCTGCGCGCGCTCGGCGGCGCCACGCGCACGCTGTGGAGCTGGCGCCTGCACGAGCGCGCGTGGGTCTCCGCCCGCAGCCTGCTCGACCTCATCTTTCCGACGCGCGCGCCTCCCAAGGGCGCGGAGAAGCTGCCACTCGAGAGCGTGATCTGGGCGCAGGAGACCGCTCCCGCCCTCGAGCCGTCGGAGGACGGCGGCGAGGAAACCGGGCTGGAGGAAGAGGAAGAGCTCGAAGAGGAAGAAGCGCCGCCGAACATTGGCGAGCAGATGCCGCTGCCGCTCAACGGCGCGTCGGAGGACGAAGAGGAGCTGCTGCCGGTCGCCTCGAACGGCCGCCGCAAGTCCCGGGACGGCTGGCAGCTCCCACCCCTCGACGTGCTGCTGGACGTCGCCCCCCAGGAGGGTGAGGTGGACAACGCCGCGCGCGCGCGTCTGATCACCGACACGCTGGCGTCGTTCGGCGTGGACGCGCGCGTGGTGCAGGTCAACGAGGGGCCGACGGTCACGCAGTTCGGTCTGGAGCCGGGCTGGGAGGTGCGCACCCGTCAGGTGGCCGAACGCGACGCGACCGGCCGCCCGGCCATCGACCGCGACGGCAGGCCGAAGGTGCGCATCGAGGAGGTCTCACGCACGCGCGTCCGCGTCAACCAGATTACCGCCCTCGCGAACGACCTCGCGCTGGCGATGGCGGCGCCCTCCATCCGCATCGAGTCGCCCGTGCCGGGCAAGCCGTTCGTCGGCATCGAGGTGCCGAACCACACGGCGGCGCTGGTGACGCTGCGCAGCGTCGTCGAGTCGGCGCAGTTCAAGCGCATGACCCTGCGCTCGCGGCTCACGCTCGCGCTGGGCAAGAGCGTCTCGGGCGAGGCCGTCATCGCCGACCTCGCGCGCATGCCGCACCTGCTCATCGCCGGCGCGACCGGCAGCGGCAAGAGCGTCTGCATCAACTCGATCATCGCCTGCATCCTCATGCACGCCTCGCCGGAGGAGCTGCGCTTCGTGATGATCGATCCGAAGCGCGTCGAGCTGTCCGCGTTCAGCCGCATCCCCCACCTCGCCTTCTCCGAGATCGTCACCGATGTCGAGAAGGTCGTCGGCACGCTGCAGGCCGTCATCCACGAGATGGAGGGCCGCTACCGCCGCTTCGCCTCGCTCGCGGTGCGCAACATCGAGTCGTACAACCGCCACGCGCGCTGTCCGCAGAAGCTCCCGTACTGGGTCGTGATCATCGACGAGCTCGCCGACCTGATGATGGCCGCGCCCTACGAGGTGGAGCGCCAGATCTGCCGCCTGGCGCAGCTCGCCCGCGCGACGGGCATCCACCTGATCATCGCGACGCAGCGGCCCTCCGTCGATGTCGTGACGGGCCTGATCAAGGCCAACTTCCCGACCCGCATCGCCTTCTCGATGAGCTCGCAGGTCGATTCCCGCACCATCCTCGACCACGCCGGCGCCGAGAAGCTGCTCGGACGCGGCGATATGCTCTTCCTCGCCACCGACGCCGCCAAGCCGCGCCGGCTCCAGGGCGTCTACGTCTCCGACCAGGAGATCGAGCGGCTCGTCGACTTCTGGACGCAGGACCGCTTCCAGGAAGTGGAGCGCGACATGTACGACCACCTGCTCGACGAGGTCGTGGTGGAGCCCTCCGAGGCGTCGGAAGCGGACGACCCCCTGGTCGAGAAGGCGATCGCGCTGGCGCGCGAGCACCGGCGCATCAGCACGTCCATGCTCCAGCGACGCCTCCGCATCGGCTACCCGCGGGCGGCGCGCGTGATGGACGTGCTGGAGGAGCAGGGCATCGTCGGGCCCTCGGAAGGGGCCGGCTCGCGCGAGGTGCGTCTCGCGGGCATCGGCGCCGGCCCACCGCCAGTGGAGGACGAAGGCTAGCCCTTCTCCCGCTCGGACGGGCCCGCGCGCGCTTGACTGCACCCTCTTTGCTGTTATAATCGCCTCGACTGGTGGCCTCACAAGGCCAAAGCCTTTTCGGATAGCAGGGACGCGCCGGTACTCCCGCCGGCGCGGGGGAGTCGCGCCAAGCATGGAACGCTCACGTCCTCCGGCTCGCCGGACAACGCGACGCATCGCACCGCTTCTCATCCTCGTCCTCACAGCAACGCTGCTGGCCGCGGCCGGCCTGCTCTCTGCGCCCGCCGGCCGCGCGGCGACGAGCGAGCCGCGGCTCGACGCCTACCCCGTCGTCGTCGCCGCCGACCGGCTCGTCTGCACCCTCCTGAGCGATCCCGCGACCAACGCCGGCATCATCGGCCTCGACAGCAGCAACTCGCTCAACGTCGACGGCACCACCTACTGGACCTTCGGCGACACCACCCTCAACAGCGGCTGGGTGATCCCCAACAGCATCGCTTCGAGCACCGACGCGGACGCGTCCGACTGCATCGACCTGACACCGAAACAGCAGAACGGCTATGCCGTCCCGCTCCTCGTCCAGCCGAACGCCGGCAAGCTCACCGTCTGGCCGTCCGGAATGCAGCAGACGGCGCCGGACACCGTTCACTTCTACTACGCGTCCGTCGTGAGCGATCCGCTCGCCGCCTGGCGCGTCGTGGGCACCGGCATCGCGTCATTCGATACGAGCACCCTGACGGGCACGCCGGCGCTGGGAGGCGCGCTCATCTGGCAAGGGCCGTACCTGCCGACGCACACCGTTGCCGACGGCACATACGTCTACGTCTTCCTCGACGCGACGCGAGAGCTCTGGACGACCGACACCATCCTGGCGCGCGTTCCCAAGGAGCAGTTCGCGTCGCCCGGCGCGTACGAGTACTGGGATGCGGGCGGCCCGGGCCGGCCCGCTCGCTGGGTGGGCGGCCTCTGGGACGTTTCGACCGGCATGTGGTCACCCGCCCTGAACGACCTGCCGCCGCTGTGGCGACAGTACGGCGTCCACAACGGCATCGATGTCGCCTACAACGCGTTCCTCGGCAAGTGGCTGGCCGTTTACACGACGCGCTTCATGACCTCGCTCAACGCCCGCGTCGCCGATAGCCTCACCGGCCCCTGGAGCGCCCAGGAGTCCGCCATCATCGACTGCAGTCTCCTCCACCGGTCCTCGCCGGAAGCGCCGTTCGCCTGCTACACCGGAACGCAGCATGAGTCGTACACGCGCGACGGCGGCCGCACCATCTACATGACCTACAGCAACAGCGAGACGTATCAGGTCTACCTCCATGAGGTCCGCCTCGCCGCTCCGGTCAGCCAGTGGACCGACGCCGGCGGCCGCGCGCTCTATCTGCCCGGCGATGCCCCCGGCGCTGCCGGCTTCGCGCGCGACGGCCTCACGTTCTACGCGTCGGACATCCCGGCGCCCGGCCTGACGCCAATCCACCGCTGGGAGCACACCACCACCGATGCGTTCCGCTACGGCGCTACCGCGCCTTCGCCCGCCGGCGACTATCGCGACGCCGGCGTCGACTTCTACGCCCCGCTCGACGCAGCCGCCGCACGGGCGGCGAACGCGCCGCACACGCCGGTCTACCACTGGAGCAACGGCGACCTCGTCCGCTACTCCCCGCTCGATCTCGCCAAGGCCGGCTACAGCCGCCACGAGGTCGCCTTCTACGCGCCCTGCCCCGACGGCGACGGCGACGCGCTGTCGGACTGCGAGGAGGCGCTGCTGCACACGAACGCGCTGGCCTCCGACACCGACGCCGACGGCCTCAGCGACGGCGTCGAGCGCGGCGCGGCGGGCTGCGATCCGACCGTCTTCAACAGCGATGACCTCGACGGCGTCGCAGCGAAGGACGAAGTGGCCCTGGGCACGACCAGCCCCTGCGTCTGGGACACGGGCGCCTGGGGCTGCGCCCACGGCGAGTGGCGCCACCCGGGCTGCGACGTCGACAGCGATGGCGATGGCTGTCGCGACGCCGTCGAAGCCGGGCCTAATCCGCGGCTCGGCGGAAGACGGAGCGCCACCAATCCTTGGGACTTCTACGACCCCAACCACGACGGCGTCCTGAGCTTGGTCGAGGATTTTCTCCCCGTGATCCGGGCTTTGGGCGCGAGTACCCGCCCGAACTACTCGCGAAATCTCGACCGGTCGCCGCCACCGCGTCCGTCCGTGGAGCCGGACCCGAGCAAGCGCGAACCCTGGGACCTGGGCCCGCCAGACGGCTGGATCAGCGTCACCAGCGACATCCTCGCCATGGCGCGGCAGTACGGCCATACCTGCCGGCCGCTTGGCTGACCTCTCTTCGCGCCGCTGCCGGCATCGGCGCCATAGCGGCCTCCCTATCGTCGGCGTCGCCATGAGCGGAGCGCGTGAGCGTCGGTGCGCAGATCGGACACGCGTATTCCTGTGCGCACCGCAGACGGTGAGCCGCGCGTTGTGTATCATGCCTCTGCGGGAGGCACGCATGGAACGGCATTCGTGAGGCCGCGGTGGGCCCTCGTCGCGCTGCTCGGCGCGGCGCTGGCCGTGCTCTCGATCGGCCGTCCGCCCAACGCCGCGAGCACGAACGGCCCCTTCGTCGACACCGCCGTCCGTGAGGCGCTCGACGGGCAGCCGGCCGTCCGCGTGCTCGTCTCCCTGCGCGAGCCGCCCGCGCTCCGCGCGTCGGGGCTGAACGTCGCTGCCGTGCGCGGCGAGGTCGCGGCGGCCCAAGCGCGCGTCCTGGCGGGCGTCGCGCCCGCCGACTTCCAGGTCTCGCATCAGTATCAGGCCGTGCCGGCGCTCGCCGGGTCGATCACCAAGGCCGGCCTGGGAGTGGTGCTCGAGCGCACCGACGTCGCCTCGGTCTCGCTCGACGCCACCGTGCACGCAGCGCTGGCCCGGAGCGTGCCGCTGATCTCCGCGGACGACGTGCATCTCCAGGGCGTCACCGGCCAGGGCGTCACCGTCGCCGTGCTCGATACGGGCATCGATGTGGACCACCCTGACCTGGCGAGCAGCATCGCCTACCAGCGCTGCTTCCTCACGGGCGGCGACTGCCCGCCCGAGCCCAACCCCGCCAACGACGACCAGGGCCACGGCACAAGCGTCTCGGGGATCATCACCGGAGATGGCGTGGTCGGCCCGCCCGGCGTCGCGCCGGACGCCATGATCGCGGCGTACAAGATTCTCGGAGGCGACGGCTCCGGTTTCTTCTCCGACTGGCTGACGGCGCTCGATGACATTATCAACAACCATCCCGAAGTCGACATCGTGAACCTGAGCCTGCAAAGCGCCGAGTCCTGTCCCACGGCCGCCTTCGAGTCAGCGATCGCCATGCTGCGCTCGCGCGGCACCGCCACGTTCATCTCCTCCGGCAACCACGGCCGCAAGGACTCGCTGCCCGTGCCCGCCTGCATCGCGGACGGCATCAGCGTCGGCGCGGTCTACGACGCCTCCATCGGCCTCGTCAACGGCTGGAAGGTGGAGTGCACCGACACGACCACCGCCGCCGACCAGGTCGCCTGCTGGTCGAACTCCGCCCCGGGCCTCGACCTCCTCGCCCCGGGCGCGAGCATCACCGCCGCGGGCGCCGGCGGCGGGCTCTCGACGTTCTTCGGCACCTCGCAGGCGGCGCCGCACGCCGCCGGCGTCGCCGCGCTCATCCTCCAGCAGACGCCGGGCATGACCGTGAGCGAGCTGGAACACAGGATGAACGCCACAGGCAAGCTCGTCACGGACGGCCTGCACGATGGCGACCCGAGCACGAACCGCACGACGCCGCGCATCGATGCGCGCGTCGCCCTCCTTGCCGACAACGGCGACAGCGACGGCGACGGCTGCACGGACGGGGAGGAGCTCGGCAACAACCCGGAGGCCGGCGGCGGGCGCAACCCGCTCAATCCGTACGACTTCTACGACGTGAACGGCGACGGCACGGTCAACCTGCTCGATGACGTCGCCGCCGTGGCGAGCGCGTTCGGCCCCGCCAGTGGCCCGAATTACACGGCGGGGCTCGACCGGTCGCCGCCACCGCCGGGCGTCGATCCCTGGCACCTCGGGCCGCCGGACGGCGTGATCAGCCTAAACGACGATATCATGAACGTCGTACTCCAGTTCGGGCATCACTGCGCGGGCCCGCCCTAGAAGATCCCTTCCGCCGCCGGCTGGCCGGCGCGCGAATCGATGAGTCATGCGTAAGCGCCACCCCGTCCGCCGTAACGCCTGCTTCGCACTCGCGGTGCTCGCTCTCGCCGTGGTCTGCTCGTTCGCGCCGGCGACGGGCCGCGCCGGATCGACCGGCGGCGCGCCGGGGCCGGCCGGCTTCCTGCGCGGTACCCTGCCCGTCGTCTTCGAGGACCCGACCTCGCTCGCCTTCGGGCCCGACGGGCGCCTCTACGTCGCCTCGCTCTCCAGCATCGATGCCATCACCATCGATCCCGCCACCAAGGCTGTGACCGGTACCGAATCGATCGCCAGCGGGCTCGACACCGTGCTCGGCATCGCCTTCGACCCGACGACGCCGTCTCCGATCACGGTCTACGCCACCCGCCAGGACCTGGGTGCGACCGCCGGCTTCCAGGGCGCGGTCAGCAAGTTCACCGCGCCGGGCTGGGCGCGCGAGGACGTGATCACCGGCCTGCCGACCTCCGCGCCGTTCCTCAATCATCTCACCAACGGCCTCGCGTTCGACGCCGCCGGCCGCCTCTACATCGCCCAGGGCTCCGCGACCGACTCCGGTATCACCGATCCGCCCGGCAGCCAGACCTACTGGCCGGAGACGCCCCTGTCCGCCGCCATCCTCGTCGCCGACATCCACGCGCCCGGCTTCGACGGCACGATCACGCACGCGCCGCCCGGGCCGCCCGCCGGCGACAGCGTCGACCAGACCGGCGGCGACGTCGCCGTGCTCGCCGCCGGCTTGCGCAATCCCTACGACGTCGTGGTCCACAGCAACGGACGCATCTACGCCACCGATAACGGCCCGCTGGGCCTGTTCTACTCGGCGTCCTGCACCGAGACCGGCGCTACGAGCAGCGTCTCGGACGAGCTGAACGTGATCGAGCCGGGCAACTACTACGGCCATCCCAACCGCAACCGCGGCCGCGTGGATCCCCGCCAGTGCATCTACCATCCTCCCGACGAGGGAAGCGGCCTGGACTTCACCGGGCCGATCGCGACGCTGCCCGACCACTGCTCCTGCGACGGCATCGTCGAGTACACCAGCGCGGCCTTCGGCGGGAGCATGCGGGGCAACCTCATCTTCGTCGGGTTCCAGCGCAACGCCGTCTACAGTGCCGTCCTCTCCGCAGACGGACGCTCCGTCCTCTCCTCCGGCGAGCTCGCCACGGCCTTCGACAGCCCCCTCGACGTCACGATGGGCCCCGACGGCACGCTCTACATCGCCCAGTTCAACGGTGGGAACGTCGCCTACCTCGAGCCCGACTCCGACGGCGACTCCTGCGGCGACGCGCGCGAGCTCGGCCCCGACGAGCAGCTCGGCGGCCGCCGTAACCCCAACAACCCCTGGGACTTCTACGACGTGAACGGCGACGGCATCGTCACCGTGGCCGGCGACATCCTCGCCGTCGCGGCGGGCTTCGGCCCGGCCGGCGGGCCCGCCTACGCGCCCGCGCTCGACCGCTCCCCTCCCGCCCCGTCCGGCGAGCCGTGGGACCTGGGCCAGCCAGACGGCGCCGTCACCGTCCTCGACGACGTCTACGGCGCGGCCCTCCAGTTCGGCCACCACTGCCTCTAACGGGCGCCGGCGCCCCGTTCTTGCGCCAACAGTTCTCGCCGCCACAGCCGAACCTACCTTTGGGATACGACCAATGACCGACCCCAGCGCCCTGGTCAACACCGCGCGGGCGGCTGCTGCCGCCCTGGGCCGCGTTCGCCGCTCGCCCGGCAGGGGTGAGCGCTGGGTGGAGAAGGTCTGGCAAACGACGGAGCAGGACCGCCCAAGGACGTACGACCGTCTCCGCCGCCGGATCGGCTTCGCGCGCAAGCTGGCTGAGCTTGCCCGCCTCAACCCGAAGGAGCAGGCCGCCGTCACCACCGGCCTGTTCCTGCACGTGCTCATCGCCGACACGCCCGAACGGGACCTCGAGCGGGCGCCCCCCGCCTGGAGCGAGTACTTCTTGCGCAACATCGACTGGCTGCGGCCTGCACTGGACGTCTGCTACGCCGTCCAGTCGCCGGCGTGGGAGGACGAGGACCGCCTGCCGGTCGTCGTCGGCCGGGTCTCCGCCCTGTTCGACCAGGAGATCCTCGAGGACCACAAGCGGCCGCTCGAAGTGATGGCGGCCCTGCGCGACGACCCGCCCACGGCCGCCGTCGAAGAGATTACGTCGTTGCTCTGGACGGAACCCGGCCAGGCGCTCTGCGACCGCCACTTCCGCCGCCACCCCAGGACCTACAAAATGGACGGCGCGGAGATCCGCCGGGCCATGGAGCAGCTCCGGCCGGCGCTGTCGCACTCGATCGCGGCCCAGCCGTCGCGCCTCTCGGCCGACGTCGCCCAGGCGGCGCCGCGCCGCAATGGCCAGCAGCACGCCGAGGAAACCAGGCCGGGGCGTCACCAGATCGAGCCGCCCGTCCGCGTGTCGGATGCCTTCCAGCGCAGGCGTCAGGCGCTGCGCGGCGCCTCGCCGATCGAGGGCGTGCCGGAGGAAGCGCAGGCGCATCGCGCGCGCCACCATGAGGAGGAGCCCCAGGTGCACCACGACCTGACACACGCCGAGACGCCCGCGCGCGCTGCCGCGCATACGCCGGCAGCGACGGCAGACGACGAGCTGACCGCAAAGGTGAACGCCATCATCGAACGCGCGCGCGAGCGCGCCGACGACCCGCCGCCACGCGCCCACAACGACGAGGAGGCCGACATGGACAACATCCGCAGCATCACCGCCGCTCGCGCGGAGCGCCAGGACGACTTCGACCTGACGGAGAAGATGGACGAGCTGCGCACGCAGCTCCGCCAGATCCAGCGGCTGGCCGTGCAGGCCGAGGAGCTCCTCGCCTCGCTCGCGCCCCAGCTCGACGAGTTCTCCTCAGCGCTCGTCCACCTGGAATCGATGGTCCAGCGCCTCAAGGGCCACGACGGCGCCGCCCAGCGGGACGTACGCGCCGCCTAGCCGCATCGAGAGTTCGCAGCCCTCTCAAGGCCCCTTCGGGTTCAGCCTTCCTTGCCCCAGCTCCGTCGCACGGCACACGGTGACGGCGGAGCGTACTACTACCAGACTTGCTCAAGTGCTTGGGCATGGCTAGAGTGCGCCATCACGGGCGGGAGGTTGCAAGATGGCGATCCGCATCACAAGCGTGACTCTTAGCACGGACACCTACAAGGACCAGGAGGGCAGATTCCACCTAATCAACCCGTTCAGCTTTCATCCGGTAGACGTGAAGCTCAGGGAGCAGATGGTCGCTGCCGGAAAGAAGCGCGTCGGCTTGCCCGTTCCGCTGATCAACGTGTTTCTCTGGGGTGGCAGAGAGGGCGATACCTTCACGTTGTCAGGGAATGTGACTTCTCCAAACGGCAGGGAGGTAGGTTCCTTACACGAGGACTCATTCACCTGGCACATAGCACCCTTCTATCTCGCTTCGATTCAACCGGATGGGCAGATGTCGTTTGAGGAGAGCGGGGAGTACACCATCAAGATTGACCTTGATCTGATCCCCCGCGTAAAGGTGCCGTTCTTCGTCTACTGGGAGGATGAGTCGGCACCTCCGTAGCCCAGGCGGGAAATCGCGGATCAGTTGACTATTCAAACTGACCCCCCACCCCGGTAGTGGTCTAGTTTCGATCAAACTAGACCACTACCCCCCACCCCCCCACCTTGACCGCAACGGCCACGCTGCTACGCTGTGGCCAGCGGCCAATGCCATGCCCGGCATGATTTCGCAGCCCCGCCATCGCCCGCCGGCCGCCCCGCCCCGGGGCGCGCCGCCGCCGCCCGCCGGTTCGCTTCGCCCCATGCTCCCCACCACCGGCAGCGAGCCCTTCGATTCGCCCGACTACATCTTCGAGGTGAAGTGGGACGGCGTCCGCGCCATCGGCGTCATCGACGGCGGCGAGGCGCGGCTGCACGGCCGCAACCTGCGCGACCTCACGCCGCTCTACCCGGAGCTCGCCGCCCTCGCGCGCGCGCTCGACGCCCGGCACGCCGTCGTCGACGGCGAGATCGCCGCCTGGGGCACCGAGAGCCTGCCCGACTTCGAGCTGCTGCGCCCGCGCCTCCTCCGTCCCGACGCGCCCGTGCCCAAGCGCCAGCGCTCGCCCATCATCTACCAGGTCTTCGACGTGCTCGAGCTCGACGGCCGCTGGCTGCTCGACCTGCCCCTGTACGAGCGGCGCAACCTCCTCCACCAGCGTCTCCAGCCCAGCCGCACGGTCCAGGTCGCCGACTTCGTCCGCGACGAGGGCATCGCCTTCTCCGAAGCGGTAAGGAACCACGGCCTCGGTGGCCTCATCGCCA
>Ga0326597_10003993_pt1 | contig 20912 bp, 21 predicted proteins | sample RVTome_12_FD_203789 | JGI IMG/M metagenome (GOLD analysis project Ga0326597, IMG submission 203789) | Soil microbial communities from uranium-contaminated site in the Upper Colorado River Basin, Wyoming, United States - RVT100D185 | ecosystem: Environmental > Terrestrial > Soil > Contaminated >...
GGACGTCGGCATGATCGACCGGGCCGAGCGCCTCTACCGCCAGGCCATTGCCGCCGACCCTCGCAACTCGATCGCGGTCGTCGGGCTCGCCCGGGTCGCGCTCGAGCGCGGGGACGAGGCGAGTGCGCTGTGGCACGCTCGCCGGGCGCTCGCGATCGACCCGGAGAACCCGGCGGCGCGGCGGCTCGTCGACCGGTTGATCGAGGTGATCACGCATCGCGGGGACGCCGTCCCGGACGGAGCGCCGCCCGCGTCCCCGCCGGCAGGCGCGGCCGCGCCCCCCGTGGCGCCGGCGCCCGGCCTTGCGCCCGCACCCTCGCCGGCACCCCCGACCGCGCCGGGGCCGTCACCGGCGCCCGGCCCTGCGCCCGCACCCTCGCCAGCAGGCGCGGCCGCGCCCAAATCCGCACTCTCTCCGGAACCCGGGACCGCGGCGAAACCACCACCCTCGTCCGCACCCCCGCCCGCCCCCGCGAAGCCCCGGGGGCTGCTTCGTCGCCTGATCGGTCGCGGGTAGCCCGTTCTCGTCGATTCCTCACCGGGTGACCGTTCGTCAGCGCGGCCGGCCGCACTTTCGTCATCCGGTCGCCGGGTGAGCGCCCCGGGCCGCTCCATCGTCATCCGTGCGCCCCATGAACGGGCGGACGATCCGGGCGGCCGAAATATGCACGCTCTGAGAATCCGACGAATCCGGGCATGTCGTCAGCCCCTGGCCACGCTGCGGCAGCCCCTGGCCGAGCCCACCGGAACTTTCGTCACGTGTCCAATGGTCATCGGGTGGGCGATCGACGAAACGCGGGCCGGCCTCCGGCCGGCACGGCCGCGACCGCTCGACCGACACCGACCCGCCCAGGGCCCGGCGGCGACAGGCCGCGTCCGCGGCGACCGGCGGCTCCGCCCCGACCGGCCGCATCAGCGCCAACCGGGCTCCGTCCGCAGCAACCGGCTAGGATCGGCCGATGCGCATCCTCGTAACCGGCGGCGCCGGCTACGTCGGCTCGGTGTCGGTCGAGCGGTTGCTCGACGCCGCCCACGAGGTCGTCGTCCTCGACGACCTGTCGACGGGGCATCGGGCGGCGGTCCCGGAAGGCGCCCGGCTCGTCGTCGGCAGCTACGCCGACGCCGCGGTGGTCGACAAGCTCCTCGCAGCGGAGCGGATCGACGCGATCCTCCACTGCGGCGCCCGCTCGCTCGTGGGCGAGTCGGTGCGCGAGCCGGCGCGCTACTACGCGCAGAACGTGGTCGGCGGCGTCGCCCTCCTCGACGCGGCCCGCCGCGCCGACGTCCGGCGTCTCGTCTTCAGCTCGACGGCCGCCGTCTACGGCATCCCGGACGCGACGCCGATCGACGAGGACGCTCCGCTTCGCCCGATCAACGCCTACGGCGAGACGAAGCGCGCGTTCGAGGGCGCGCTCCGCACGTACGCTGTCGCCTACGGCCTGCGGAGCGTGAGCCTCCGCTACTTCAACGTCGCCGGCGCGACCGAGGCGAACGGGGAGGACCACGACCCGGAGACCCACCTCATCCCGAACATCCTTCGCGCCGCCGGCGGCGAGGAGCCGCTCACCGTCTTCGGCGACGACTACCCGACGCCGGACGGGACGGCGATCCGCGACTACATCCACGTCGCCGATCTGGCCGACGCCCACCTCGCGGCGCTCGAGGCGACCGCGCCGGACGACCCGCGCACGGGTGCCACACCGGAGGACGCCCGCGCACGAGTCTGCAATCTCGGCAACGGCGACGGCTTCTCGGTCCGCGAGGTGCTCGCGGCGGCCGGAGCGGTGATCGGACGGCCGATCCCGCACCGGGTGGGGCCGCGCCGCGAGGGCGACCCGCCGGTCCTCGTCGCCTCGGCCGAACGCGCCGCGGAGCTGCTCGGCTGGCACCCGCGACGGCCCGACCTCGCCGACATGGTTGCATCGGCCTGGGCGTGGCGCCTCCGGAACCCGGACGGCTACCCGGACTGACCCGGCGCGACCGCGCCCGGATCGGCGCGGTCAGCGCGGCTCGATCGGCGCGGTCAGCGCGGCTCGATCGGCGCGGTCAGCGCGGCTCGATCGGCGCGGTCAGCGCGGCTCGGTCAGCGCGGCTCGATCGGCGCGGTCAGCGCGGCTCGATCGGCGCGGTCAGCGCGGCTCGATCGGCGCGGTCGACGGCGTGAGCCGGTCGGGCGGCGCCTCGGCACCCGGGACCTCGCCCGATCCCGCCCAGCGGTCGCTCACCGGTCGGAGCAGCCACGCCCCGATCAGCATCGTGACGAGCAGGCTGAGCACGGCGACCTGGTACGCCCCGTTGTCGAGCGTGTCGAGGAGCAGCAGGATGATCAGTCCGTAGAGGAGCTGGCCGATCACCTGCGAGCCCTTGCCGACGAGCCCGTACAGGCCGAAGAACTCGCCCAGCCGCGCCGGCGGCGAGAGCCGGACCATGAGGACACGGTCCGCGACCTGGACGCCCCCGAGCCCACTGCCGAGGATCGCCCCCGCGAGCAGGAACAGCGCAAGGCCCGCACCGCCCGGCAGGCTCAGCGAGACCGCGCCGAGCACGAGCCCGAACGCCCACGATGCGAGCACGATCATGAGCGTCCGCTTCGGGCCGAGCCGGTCGACCAGCCAGCCCCAGCCGAAACTCGCCAGCACGGCGACGACGGTCAGCCCCAGCAGAATGACGTTCGCGTTCGCCTCGGTCAGGCCCATTGCCTTCACCGTCACCACGCTCATGACGACGATGATCGTGTTGACCGCGTCCGAGTAGAAGAACCGCCCGACGAGGAAGCGCAGCAGCCCGGGAACCTCGCGCGCGTGCCGGATGGTCGTCGCCAGCTGCGACCACGAGGCCACGACATCCGCGAGACGGAGCCCCGGTCCGGGCTCTTCGCGCTCGCGCACGATGAGGAAGATCGGCACCGCGAAGGCCGCGAACAGGACGGCCGACAGGAGGAAGCGATCCGGCACCGGCACGTCGAGGAAGAAGATGAGCAGGCCGACGAAGATCGTTCCGCAGTAGCCGATCGCCACGCCGATCCCGGACAGCCGGCCGCGGGTCTCCGGGTGGCTGACCGTCTTGAGCGTCGCGTCGTAGTAGATGAGCGCCGCCTGGTAGGCGAAGTTGGCGACGACGAACAGGACGAGGCCGATGGCCGCCGGGCTGGCGCCGATCAGCGCGGTCGGCACGACGCACAGGGCGGTGAAGAAGAACAGGAAGGGGAGGCGTCGCCCACCGCGGTCGCTCAGCGCGCCGAGGATCGGGGAGACGATCGCGTTGAGCCCGACGCTCACGACGATCGCGATGCTCAGCAGGAAGTTGCCGTCGCGCTCTCCGAAGCGCGCATCGTTGACCAGCCACAGGCCGATTGCGCCCGACACCACGGCGAACGAGAAGATCGTGTTCGCGAAGTCGTACAGGGCCCAGGCGGCGGGTACGATCGCCCGGCCGGACGGCGTCAGGCCGGCGAGGCCGCCGACCCTCCGGGTGGCGCTGGCAGGAGATGCGTCGGCGGACGACACGCAGGCGATCATAGTGGTCGGCCGCGGGCCGGGTGTACGATCCCGGCATGCCCGATTCCGTCGCCGCGGCAGATCCCGGCCTCTCGGCAACCTGGCGCCCCCAGGGGTTCGGCGAACAGCGGGCGAGGCAGATCGAGGACCCGCTGATCGAGCCGCTCTGGTCGGGAGTTCGCGTGCTCGTCCACCTCGATGGCGGGGCCGCCGAGATCGTCGACGTGGACGGCGAGACCGTGATCGAGACGACGATCGCGACCGCCGTCGCCGAGGCGCTCCAGGCGGACAGCGCCGTCATCGACGGCTACCTCACCAGCGACCCGACCCGGACCGGGGAGGGCGTGATCGTCGGCAGCGGCGTTCGGACGCCGTCGGCCGGTCAGATGACCCGGCGCCTGCTCATCGGCGGCAGCCCGGAACGGGAAGCGCGGGTCGAGGCGCTGCGCCGCACGTCGGAGGCGCTCGCGGCCGCCGAGGCCGGGCGCCCGGGGCTGGGCGAGCGCGTCGTCCTCGTCGCCGTCGACCTGCTTGCGCTCGATGGCGATTCGCTGCTCGATGTGCCCCTCCTCGAGCGCAAGCGGCTGCTCGACGCCGTGGTCGACGAGGCGGACCTCGTCAGGCGCGGCATCCACGTCCGTCCCCCGGCGGACCGCTGGCTCGCCACGTGGCGTTCGCTCGGCTTCTCGGCCGTGGCGTACAAGGCCGCCAACAGCCGCTACCGACCGGGCGAGCCGAATGACGGGTGGGCGGTCGCCGCCCTCCCGACGAGGTAGCCGTCGCCCGTTCGCCGGTCGCGCCCCGGCCCGGGGTCGCGCGCGGGTCGCCCGCCCGCCTGGCCTCGACGGGGCCTCCCCGCGAGCGTGCCCGAATGGCACCCGGCGGCCGGGAATGGTACGGTGGATCGGTGCCCGAGTCCGTGCTCACGCCGGCCATCCGCGACGAGATCGCGCGGCTCGGTCGGGCCGACATCATGGTCGGCATCCCGAGTTTCAAGAACGCCGCCACGATCGGCTACGTCGTGCGCGCGTCGCAGGCCGGGCTCGTCCAGTACTTCCCGGACCTGAAGCCCGTCCTCGTCAACTCGGACGCCGGGTCCCCGGACGGGACGCAGCGCGTCGTCGTCGAGACGGAGCCGCCGGATTACGTCGAGCAGATCCTCCTCGTCCGGCCCACCAACCGGCTCGACCGGGTCAGCCTGACCTACCCGGCGATCGACGGCACCGGCGGCAAGGGCGCCGCCCTGCGCACGATCTTCGAGATCGCGGCGGCGCTCGACGTCCAGGCGCTCGTCGTCGTCGACAGCGACCTGCGCTCGATCGTGCCCGAGTGGATCGAGTTGCTCGCAGGACCGATCCTGAAGGGCGGCTACGACTTCGTCGCCCCGCTCTACGCTCGCTACAAGTACGACGGGACGATCACGAACACGGTCACCTACCCGCTCACCCGAGCGCTGTACGGCCACCGGATCCGCCAGCCGATCGGCGGCGACTTCGGCGTCAGCGGCGACCTCGTCCGCCACTACCTGACCCTCGACGACTGGTCCGACGACATCAGCAAGTTCGGGATCGACATCTGGATGACGACGTCCGCCCTCGCCGGCGGCTTCGCCGTCTGCCAGACCCGCCTCGGCGCCAAGGTCCACGACCCGAAGGACCCCGGCGCGGACCTCGGCCCGATGTTCCGGCAGGTCGTCGGGACGATCCTCCGGCTCGCGGTCCGTTACGCCGACAGCTGGCTGCCGATCAAGGGCAGCCACGATGTGCCGGCCTACGGCTTCGAGCGAATCATCGAGCCGCCGCCGCTCGACGTGAACACGCTTCGCCTCCTGTCCGAGTTCCAGCAGGGCGGCCTCACCGTCGCAGATCGATGGTCGACGATGCTCGCCGCCGACAACGCCGCGACCGTCACCGTCCTCGCCGACGAGGCGGGCAAGCTCGCCGACGCGGCCCGGACGCGCCTCGGGATCGGCGATGCGTCGTCCACGACGACCACGACGCTCGAGATGGCCGATGCGGTCGCCGCCTTCCACTTTCCGGACGACCTCTGGGCGCGGGTCATCTACGACCTGGTCGTGGCAGCCCAGAGCGACGAGCCTCCACTCGAGACGCTCGTGGCCGCCCTGGTACCGATCTACTTCGGGCGGGTCGCCAGCTTCGTCATCGAGAACCGCACGGTGACGACGGACCAGGCCGAGGAGCGCGTGGAGCGGCAGGCCCGCGAGTTCGAGTTGCTCAAGCCCTACCTGGTCGAGCGCTGGCGGGCGGCCGAAGGCCGGCTGGCCTCGTGACGGCGCGCGCCCCGCTCCCGTCGAGGATCCTCATCCCGGTCGCCAACCCGGCGACGGCCGAGGAGCTCATCCGGCTGGGGGCCGCGCTGCTCGACAAGAGGACCGGCGAGCTGACCGCGCTCGGCATCGTCGAGGTCCCGGAGGGGATGGCGCTGTCCGACGGAGCGACGCGCGCCCGCCACGCGCGGCGGCTCCTCCAGCGGGTCCTCGACTTCGCGCCGGAGGGCACGACCCTCCATCCGATCGTCAGGGTCGGCCGGCATGCCGCGGAGGGGATCGTCGAGGCGGCCGCCGAGCAGGAGGCGGACCTCATCATCTTCGGCTGGGGCGGAAAGTCGCCGGTCGGACGCGACGGCGCGGCGCCGGTCTTCTCACCCACCATCGACGAGGTCGTGCGCGAGTCGCCGTGCGACATCGCCGTCATCAAGCAGCGCGGCACGTCGGAGATACGGCGCGTCCTCGTCCCGGTCCGCGGCGGTCCGCACGCCGAGCTGGCGATCCGGTTCGCCGACGCGATCGCCCGTCGCCACGACGCGCAGGTCGCCGTCCTCCACCTCGTCCCGCCGGGCATCACGCTCGCCGTCCGAGCGCAGGCGGAGCACGCCCTGGCGTCGTTCATCAAGCAGCACGTCCGCGGTCGCGCGGAGCCGCTCCTGCGCGAGGCCGCCAACGTCCGGAACGCGATCCTGCGCGAGGCGGAACGGGCGGACCTCGTCGTGATGGGTGCATCGGCCACGGCGACCGGCCGGAACGGGGAGACGTTCCTGTTCGGAGCCCTGCCGGAAGCGATTGCGACCCGCGCCAAGCCCACCGTCGTCGTCGTCAAGACGCGCGAGGAGATCGGCCGCCAGACGTTCGAGCAGCTCGCCCAGCGGGCCGAGACGCTGGCGGCCGCCGACCGCGCCGCGGAGGAGGCACGCGCGGTTCCCGTCCGGGTCGAGCGCTGGTTCGGCGAGTCGAACTTCCACCACGCCGAGTTCGGCGACCTGCGCCGCCTCGTCCAGCTCAAGGAAAAGCAGGGCGTCACCGTCAGCCTCGTCCTGCCGACGCTCAACGAGGAGGAGACGATCGGCCCCATCGTCCGGCGCGCCATCCGGGAGATGGTCGGCCGGACGCCGCTGCTCGACGAGATCCTCGTCATCGACTCCGCCTCGACCGACCGGACCTGCGAGATCGCCGAGGCCGAAGGCGCCCGGGTCGTGCAGCACCCCGACGTGCTGCCCCGCTACGGGTCGTTCCGCGGCAAGGGCGAGGCGCTCTGGAAATCGCTCTACGAGACGTCCGGCGACATCGTGGTGTGGGCCGACACGGACGTCCGCAACTGGCATCACCGGATGGTCTACGGGACGCTTGGCCCGCTCCTCCACGAGCCGCGGCTGCAGTACGTCAAGGGCTACTACCAGCGCCCGATCGTCGAGGGCGGGGTGCTCAAGGAAGGCGGCGGCGGCAGGGTCACGGAGCTCGTCGCGCGACCGCTCATCAACCTCTTCTTCCCGGAGCTCTCGGGGCTCATCCAGCCGCTGGCCGGCGAGTACGCGGGCCGCCGGGCGCTGCTCGAGTCGATCCCGTTCTTCACCGGCTACGCGGTCGAGATCGGGCACCTCATCGACGCCACCGAGCGGTTCGGGATCGAAGGCCTCGGGCAGGTCGACCTCGAGCGGCGCGTCCACCGGAACCAGGAGCTCGAGGGCCTGACGCGGATGTCGTTCGTCATCCTCCAGGCCGTCATGAAGCGGCTCGAGGAGCGTCGCAAGGTCCGCCTGTTCGCGGAGCTCGGCTCGACGATGAAGCTCCCGCGCTCCGGACGCGGGCGGCTGTCGCTCGAGGTCATCGAGCTGGCCGACCAGGAGCGGCCGCCGATGATCCGCATCCCGGAGTACCTCGAGCGGCGCCGGCAGGCGGGGGCGCTCGCGGCCGGCGCCGGACTCGAGCCGGCAGGCCGGTGAGCGACCGCGCCGCTCGTCGGCGCCGGCCGATGAACGGCGACGCGGCTCCTCGCGGGGCCCGATGCGCGCGACGCATCGGCGGCGGGCGGTTCGTGCGGGGCCCGCTTCGGCGGCCGATGAACGGCGACGCGGCTCCTCGCGGGGCCCGATGCGCGCGACGCATCGGCGGCGGGCGGTTCGTGCGGAAGGTTCGAGCCGAACCAGCGGTTCGGGTCGCGAAGCGCGCACAGTCACCCCGCGCCTGATGCGCGCCGCGCATCGGGCGGATGAACCCCTCACCGTGGTCATCGCGCCCGACTCGTTCAAGGGCTCGCTCACCTCGGTCGAGGTCGCGCAGGCGCTGGCCGACGGCTGGCGCCGGGCCTGGCCCGCCGATGCCGTCCTCCTGGCCCCGCTCGCAGACGGCGGCGAGGGGACGCTCGTTGCGATCGAGGCAGCCGGCGGCTGGGAGTGGCGCGAGACGCCGGCGACGGATCCCATCGGCCGGCCGGTTCGCGCTCGCTGGCTGCGGTCGACGGACGGCCGCCGGGCCGTCGTCGAGCTTGCCCAGGCATCCGGACTGTCCCGCCTCATCGCCGCGGAACGCGACCCGCGCGGCGCCTCCACGCGGGGCACCGGCGAGGTGCTGCGTGCCGCGATCGACGACGGCGTGCGGCAGGTCACGCTCGGCATCGGCGGCAGCGCGACGACCGACGGCGGGGCGGGCATCCTCCGCGCACTCGGCGCGGTCGTCGAGGACGACGCGATCGACCTGTCCGGCCTCGACCCACGCCTCGCCGAGGTCGACCTGCGCATCGCCTGCGACGTTTCGAACCCGCTCCTCGGCGAGCACGGGGCGGCCGCCACATACGGTCCGCAGAAGGGTGCCTCGCCGGACGACGTCGCGGACCTTGACGCCGCCCTCGCCCGCTACGCCGACATCCTCGAAGCGGCCACGGGTCGTCGCGAGCGCGACACGCCGGGAGCCGGCGCGGCCGGCGGGACCGCCTTCGGCCTCCTCTGCCTGCGCGACCGCTTCCGCTCGCTCGAGCTCGTGCCCGGTGTCGACGTCGTGATGGACGAGACGGACCTCGACGGCAAGCTCGCCCGGGCCGACCTCGTGATCACCGGGGAGGGCCGGGTCGACGCCCAGACGGCGTTCGGCAAGACCGCCCTCGGCGTCGCCCGGCGCGCGCACGCGCGCGGCCTCCCGTCGATCGCGGTCGGCGGCGGCGTGACCCCGGAGGGGATCGAGGCGCTGGCGCCGGTCGGCTGCGTCGTGGTGCCGGTCGTCGAGCGGCCCCAGACCGTGGACGAGGCAATGGTGGCAGGGAACGCCCCGCTCGTCCGGTGCGGCGAGCGGATCGCCCGCCTCGTGGGGCTGTTGACTAAGTCACCGGACTAAGTCACCATCGCGACATGGCCACGGTGAACGTCCACGAGGCGAAGACGCATCTGTCGCGTCTGCTGGAGCGTGCCCGTCGCGGCGAACGGATCGTCATCGCCAAGTCGGGCGTTCCCGTCGCGGTGCTCGGCCCGCTCGAGCCGGAGGGGGCCAGGCCGCGCGAGCCGGGACGGGACCGAATCGTCATCAACCCCGACTTCGACGACCCGCTTCCCGAGTTCGACCCTGACTTCATGCATCCCGAGGACCCGCTCCGCGACCCCACGCCGTGAAGGTCCTGCTGGACACTCATGCATTCCTCTGGTGGCTGTCGGAGGGTGGGGCCCGGTTGTCGGACCGGGCTCGCGAGTTGATCGCGTCGTCGAGCACGCAGACACTCGTCAGCTCCGCTTCCGCGTACGAGATCGCGGCCAAGGTTGAACTCGGCCGACTGGAGCTGCCCTCGTCCCCGACTCGCTACATTCCGGACCGCATCGCGCTCCACGGGTTCGCCGTGCTGCCGATCGCCCTCGAGCATGCCCTTCGTGCCGGAGGGCTCCCATTGATCCATCGGGACCCGTGGGACCGGATGCTGGTGGCGCAGGCCCAGGTCGAAGGCGTTCCGATCGTGACCGCCGATCCCGCCATCGGCCGTTACGACGTGGAGACGATCTGGTGATAGCCGGCCGGAGCGGCGGCACGGTGAAGCGCAAGTCACGCGCGAAGCCTGACCCGGTGAAGGCGTGGGCCCGTCGGATCGCCCGCTACCGGCCCAACCTCCAGCGCGACGTCATGGACGGGCTGGCGTCGATCTACGGCCGACCGGCCTGGGAGCGTCGCCTCGATCCGACGAGCGAGCTCGTCCTCACGATCCTCACCCAGAACAGCGCCGACGTGAACGCCGAGAAGGCGTTCGAGGCCCTCCGCCACGCGTACCCGTCGGACGCAGAGGTCGTCGCGGCGGAGCTCGGGGCCGGCTGGGGCGGGGCGGGGCTGCCGCCGGGCGCCCCGCCGGACTGGACGGCGGTCGAGTTCGCCCCGATCGAGGAGCTCATCGACGTCATCCGCCCGGGCGGCCTCGCCCCGCAGAAGGCGCCGCGGATCCAGGCCTGCCTGCGCCGGCTGCGCGATGAGCGCGGCGACTACTCGCTCGAGTTCCTCGGCGAGATGCCGGCGCTCGAGGCGCGGGCGTGGCTGACCGGGATCGACGGGATCGGCCGGAAGACCGCCTCGATCGTGCTCCTGTTCTGCTTCGGCCTGCCGCTCATGCCGGTCGACCGGCACGTCGAGCGGGTGGCCAAGCGGATCGGGCTCATCCCGCCGAAGGCATCGGCCGACGACGCCCACGAGATGTTCCTCGCCCTGCTCGAGCCGGACGAGATGTACGAAGCGCACGTCAACCTCATCCAGCACGGCCGACGGATTTGCCACGCGCGGAATCCGGCCCACGAGATCTGCCCGGTTGCCGCCCGCTGCCGAGTCGTGAACCCAAAGGCGCCCTGATCCCGTACCTTTCGGCAAGGGCGGCCCGAGTCATGTCGATCACGGTCCTGCTGGAGACCGCGTGGGTGCTGCGCCACGTCAACGTCTACGATGCCACGGCGATCGCATCGGCCATCCACGATCTCCTCGGCCGCGAGAGCATCGAGGTCGTCGAGCGGCCGACGGAGGTCGTTCGAGCAATGGTCGGGCGGGGGCGCGACCGACATATCCTCTCGATCGGCGACGCGATGATCGCGGCCGGCATGATCCACGCTGGTTCGGGCACGATCTATTCGCTCGACCGTCGGTTCCCGTCGGACCTGGGCTGGGCCGTCATCGCGCCGTGATCCGGGCGCCCATTACCGCGGGGCATGAATTCCGGCCTCAGAAAGCCTCACCGCGCCCCCCAGCCGCTCGGGCCATTCGCGTGGGTCATGGCTCGTGCGGCGAGCGTGGGCCGTCCGGACGCTCGGCGATGGCTCGACCCGGAAACGATGCCTGGCGGTAATGGACCCGGCGGTAATGGACCCGGCGGTAATGGACCCGGCGGTAATGGACCCGGCGGTCCGGAACCCGGCGTCCCTCCCGCCGCGGAGGACCGGCCAACCCGGCCGCCTATACTCGGCCCATGCTGACCGGCGGAGTGGTGGGTCCGTATCGTGGCGCGGCGCCGCGGATCCTCATCGTCGACGACGACCCGAATCTCCTCGTCCTGCTGGCCGAGCAGCTCCGCGCCGACGGCTACGAGACCGTCACCGCGCGCGACGGAGACGAGGCATTGAGGCGGCTTCGGACGAGCTGGCCGGATCTCCTGATCATCGACATGATGATGCCGCGCATGGACGGCCTCACCCTCGCCCGCGAGATCAAGGGCCAGGCGGACCTGCCGATCATCGTCCTGTCGGCGATCGACGCCGGCGACTCCAAGGCCGACCTCCTCGAGGAGGTCGCCGAGGACTACGTGACCAAGCCGTACCACTACCCGGAGCTGCGCGCCCGGATCAACCGCGTCCTGCGGCGGCTCGGGGACCGGGTTCCGCGCCAGAGCCTCGTCCTGGGGCCGGACCTGACGCTAGACCTCCACCGCCGCGAGGCGACCGTGGCCGGCACGCCCGTCCAGCTGACGCCGACCGAGTCGCGCCTGCTCTACGCGCTCGCCGCGAACCTCGGCCAGACGGTGACGACGGAGACGCTCCTCGCCCGCGGGTGGGCGGAGACGGAGGACGCCGACCCGTCGTACGTCTGGGTGACGATGCGCCGCCTGCGCCAGAAGGTCGAGGTCGACCCGAATCGGCCGGTGCATCTGATCACCGTCCGCGGCGTCGGCTACCGGCTCGCGTCGACATCCGGCGGCAACGAGGCCGGCGATGGACCCCACGCCGGCTGACCGCCCGACGGTGAGCGGGAACGAGCCGGCCCCCGGTGCACGCACCCCGTTGCTGACCCGCGAGGCGGCCCGCCTCGCGAGCCTCCAGGCGGCCGCGCAGGCGCGGGCCGATCCGATCGAATCGGCCGATGCGCCGCCGGAGCCCGTCCGGCTGGGCCCGCCGCTGTCGTTCCGGGCTCGGCTCACGCTGGCCCTCATCGCCGCCGCGATCGTCCCCCTCGCCGGCTTCGGCCTCGTCGTCGTCGCAACCTCGACGGCGGGTGTGGATCCCAGCGTCACCGGCCAGTTCCTTCTGTTCGCGATCGCCGTCGCGGCCCTGCTCGCCGTCGTCGTCGCCTACCTCGTCGCGGCCAGCCTGACGGCGCCGCTTCGGGCGATCGCGGCGGCGGTCGATCGAGCATCGGCCGGCGACCTGTCGACGCCGATCCTCGTGTCCGGCGAGGACGAGCTCGCCCGGCTGGCCGACAGCCACAACCGCCTCGCGGCGGACCTCGAGCGGCGCAACCGCGAGCTGGGTCGCATCCTCGAGGCGACCGCGCGGATGTCACCGCGGGACGGGGTCGACTTTCTGGCCGGTCAGGCCGCGCGCGCCGCGCGCGCCGCGTTCGGGATGATCGACGCCTCTGTCCACCTTATCGACCCGCGCGTGATCCCGGACGAGGAGGTCGTGCCCGGCGATCCGCGCCCCGTCCGATCCGAGCTGCGGGCCGGCGGCGAGTCGCTGGGCGTGCTCGTCGGCCACCTGCCTGCGACGCGGGCGTGGGAACACGCCGACCAGGACCTCCTCGACCTGTTCGCGAGCGAGGTCGCGATCGCCATCCGGAACGCCCAGCTCTTTGCGCGGGTCGAGGCCCAGAATCTCCAGCTCCGTGAGCTGGACGCGGCGAAGGACGACTTCCTGCGCGGCGTCAGCCACAACCTCCAGACACCGCTGACGAGCATCCGGGCCTACGCCGAGCAGCTCGCCGGCGACCGGCCCGACCGGCGGCTCGGGATCATCGCCGAGCAGTCCGACCGCCTGTCGCGGATGGTCCGCCAGCTGCTCATCGTGAGCCGCCTCGAGGCCGGCACGTTGAAGCCGCGCGGCGACGTGCTCGCCCTCGCGCTGCGCGTCCGCCGCGCCTGGGAGGCGCTCGGCGCCGGGGACGTCGCCTTCGACCTCGACGACCGTGCCGGCGGCTGGCTGGCGGTCGCCGACGGTGACCAGCTCGACCAGGTCCTCTGGGCGCTCCTCGACAACGCGGTCAAGCACGGAGGTCGGTCGCCGGTGCGGGCCGAGATCGCGGTCGCCGAAGAGGGCCGGCTGCGGGTCACCATCGAAGATCGCGGGGCCGGCGTCCCAGAAGAGGACCGGGAGCGCCTGTTCGGACGGTTCGTCCGCGGCGAGGCGGGCACCGAGGAAGGCAGCGGGCTGGGCCTGTACGTCTCGCGCGAGCTGTGCCGGGCGATGGGCGGCGACCTCGTCCTCGAGCGTTCCGTCGAGGGGCGCGGGGCCGCGCTCAGCGTCTACCTGCCGGGCGAGCCACCGGACGAGGCCTGACGGCGCCCCATCCCGAAACGCCGAACGGGGGCGCCGCCCGAAGGCGCGCCCCGCCGTACTTGCCCGGCTACGCGGGGTCGGGAGCCGACGTTCGCGGCGCCGTGGCGGGAACCGACGACCGGACCCAGATGATCCGGCGCGGATCGCCCGCGAACAGCCCCGCGGCCGCGATCCCCACGATCGGCCCGACGAGAGGATCGAGGCCGAGGGTGTAGCTGAAGAACGAGCCGGCCGTCCAACAGGCGAGGAACCAGAGAACGGCGGCCGCGATGCGCTTGTGCATGGGCGGAGTCTCCGCTGTTCGCGCCCCCGCTGGAATGGGAGAGTCGTACTGCACCGTTTCGGCAGGTGGCCGTTGCCTGCTGTCGACGCATCGCGGGTACACGCAAGGTAGCCCGCAAGGTCCCCGGGGCATAGTCGATTAGTACCACGCAGGCGTTCCGGGGGTACTCCACGACATGCCATCGATGCGCCCTCGCGGGCGAGCCAGCGAACACGATCCGGCACCAGGGCAGGCTCTCGCTGAGTTCGCGCTGGTCCTGCCGATCCTCGCGATCATCCTCCTGGGGATCGTCCAGCTGGCGTTCATTTTCGGGGCGCAGATCGGCGTGACGAACGCGGTTCGGGAGGCGGCACGGCTGGCGGCGACGACCACCCCGACGGTCAGCTTTGCGGAAGCGCAGGCGCACGGCCCAGCGGTCTACGGCCGGTTGAAGGCAGACTACCTTCCGGACAACGTATGGGCCTTCGATCCTGCGGGTCTCGTCGAGGCCGGCGCGGGCGACACGCGCATCTGCTATACGGCCGTCATTGACACCGCCACGAAGGACGCCGTTAACGTCAAGGTCGAGGCCATCTACCGACACACGATCTTCATTCCGCTCCTTGGCCCGCTGCTCGACGAGATTGACGGGGTCGCCGACGGTGGGCTCCGGATCGGTGCTGCGGAGGAGATGCGCGTCGAGAACCCCGAGCTCCTCGCAGCCCCGGGCTTCGGCACCCTGTGTTACGACCCATGATCAGTCGTTGGACGCCGGCCGGGCAATCCGGCCTCGCCGGGCGAGAGCGGTCGGGCGGCCAGGCCCTGACCGAGTTCGCGCTTGTCGTGCCCGTCCTCTTCCTCATCCTGTTCGCCATCATCCAGTTCGGCTTCCTTCTCGGAGGACATGTCGGCCTGACGAACGCCGCGCGCGAAGCGGCCCGCTACGCGTCCACCGTGCCGAATGCGACAAGCGCACAGGTGCTTGGCGAGCTCCGTACGAATTCGATGCCGCGCTGGATCCCGAATTTCCGTGCGCTCGGGGGCCAAAACGAGTCGGCTGGGAGCACGGTGACGTACTGCAGCGTGGCCAACCCGAACAACGCTTCCGACTATCCGAGCTATTCCGTCAGGGTGCGTGTCCACGCCGTCTATCGCCACGCGCTGTTCGTGCCGCTCATCGACCTCATCGTCGATACGCTCGATGGAACGAGCGACGGCGCCCTGACCGCACGTGTCACCGAAGAGATGCGAGTCGAGAACCCACGTCTCACGACAACTGGGGGTCTTCCCGGATGCTGAACCTTCACGACGGCCGCTCCGGCGAGCGCGGGCAGACCCTCGTCTTCTTCGCCATCTTCCTCATCGTCCTGCTCGGCGCGACCGCTGTCGCAGTCGACTACGGCTCGTGGCTGAAATCGAGGCGCGATTACCAGAACGTCGTCGACGCGGCCGTCCTGCAAGGCTCGGCGCACCTGGTCCGCCCGATCACTGCCGACAAGCAGATTGACGCTCGCGAAGCCGCTTGGCGCTCGATCGAGACACAGCTCGGCCTCACCCTCGACGAGGCGGCCCTTGCCGCCGCAGGCAACACGTCCCAGGGCACCCCAGTCCAGGAAGATGGCTGGCGGATGTGGGTTTCCACTCCGCCGCTCGCGGCGAGCGGTCCCGATGGATACACGGGTGACTACGTGAACAGCGACCGCGTGATGTTCGCCTGGATCGAGCGGGACAACTCAGCGTACTTCCAGCAGGTCTTCGGACTCGGCGACGTGCGCGTGAGCGCGTGGGCGACGTCCGGCACGTTTCCGAATCGGTTCGCGATCATCACGCTTCGAAAGAACGGCGACCCGACCATGGGCAACCCGCAGGACATCGATATCGCCGGCGGCACGGTCGTGACCGTCATCGACGGAGATGTCGGCGGGAACTGGGGGATGGCGATCAGCGGCGTCAATTCGCGCCTCCAATTCGATGCGACCACGGGAGACGCGTACGGAGCGTATCTGACGGAGAATGTCTCCGGCACGAGCGCCGGTAACAACTGGACTCCCGGCCAGGTGACCACCGTGGGCGGAACTCCGATTCCTGTGGGGTTCCATCGCGAGGTCGCCGACCCCAACTATCCGGCGCCGTGCGGCGGCCTCATGACCTTCAGCGCGGACCCGCTCGCGAGTGCGTGTCTCGAGGACCGGGCCGCCAATCCCCTGTACACGGCCTCGTACCGCTCGTCGACCACGCGCGCCGGCGACACTTGCCCGTACGACCCGGCCACGAACGTCGATCACCTCCCCGCCGGTCGCTACGACACGATCCGAATCGACAACGGCGAGTGCGTCGTCCTCGACCCCATCTTCGACCCCAAGACCGGCCGCCAGAACGGCATCTCCTTCGTCGACAAGCTCGACATGGACAACAATTCGCTGCTGATCGCCGACGGCGTGACGCTCGTCTTCCGCCGGACGGGGGCGGCCAACGACGGCCTCGTCATGCGGGCAGGGGCGGCCATCTCCCTGAACAACGGCGATCTGGCCGACAATCCACTCGCCGCCGCGTGCAGCCCGGACTGCAAGTACGGCGCGTGGTCAGCCAAGTCGAACGGTGGAGGCACGTACATGTGGACGGCGGGACTGGCGCCGACCTACCAAGCGCCACCGAGCGACCCGTTCGAACGCGGCATGGCAGCCTACGTCTGCAAGAGCGCGGCCGACTGCGACTCCGGCGGGTCGCCGTCGACCAACATCTTCAACGTCACGTCCGGCTCCGGCATCGACTGGCTGGGCCTCGTCTACGCACCGTTCGACAACGTCGTGCTCTCCGGCCAGCCAGGCCACCAGAACGTCGGGCAGCTCGTCAGCTGGACGCTCCAGTTCACCGGCGGTGTTGAGATCCAGGAGACCTTCGACGGACCCGACAGCGGCACGCCGGTCCTGCTGGAGCCACGCCTCGGCCAGTAGACCCGCCCGGGTCTCGGGAACAGACGGAGCCGCGCCGACCGGGGCGCGGCTCCGTCCTTTTGCGCCCTGATCCGGCGGCCCGGGATACCGCCTCAATCGGGGCCCGGACCACTGGGCGGCGCGGATACAACCATCGGGCTATGCAGCCGCGCACCGAATCAAGGCACCGTGAAAGGCGTCCACGGGAGACTCGCCGCGGCACTTCACCAAGCGCCCAGGAGCCCGATGCACAAGATGAGCCCGGTAGCACGGCGGTGGGGTCTGCGCCCGCCACGCCGACACCCCAGCGCGACGGGCGAGCGAGGTCAGACGCTCGCCGAGTTCGCGCTCGTGGCGACGCCGCTGTTCATCACGCTGTTCGCGATCATCCAGCTGGGGCTGCTGTTCGGGTCGCAGGTTGGGCTCTCGAACGCGGCGCGCGAGTCGGCTCGTCACGCCTCGACGGTCATCACGTCGACGAGCTCGCACGCGGCCACGAACGCGGCCGCGACGTGTGCCGACCTCCGCAACGCCCGGCTGCCCCAGGCCGTGCCGGCGTTTTCGGCCGCCAATCTCACCGCGTCGGCGCCGCGCACGCGGGTCGGCTTCTACTACTACGTCGCCCCGGGGACGAGCCCGGCGAAATACTCGGTCCGGGTCATCGTCGAGGTCCAGTACCGGCAGCTGCTGCTCGTCCCGATCATCAGCGCCATGCTCGACGGATTCGACGGCTCGAACGACAACCGGCTCCGGCTCGGGGCGCGCGAGGAGATGCGGGTCGAGGGCCCGCTGCTCGTGGCAGCGCCGGCGGGAATTGGGTTCGGCGCGCCGGCCTCGTGGGTGAGCTGCTGATGCGAGTCATCCGACGCACCGCCGCAGACCCGGGAGCCCGACAGCCTCAGCGCGGCCAGGCGCTGGTCGAGTTCGCGCTCGTGCTCATCCCGCTGGCGTTGCTGCTCCTCGCGATCGCCCAGTTCGGCTTCCTGCTCACCACGCAGATCGGGCTCAACGGCACGGTCCGGGACGTCGCTCGCTGGGCCGCGGCCGTCCCGACGGCGACCGCCGCCCACGCCTCCTCGCAGCGCACGCTGGTCTACACCGAGCTGACGACGAGGCTGCAGTCGAACGTCGCCATGTACAGCTTCTCGAACCTGAATGAGCCCACGGACAGCCCGCCGAGCGCGATCCGCTACTGCTCGTACCAGGATCCCTCGGGCAGGTACTCGGTCCGGGTGACCGTCGACGTCCAGTACCGCCATCCGCTCTTCTACCCGCTGCTGGCCGAGCTGGTCGACCCGCTCGACGGGACGACCGATGGCGCGCTGCGGGTGGGCGCCACCGAGAGCATGCGGGTGGAGAACATCCCGCTCGATAGCCCGCCTGCAGGAATGACGCCATGTTCGTGACGATTCGACGCGATCGCCGGGGCTCCCGGCCCGAGCGCGGGCAGGTCCTGGTTCTCTTCGCCCTGTTTCTCGTCGTGCTCATGGGCGCGACGGCCGTCGCGGTCGACTACGGGAGCTGGCTGAAGGTTCGGCGCGACTACCAGAACGCCGTCGACCCGGCCGCGCTGGCCGGGGCCGCCTTGCTCACCCGTCCAGACAGCGGGCCGAAGCGTGACGCGGCCCGGCTGGCCGCCTGGGAGGATCTCGATCGTTCGCTCGGCCTCAACCTCAACAACGGAGAGCTGAACGTCTGGCCGAAGTCGAGCACGGGCCTCGCAGGGCAGGTAGCGGGCCCGTATCGGATCTGGGTCAGCACGCCGCCGATCCAGGCCGGGGCCGCGTACGGCGGCACGTACACGACGTCCGACAGCCGCACGATGTTCGTGCGGATCGAGCGCGAGAACCCGTCGTACTTCGGTCGGGTGCTCGGGGTCGGCGACCAGCTGATCAGCGCCTGGGCGACGGCCGGCGTCATCCCCGAGCGCTACGGGGTCATCACCCTGCGGCAGCCCGGACAGGCCCCCGGCAACATCGCCGCGAACATCACGCTCAACGGGACCGGCACGAACCTCGAGGTTGTCGACGGCGATGTCGGCAGCAACTGGAACATGCGGCTGAACTCGGGCTCCCAGCTCTGGCTGCGCGGCGTCGGCAACAACGACGCGGACGCTCTGCTCCAGGAATGGATCTCGTGTGGACAGAGTTGCTGGTCCCAGGGCCAGATCAGCAGCGGGCCAAACGGGACCCCGCCGTGGGCTCCGCAGGTGCCCAAGGAGCTGCCCGGGCTCATCCCCGATCCGAACTACACGCTCCCGACCGTGCTCGCGGGCATCCCGGGGTTCCCCATCCCGAGCGTGCCGATCGGGGACCCGAGTGACCCCCTGTGCTGCGCGAAGTCCTCGCCCGGCAACGTCGACATCGGCGGCGGCAGCGACGACCCACCGGGCGGCTCGGAGGTCGTCGGAGGCGTGCTGACCTGCAAGCCGGACTCGCCGAGGATCGGTCCCGGCTACTACACCTCGATCACGGTGCGCTCGGGGAACTGCCTGATCCTCGATCCGACGATGCGGCACTCGAGCGTGGTCGAAACGGTTCCCGACGTCGCCACCCCGGTGGCCCAGGACCAGCTCCCCGGGTTCTTCTACCTCAACGGCTCGATCAACGTCGACCAGGGCGCGATCATCGTCGGCGACGGGATCACCCTCGTCATCCGGCCCGGCTCGGGCAACCAGATGCTCGTCAGCGCCGGCGGGGTCGTCGATCTCAACCGCGGGCAGACGCCGGGAATCAGCGCGCAGAAGCTGGGTGCATGGATGCGCAACGGCAGCTCGACGTACGTATGGGATGCCACGAGCGCGAAGTGGGTGTACAACACGTCGCTCGAGTCCGACTCCCGGAACGTCGGGGTGGCGATCTACGTCGCCAAGCGGTCGCAGTACTCGACCGTTGCTGCCGACGACAACACGAACGTGATCAAGATCAACGCCGGCGCCGGGCTGGCCTGGGACGGCTACACGTACGCACCCCACGACAACCTGGCCCTCGCCGGGCAGCCGGGTCATGACGCGATCGGCCAGTTCGTCTCCTGGACATTCACGTTCTCGGGCGGAACGACGATGAAGCAGGTCTACGTGGGGCCGGGCGACGTCATTCCGTACCTCCTGGAGCCGCGCCTCGGGCAGTAGTCGGCGCGCGCGCCCAGCGCCGGGCGCACGAATTCAGCCGCCGCCGTTCGTGGGGATGCCTCCCGACGGAACCGGGTCGCCGCTCTCCGCGACGAGCCCGACGGAACCGTCGGCCCCGACCCGGTAGGTCCACAGGTGCTCGTCGATACAGCCGGCCGGGCAGTCGCCCCAGCCGATCCGGAAGACGACCTCGTAGCCCCCTTCGACCGAGTTGACCCGATACCAGCAGCAGCCGCCGATGCGGTCGGGATCGAACGGGCCGATGCCCTCGAACTCCGGCTGGACGGCGACCACCCGGGCGACCGCCTGATCGGGGCCGGTGACCGATTCGGCCGGTGAGCCCGACGGTCCGGGCGTGGCGCCGCCGGCGCACGCGGCGAGCGCCGCGAGGACGAGCGCCGCGAGGACGAGGGGCCCGCGAATGCGGGCCATCACGCGAAGGCGGGCTATCACGCGTGTCATGAGCCAAGGACCATCGTAGCCCGGAATCCGTTTCGGGCGCCGGTGTCTCGAGCCCCGACGTCAGCCCGGGACGGTGGGTCGGGACAGCCGCTCGATCGCCGCCCGGATCTCGTCCGCGTGGACGTGCTCGTCCCGGGCAAGCTCGTCGAACAGCTTCGCTGCGTCGATGTCGCCCACCCGGCGGGCCTGGGCCGCGAACATCGGGTACAGCCGATGGTGCTCCGTCACCTCGCCCTCGAGCGCCGCGGCGAGGTTCTCGCTGGTGGCGTGGACGACGCCGAGCGCGTCGGCGATCTCCCGGGCGTGCTCCTTGCGCTCATCGCATCCGATCGACTCGAACAGTTCCTCGATCTCCTCGAGCCCGTCGTCCTCCGCGCGGTCGGCGAACAGCCGGTACCGCAACGCCGCCATCGCCTCACCGGCGAGTGCCGCCTCGAGGTTCGCGCGGGTCATCGGGTGCATCGTCCGCCTCCGTCGTGGGTGGTCGTGGGCGTGCTGGGATCGTGGTCCTGTCGGTCGGCGGTCGCACGGGCCGAACCGCCCTTGCGTGGTTCCCGTTCGGCCCATAGCCTGCCGGGACATGCGACGAATCGGCTCCCTCCTCCTGGACCCCGAGCCGG
>Ga0326597_10003994_pt1 | contig 20910 bp, 23 predicted proteins | sample RVTome_12_FD_203789 | JGI IMG/M metagenome (GOLD analysis project Ga0326597, IMG submission 203789) | Soil microbial communities from uranium-contaminated site in the Upper Colorado River Basin, Wyoming, United States - RVT100D185 | ecosystem: Environmental > Terrestrial > Soil > Contaminated >...
CCACTCGTGCGTCAACGCGGCGGCGCAGTACGCCGGCATCGCCGCCCTGACCGGGCCGCAACAGCCGGTGGCCGACATGGTCGCCGCCTTCGCCGCCCGCCGCCGGGTGGTGGTGGACGAGCTGAATACCATTCCCGGCCTGTCCTGCATCGAACCCGGGGGCGCCTTCTATGCCTTCCCGAATATCAGCGGCGCCGGCCTGCCGGCCAAGGAACTGGAGGTCAAGCTGCTGGAGGAGGCCGGTGTCGCCACCATTGCCGGCACCAGCTTCGGCCGCCAGGGCGAGGGCTACCTGCGCCTGTCCTATGCCAACTCCACCGAGAACATTCGCACCGCCATGGGGCGCATCCGCGACTGGCTGGCAAAGCGGCAGGCAGCCTGAGGGTGCCCGCGCTCAGCCGCCTCCAATTTATGCAATTGCCCATTTATCAGGCATGTTTCGTGGTCGCGCTTTGCCATGAACCGGAGAAATATGGCTGTTTGAATAGCTTGTACAGTCGGTGGCGCCGTTTTTCCCACTTGGTATGGCTTGTGCAGATGGGAGCCTGTGGTGCCCTTCGGCGCCGCATCCGGAATCCTGTCAGCCGCGCGAGCAAGGGGACCATGCCATGAAAAAGATCGAAGCGATCATCAAGCCGTTCAAGCTGGACGAGGTGAAGGAAGCCCTTCACGACGTCGGAATCAAGGGCATCACGGTGACCGAGGCCAAGGGCTTTGGCCGTCAGAAGGGCCATACGGAGCTTTACCGCGGCGCTGAATACGTGGTCGACTTCCTGCCCAAGGTGAAGGTAGAGGTGGTGCTCGAGGACAGCTTGGTGGAGCGAGCCATAGAGGCCATACAGAACGCCGCCCAAACAGGCCGTATCGGCGACGGCAAGATCTTCGTCAGCTCCATCGACGAGGCCATCCGCATTCGCACCGGCGAACGCGGCGCCGAAGCGGTCTAGCCAACGCTTATTCACCGCCGCAACCACATAAAACCAAGAACGGGAAGCACGACCATGTCCGATCCGAAAAAGATCTTCGAAATGATCAAGGAACACGATGTCAAATACATCGACTACCGGTTCACCGATCCGCGCGGCAAATGGCAGCACTTGGCCATGCATGTCAGCGCCGTCGGTGAAGATGAGCTGACCGAGGGCATCATGTTCGACGGCTCGTCGATTGCCGGCTGGAAGGCCATAAACGAGTCAGACATGACCCTGGTGCCGGATTTGTCCACCGCCGTCATGGACCCCTTCGCCGCCCAGCCGCAGATGATCCTGTTCTGCGACATCGCCGAGCCATCGACCGGCCAGCCCTATGAGCGCGACCCCCGCTCGACCGCGCGCAAGGCCGAGGCGTACCTCAAGTCCACGGGGATCGGCGATACGGCGGTCGTTGGACCCGAGGCTGAGTTCTTTGTCTTCGACGATGTCCGCTTCAAGGTCGAGATGAACGACTGTTTCTACCGCTTCTCGTCGGAGGAAGGACCGTACATGTCCGGCGAGCACTTCGAGGAAGGCAACGTCGGCCACCGGCCCGGCCTGAAGGGCGGCTATTTCCCGGTGCCGCCGGTCGATTCATGCACCGATCTGCGCGCCGAGATGGTGACCGTCATGGCGGAGATGGGCCTGACGGTGGAGAAGCACCACCACGAGGTCGCCCCCTCGCAGCACGAGCTGGGCATCAAGTTCGATACCTTGACCCGCACCGCCGACAACATGCAGATCTACAAGTATGTCGTCCAAAACGTGGCGCACACCTATGGCAAGACCGCCACGTTCATGCCCAAGCCGGTTTTTGGCGACAACGGCTCGGGCATGCATTCGCATCAGTCCATCTGGAAAGGCGGCAAGCCGATCTTCGCCGGCGACGGCTATGCCGGCCTGTCGGAGACGGCGCTCTACTACATCGGCGGCATCATCAAGCATGCCCGGGCGCTGAACGCCTTCACCAACCCGTCGACCAACAGCTACAAGCGGCTTGTCCCGGGTTATGAGGCGCCGGTGTTGCTCGCCTACTCCGGCCGCAACCGCTCGGCGTCATGCCGGATTCCCTACGGCGCCGGTCCGAAGGCCAAGCGCGTCGAAGTCCGCTTCCCGGATCCGACGGCCAATCCGTATCTGGCCTTCGCCGCCATGCTGATGGCCGGCATCGACGGCATCAAGAACAAGATCCACCCGGGCGATCCCATGGACAAGAACCTCTACGACCTGCCGCCGGAGGAGTTGCGGGATGTCCCGACGGTGTGCGGTTCGCTGCGCCAAGCGGCGGAGTCCCTGGCGGCGGACCAGGAATTCCTGCTCGGCGGCGATGTCTTCACCAAAGACCAGATCGCGGCCTATCTGGACCTGAAGTGGGAGGAGATCATCCGCTTCGAAATGGCCCCGCACCCGATCGAGTTTCAGATGTACTATAGTTCTTGAGGGAGCACATTTTAGCCGACGAAGACTTGGTCCGCTGGAATCTTGGGAACGACCCAGTTGACCCTTGACTGTGTTCGAGGGAACGTCCCTGTTCGCAAATTGTTAACGCCCTTAGGGTATTCCAACACTGCGCGCAGTACCTGAAAGGGAAATGACATGGCAAGTATTTTCAAGCGCCGGGCGCTCTCGTTGGTTGCGATTCTGTTTGTGGCAGTGGGTGCGAACGCGCTGGCCGGCTGCGGGAATGTCCCGCACGAATTTGTTAACGAGCAAGATCGGGACGGCGGTGATTAATAGAGTGTGGACTCTATAACTGATTCTTCGTTGTCCCGGGCCCTCTCGCTCGCCGCGATTCTGCTGGTTGCGCTCAGCGCGAGCCTGTTGCCCGGGTGTGCGCAGGTTCCGCACACCGAGCTGCAGGACCGCGACGGCGGGAGCGACTAGCGCCATGTCATCCACCCCTCTGCACGTCGCGGAGGGGTGGGACACGCCCCAAATGACCCACCCTGAACCGGGAAGACTCATGACTCAGCCCAGGAAGAAACATCCAAAGCTTCTCATAGGGATGATCGCGCTGTTGGCGATGGTCGGCTGTGAGAGCGGCGAAGCGTACATCGATCCGCCCGAGCTGTTCCTCGATTTGGGCACGCCACCCGCCCGCATTTCGCAGGTTGAAATCACCAACGGAGCCGGGCAAACCGTTATGTCGGGTCGTCCCAATCGGGATGGCGATCTCACCGCCAACCCGGATCTCTCGACGCTGGATGGGACCTTGACGATCAAGTCAACATGGACCGACGGCCAGGTGACGACACAGACCGTCACGCATACGCCGAACACCCGCCTCTCTTTGACGTACAACCACAGCCGCAACGGCTACGATGTGGCAGACGCACAAAACCTCTCCCCCGCGTTCAAAGGCGATGTTCGGGAAGGTTCCGGCAACTAAGAGACATTCGCTATACCTATGCGGCCGTTCGGCATGCCGCAGGAAGGCGACCTCGGGCGCCGCCTTTTGGACGGACTCGCCATTCTGATACGGAAGCGCTGAGGATCACCCTGTCAAGGGTGATCGGCAGCGCGCCCTCAGGCGGCGCGCGTGGTCTTTTTCGACTGGGCCTTGCGTGTCGTTGGCGCCGGCTCGTCGTCGTCGGACGATGCCAGGGCGGTGCGGACTCGATCGATCAACTGACGCACTTCGCTTTCGCCCGTATGATCGCCTTGCATCAGCAGACGGACGATGGGGTCTTCGAGAATTTCATCCAGAGAAGGTTCGGCGTTCTGCTCATCCCAGTAGCTGCTCATGACCAAGACCTCGCTTTACGACCGTTCGACCCTTGTTCCCCTCGCTGCAACCTGCGGCGGCGTATCGAGAGTTCAGTCCCGGCGGCTGGCGCGCCGGCCGCACTCCAATCCGCGACCGCACCTGACCCGTTGATATTTTATGATACTAGTGCAAACTCTTAAAAATCTCAAGTAAATTATTATGTTGCAACCGTTGCATTTCGTGAACATCGCCGCGTGTACTTATATTTTTTTCGAAATATTAGGACGGTTTGCCCTAGAAACTCCCGCCAATCAGGCATATACAATCATGTTTAGGGCTGTCTGACCTACTAACCTTCCTTTAGGACGTTCCGCCCTATGATCTGTCGCGCGGTCGGGATTGGATAGTGCATCGCACAATCACGGCGCCGTCACGGAAAGCGGTTCCTCGAAACCACAACAGGCGGTTGAACGAATACGATGGCAATCGAGACTCCCCGTGCCCGGCCCATGGATGCGGCCGAATTGCGCCGGCATTGCTCGCGGCTGTACGGTGCCCGTCGGTGGCAAACGGCCCTATCCCATGAGATCGATGTCAACGACCGGACGGTGCGCCGCTGGGCCGCCGGGGCCTCGCCCATCCCGCACTCGGTGGCGCTCTGCGTTCGCCTGATGGTCTTTCTCGACGAGCTGAGCTGGCTCGGCGAATGGCGCAAGATGCTGGAGGAAGAGGTTATTTAGCCTGGAGCTTGGCCGTGGCCTTGCCTAGACCCCGCCCCTGGGCAAAAAGACGAAGTTGAAGATGTAATCGGCCCGCGATGCCGGCGCCCGGTGGAATCGCTGACCATCGAAACGATCCAGGTCCATCAGACGGCCACGATGCAGGGCCAGGCTGCGATAGCCCAGCGCCTCGACCTCGGCGATGGCGGCTTCGATCGGCTCACCACGATGGTGTTCCTCCATCTCGATCAACAGCACCGGCCGGTCCCGAGCAATGGTTTCCCGCGCCCCGAGTAATACTTTAGATTCAAAACCTTCCACGTCGATCTTCATAAACCCGATGTCCTGGATATCGAGATCGTCCAGGCGTGCGGTGCGCACCGGAACCGGGCGAAAATGATCCGGCACCTTGACCGCACTCAGCGAACCGCCCTGGTTCGAATAGCCCCGATTACCCATGGGAATCCGCAACTCCGCCATACCCTCCCGGTCGGCTAGCGCCAGCGGCGACAGGGTGACCGACCGCGCGCGCCCCATCGTGCGGCGCAACACAGTAAAGAGCTTGGGATTAGGCTCGAAGGCATGCACATGGCGCGACCAGCGGGCCAGGAAATAGGCATAGACCCCCTTGTTGGCGCCGACATCGACGCTGACCCGTGCCGGATCGGCCAGATGCGGCAGCAGGCGTACCTCGCGCTCGCCGCGCCACCACTCCTTGGCCGCGCGATAGCGGATGTACAGCGGCCCGGGGACCAGGGCGTATTTCAGCCGCTCCTCCAAGGTGAAGGGCGGTCTCCACGCGGCATCGGGCGCGGTCATCGGATCGGCCGGGATTGGGCGCTAGCGCGGCAGCGGGGCAGCGGGACGGTCATTTCCCGGCCGCCGTATTCATGCACGCTGTCGTGCGCCCGCACGGTTACTTCGGTAACGTCCGGCGGTATGACGATCCCGCCGAGGGAGCGGGTGAACGGCTGCTCCGCCTCGTGCGGATGCAGCAGGACCCGGGTGCCGAGCACCTTGCCGTCCGGCCCGACCACGTCCCACTTGTCGGCATAGTGATCCCAGCCGGTATCGCCATGTGCCACGGTCACGTCGAAGCGCCACACGCCCCCCGACTCCGCCTTGGCCTCGACGCCGACCACATCCGCCTCCCCGGCCCCAGCAGCGGCTACACCAGCCAAAGCCCCAACCAAAGCCCCAACCAAAGCCAGGGCCATGGTTCGCACATACCCCATCCTTAAACCTCCTGCGTCGCCTTGGGCACGGGCCGCGGCCGCCGGTCGTCGCCCACGGCAACATAGACGAATTCACCTTCGGTCACCCGCACCCGATCCGGGCCGCGCCCGCGCAGGGCCCAGGCTTCCAAGTGGACGGTGATGGACGTGCGGCCGGTTTGTCCGATCAGCGCATAGACGCACAGCACATCTCCCACATAGACCGGCAGGTGGAAGGTCATGGCGGTCACCGCCACGGTCACCACCCGGCCGTGGGCCCGGCGGGCCGCCGTGATACCGCCGGCGATGTCCATTTGCGACAGCACCCAGCCGCCGAAGATATCACCGCTTGGGTTCGCATCCGCCGGCATGGCCAAGGTGCGAATGGCCAGCTCGCCGCGCGGCTCGCCGTTCTTTTGGGATAAGCCGTTTTTACCGGGCATGGTGCGTTTCCAAATTCTTAACTATATGTTGTGAATAGTCGGTGCATAGCCTACATCATAGGGCAATTTTTCGGCGGATCACACGCCAGAGGGGAGTACTCGCGCACGATGTCGGACCTCTTTGAGAGCGCCGCGCGCAAATCGCAAGATTATTCCGCCAAGGACATCGAGGTTCTCGAGGGCCTCGAGCCGGTGCGCCGCCGCCCCGGCATGTACATCGGCGGCAGCGACGAGCGGGCGATGCATCACCTGGTCGCCGAGCTGCTGGACAACGCCATGGACGAGGCGGTGGCCGGACATGCGACTCGCATCGAGCTGGAGCTGGGCAAGGCCGACACCATCATCGTGCGCGACAACGGCCGCGGCATTCCGGTCGATCCCCACCCCAAGTTCAAGAACAAGTCGGCGCTGGAAGTCATCCTGACCACCCTACACTCCGGCGCCAAGTTCTCGCAAAATGCTTATGCCACCTCGGGCGGCCTGCACGGGGTCGGCATGTCGGTGGTCAACGCCCTGGCCGAAACCCTGGACGTCGAGGTGGCCCGGGATCGCAAGCTGTACCGGCAAACCTATCGCCGCGGCAAGCCGCAGACCAAGCTCAAGCAGGCGGGTGCCGCCCCGAATCGGCGCGGCACCACGGTGACCTTTCAGCCGGATGTCTCGATCTTCGGCAAGGATTCGCATTTTCTGCCGGACCAGCTTTACCGCATGGCGCGCTCCCGCGCCTATCTGTTCCGCGGCGTCGAGATTCGCTGGGTCTGCGATCCGTCCCTGCTCAAGAAGGGCGCCGCCACGCCGGCCACCGATACCCTGCATTTCCCCAACGGCCTGCGCGATTTTCTCGATGCCAGCCTGAACGGCCGCAAGCTGCTCACCCCCGAGCCGTTCGTGGACCAGGCCACCTTCCCCGAGGACGAGGGCCATTTGGAATGGGCTATCACCTGGCCGTGGGACGAGGAAGGATTCGTCAACTCGTACTGCAACACCATCCCGACCGTCGATGGCGGCACTCATGAGCAGGGTTTACGCAGCGGCCTGCTGCGCAGCCTGAAGGCCTATGGCGAGCTGGTGGGCAACAAGAAGAAGATTGCCCAGGTGACCGCCGAAGACATGCTGGGCGGCGCCTGCGCCATACTGTCGGTGTTCATCAAGAACCCGCAATTCCAGGGCCAAACCAAGGAAAAGCTGGCCAGCCCCCAGGCCGCCAAGCTGGTCGAGACCAGCATCAAGGATCACTTCGATCACTGGCTGTCCGGCCATCCGGACCGCGCGCGGATTCTGCTCGACCGCATTCTGGAGCGGGCCGACGAGCGCCTGCGCCGCCGCCAGGAGAAGGAGCTCAACCGCAAATCGGCGACGCGCAAGCTGCGCCTGCCCGGCAAGCTGTCGGACTGCTCGCGCAATCGCCCCGCGGGCACCGAAGTCTTCCTGGTCGAGGGCGACTCGGCCGGCGGCTCGGCCAAGCAGGCGCGCAATCGCGAGACCCAGGCAGTATTGCCCTTGCGCGGCAAGATCTTGAACGTGGTCAGTGCCACCCAGGACAAGATGAAGGCCAATCAGGAAATCTCGGACATCATCCAGGCGCTTGGGTGCGGTTCGGGCACCAGTTTCGATCTCGAAAAGCTTCGTTACGAACGGATCATCATCATGACCGATGCCGACGTGGACGGTGCCCACATCGCCTCGCTGCTGATGACCTTCTTCTATCGCGAGATGCCCGGCCTGATCGACTCAGGCCACCTGTTCCTGGCCCTGCCGCCGCTCTACCGCCTGACCCAGGGCGGCGAGTCGGTCTATGCCCGCGACGACAAGCACAAGGACGAGTTGCTCAAGAAGCACTTCAAGGGCAAAGGCAAGATAGACATCAGCCGCTTCAAGGGCCTGGGCGAAATGCCGGCCAAGCAGCTCAAAGAGACCACCATGGATCCGAAGAACCGCATCTTGCTGCGCGTCACCCTATCGGATGCCAAAGGCGCGGAGGCCAAAGCCCAGATCAAGCAGGCCGACGATCTGGTGGAGCGGTTGATGGGCCGGAAGCCGGAGCTGCGCTTCGCCTTCATCCAGGAAAACGCCCGCTTCGTCGCCGACCTGGACGTCTAGGCGCGTTTCCCTCACCGGCCGAACAAGGACTTGAGGCCGGGGACGGTATCGCTTACTCCTCCCCTCCGTGCCCGATGATATCTTCACAGTTCCGCGCCTGACGGCAGTCTACGATGCGGTCAATCCGCCGGGCCGGGATTCGGAGTTTTACCTGGATCTCGCCGGCCCCGCGCCGCTGAGCGTTCTCGACATGGGCTGCGGTACCGGTTGGCTGGCGTGTGAATTGACGGCTCGCGGCCACTCTGTCACCGGCGCCGACCCGGCCCGCGCCATGCTGGATATCGCGCGCAAACGGCCCAACGCAGGCCAAGTCGCTTGGGTCGAGACCGACGCGGCGCGCTTAAATCTAGAGGTGCGGTTCGACCTGGCCATCATGACCGGCCACGTGTTTCAGGTGTTTCTGACCGACGAGGATGTGGGTGCCGCCTTGCGCGCCATCTATGCGCATCTGGCTTCCGGCGGACGGTTGGCGTTCGAAACACGCAACCCCGCCGCGCGGGAGTGGTTGGAGTGGATGCCCGAGGTTTCGGCGGAACAGGTTGAGGTGCCCGGCATCGGCACCATCGCCGCCCACTACGAAGTGCTCTCGGCGACCGACAGCCTGGTGACCTTCGCGACTCACTATCGCTTTCCCGACGGCACCGCCGTTGCCGCCCCCAGCACGTTACGCTTCATGGGCCAGGACGAGCTTGCCGCCCATCTCGCGGACGCCGGGTTCGATCCCGTGACCTGGTACGGCGATTGGGATCGCACACCGATTCGCCCCGGCTGTCCGGAGATCATCGCCATTGCCGAGCGGCAGGGCTAACTCAACCGAGCTAGCCACCGGCGCAGTGCAGCAGTCACCTCTTCCGGACGCTCCATGGGCGCCAAGTGCCCGCAGGCCTCGATCACCACCAGATGCGCATCCCGGATGTCAGCGGCCATCTCCCGGTGCCAGTCGAGCGGGATCAACGCATCCTGGCGGCCGCACAGCACCAGCGCCGGGCACGCGATCTGCGCCAACAGCGGCCGGCTGTCCGGCCGGGTCATGATGGCCGTCTGCTGGCGCAGAAAGGCGGCGCGGCCAATGCGCTCGGCCATGGCCATCACCTCGCCGGTCAGTGCCGTTTCGTTCAGGCGGTCGGCATGGATGAGCATGGGCATCAGTTGGCGGGTCACCCCCTTGAATTTGCCCTTTTTCGCTAGCTCGATCAGGCCACGCCGGCGGGCGGTCTGGTCTTCGCTGTCGGGGCGTGCGGTGGTATCCAGCAAGGCCAGGGCCGTGACCCGCTCCGGCGCCTGGCGCATGATCTCCAGCGCCACATAGCCGCCCATGGACAAGGCGGCCAGGGCGAAACGCTCGGGCATGGCCGCCAGCACATCGGCCGCCATGCCGGAAACCGAGTCCCGGGCCGTCAGATCGGCGACCCGGCAGTCGGCCAAATCGGCCAGATCGTCAATCTGGGCGCGCCACAAGACCCGATCGAGCAGCAGGCCCGGCAGCAGCGCCAAGGGTACCCGATTCGCCATGTACCCCCCGTTGCCTCCGCACCCATCCTGCTTCGCTTTAACCCAGGCTAGTCTTCGGCGGCCGAGTTTTCGCCAGGCGCAATAATGAACGTGGCCGTAACCAGATCTTTGAAGATTGTTGCGCACGACAGCCCGAATCCGGCTGCCGCGAACTTATCCGCTATTTCGTTGACACAGGCGCTTGACTTTCTATTATAAGAATATAAATGAAATGGCAGCGATAATTCGCGAGCACATTAAAAATTTCTCCAATCACAAACGAGCTAAATGCACTTTTCTGATCTAGGACTGAGTCCTGAGGTCCTCAATGCGGTGGCCGACGTCGGCTATACGACCCCCACCCCAATACAAGCTCAGGCAATTCCCCACGTTCTCATGGGCCGCGATGTTCTTGGTTGTGCCCAGACGGGCACCGGCAAGACCGCCTCCTTCACCCTACCGATGATCGATATCCTGGCCAGCGGCCGCGCCAAGGCGCGCATGCCGCGGTCCCTGATCATCACGCCGACCCGCGAGTTGGCCACGCAGATTTCCGAAAATTTCGATCTTTACGGCAAGAACAGCAAGCTTTCCATGGCGTTGCTCATCGGCGGCTCTTCGTTCGTCGAACAGAACAAGCGCCTGGACCGCGGCGTCGACGTCTTGATCGCCACGCCGGGCCGCCTGCTCGATCTATACGAGCGCGGCAAGATCCTGTTGGCCGACGTCAAGATCCTGGTGATCGACGAGGCCGACCGCATGCTCGACATGGGCTTCATCCCCGATGTTGAGCGCATCGTCGGCCTGTTGCCGAAGATCCGGCAAACCCTGTTCTTTTCCGCCACCATGCCGCGCGAAGTGCGCCGTTTGGCTGACGCGTTTCTGATGAATCCCAAGGAAATTAGCGTCGATCCGCCCTCCTCGGCCGCGGAAACCGTGGAACAGTTTCTGGTCAAGGTACACGGCGATCAGAAGCAGAAGCGGGCCGCCCTGCGTGCCATCATTGAGCGCGAGGGTGTCAAAAGCGCCCTGATCTTCTGCAACCGCAAACGCGATGTGGATGTCGTCTTCAAGTCTCTGAAACGTCACGGTTTTTCTGTTGCCGCCCTGCATGGCGACATGGCCCAGCCGGTGCGCACCGCCACCTTGGAGAGCTTCAAGACCGAAGAGGTCCGGCTGCTGGTCTGTTCCGATGTGGCCGCCCGCGGACTGGACCTGCCCGCGGTCTCGCATGTCTTCAACTTCGACGTGCCGGTTCATGCGGAGGACTATGTGCATCGCATCGGCCGCACCGGTCGTGCCGGCCGATCCGGACGTTCCTACACCCTGGCCCTGCCGATGGAAAACAAGGCGTTGGCGGCAGTGACACGGTTGCTGGGACGAGAAATCCCGCGCGCCCATGCGGACAGCGAGACCCCGGCCACGCCTGTGGCTGACTCTGCGGCAATCCCGCACGCCACACCGGAGACCACCGCGCCCAAGGCCGCAGCCCCGGCCGACCCGGTTTCCCCAGGCGAAGCCGCAGCTCAACCGGGCCGAGAGGATAAGCCGACCACGCGGCGCCGTTCGCGGCGCGGCGGTGCTGGCCGCAAACGGGCGGCACCGCCCCCGGCAGAGGTCGCCGAAGGCGCGCCCGAAACACCCGCGCGGGCGGCCGCACCGGCCCCCACCAGATCGCGGGGCGAGAGCCGGCCCTCGGCCATGCCATGCCAGCCCACGCCGTCCTTTGGGGAACACACACCCGCCTTCATATTGCGCCCGGTGCGCGTGGCTTAGCCCCCGCGCTTCCAGTTCACGAACAACGCAGGCGCCTGGTTATCCAGGCGCCTTTCGCGTTTGTGCGATCCGCCGTTGGCGGCGGCGGCAAAATCGCTATCATGGCGCCGAACGGAGTTCTCTGATACGGCGGGTGGTGGCATGCAGACGATCTTCATCATGGTCAAGTGCGAGCTGGGCCGCGCCTATCAAGTGGCCGACCAGGCGGTGCAGACGGTCGAACAGATCTCCGAGGTCTATTCGACCTCCGGCGAATACGACCTGCTGATCAAGTGCTATTTGCAGGACGATGCCGATATCGGCCACTTCGTGACCGAGTCGGTGCAAACCCTGCCCGGCATCAAGGACACTTTCACCCTGATCGCCTTCAAGGCGTTTTCTTAGGTCGCTCAACAGACGAAATTCCACTGCGCGGCACACGCGCTGTTTCGTGGCGCAGGGCATCGTGCTACGGTGAGTGAGTTCAGTTTCCTCTTTGGCCACGGATTTACCGCCATGAATTTGCGCATACCGGCTGCTGTATCCATCGGGCTGGCGATGGCGCTGTTCACTGTCCCGGCGATTGCCGCCGAGGGCGTTGTCGTTGAAATGCATCTGATATCTCCAGCGGGCGTCGGGAAAGCCATCGGCAAAGTCACCTTGAGCGATACGGCCAACGGGTTCCTTGCCTTGAAGTTCGCCATGGCCGTCGAAATCCCGGCCGGCGGTCACGGGATGCATATTCACGAGAACCCAAGTTGCGATCCGGCCGAAAAGGATGGCGCCATGGTCGCCGGCCTGGCCGCCGGCGGGCACTACGACCCGAAAGGCACCGGCAAGCACATGGGGCCCAGCGGCGACGGGCACCTGGGCGACCTGCCGATCCTCTTTGTGGATGTCCATGAGACCGGCACGGATTCCATCAGGCACACCCTGGTGGCCCCGCGCTTGAAACTGGCGGATGTGCGCGGCCGCTCGCTGGTCATCCACGCCGGCAGCGACAATTTCCGCGACGAGCCGAAACCCTTGGGCGGCGGCGGCGCCCGTATCGCCTGCGGCGTCATCCCGGCGGGTGGCGGGTAAGGTTCGCTGACGGCGCAGGTCCTTAGACGACGGGGTCGGAGCCGCTACTCGTAGACCTCGCGGTAGATGGCGACGATCTCGTCGGCGCTGGGTATGCGCGGATTGTTGTTGGGCGAGCCGCTGACCAGCGCTTGTTCGGCCATGGTCGGCACCACCTCGTCATAGCGGGCCTTGCCGATGCCATAGGCCTTTGGCGTCGGCACCTCAAGATCGACATTCATCCCGCGCAACTCGTCCAGCAGGTGGGCGACGGCGGCTTGGTCGCCCACGTCGCCGCCGCATAGCCCCATGGCCCGGGCACAGTCCCCGTACCGCCGCAACGCCGCCGGTGCGGAGAAGGCGGTGACTGCCGGCAGCAGCATGGCGTTCGACAGCCCATGCGGCACGTGGAAGAAGGCGCCGATCGGCCGGCTCATGCCGTGCACCAGGGCGACGCTGGCATTGGAAAAGGCCATGCCCGCTTGCAAGGCGCCGATCATCATCTGCTCGCGCGCCTCGGCATTTTCCGGCTCCCGGCAGGCGGTGCGGATGTGCCGGGCCAGGCGCCCCATGGCGGCCAGCGCCAGGGTATCGGTGGTAGGGTGCGCCTTGCGGCTGACATACGCCTCGAGGGCGTGGGTCAGGCTGTCGATGCCCGTATCGGCGGTGGTGCGAAAGGACACGGTGAAGGTCAGTTCATAGTCGACGATGGCCGCCGTTGGCACCACCGCCGCGCCCATGATCGGCATCTTCTCGTCGGTTTCCAGGTCCGTGACCACCGCAAAACGGGTCGCCTCGGCGCCCGTGCCGGCGGTGGTGGGAATGGCGATCACCGGCAGACCCATCAGGTGGTTGTCGCGCGGCACCTTGTAGTCGCGCAGAGCGCCGCCATGGCGGTCGAGCAGAGAAACCAGCACCGCCGTGTCCATGGGGCTGCCGCCGCCGAGCGCGATCATACAATCGAAATCGCCGGCCTTGAGCGCGGCCAGCCCGGCATCGACGGTATCCGTATCCGGCTCGCCGGTGATCTCCGAGAACACGGCCCACGGCATCGCCGCCCGATCCAGCAAGTCGGTGACAATGGCCAGCTTGCCGATCTCGATCAGGTGCGCGTCGGTGACGATCAGCGGCCGGCGAAGGCCCAGGCGCGCCAGCAAATCCGGCAGCTCCTTGATCGCGCCGCCGCCGACGATCAGCTCACGCGGGGTCAAGATTTTGCCGATCATGAAACCATCCTCGCCCCCTTTCACCCGGCCCACAACAGCGCGGTTATAGCAGATCGCGCGATGCGGCGCGCACTGGACGGGCGGCTGGGTCCAGGTATGCTGCGCGGCCATTGTCGATCCGAGTCGGGACGCATCCATGAGGTCCTCCATTGCCGCCGCCGCGCCATACGCGGCCTTCTATGGCGCCCTGTTTCTGGCCATAGGTATCCAGTTGCCGTACTGGCCGATCTGGCTGGGTGGCCGCGGTTTGACGCCGGAGCAAATTGGCCTGCTGTTGGCACTTACCGCCTGGGTCAAGGTTGGCGCCACACCGCTCATCGCGCAAATCTCGGACCGGGTCGGACAACCGCGCACGGTGCTGGCGGCACTGGTGACGATCGCCGCCGCGTGCTTCGCCTTGTTTTTCTTTACCCAAGGTTTCTGGCCGATCCTGCTGGTCAGCCTGCCGATGGGCATCTGTTTCAGCGCCATGATGCCGATCAGCGAAAGCCTGACCATGGCGGCGGTCATGCGCGAGAACATGGATTATGGCCGTGTCCGCCTGTGGGGATCGCTGGCCTTCGTGGTCGGCGTGCTCGGCGCCGGCGGCCTGCTGACGGACCGCTACCCGGATTTGATCCTGGTCATGATTCTGGGGGTACTGGTCGCGGGAATGATCACGGTCGCGACCTTGCCGCGCCAGCCGGCAACGGCGCTCGGCGGTGTCCGGCTCAGCCCGGGCGTTTTGCTGCGCGACCGGCATTTCCTGTTGTTCCTCGCCACGGCCACGCTGCTGCAAGCCAGCCACGCCACGTACTATGCCTTCTCCGCCATTCACTGGCGGGCGGCGGAGCTGAGCGGCATGCTGATCGGCGCGTTGTGGGCCGAGGGGGTGATCGCCGAGGTGATCTTCTTTGCCGTTTCCGCGCCGATCTACGCGCGGACCGGGCCGGTCGTGCTGCTGCTCATCGCCGGCTTGGCCGGCATGGTGCGGTGGACGGTTCTTGGCATCACCACGGACCTGACCGCCCTGATCGCCGTGCAACTCTTGCACGGGGCAACCTTCGGCGCGGCGCATTTCGGTGCCATGCATCTGGTTACCCGCGCCGCGCCGCCAAACCTGGCGACCACCGCGCAAGGGCTTTACTCGGCGGCGGCCGGCGGCATTGGCATCGGGCTGGCTCTGCTTCTGGCCGGCTGGCTCTATGGGATCAATGAGGGTAGCGCCTTTCTGGCCATGGCGGGCTTGAGCCTGGGCGGCGCGGTTTTGGCCGTTCCGTTGCACCGGTGGAAGCGGCAAGACTCCGTCGTCTAATGCTCGGCGCGCCAACGGTCCAGGCGTGCCCGAGCCTCGGCCATCTGCGCACTGCTCATGGTATGTGCGATCTCCAGTCGGCGCCTCTCGGGCCACTGCCGGCCGTGCGCCGCAGCCAGACTGAGCCAAACATAGGCACTGACCGGGTCGGCCGCGACGCCGATGCCCTGGGCATACGCGTCACCGAGGTTGAGTTGCGCCACCGGGTTCCCCGCTTCGGCGGCCAGCCGGTACCAGTGCATAGCTTCCACGGCATCGGCGGGCACGCCGTGGCCGGCACGATGCAACCCAGCCAGGGCCACCTGGGCGTCGCTGTCGCCGCTTTCCGCCAGCGGCCGCCACGCCGCGATGGCGGCACGATAGTCACCCGCATCGAAGGCGGCCAGGCCATCGGCGAATTCGGCGACGGCCGGAAAGGGAAACGCAATCGCTATCATCCAGACAAAAACGGCGACGCGGTGCAGGGGCCGCATCGCCGTCTTGTCCCGCTTGGCCGGACTTAACGGGAAACCCGGTACTCCTCGGGCAGGAACATCATCGAATCCGCATCGGGTGCCACGGAGATATGACAGCCGATGCAAAACGCCACCTTGTCGGCGCCGGCGCCCTTGGTGGTGCCGAAAACCGCGCCGTTGGGCATGATCATGGTATAGCGCCAATCGCCGCTTTCCGCATTGAACCCGGCATTCATCTTCTCCATGACGAACAGCGGCCCGATCGAGACCTGGCCGTTCGGCGCAACCGAGAAGCTGTCCTTCGCCAAGGCGGTACCTGCCGGCATGGCACCCGCCTTCTCATAGTTGCCATAGGCGCGACCGGTATCGTTGGCAAAGTTCTGGACATAGCGGTTGCCATGGGTGCCCGATACGTATGGCTGACGGCTGTAGCGCGTAAACGACGCGTAGGTAACGGCCACCTTGTTGTCGGACTTGGCATAGGCCGCCTTCAGCTCTTTCGCCAGGCAGTCGTAAACCTTCACGGCCTCGGCATCGGTCAATTCCACCGGACTCGCAGCCCCGCACGGATTGCACGGATTGCCGGCCGCACAGGGATTACAGGGATTGCTGGCCGCGCACGGATTGCACGGGTTTTTGGCGGCGCACGGGTTGCACGGATTCTTCGCGGCGCAGGGATTGCAGGGGTTGCACGGATTCTTGGCCGCACATGGATTGCACGGGTTCTTGGCCGCGCATGGGTTGCAGGGATTGGGCTTGGCCGCCGCACACGGGTTGGCCTTGGCCGCCGTTTGCAGGCGCGGCACGGCGCAGGCATTGCTGGCCGCACCGCCGCCGGCCGCACACGGATTGCAGGGATTATTCGCCGCGCACGGATTGCAGGGATTGCATGGGTTCTTGGCGGCACAGGGGTTACAGGGATTGCACGGATTGGCCTTCTTGGGGGCGCACTGGGCCGCCGCCGGATTCTCGCGCACCACACCGGTCATCGTCACGCCGGTGATGGCGACACCTGCCGCGACTACGAGTGGTACCATTGTGGTCGATAGTAGAATTCGTTTGCTGGTCTGCATGGGTTCCCTCCCGGACCGTGGCCCTCACTCGCATCCTGCCGGATGGTGCGCCGGACCCCGATCTTGTTGATGGCGCGGATCGATTGAATTCGAATCGACTGTAACTCCGCACGGGTTTCCCCGTGGAATCACTGCGCGTCACGTTCTCGTGATAGGCCGGATCAGTTGAGGAAGCGAACCCGGTAACGCTCGGGCACATAGAAGAGGTGGTCGTGTTCGTGCCCGGCCTCCTTGTGGCAGGCAATGCAGAATTCGACCCGCGCGCTGCCTTCGCCATTGGTCGTGCCGAACAGGCTGCCGTCGGGCATGTACATGGCATACCGCCAATCCCGGCTTTCCGGATTGAAGCCGGTTGCCATCTTTTCCATGACGAACAACGGGCCGCTGAAGACATCGCCATTAGCGGTCACGGCAAAGCTGTCCTTCACCAGGATCGAGCCGGGCGGCAGATTGCCGGCGGCCTCGAACAGTCGATAGTCGCCGGCGATGCTATTGGTGTAGTTGTTCACGAAACGCTCGCCGTGCTGACTGGACCGGTAGGGCACGGTGTTGTAGCGCCGCCAGAGACGGTAACCCTCGGCATAAGGCACTCCGGAGAGGCGGTATCCGGCGACCATATCGTCCAGAATGCGGTTGTAGATCGTGAGCGCGTCGGCACCGGTCAGGGCTGCCGGCCGCTCCACTCGGAAATGCCGCGTCGGCTTCGCCGGACTGACCGGCTCTTGCGCCGATCCGGAACCGGCGGCCATCGTCAAGATCAGCAGACCCGTGGCGATGGCGCATCGGCGCGGATTCCGCATGTGTTCGTTTTCCGCCATTGTCGCCCTCAAATCGCGGTTACCGGCCCGCCCACGGCTGACCATCGCGCGCATTGGTAAAGCAAACATTAGCCACGCCAGCACCCCAACCACCACACACGATCTGTCACAAGCGATTGATCGGCCCAATGATCGGTACGGGCGCGGCAGGCAGCATCTGCGCAATTCGTTAACCATACTGAGTGAATGGGTATGAATTCACCTTGATTTCCGCCCGGATACCCAATATCTACAAACCAGACTGATTTACTCCGGTTTGGAGGATGGCATGTTCAAGCTTAATCGGCTGACCGATTATGCGGTGGTGGTGATGAGCCAGATGGCCCGGCGGCCGGACCAGATGCGCACGGCACCGCAAATCGCCCAGGAGACCGCCGTGCCCTTGCCCACGGTGGCCAAGCTTTTGAACGCCTTGGCGAATGGCCAGTTGATTATCTCCCGCCGCGGTGCGGCGGGAGGCTATACCCTGGTGCGCCCGGCCGAGGCAATCACGGTGGCCGAGATCATCCAGGCCCTCGAAGGACCGATTGCCTTGACCGCTTGCGTCGATGGATCGGCGGATGGCTGCGATGTGGAATCCCTGTGCCCCATGCGCGGCAATTGGAACAAGGTCAACCGCGCCATTCACGGCGCCCTGTCACAAGTCACCCTGGCCGACATGGCAGTTGTCGTACTGCCGTTTGCCCCGCCCGCCACTGAAAAAACCACAGAGCCGGGTACGACTGATTTCGGACGAATCAATTGATTGGTACGTTTTTCTAAGATTTTTGTTTGATTGGAGTTCTGTTGAATGGCGGCGAACGTGGAAACGGCGGAACAGGTTCGGGCGATCGCGGCGGAGAAGTACAAGTACGGCTTCATCACCGACATCGAATCCGATACCGCGCCCAAGGGCCTGAGCGAAGATATCGTCCGCCTGATCTCGCGCAAGAAGGAGGAGCCGGAGTGGCTCCTGGCGTGGCGGCTAAAGGCCTTCCGCCACTGGCCGACCATGGCCGAGCCGACGTGGGCCAACGTCGACTTCCCGGCCATCGACTATCAGGACGCCTATTATTATTCGGCGCCCAAGTCGGGCTCCAAGCCGAAAAGCCTGGACGAGGTCGATCCGGAACTGCTGCGCACCTATGAAAAGCTGGGCATCCCGCTGAAGGAGCAGGAACTGCTGGCCGGGGTTGCCGTGGACGCGGTGTTCGACAGCGTATCGGTCGCTACCACCTTCAAGGGCAAGCTGGAGGAGAAGGGCATCATCTTCTGTTCCATGTCCGAGGCGGTGCAGAAGCACCCGGCCCTGGTGCAGAAATATCTGGGATCGGTGGTGCCGGCCGGCGATAACAAGCATGCCTGCCTGAATTCGGCGGTCTTCACCGACGGCTCGTTCGTCTACATCCCCAAGGGCGTGCGCTGCCCCATGGAACTGTCCACCTATTTCCGTATCAACGCCGCGAATACCGGGCAGTTCGAGCGCACCCTGATCATCGCCGACGCCGGCTCGTACGTGAGCTACCTGGAGGGCTGCACGGCGCCCATGCGCGACGAAAACCAGCTGCATGCGGCGGTGGTCGAACTGATCGCCCTGGACGATGCGGAGATCAAGTATTCCACGGTGCAGAACTGGTATCCCGGCGATGCCGAGGGACGCGGTGGCATCTACAACTTCGTCACCAAGCGCGGCGCCTGCCGCGGCGTGAACTCGAAGATATCCTGGACCCAGGTGGAAACCGGTTCGGCCATTACCTGGAAGTATCCAAGCTGCATCCTGCAAGGCGACAATTCGGTGGGCGAGTTCTATTCCATCGCCATCACCAACAACCGGCAGCAGGCCGATACTGGCACCAAGATGATCCACCTCGGCCGCAACACCCGCTCGCGCATCGTCTCCAAGGGCATCTCGGCGGGACGGGCGCAGCAGACCTATCGCGGCCTGGTGCGCATCTCGGCTAAGGCGGCCGGCGCGCGCAATCACACCCAATGCGATTCGCTGCTCATCGGCGATGCGTGCGGCGCCCACACGGTGCCCTACATCGAGAGCAAGAACCGTTCGGCCACGGTCGAGCACGAGGCGACCACATCGAAGATCAGCGAGGACCAGTTGTTCTATTGCCGCCAGCGCGGCATCAGCCAAGAAGACGCGGTGGCCCTGGTTGTCAATGGCTTCTGCCGCGAGGTGTTGCAGCAGTTGCCAATGGAATTCGCCGTCGAGGCGCAGAAGCTGGTGGGGATCAGCCTTGAAGGCAGCGTCGGATGACCGGCAAGAGCGCGAAGAAAAGCCAAGGAAAAGCGAAATATATGCTTGAAATCAAGAACCTGCACGCGACCGTCGATGGCAAGGAGATCCTTCGCGGAGTCGATCTGTCGATCGCCCCGGGCGAGGTACACGCGATCATGGGACCGAACGGGTCGGGCAAGAGCACCCTGGCCTATGTGATGACCGGGCGCGAGGGCTATCAGGTCACCGAGGGCGAAATCCTGTTCAAGGGCCGCGACATCCTGGCCATGTCGCCGGAAGTGCGTGCGGGCGAAGGCCTGTTCCTCGCGTTCCAGTACCCGGTCGAGATTCCCGGCGTGCCGAACACCACGTTCCTGAAAGAGGCGCTCAATGCCGTGCGCCAGTACCGTGGCGAGCCACTCCTGGATGCCATGCAGTCCCTGCGCCTTGTGCGCCAGAAAATGAAGGAGCTGGGGGTTACGGAAGAACTGCTGAAGCGCGCCGTGAACACCGGCTTTTCCGGCGGCGAGAAAAAGCGCAACGAGGTGTTGCAGATGGCCGTGCTGGAGCCCGCCCTGGCGGTGCTCGACGAAACCGACAGCGGCCTGGACATCGACGCGCTGAAGACCGTGGCCGATGGAGTCAATGCGCTGCGCGGGCCGGACCGGTCAATGCTGGTGATCACCCACTATCAGCGCCTGCTCGACTACATCGTGCCCGATCACGTGCACGTTCTGGCGCAGGGGCGCGTGGTCCGTTCCGGCGGCAAGGAGCTGGCCCTGGAGCTGGAGCGCGACGGCTATGCGGCCTTCACCGGCGCGGCGGCCTAAGCTGATGGACACCACCACCCCAACCCTCTCCTTCGTCGATCAGTACGGCGCCAGCCGGGACGACCTGCCGGGCGGTGCCCTGCCCTGGCTGTGCGCGTTGCGTGAGACCGCCATCGCCGGCTTTGCCGCCAGCGGCCTGCCGACGCCCCACGCCGAGAGCTGGAAGTACACCAGCCTGCGGCCGATGAAGAAACTGGACTTCTCCCATTCCGCGGATGGGGCCATCAGCATCGACAGTCTGCCGACGTTGCTGCCGCACGGCCAGGGGGGCCATCGTCTGGTCTTCGTCAACGGTGCCTTCCGGGCCGATTTGTCCCTGCTCGACAACCTCCCCAAGGGCGTGCAGGCCGGCAGTTTGGCCGATCTGCTGGCCCGCGATCCGGCGGCGCTGGAAGATACTTTGGGATGCATCGCCGGCAACGACGTGCAGCCCATGCTGGCACTCAACACGGCGCTGATGCGCGACGGCCTGGTCCTGCGCATCGAAACCGGCGTGACCGTTCCCATGCCCATCGAGGTGATCTACATCGGCGCCGCCCCGGATAC
>Ga0326597_10003995_pt1 | contig 20908 bp, 20 predicted proteins | sample RVTome_12_FD_203789 | JGI IMG/M metagenome (GOLD analysis project Ga0326597, IMG submission 203789) | Soil microbial communities from uranium-contaminated site in the Upper Colorado River Basin, Wyoming, United States - RVT100D185 | ecosystem: Environmental > Terrestrial > Soil > Contaminated >...
AGCTTCAAATGCAGATCTTGGCCCTACTGGACGTGCCCAACTCCGCCTACAATGTCAGTCGTTGACGCAAATACTAAATTCGACGAAATTGCCGAAGCAAAGTGCGGAAAGTAGGTTACGAACGCCGCGCCCGGCGGATTTTCCCCGCGCTGTTCGTCATGCTGTTCTTCTGCGCGATCGTGGCGGCATGCATCGTTTCGCCAAGACTGTTTCGCGACTTCGGACTCACTCTGGTCGCGACGGTTCTCTTCGCTTCTAACGTGGCGTTCTGGTGGAAAACGGCCAATTATTTCGATACGCCGACCGAGTGGAACCCGCTCCTGCACACCTGGTCGCTCGCGGTCGAGGAGCAGTTCTATATTCTCTTCCCGCTGTTTCTGGCGCTGGTGTGGCGTTTTGGCTGGCGGGCCCGGTGGGGGCTCACCGCCCTCGGCGCGGCCGTCTCGCTGCTCATCAGCATGTGGGGAACGGCGAACGCACCCACCGCGACTTTCTACCTGCTGCCGACGCGCGCGTGGGAGCTTCTGCTCGGGGCCTTGTTGGCGCTCTGGAGGAAGCCTGCCGGCCGGGACGATCCGGTTCCAGCAATCTCATCCTGGAGCAGCGGCGCCGGCGGCCTGCTGGGTCTCGCGCTGGTGCTGGGCAGCCTGTTGGGGTTCGACCGGGAAATGGCCTTCCCGGGCGCATCCGCCCTCATCCCCACCGTGGGCGCGGCACTGCTCATTCATTTCGGCGGCGACACCCGGAGTCCGGCTGCGCGCATTCTCGCGCTCGCCCCCCTGACCTTCATCGGCAGGATCTCTTACTCCCTGTATCTCTGGCACTGGCCGATGGTCGTCTTCGCGGAGAAGTACCAACTTTTTGGCGAACCCGGCCTCTTCCGCAAGGCGGTCATCATCGCGCTCTCGTGCGTGGCAGCCTGGCTGAGCTGGCGCTGGGTCGAGCAGCCATTCCGCGGACGGCGCGCAACGATCAGCCGCAAGGCGCTCTCCGGCGCGGCCGCCGGCTGCATGGCAGTGCTCGGACTCGCCGGCGGCCTCGCCGGCGGCCTCGCCCAGACCAACAACGGCTGGCCCGCCCGCTTCCCCGGCATTGCCTCGGTGTCGGACAGCGGGCAATATGCCGCCGAGCACGCGGAGACGGAGTGGCAGCAGTTCCGCGCGCGCGGGTGCTTCGCCGATGATGTATCAGGGTGGAGCAAGGAGCAGTGTTTTCTCAGCCGGCACGCCCGCTCGAACGCCTTGCTCTGGGGCGATTCCTTCGCCGCAAGCTACGCCTACGGATTTTTCCGGAACGAGCGCGCGAACTTCGATGTCCTGCAGTACACCTCGCCCTCGTGTCCGCCCATCGTCGGATATCATGCGGCCTCTCGCCCCCAGTGCGCGCCGTTCAACAAGAATGTCGCCGATATCATCCGGCAGTACGAAATTTCCACGGTAATCATGGCGGCCAACTGGAATATCTACCTCAGGCGCGGGAAGATGCAGTACGGAGACATCCAGGACACCGTGGGCTACCTTCGCGGCATGGGTGTTCGGGTCATCCTCATCGGCCAGAGCCCGCTTTTCCCCTTTGCTTATCCCGACGAGTACTTTTTCAGGACTTTTGGTACTGAGCAGGCCGAGCGCGCATACTATGCACCTCTGGATGTCGCGCCCGACATGAATATGCGAATGGCGACGCTCGCGGCCGATGCCGCATTCTTCGATCCCCTCTCATTCCTGTGCCGTGGCACGGAGTGCGTGTTCAAGCAGGGCAAGCTCTATCTCTTTTACGACTACGGCCACTACACCCATTACGGCAGCAGAAAAGTGGTGAATGCATTGCTCGACGCCACGAGCGCCGTGGCGGCCGGGGCCCGGAAAAGCGCGATCGAGCGGTAGGCATCCCATGGGCGGAAACCTCTGCGCGGTATATGACTTCGAGCTGATGCCCTATGCGCTGGGCGACGTTCTCACCTGGAACGTCCAGACGGCGATCCGCTGCGAGGAGGCGGGCCGCGAGCGGGTGGACGCGTACATCTGCCTCGATGAACGTTTTCCTTCGAGCCTCTACCAGCGCGACCTCGTGACGGCGGAAAACTGCGGGCTGTTTTTCAGCGAGCTCTTCGGCGCGTTTGGAACGCACCCCCGCCTTGGCAACCTATTGGTCTATCGCCGCCGCGACGAAATGCTGGAGAAACTGCGCGCAGTCGCGGCGGGCGACGCTACCGACAGCGAGGTCCTCGCCGACTACGAGCAGGCGCTGCGGGAACGCGACGACGACGACGCGCTGATCCGCTATTTCACCAAGCATGGCCACTCGCACGAGCGGATCAATGCATTCGCCGCGCGGCACGGGTGGATTCCGCTGTTGCGCCCGAGCCTGGGGTGTGAGCCCGATGTGGCGGGGCTCATTGCGGCGAGGCTCGCCTCGCGCAGGATCGTCCCGATACACGTGCGGCTGCGGCGCCTTGATGCCGGGTACGGCGGCGGGCATACCTATGCCCGGGACTCGGACTTCCTGGAGTGGTTCGAGTTTCTGCGCGAAGCCCAGACGAAGCATCCGGACGTGCAGTTCGTGCTGCTGGGGCGGCTGCAGGAGAAGCCCCTCGAGCTGCTGAAGCTGCCCAACGTCATGAGCCTGCGCACCCTGGGCTTGGGGCTCGGGCACGAGCTGACACTGATGCTGCACAGTGATCTTTTTCTCGGCACGTCAAGCGGATTTGCCGCAATGGCCAATTTTTCCGGGATCCCCTATTTCATCACCAGGATGACTGAGGCATCTTGTAAAGCGTACGGAATCGAGCCCGGTTCCGAGCGGTTGCCGTTCGCGACCGAACGGCAGATTCTGATCTACGAGCCGGAAACGACCGAGCTGCTGATGCGCCTCCTTGAACGCGGAATTCAGGACGCGACCCCCCGCAATCGCGGCTCGGGCCCGTGGCTCGACCCAGAAATCGATGTTCGCAGCTGGGAGTGGGAGCGTTCGACATGGCTACACCGTGGCGCAACGACCTTTCGCTTCTCGATGAACGAGGTTTACGTCCGCAAGGAAACGGCATTTGTTCTTTGGCCGAAGGTGCGGGAGGCGCTCGAAGCCTGGCGCGCCGGCCGGAAGGATCAGGGGTGGAATCTCTTGCGGCGTATCGAGCGCAACTTCCCGCAGGTGTGTGCAGGATTTCCAGAATTTCTCAGAGTCATGGGCAGACTCGCGGCGCAGCGCGGCGACACGGCAACACGTTGCCGTTGTAGTGCACAGCTTGCGCGGCTTGCCGAGCAGAAGAGGGGCGGCGCCCTGATTAAACGATGGGTCGGCCGGTTCCTCGCCCGCGGTTACCCATTGGCGATGCGGCTCAAGCACGGATGGAAACGCAGGCACAGGATTCCCAGGAAGCTGACACAGGCACTGCGGCGGCTGGTCGTTGGGCAACAATGATGGGGAATCGCGGCGACCGCACTCGCAGGCAGCGAAAGCCCATGCGAGAAGGCGCATCTGGCGGGGTCTGAATCGCGAGGAACATCGAAGTTGATCCCGCTGAAAGCGGCTGTTGGCAGAGTTGGAGCGATCTATGGTCTTTTCTTCATGGACAGGGACAGGTGAAGAACCGACAGAACGAGCATTCCGGATGCGATGCACGCAACCTTCCAGTCGAGGCAGACCAGCGACGCGGAGTGTCGGAGCTGTTCTCCTGTCAATCCGAGGACCGGGCTGAACTTCGCAAAGATCTGATTGGTGTTGGGCATGACGAAAGTGGCCGTGCCAACGCCCAGCAACAGGAAGGCTGCGGGCCAGCGGAAAATCGCCGGCGGCAAGGCAGCCTCTGGCGCCAATCCGAACAACGCCGCGAACATGTTTCCGGCCGATGCAAGGCTGCCCGCGCGGAATGGCACCCAGGCGAGCGTGACCGCAAGAAACGTCATGACCATAAACGCGGTCCGGATCGCAGGCAGGTTTAAGCCGGGTCGTCTGGAAATGGGCAGGCTTCGCCACGCGTGGTTCATTGTGAGCAGGGCACCGTGTACGGCACCCCAGACCACGAAAGTCCAATTTGCCCCATGCCACAACCCACCGAGCAACATGACAATAGCCATGTTCATATAGCGACGAACGGGCCCGAGTCGATTTCCCCCAAGCGGGAAATAGAGATAGTCGCGCAGAAACCGGAAAAGCGTCATGTGCCATCGCCGCCAGAACTCGATGATGCCGGTAGCTTTGTAGGGAGAGTGAAAATTGACCGGAAGCGTGATGCCGAACATCCGCGCCAATCCTACAGCCATATCTGAATATCCGGAGAAGTCGTAGTAGAGCTGGAAAGTAAACGCGAAGACAGCAATCCAGGCCGCAGCCGGACTCACGGGGTTTCCCGACTTCAGCGTATCGTATCCCGCATCCGCATAGACACCACAAGCGTCGGCAACGACAGACGGTCAGGATTGGTCCAGATAGCGGCAGAGTTCCAAGTAAGTATCGCGGAAATGCTGCACGCCGGCCAGCCATCGCATGGTCAGCGGCAGACGGCATTTCCAGGCGGCGCGGCAGTCTCTTCGTACCTGGTTGTTAAGACGGGCCAGGCACAGGCCGGAGCAAGCTGTCTGCCAAAGGTTTCTTGATCCGCCGACCAACCCTGCACTGAGCCACCGGGGCACCCGGGGGGCGTTCTCAGGTGCTCAAGCATGTCGGTCCCTTCCACCGCGGCGGGCCAGAGTATTCGCCTGAGGGTGAGCAACCGGCGCGCCTCTGCCAGCGCGTCAAGGTGGCCGATCCTGATGTACGAATCCTGCGGCCAGTACGGTTGCAGGACTGAGTGAAAAAACTCCGGCGGGCAACCTGCCGCGAAGTAGACTGCATGCGCCAAGTCGAGGGTCCTGAAAAACACGTCTTTCTCCAGGCGCGGCAGCATGCATGACGTAGAACCTCCAAAGCTCCCCGCAGTAGGCACGGTAATGCTCAAGGATCTCGCCCGGGTTCTCGGCAAACCTGTTTGCCACTTCTCCCGTCCCGGTTCGGCCGGCGGGCCCGAGCGGCGCGCCGCGTACAGGACAGGGAGCCGTCCGACCTTGCCTTTGATGACGGTTGCGACCGATTGGAACAATTCCTGAAAATGAACCGTTGACAGCGCAGGCAGCGCCGAGAAGACCTCACGCAGGTCCTCAGTGCGGAACGCCGCGTAAAACAGCGACTCGTACTCCTGACACAGGCGAAACACGCGAGCCGCCGGGTGGCGGGCCTCGATCCCCGCCCCGCCGTATTCGATCGAAAGGTGAACGTCATGGTCCGCCTCACGAAAATTGAGGTACAGGCCGTGGGCGCAGACGTATTCGGGATGGCCCTTCAGGAACGCGACGGCCGCGCGCAGAGCCCCCGGGAAAACAAGGTCGTCATCGGCGCAGAATGAAGCATAGGGCGTTTGCACCTGGGCGAGGCCCTGTGCGAGTTTGGAAACAACCGCGACGGCCCCGGGGAATATTGCATGACGCACCATTTCGTCCTGCCCCGCAAGGGTTCTTGCATGTTCCTCCACGATCTCCAGCTGACTCGAATCGAGGATCAGCAGAAGCAGCCGCAGGGCCCGCTCGCGATAGTACCTGAGGAGCTGCCTGAGCAGCGCCGGACGGTTATAGGCCGGAATGACCAGTGTGTGGCCATCTGTCATTTGCAGATCATCCACGCGCATGAAGCGACCGCCATTGAGTCCACCAATCCCGAACCATGATTCGCGGATAACGGGAAACAGCGAGCGACGCGGCAACAGTTGTCGCGGTCACGAGGAGCAACAACGCGGCTCCCGATAAACCACCCGGAGTTTCACGAACCCCCGCACGCCACAGCGCGGCCACGAACACCGATGCCGCAAGAGGTGGAAGGATATCGGAAAGGTACCAGTGCGACATTTCCCCATTCAGCAGCCGGCGGTGCATGAGCGGAATGCCTACGGCCACGTATCCAAGGTTGAGGGCAAGCCAGACGGCGGCGGCGCCGACGCCTCCGAACTCGCGTCCTATGATCCAAACCGCCGGCACCACAAAGCACACCGAGACCACGTTGATCCAGAGTGCCAGGGTCGTCCAGCCATAGGCAAGTTGCAGGGCATAAGGCAGATTCATCAGGCCGTTAAGCGCCATGCCGGCTACGAGCAGTGCCATGATTGGCCCCGACGCCGCTGACAGCCCCGGATTGGCGGTCCATACCCGGAGAATGTCCGTTGCGAAAACCGTTGCAACCGCGCCCGCCGGCAGCACGACTGCCGCCATCACCTGATTCGTCCAGTGATAGAACGCGATCAGCGTGCCGACATCACCCGCTGCCACGAGCTGGCTGTAGCGCGGGTAGACAGCGGTCACGATCGGCTGCACCAGCCTCAAGAGCACGTACACTACGCTCGCTGCGAACGCATAGACACCGAATTCGTCCAGGGCAAGAAGCTTCGACAGCACGATGCGGTCGGTCTGAATCAATACGAATGACAGAATGGTGATTCCCGTGATGCCAATGGCAAAACCGCCGATTCGCCTCAATTCAGCCGGCGAAAACGACGGCCGGCGCAATCCTCCCGGCGGCGCCCACCAGGCGATCCACGCATAGGTCACGCTTTGCACGCCGCTGACCCCAACCTGCCACCACAGGAATGCCTCGATGGTAAGCGCCGAGTGGGGTACGAGATATCCTGCGAGCCCGCAAGCCCGCCATTTGCGCCGGTCGATTTTCCATAGAGCTCGGCAAAGAGCGCCTGCATCGGCGCGTGTTTCGCGAGATAATACCCGTGCGATCGATGATGAGAATAGAGATAATCGTCCGCGCGCAGCAGCAACGACAGCGCCGCCGGCACCGCTTCCTGCCCGACGCAGAAATGCACCGGGCAGCGCATCTCGTCGGCGGGATGATATTCGCGAGCGATCGCGTCCTCACACATGCGCAAGCGCAGCATGAACCGGTGGAGCCCGCGCGCGATGTGCGCCTCGCCGTCCTGGATGGACAGGCTTCCATAGCGGCCGCTCGACAGGATGGACTCGTGTGTGATGCTTTTCATACCCGTGCTACCGGTGTCCGTTGACCTTCGGGCCTGATTCTATCCTACCCGCGCGGCGCATGCCCTGCGGGCATTCAACGGTGAGGCAAGAGCGCTGGCAGGAACACCGTCGTCGGTTTACTTCGTGATTGGTCGAGATAACAACAAAGCTCGGGGCAATTGTCGCGGAAATCCGGACTCCGGCCAGACCGTCTCATAGATTACGGCCATCTGCTCAAATTCGAGGGCAATGGTTGGGGCGCAAGGAGCTGCGGCGCGCGGGTTGCCAAGCGCGGATCAACCGACTAAAGTCACCGCGTTCCGCTGCCCGGATGGAGGGGTTTGAAGTGGAGAGTTTGACGTGCCCACCGCGGCGGAGCTACGCAAGCAGCAGTCACAAGAATGGCAAATAGCTCGCACCAAATCGTGATCGAGGCCGGACGTACTGAGCGCCACTATTGGCGCGACCTGTGGAGCTATCGCGAGCTGTTTTTCTTTCTGGCGTGGCGGGACATTCTCGTCCGGTACAAGCAGACCGTCATCGGGATCGCGTGGAGCGTTCTTCGCCCGCTGTTGACCATGGTTATCTTCACCATCGTATTCGGGACACTGGCGAAGTTGCCTTCGGACGGTGTTCCTTACCCCATTCTTGTATTCGCCGCCATGCTGCCGTGGCACTTCTTCGCAAGCGCTGTCGCCGAAGGCAGCAACAGCCTGGTTCAGAACGCGAACATCATTTCCAAGGTGTACTTCCCGCGAATCATAGTCCCGGTCGGTGCCGTGGTGGTCAGTGTTGTGGATTTCCTGATCTCCTGCGCCCTCTTGCTGCTTCTGATGATCTGGTACCGATTCGTGCCGGACTGGCACATTCTGCTCATGCCATTCTTCCTCATTCTCGCGGTCACAGTTTCGACAGGTCTGATTCTGTGGCTGGCTGCGCTGAACGTGCGGTACCGCGATTTCCGCTACATCGTGCCGTTTTTGATTCAGGCCGGTCTGTTGATCTCTCCTGTAGGCTTTAGCAGCTCGGTGGTCCCGCACGACTGGCGACTTGTCTATTCGCTCAATCCGATGGTCGGCGTCATCGATGGTTTTCGCTGGTCAGTCTTGGGTGGGCAGGCTCCGCTCTATGTTCCCGGCCTGGTTTTAAGTATTGAGGCATCCATGCTGCTGCTGGTTACCGGAATTGTCTACTTCCGCAAGACCGAGCGTTCCTTCGCCGACGTGATCTAGGCAATCGAATGAGCTGGGTCGTTCAGGCAGAAGGCCTCGGAAAACAATACATCCTGCGACATGAGGCGCGCGCGCGCTATGTCGCGTTGCGCGACGTGATAAGTGACGGCATTCGCAATTTCGCGCTGCGAATGACAGGCCGCGATTCCGGTCAAAGGGCTTCAATAGAGCGATTCTGGGCGTTGAAGGATGTTTCCTTTGAGTTAAGGCAGGGCGAGCGACTGGGCATAATCGGAAGAAACGGGGCTGGCAAGTCCACGCTGCTCAAGATTCTGAGCCGCATAACTGATCCGACATCAGGACGCGTTGCAATAAAGGGCCGGGTGGCGAGCCTGCTGGAGGTCGGAACCGGTTTCCATCCGGAGCTGACCGGGCGGGAGAACATTTTCCTCAACGGCGCCATCCTTGGAATGGCCAGAAGCGAGATCCGCAGGAAATTCGATGAAATTGTCGCATTCGCCGAAATCGAGAGATTTCTTGATACTCCCGTCAAGCGTTACTCATCCGGAATGTATGTGAGACTGGCATTTTCGGTCGCGGCCCATCTTGAGACTGAGATACTCATCGTGGACGAGGTTTTGGCGGTGGGCGACCTGCATTTTCAAAAGAAATGCCTGGGACGCATGCAGGAAGTGGCTGGAAGCGGGCGGGCGGTGCTTTTCGTCAGCCACAACATGGCGACAATAACTTCGTTGTGCACCCGCTGCATGCTTCTCGATTTCGGCCGGCTCCTGGAAGACGGGAGACCCTCTGATGTCATCCTCAAGTACTACGGCAGAGGCGGATCGGTCTCGCCAGCCGCCCTGGATTTGACAGCATCCGAAAAGCAGGTTGGCGACGCCCATGCCAGACTGATGTCCGCTGCCATTCAGGACGTGAACGGTCGGACTATTTATGAACCCGAGCTTGGGCAGCCGATCGTGGTCACCATGCGATACCGCATTCTCGATGCTGCCCGACTGAAGTCCGTGCCGAATTTTCACTTTTATCGCGCTGACGGAACATGCGCGTTTGTCGCGGGCGCGCCGAATGTCGAGATCTCGGAACCAGGCGAATATATCGCGGCATGCAGAATTCCTTCCCATTTTCTGAACGATGGGAGCTATTTCGTCGGCTTCGCATTGACATCCTTCAGTAATGTTGGCCATGCCGTGCATTTCTTCGAGCAATCTGCGCTTTGCTTCAATGTTCGCGATCCGATGGATTCGGTTGGTCGGCGGCACGGATATGGCGGACCAATACCAGGAGCGGTGAGGCCTCTTCTCGAGTGGACGGTCGAACGACTGAAGTAACAGTTTCGTCTGGCATGCGAGTTGAACAGCAGTCCGGCTCCGGCCGGGCTCAACCCGCGTCGAGGTAGTTACAGAGATCCAGGTAGCCCGCCCGGAACTCCGGCGCGGACGCAAGCCACCGGAGGCTGCCAGAAAGGTGGCATTTCCACGGCTTGGTGCAGGCCCTGCGCACCTCGCTGTCGAGGCGCCATACCGCAGGTGTCGACCAGACGGCCCGTACCAAAAGCCAACTCCTGATCAACAATTTATTAATACTCGAGGCCGTAAATGCGGTGGGAGCGCCCAGCTCCACCAGGAGATTTGCATCACCGACATTGGCGAGCCCGTCGCCCGGCCAGTACCGTTGCAGCACGGAACAAAAGTAATCGGCGGAGCATCCGGCCGAGAAATAAACAGCATGAGCAAGGTCGAGGGTCTTGAAGAAGGCTGCTCTTTCAACCCGCTGCGACGCCCGATCTTCGTAGAACTTCCAAAGCGTGTCACAGTAGCGCTCATAGTGCTCAAGTACCTCCCTGGGATTGTCAGCGAACCAGTAGCAGGTCTGCCATTTCTCCCGATTGGGGTCGGCCGGCGGCCCCGACTGCCTCGCCGCGTAAACGGATGGAAACCGCTTGACCTTGCCCTTGATCACCGTAGCGACCGATTGAAACAACTCCCGGAAGAGAGGCGAAGGCATGGCCTGCATTACGGTGACGATCTCGCGAAGGTCATTGGTTCGAAAGGCGCCGTAGTACAGTGACTCGTATCTTTGGAGCAGCCGGAAAACGCGGGCGCCTGGGTGAATTGCTTCGTTGCTGGGTCCGGAATATTCGCTGAAAACATGGATATCGTTACCAGCCTGCCGAAAGTTCAGGTACAGCCCATGGGCGCAGGCATAATCGGGATGGCTCTCCAGGAACATGAGCGATTCCGCCAATGCTTCGGGAAAGACAACGTCGTCATCAGCGCAGAGCGAGGCATACTCTGTCTCCACCAAGGCAAGACCGTCCGCAAGCTTGGAACTAGCCTGTATGTTGTCCGCGTACACGACATGGCGGACTGCGGAGCCGTACTGTGACAACGCCTTGACATTTTCCTCCTGGACTTCCGACCTGCTTGAGTCGAGCACGAGCAGGTTGATGAACGGAGCCCGCTTGCGGTAATAGCGTACGAGCCGCCTCAGGAGCGCGGAGCGATTGTAAGTCGGTATTACAAGGGTGTAACTGTCAATCATAAGCCGATCCGAACCCCGTCGGCTGGTGCTCCAGACCCAAACTGCGCCTCTGGTAGAGCGAGAAGCGCCGAGCGGAAATGACACAGCGGATATTGAGGGGCACTAGCATGAGGCCCGTCAATTCCCTATTTACCTGACTCGCGCAGGTGGCAAGCGTGTAATGCTTCACTCTAGACACGCTTGATGAGATTCCCGCGTCCGCGAATCGTGAGCCTGAGACTGCGGCGTTTGGACAGTCCGGTCGAGAGACGTTTTATGCGGGCTCCGGTCACGCTATCCGCTTCAGATAGCCGTCCGGCGCGACAGTAATGAGAAGCTTGTTGTGAATCTGCTCATCAATCTCGAATGCGGGATGCGACTTGAGGAATTCCCGAACCGCGGTCTTGGGGTTATTGCCCGGGCCCCAGGGGCGGTCGGCGAAGGCCTCGGCGGGCGCGTCTTCTATGCTGGTGTCGAATACCACGCAATAGCTGCCTGCGGACGTAAGTGGGGCATAGGCATGGAGCTCCGCAAGGACGTGATCGTGCGTATGACTGCTGTCCAGGAACACCAACACACGTTGCCTGCCTTTCGCCTTAGCTTTGACCTCTTCAACGATCTCAGCGGACGTGCTGGACCCCTGAAGCATTGAGATTCGCCTGGATAGCGGGTGCGCCTCAATCGCTGCCCGGTTGTGGGGACGGATGTCGATATCCACACCCAGCACTTGCGCGTTCGGCGCTCCACCGCAAGCGGCATTCAGTTCCAAGATTGAGGCCGAGAGTATGAGCGAGCCGCCATGGGCGATCCCGGTTTCAATGATCAGGTCGGGCTTGATCGACCAGATCAATTCCTGCATCGCGACAATATCCTGCGGATACTGAATGATGGGCCGGCCGAGCCAGCTGAAGTGGTAGGTATAGCGATGCTTCCGTGCGCGTCCGCGCCATTCCTTTGTCGCCTCGGACAGCAGGGAATCATTGCCCTGGGCGATGATCTCCTCCCTGCACTGATCGGCGAATCTCTCCGAGTCCGATGGGATTTTCACGAATTCTGCCTTCCTGTGTATCGCCACAGCATCGGCGAAATTATTTCATGCGGTATGGATCTGAACCCCTCGTGCGCGCCTCTCAGGTCCCGACGAGTTCATCCGTCCAGACTGCTTCACGATTCTGCGCCTCGGCTACCAGTTTCTTTACGCGCCTTTGTGCCATCGCGGCTTTCGCCAGCTTGAATGCCTCGGTCCTCCCGGGCCAAAGACTTGAATTTCTTTTGGTGTATATCTTGAGGAATCTCTCGGACGTGCAGCTGTTTTGTATCGCGTCAGCGCATTCGGTGCCCCTGACGAAGCCGTTTTTCATAACGCCTTCCGGGAAGAACCCGAGGATAGTGATCATTTCCTGCCACGCCATCAGGTCTATGTGCTGCCAGCCGTAAATTCTTCGAAGCCCCAGATGGAGAAAGCCATGCTGACAGATGAGAGCCTTCGCTTCGAGGCCGGTCAGGAGATCGCCGATCTCCTTATTCTTCAGCATCATCAGCCCGTTTATCGCGCTCCGAGACTCTTGGGAGATCTGGCTCAGGGTCGTTGACCCGATGAACTCCCCACTGGCCCTGGATCTGATCAACAAGAGCAGGCGGCTTGTCGTCGTTACCGCAGCTTCATCGGCGGCACTCTGCACGGATTCTTCCGGTTCGGGGAGGAGCGGGAACACGCCGTACCTGTTCATGTACCTCGTGGTTTCGCTATCGTTAAGATGTTTCCACCAACTGAGCGAGTTCAACAGCCGGGGCGTCGGCACAATGAGGTCGACAGTTTCACCTGAAATGAATGTGCAGATGTCGGGATCAGTGTTGCCCATGTCATTCGGCCATCCCAAGGTTAAGATACTCAACGACCTTAGCGATACTGGACATCGCGTTGATATCCGCTTCCGGAATTTCGACTCCGTACTTTTCCTGAAGGGCGAGGATGAACTGCATTACATCCAGCGAATCCACGCCCATTTCCTTCAGTCCGGTATCGGGACCGGCATTGGGGGGCAGTTTCGTCAGAGTAGTCGAGGATAAAAGAATTTCGAAAACTTCCTTGGTTGTGGCGCTCATATCCGCTCTCCGCGTTAGACCTTGTAGAGACAGCTCGATCCCCAGCTAAGGCCGACCCCGAATCCGGAGATTACGAACGACTCGCGGCCGCCCTCACTTATTTCTATGGAGAGCGCATGCGGAATCGAACTTGACACCAGGTTGCCGACCTCGGCGGCATAGAAGGGGCAGGTCAGCCCCAACGGAGCGACGCGTCGGCTTATGGCATCCACGATGAACTTGCTTCCTTGGTGCAGCACAGCCTTTTTAATGTTATGTTCGCGTACGCTTGCCTGCGACATAAGTTCCCTGATCTGCGCCGGAACCTTGGTTGCAGAGAATTCGAATACCGCTCTTCCATTCATGGAAATGTAGCGTTCCTTCCTGCATAAGGCGTTGCCTGCGTTTCCATCGGTGCTGAATAGGCCCGGACCGATCTTGAGGATGCCCGACGTCCGCTGCAATACCGTGCAAGCTGCTGCGTCACCGAATAGCAATCTCGTCTTGTCATCCGCCGGGTCAATGTGCCTCGAATAGCAATCGCTGGTTATGAGTAGCGCACAATCGTACGCATTAAGCTCCATAACAGCGGAAGCGATGTTCAGACCATACACGAATCCGCTGCAGCCGAGGCCGACGTCAAATGCCATGACCTTGTTCGAAAGTCCGAGCCGTGCCTGAATCAGCGCCGAGTCGTGGGGGATGCCCGTGTTGAACGGATTCTGCGTCACCACCATTAGGAGCTGGATGTCCTCCCGTCTGATTCCCGAGCCGTTCTGAATCCTTTCGAACGCGCGGCGCACCAGATCGAACTCGGTCTCGGACTCGGCCAGTTGTCTGCGCTTGACGAAACCAATCTTGTCTCGCACGAACGCTGCTTCATGTCCAAACCCGGCGGCGAGCTTGACGTTGTCAATCTCGTCGGAACCGAGCTCGACCGCGATGTCCGTGATATAGGTCATGATCTCGGCGTGAAATAAATCGTGAACAGATGGTTACCATCCGCAAAGATTTCCGTTTCGGTCAGCCTGCCGGCTCCCATCACCTGCTTGATCCTTGCGCGCATCGTCATCGCCTGCCGCTCGGCGTATGAGGGCTTGTGGTATTTCATGCTCCCGACAAGCCATTTCTCCACGTTGGGCAGCACCGAATGGTGCAAGGCTTTTGTCAAGGATACCGCCGCTTCAACCGTAGAGAAATCGTGTTCCCTTTCGATGACCAAGGACGCCGCTCGAGCGTTGACGTCTATAACGGCGACGTCGGCAACGACTTGATCTGAGCGATCCGGTCTCGTTGTTCTCGACGAAGCCTTTTCATCGGCATATACATAGAGTCGGTGTTTCAGATCGGCGCCCCCTGTGTCAACGACAGCGGCAACCTGCACGCCCGGCAGCGCCTCGCTCTGCACTATTATCTGCGGCGAGTGAATGAGGCGCTTGAACGTGATAAGCGATGGGTTGACTGAATGTCGCCAAAGCGCGTCGAATATGTCCGTGGAATGCAGGTAGTTGCGTGCCCCCTTAAAGGGCACCTGCAAGACATGGCGGGTGGCTTGGGGGTCCATGGTCATATGCCATTGAGCTGCTTGGAGCGCAGGGGCGCGCCGATGCTCACGCTACCCTCGGCTTGGCATCGAAGATGGGAGTCTCACAGCACAAATTGCTTTACCAATTTGATCACGCGGTCCATGTCAGCTTCCGACAAATCGTGATAGGTGGGCAAATTGACAGCGCGCTTGTGCAGACTGTAGCTCACCGCGTTTTCGGGCTTCGCCTCGAACATGGGCAACATGCTCAGCGGCCAGAAAAAGACCCGGCCGTCTATGTTATCTGCCTTGAATGCAGCGAGCAACGCGTCGCGATCGAATGATACGCCCTCATCAACCACGATGGTTGGCATCCAGAACCCGTTTACCGTACCCGGAGGTTCCGGGTTTATCGTAATCGGCAAATCCGCGAGATGCTCGACATAGTACTGGAAAACCCGCCGCTTGCCCGCAACGAGTTCCTCGATCCGCTCCATCTGTGCGCAACCGACGGCGGCTTGCAGGTTTGACATCTTGTACTTGAAACCCACCACGTCCGGCCAGAACTGCTTCCTTTGCCCGCGTGCCCGGCCGTGATTGCTGAGGGTAAGCACCCTCCCGTAGAGCGCGTCGTCCTGGGTCACGAAGGCACCGCCTTCGCCGGTGGTAACGGTCTTGCTGCCGTGGAACGAGAACGTACTGAACGCGCCCATCGAGCCGGCGCGCTTGCCGTGCCATACCGAACCAATCGCCTCGGCAGCATCCTCGACAACCGGAATGCCGTGCTTCGTGCCGATGTCGAGCAGCGCGTCCATGTCGCAAAGATTGCCATAAAGATGCACGGCGATGATGGCTTTGATTCGCGGCGTGATAGCCGCCTCCACCTTCGCCGGGTTTATGCACCAGGTATCGGGAAGGACATCGACAAAAACGGGTTGCGCCCCCAGGTAGGTGATCGGCGCGGCCGTGGCGATCCAGTTGATGTCGGCGAGTACGACTTCATCGCCGGGACCGATGCCGAGCGCGGCGAGTCCCAGGTGCAACGCTCCCGTGCAACTGGACGTCGGAATGGCGTGCTTCACCCCCAAGTGAGCCCGAAAAGCCTGCTCAAAGCGGTCGAGGTAATCGTGCCAATGATCGCCCCAACCATTTCTCGCCGCGTCCGTGGCATAGCGGACCTCGAGCTCCGTGATCGAGGGCTTCGTGTAATAGATTCGGTTCATGGGCGAAGAAAGTCTAACAGGGTCTGCGCCACAATGACGATGCGGGGGACCGGGCGCGTGCCCTCACCACCGCCCATCCCAGCAGGCGATTCCACAGCGTCGGCACGATATCGAAAGGCCGGAGTATCACGTACGCGAGGCCCAAACGCAGGCGGCGTAGCGCCCGCGGTACCAGCCCTTCGAGCGACAGCACCGCCACGCGCTGCCATCCCGCGGTCCGTGCCGCGAGTTCCGCCACTGCGGCGCCGCCGCATGCGCGGAACCCCGCGAAGTAATAGCGCAACGCCATACGCTCCAGGAATTTCGCGTTGAAAAGCGCGGGCGACATGCGCGGTGCGCGCTCCCGCACTTGCTGCAAGATCGCGTCAAGCCGGCCGAAATCCTGAAGCGTAGCCGATGAGAAGCTCCCGGCGTGGATGCGGATCGCAGCAAACGGCTCCGGGGCGTAGGCAGCGCCCCAGCGGCTCGCAACGACCAGGGCGGCAATGAGGTCTCCCGGGGCGCCGTAAGCCGGATCGAAGCCGCCGGCGCCCAGCAGCGCATCGCGCCGGTAGATGGCCGTGGTGCCGGTGAACCAGTGGCCCACCCGATGCGCGAGGCGTATGCAGTCATCCGGCGCAAGGATCGCGTCTCTCAGCGCGACGACCGCCGACGGGTGCAGGCGAATCACGCGATCCTCGTCGTCGACCAGCCATGCCATTGCGGACCACAGCCCGATGCCGGGAGATCTGGCAAGCGAGGCCCGGGCACGCTCAAAAATGCCGGGCAGCACGAAATCATTGGCGGAAAGAAACAGCGCGTAGTCGCTCCCGACGAGTCGCAGCGCAGCGTTGACCGTGGCGTTGGTCCCGAGATTTACCGGATTCACCATCAACCGCGCCTGGGGGCGGCCCGCAATGAGCGACCGGATCACCGTCACGCTGTCATCGGTAGATTGATCATCGACGACGAGCACCTCGTCCGGCGGGACCTCCTGCTCCAGGACCGAGCGCAGGCAGCGCGGCAGGTATCGCGCGTCGTTGAAGTTGGGAACGACGACTGCGATTGTGGGCTGATTGGGCAAGCGGGAGCAGTGCGTGGGTGGGCGCGCCCGATCAGGAAATGAAATCGGGGTAACCGGCATCTCGAGGGGAGACGATGGGATCCTCGAGCGGCCAGGCGATTCCAAACGCGGGATCGCTCCAGCGCGCGCCGCGCGCGGACTCGGGCCGGAACATGTCCGACATCTGGTAGAACACCTCGCTCGCGTCCTCCAGGGTCTGGAAGCCATGGGCAAATCCCTTGGGCACGTACAGCATGCGCCGGTTCTCGGCCGTAAGCTCCACGCCGATCCATCGCCTGTAAGTGTCCGACCGCTTGCGGATGTCCACGATCACGTCAAAAATCGCGCCGCGCGTGCAGCGCACCAGCTTCGCTTCTTCATACGGATTCGCCTGGTAATGCAGGCCGCGCAAGGTCCCGCGCCGGGCGTTGAACGAGATGTTGCACTGGACGAAGCCTGGCTCGAGTCCGTGGGCGGCAAACTCGTCGCGGCAGAACGATCTCGCAAAAAAGCCGCGTTCGTCCTCGAGCCGGTCCAGCTCGATCACACAGGCGCCGTCCAGTTGTGTTGGCAGGAACCTCACGGCACGACCCTCACCTCCGGAATGGGCAGCACGAACTGCCCGCCCCATTCGCGGATGTAAGCCATTTGCGCAATGATCTCGTCCCTGATATTCCACGGCAGCACCAGCAGGTAATCGGGACGCGTCTCGCGCACGCGCTCGGGCGCGCAGATCGGAATGTGCGTACCGGGAAGATAGCGGCCCTGCTTGTGGGGACTCAGATCGACCGTGTAGTCGATGAAATCGGTGCGGATGCCACAGTAGTTGAGCAGCGTATTGCCTTTGGCGGGAGCGCCGTAACCGGCGATGGTCTTGCCGGCGTTCTTCGCCTCCACCAGGAACTCGAGCAGCCGGCGCTTGGTCTGCTTTACCTTTTCCGCGAACGCCCGGTAGGCGGCGAGCCCACGCAAGCCGGCGCGCTCCTCCTCCGCCTTTACCCGCCCGATACGCTCTCCCCCGACTCTGCCGGCGTCCTCCGCATGCGTGGAAAAAATCCGCAGCGAGCCGCCATGGGTCGGCAGCGCCTCCACGTCGAAGAGCTTCAGCCCATGGCGCGCGAACACCTGCTCGACCGTAGTGAGAGAAAAATATGAGAAATGCTCGTGGTAAATCGTGTCGAACTGGTTTTCCTCGATCAGTCGCAGCAGATGCGGAAACTCCATCGTGATCACGCCGGCGGGCTTGAGCGCAATCTTCAGACCAGCCACGAAATCGTTCAAGTCGGGCACGTGGGCGAGCACGTTGTTGCCAAGTAATAAGTCCGCCTGGGTGCCTTGCGCGCGCAGCTCGGTCGCAAGTTTCACGCCGAAAAATTCGACCAGGGTCGGGATTCCCGCCTCCTGCGCAACCTTTGCCACATTGGCCGCCGGTTCGATGCCGAGCACGGGGACGCCCCTCGCCTTGAAGTACTGGAGGAGGTAGCCGTCATTGCTCGCGATCTCGATGACCTGGCTGGCTCGGCTAAAGCCGAAGCGCGCGACCATCTCCCCGGTGTAGGCGCGCGCGTGGTCGAGCCAGGTCTGCGAGTACGACGAAAAATAGGCGTAATCGCCGAAGATGCGCTCCGGGCTCTCGAACTCCTGAAGCTGCACCAGAAAACATCGATCACATACGTATGCGTGCAGCGGGTAGAAGCGCTCCATCTGGTTGAGGCTGGCGGGATCGAGAAACGAATTCGACAGCGGCGACATCCCGAGATCGCAGAAGGTGTGGGTGAGCGCGGCGCCGCAGTGCCGGCATGCTGCGGGGCGCGTCATGGCGCGATGCCCTGATAGCGCGCAATCTGCGAGGCCGTCAACTGCCTCAAGTCTACGCGATCGAGATACGCGCGGTGCCATTCCACGATCCACTCCAGCGCCGTGTCCAGCGCGAGCTTCGGCCGCCACCCCAGGCGATCGCGCGTTTTCGAGCAATCGAGGCTGAGGTATCCCGCTTCGTGCGGCTGGGACGCCGCGTCGATCTGCCAGGTCGCGCCGGCGCCCCAGCGCTCCTTGAGACGCTCCACGATCCACGAGACGGGTCGAGTGTCCGCGTCCCGCGGTCCGAAGTTCCAAGCACCGACAAAGGCGTCGCGGTCCCGCCATAGCGCTTCAGCAAGGGCCAGATAACCCGCCACCGGTTCCAGCACATGCTGCCATGGCCGCACGGCATGAGGGCTGCGGATGAGTGCCGGCCGCCCGTGCGCGAAGGCATGCAGCACGTCCGGCACCAGACGATCCCCGGCCCAGTCTCCGCCGCCGATCACGTTGCCCGCGCGCGCGCTCGCCACTGCAATGGCTTCGCGTCCGTGTTCCCGCCGCGCGAGGAATGACCGCCGATAGGCTGCGGTGACGAGTTCAGCACAGCCTTTGCTGCTCGAGTAAGGATCGTAGCCCCCCATCGGCTCGTCTTCCCGGTAGCCGTGCGCGTGCTCGCGATTCTCGTAGCACTTGTCGCTCGTCACGACCACCGCCACCCGCACCGAGGGCGCGCGGCGCACTGCCTCGAGCAGATTGACCGTTCCCATCACGTTGGTGGAATAGGTCGCGACCGGCTCTTCGTAGGACTTGCGCACCAGGGATTGCGCGGCGAGATGGAACACGACGTCGGGCTGTGCGTCGCTCATCGCGCGCTGCAACCGGTCGAGATCGCGCACGTCCGCCTCCAGCGAATTCACCGCCTCTTTTACGCGCGCAAGCTCGAACAGGCTGGGTGTCGTCGGCGGCTGCAGGGCATAGCCCGTTACCTGCGCGCCCAGATCATGAAGCCACAGGGCAAGCCAGCTCCCCTTGAAACCGGTGTGCCCGGTGACGAAGACTCTTCTTCCGCGCCAGAACCCGGGGTTCACTACCAGCGCTTCCAGGGCGCCCGCCCGGACGCCCACAGTTCTTCGAGATGGTTCTTGTCGCGCAGGGTATCCATGCAATGCCAGAATCCCTGATGGACGAACCCCGAGAGATTGCCCTCGCGCGCCAAAGTCTTCAGCGGTTCACGCTCCCAGACGGTCGAGTCGCCCTCGATGTAATCGAGCACCTTGGGCGAAAGCACGAAGAATCCGCCGCTGATCCAGACGTGGTCGCCCGTGGGCTTTTCATCGAAGCTCGTGATCAGCCGGTGCTCGACATTGAGCGCGCCGAATCGCCCGGGCGGCTGCACCGCTGTCACAGTGCCGAGCGTCTTCTGGCGGCGGTGAAAAGCGACGAGCTCGCCGAGATCGAGATCGGTGACGCCGTCGCCGTAGGTGAAACAAAAGTCCTCATCGCCGAGGTAGCGCGCGACGCGCTTGAGGCGCCCGCCGGTCTGGGTGTCGTCACCGGTATCAACGAGCGTCACGCGCCACGGCTCGGCGCTCGCCTGATGCACTTCCATTTTGTTGTTCGCCATGTCGAAGGTCACGTCCGACATGTGCAGGAAGTAATTGGCGAAATATTCCTTGACGAGGTAGCCCTTGTAGCCGAGGCAGATCACGAAGTCGTTGATGCCTGACACCGAGTAGAGCTTCATGATATGCCACAGCATCGGCTTGCCGCCGATTTCTATCATCGGCTTGGGCTTCAAGTGGGATTCCTCGCTGATGCGGGTGCCGAATCCGCCGGCAAGGATGACTGCTTTCATCGATTCTTCCTTTGGGGTGTCCGCTTCAGCCGCGCGCAATCGCGGCGTTGCCCGCCGTCCGCAAACTCGCTTCCTGCGTGTAACGCTTCGCCGCAGCGCGCGCACACACCACGCTCATGTCGTCGAAACCGCCACCCAGCGCGCCGTAAAGCTTGCGCGGCGACATCGACGCATCCAGCGGCCGCGGCTCGGCGAAATTGAAGTCACGTATGCTGCACGGGACGATCCGTGCCGGCACCGGCCGATACCTGCGTGCTTCATCCGCGACCGTTCGCAGAAATTCCAGGCGTGACAGCGGCCGCGGACCGCACACGTGGAATACCCCGGTGAGGCGGCCTTCCGCGAGCCGGATGAGGGCGCGCACCACGTCCCCGACATCCGCTGGCGAGAAGATCTGGTCGGCGGCGCACCGGATTTCGTCGTCACGTTCGAGCTGATCCAGCCACTCGTTGACAAGCCCACCCGCACCCGGCGCGCTGCTCACGACTTTCGCCAGTCGCACGACGAGCGAAGGTGCCGACCTCGCCGCGAGGTAGCGCTCGACCTCGACCTTGTGGCGTCCATAGGTGAGCACCGGGTTGACGGGATCGTCTTCCGTCCACATGCCGCGCGTCCCGTCGAACACCGCGTCGCTGGAAGCGAAAACCGGAACGATGCCGCGAGCGACGAGATC
>Ga0326597_10003996_pt1 | contig 20901 bp, 18 predicted proteins | sample RVTome_12_FD_203789 | JGI IMG/M metagenome (GOLD analysis project Ga0326597, IMG submission 203789) | Soil microbial communities from uranium-contaminated site in the Upper Colorado River Basin, Wyoming, United States - RVT100D185 | ecosystem: Environmental > Terrestrial > Soil > Contaminated >...
GCGCGGCGCAGGATGTAGTCGACGATCGCTCGGCCGCCGACCTCGAGCAGCGGCTTGGCGCGCTCGCGCGTCAGCGGGTGCATGCGCGTGGCGAAGCCCGCGGCGAGCAGCACGACCTTCATTCGACCACCTCCGGCACGAGGAAGGGGTAGCCCGCGGCGGCGTAGGCGCGCTCGATCCGCGCCAGGTCCGCCGGCGCGCGCGCGACGCCCAGCACCGCTCCGCCCGAGCCCGTGAGCTTGACCGCCGCGCCCGCGCGCCGGCCGATCGCCACCAGCTCGAGGTCGCGCTCCGAGAGCGTCCAGATCGCCGCGCGCGTGTCGAAGTTCAGGTCGACCAGCTCCCGCAGGCGTTCGAGCGCGCCCGCCTCCAGGCACGCGCGGCCCTCGTCGGCCAGCCCGCGCAGCAGCCCGATCGCCCGCACGACGCGCTCCTCTCCCGCCCGAAAGCGGACCAGGACGTCGTCGTGCACCTCGCCGGAGCTCGCGCCGGGCTCGAAATCCCAGGCCACGAAGACCGGCGGCAGCAGCCGCGGGTCGAGCCGCTCGGTCGCGCCCGTCGCCGACGGCCCGCTGAAGTCCATGTGCACGAGGCCCTGCCAGGCCTGCACGACGCGGTCCTGCGGGCCGGCGGTGAGCCCGAGCTCGTCGGTCTCGGCCCGCAGCGCGAGCTCGGCCAGCTCGGCCGGGGACAGCTCGACCTCGAAGTAGGCGGCCAGAGCGCGCAGCGCGGCGACGATCACCGCGCTCGAGCCGGCCAGACCGACCTGGCGCGGGACGTCGCTCTCGAAGGAGAGCGCCAACCGCACGGGTCGCGTCGCCGTCCCGATGCGGCGCCCGGCGCAGTGGCGCTCGAAGCGTGCCAGCGCCGCCGCGAGCAGGCGCGCGCCGCCGTCGGCCTCCTCGGCGCGCAGGAGCGCGGCGAGCTCCTCCCGGGAGCGCGCGACGCGTTCCGACCCCGCTCCGGCGCGCAGGACGACCCGGCGCTCGCCCGCGGCCGCCTCCCCGCGCGGGCCGATGCCGGTCACCCGCGCCTCGGCCCGGAAGTCCGCGAAGGTGAAGGCGATCACGCGCCCGCCGTAGAGGTCCGACGGATTGCCGAGCAGACCCGCGCGCGGGAAGGCGCGTGCGACGACCTCGTCCATGCCCGCCGCAGCCTACTCCTCTTGCTCGGGAGTCTCGTCCTGGTCGGAGTCGGCCGCGGGCGGGGGGTCGATCGGATCCTGAGCGTCGTCGCTGCGGACCTGCTCGAGCACCGACTCCGCCACGCGCACCGGGCACCCGGCGCGCAGCGCGAGCGCGATCGCGTCGGAGGGGCGCGCGTCGATCAGGGCGCAGATCTCGCCCTTCTCGTCCTGCAGCGCGATCTGCGCGTAGAACGTGTTGTTGCGCAGATCGACGACGTCCACGTGGGCGGGGCTGGCCCCCAGCGCGCGGATCGTGTTGAAGACGAGCTGGTGGGTCAGCGGGCGCTCGGTGCGCATCCCGCTGACCACGCGCCGGATCTCGAAGGCCTCGGGCGAGCCGATGATGATCGGGAAGCCGCGCTCGCCGTCGCGCTCCTTGAGGTAGATGTACTGCTGGTCCGAGCTCTCGCGGATGACGATGCGCCCGAGGTTCATGACGACCATGGGCGCGTCCTCGGCGGGGTTCTTCATGGGCCGACCTGTCGCTGGGAGCGGCCGCGGCGGCGCTCGGCGCGTTCGGCCAGCACGATGTCCTCGAGCGCGCCCTGCTCCTCGGCCAGCAGGAACGCGCTCGCCGTCTCGTCCTCGAAGTCGCACGCGCGGCAGCGCAGGCCGTGGGTGCGCCCGGGATCGGAGCGCTCCAGGGCCTGTGCGCCGCAGGCCGGACAGCGGCGCTCGACGCGGCCGGGCAGCAGGATCGAGAGCGCGATCCACAGCGCGCCGGCGGCGAACAGGGCCGCCAGGGCCCAGCCGAAGAGGCGCTGCGGGCCGTCGAGCACGAGCGCCGCGCCGGCCGTGCTCGCCGCCAGCAGGAGCGGCGGCACGAGCCAGGTCGCGCGCGCCGCGAGCCGGCCCGCGCCGCCCGGGCGACGCGGCGCTGTGAGAGTGATGCTCCTGACGCGCGCGCTCACGACCGCGCACTGTACAGCCTGCCGTGGCGCGCGCCACGGACCAGGGCGCGCAGTGGGGCGGAAGGCGCGCAGGAGCTAGGATGACGGGCTCGCGCCCCCCAGCCCTCCCCGCCGCCATGACCTCCACGTCCCGCGACCACGCCCATCCCGCCGACGGTTCCCGCGACGACTCCAGCGCCGCTTCCGCCGGCCGCGCCAACCCGGTGCTGGTGCGCCTGTGGCGCGGCGGCCGGGTCGAGTCCCGCCACCGCGGCGCCTGGGTGCTGGTGGACCCGGCCGGGAGCGTGATCGACGGCGCCGGCGACTTCGACCAGGCGATCTACGCGCGCAGCTCGGTCAAGTCGTTCCAGGCCCTGCCCCTGGTCGAGACCGGGGCGGCCGAGCGCTTCGCCTACGACGACGCCGACCTGGCCCTGGCGCTCGCCTCCCACAACGCCGAAGCGGCCCACACCGGGCGCGTGCTGCGCGTGCTCGGCCGGCTCGGCCTGGGCGTGGGCGACCTGCAGTGCGGCCCGCAGCCGCCGCGCGACCCCGAGGCCCTGCGCGCGCTCGAGGCGAGCGGCGCGGCCGCGACCGCGCTGCACAACAACTGCTCGGGCAAGCACGCCGGCTTCCTGGCGCTCGCGCGGCACCTGGGCCAGCCGCCGGAGCGCTACCTCGATCCCGAGGGCGAGGCCCAGCGCCTCGTGCGGCGCGCCCTGGCCGGCATGAGCGGCGTGCCGGAGGCCGAGCTCGAGCACGCCACCGATGGCTGCAGCGCGCCGACCTGGCGCCTGCCCCTGCGCGCGCTCGCGACGGCCTTCGCGCGCCTCGCCAACCCCGACGGCCTCGTCAACGGCTGGAGCGGGGCCTGCCGCTGGATGCAGCGCGCCGTCGCCCGCCACCCCGACCTGATCGCCGGCAAGCACCAGCGCATCTGCACCGACATCGCGCGCGTCAGCGGCGGCCGGCTGTTCCCCAAGATCGGGGCCGAGGGCGTGTACGGCCTGGGCGTCGTCGGCGGCGAGCGCGGCCTGGCGATCAAGATGGACGACGGCGGCGCGCGCGGCCTGCACGCGCTGCTGGTCGCGCTGCTGGAGCGCTTCGGCTTCGCTTCGAGCGCCGAGCTCGAGGCGCTCGCTCCCTGGAGCGGCGATCCGATCCGCAACTGGGCCGGGCTCGAGGTCGGCCGCACGGAGGTCGTGCCGTGAGCGCGGCGGGCCCGGCCGGGCGCTACCGGCCGCGCCCCGCGCCGCGCCTGGCGGCGGACGCCCACAAGGGCGACGCCGGGCGGCTCCTGTGCCTGTGCGGCAGCGAGTCCTACCCCGGCGCGGCGATCCTGGTCGCGCGCGCCGCGCAGCGCGCCGGCGCCGGGCTCGTGACCCTGGCCGCCTTCGAGCCCGAGCTGCGCCGCGTCGCCGCCGCCGCCGCGCCCGAGGCGATCCACCTCGACCTGTCGGCCGCGCGCGAAGGCGGCCCCGCGGAGCTCGCGGCGGCGCTGGCCGGGCGCGACGACCACGCCCGCGTCGCCGGCCCGGGCCTGGGACGCGGCGCGCGCACCCTGGCCCTGGTGCGCGCCCTCGTCGCCGGCCAGTTCGCGGGCGCGACCGTGCTCGACGCCGACGCCCTGAACGTGCTCGGGGCCGAGCCGGAGGCGCTCTCCGGCGCGGCCGGGCCGCTGGTGCTCACGCCGCACCCCGGCGAGGCGGCGCGCCTGCTCGGGCGCGAGCGGCTCCCGGCCGACGACGCCGGGCGCATCGAGTGCGCGCTCGAGCTCGCCCGCCGCGCGCGCGCGGTGTGCTGCCTGAAGGGCCATCGCACGGTCGTTGCCGGGGGCGGGCGCGCGTTCGTCAACGAGACCGGGAACCCCGGCATGGCGAGCGCCGGCGCGGGCGACGTGCTGGCCGGGATCCTGGGCGCCTACCTCGCGCGCCGCGCGGCGGCGGGCGCGGAGGCCGCTGAGTGGTCGGTCTTCGACGCGGCCGCGGCCGCGGTGCACGTGCACGGGCTGGCCGGCGACCTGGCCGCGGCCGAGCTGGGCGAGGCGGCCACGATCGCCAGCGACCTGATCGAGCGCCTGCCGGCGGCGCAGCGGGCCTTCGAGGGGGAGTGAGGAGCAGCGTGGCCGCGGCGCTCCCGCTCGCGCTCCTGTGCGCGGTGCTCGCGGCGCAGGACCCGGTGGCGGACGAGTGGCGCGCGCGCGCCTGGGCGCTCGACCCGGCCGCGCACCGCGCCGCGATCGAGCGCGCGCTCGCGGACGAGCGCTGGGAGACGCGCCACGCCGCGCTCGACGCGCTGGCGCGCGCGGGCCAGGGCGTCGTCTGGGACGGCGCGCACGAGCTGCTCGCGCCGCGCCGCGCCGATCCGCACCCGAACGTGCGCCGTCAGGCGCTGCGCGCAACGCGCCGGCTCGGCGCACCGGTCGCGGCCGAGGAGCTGGCGCCGCTCGCGCGCGACCCCTTCGGCGGCGTGCGCCTGGAGCTGTGCGAGGCCCTGGCCGGCCTGCCCGAGGAGCGCGCCGCCGAGCTGCTGCTCGAGCTCGCGGCCGACGCCGACGCGCGCGTGCGCGCGCGGGCCTTCGACCTGCTGATCGGACGCGGGCCCGACGCGCTGGGCGCCGAGCTCGACCTGTGGGAGCGCGCCGGTTGCGACGAAGAGCCCGAGCGCTTCCTGCGCGCGCTCGACCTGCTCCGGCGCGCGCCGCCCAACGAGCTCCTGATCGAATCGATGCGACTGCGCTGGCGGGCGCTCGAGCGCGGCGGGGCCCCGCCGGCGCGGCTGGCGGCGCTGCGCGCGGCGTGGGAGGCGCTGGCCTTCGTGCAGCTCGGACGCGGCCAGGTCGCGCCGCTCGCCGCGGGCTGGCTGGCGACGTTCGAGGACGGCGACGAGAGCCTCGACCGTCGCCGGCGCGCGCAGCTCCTGGCCGGAGCCGCGGCGGCCGGCCCCGATCTGGGTGACCTGCTCCACGCCGCCGCGCGCGCGGAGACCTCGCTCGCGGCCGGCACCGACCTGCTCGAGGGCGCGCTCGAGGCCCTCGCCGGCGACGAGGAGCGCCTGCTCCTGGTGCCGGTGGGGGGCGAGCTCGACCTGGAGCTGTGGGGGCTCCTGGCCGGTCGGCGCGACGCCTGGGACGCGGCCGTCGTCGGTCCGTGGCTCGCGCCCGGCATCGACCCCGGGGTGCGCCTGGCGGTCGTGAACGCGCTGGCCGAGACCCTCGCGCGCAGCGGCGACGAAGGCAGCGCGCTGCTCCTGGCGCGGGCACTCGACGATCCCGACCAGAACGTCGCGGCCGAAGCCTGGCGCGCCCTGTGCGACGCGCCTCGGCCGGTCGCGCTGGCTGAGCTCTGGCGCTACTGGTGCGAGCGCACGGGGCGCGACGTCGAGCTGCTGCGCTTCCTCTCGCGCCAGAGCGCGCCCGCGCCCTTCCGCGCCGACCTGATCGAGCTGTGGGCCTCGGGCGCCGCGCGGCGCGCGTCGGTGCTCGAGCTGCTGGCGTCGTTCCGCGGCGACGGGGACCTGGCGCGCCGCGTCGAGGCCTGGCTCGGAGAGGAGCTCGCCGGCCTGGTCGCCGCGCCGCCGCCCGCCGACGGCGCAGAGCCCGACGAGGCCTGGCTGCGGCAGGAGGATCGCGCCAAGGCGCTGGTCGGCGCGCTGCACTCGATCGCGGGCGAAGGCGCGCTGGAGTCCATGGAGCGCGTACTGGAGCTCAGCGACGGGCTGTCGCACGAGGTCTCGAAGACCTGCGCCTGGGCGCTGGGCCAGACTCCCGCGGGTCGTAGGCGGCTGCGCGCCTGGCTGCGTCCCGAGGCCTCGATGCGGGTGCGCATCGAGGCCGCCCTGTGGATCGTGCCGGACGACCCCGACCCGGAGGTGGTGGGGCTCCTGCTCGAGCGCTACGCGCGCTGCGACGAGGAGCTGCGGCTGCGCATCCTGCGCGTGCTCGCCCCGACCGGCGACGCGCGCGCGCTGGCGCACCTGGCGGCGACCGTGACCGGCGCGGGCACCTCGCCGGCGGAGCGCGTGGTGGCCCTGGCCGAGGTCGCGCGCGCCCCGCGCGCGGCCGGGGCGCTGCTGGCGATCGTCGCGGCCGCGCCGGACGTCGACGTCGAGCGCGCTGCGATCGAGCAGCTCGGTGGGCTGGAGCTGCTCGAGCCCGCCGACGGCGAGCGGCTGGCGCTCCTCTTGCGCGAGCGCCTGGCCGACCCGGCCCGCGCCGAGCAACTGCGCGACGAGGTCCTGCCGGCCCTGGCGCGCCTCGCGCCCGAGCTGGGCGCGGTCGAGCTCGAGCGCGAGCTCCTGCGCGAGCCCCTGCGGCGCGCCGCCGGCGAGCTGGCGAGCCGCTTCCGCGGCGAGCGCCTGCCGGCGCGCGAGTTCGTCTACCGCGGCGAGCTGCGCGCGATCGAAGAGCTCGCGCGCCAGGGCCGGCTGGAGGCCGCGCTGGCCGGCGCCGGCCCGTGCTGGCGGCTCGACGCGCGCCTCCTGCTCCAGCTCGGGGAGCGCGCGCTCGAGGGCGGCGGCCCCGGCGCGCGCAGAGCTGCGCGGCGGCTCTTGCGCGCGGCGCTGGTCGCTTTCGAGGGCGAGGCGCCGATGGAGGACCTCGAGCACCTCTTGTGCACGGCGCGCGCGCGGCTGTTCGCCCTCGCGCTCGACGAGCGCCGCCTCGACGACGCGCTCCTGTGGGCCGGGGAGCTGCTCGACGCCTGGCGCGCCGGCCGCACGAGCGAGCGCGCCTGGAGCGCGGTCTTCGGCGCCGTCGACGCGGCCGACTGGCTCGAGGCCACCCGGCTCCAGGCCCGCGCCTGGGCAGCGCTGGCCCGTGGCGACCGCTCCGGCGCCCGCGCGTGCTGGATCGCCGCCGAGCCGCTCGTCGCCCGCGCGCCCCGCGCCGGCGCCGAGCAGACCCGCCTCGGCCGCGCGATCGAGTGAGTTTCCCCGATCACTGCGTCGCCGACCTCTTCCTCGATCCGCCGCTCGCCGTCCAGGGCGAGAGGACGCCGCCTCTGGAGAGGGTTCCTGCATTCCATGGGTGCCGGCCGATGATGTATCGTACCTTCGGGGGCGCTCGCGCTGAAGCGCGAGCGGGCGTACCCTGAGCCTCTGGGGCCAGAGATGTCGACCGGCGTTCAAGAACCGACTCGCTCGCAGGGGCGTGCAACCGGCGCCGGAGGCGCCGCGCCGCCGATCAGGCGGCGAGGAGGGGTAGGCCGCGTGTCGCGGCCGATGCGGGGGAGGGTCCGCCTCCCCCGCCAACAGGATCAGCGCGGGCCGAGTCCTTCCCTTGGGGTGCGGGCGTTCAGCCCGCCCTGAGCCTGTGGGGCCAGAGATGTCGACCGGCGTTCAAGAACCGACTCGTTCGCAAGGGCGTGCCACCGGCGCCGGAGGCGCCGCGCCGCCGATCAGGCGGCGAGGAGGGGTAGGCCGCGTGTCGCGGCCGGTGCGGGGGAGGGTCCGCCTCCCCCGCCAACAGGATCAGCGCGGGCCGAGTCCTTCCCTTGGGTCGCGGGCGTTCAGCCCGCGCTGAGCGCGCCATGAGCATCACCCGCTTGGACATGCCCGCGGGCGCCGTCCAGACGCTGGGCGACGGGATCGGGTTCGTGGCGCTGGTCGACCGGATGGTGACCGACCCGGCCCTGAAGGTCGTCAACAGCGCGCGCATCTCGTACGAGAAGTGCCGGGCTGGCTTCGACCCGCAGAAGGACCAGGGGCTGTGCCGCTTCCTGTGGGAGCGCGGGCACACCTCGCCCTACCGGCACTCGTTCTACACCTTCCACTGGAAGGCGCCCCTGTTCGTCTTCCGGCAAGCCTTCAAGTACCAGGTTGGCAGCGGCTGGCGCAAGTACGAGGTCGGCGGCGAGCCGGTCAGTCTCGAGGTGTTCGACGTCATGTTCGACACCGACAAGGGCTGCTCGTGGAACGAGGTCTCGGGCCGCTACGTGAAGTGGGAGCCCGAGTTCTACGTGCCGCCGCGCATGCGCGCCAACCCGCCGCACGGCGACAAGCAGGCCTCGCTCGAGCTGGGCGACGAGTTCGACCACGAGGGCGAGCGCGCGCTCATGCGGCGCGAGTGCGAGCAGGCCTTCGAGCGCTACCGGGAGCGCATCGAGCGCGGCGTGGCCAAGGAGATCGCGCGCATGTGCCTGCCGCAGAGCGTCTACAGCCAAGCCTACTGGACCGTCTCGCTCCAGGGCGTGCTGCACTTCCTCGACCAGCGCCTGAAGCCCGATGCCCAGCACGAGATCCGGCGCTACGCCGAGGCGGTGCACGAGCTGGTGCGCGACGACCTCGAGCGCATCGGGGTCACGGCCGGACCGACCCCGGCCTGAACCCCCGCCGCCCGCGTGCGTTGACCCGCGAATGCCGACCATGAGCGCCACCTCCCACGCGTCGCTCGTCTGTCTGGCGCTGCTCCTCGCCGGCCCCCGGTCCCAGGAGCCCGCGCGCGCCGCGGCGCCCCAGGACGGCCCGCGGCCGGGCCTGCAGGCCGAGCTGGAGCAGGCCTTCCTGGCGCAGGGCATCCGGCTCGACCTCGCCGGCCGGCGCTGCACGATCCCGGTCGATGTGTGCGTGCGCGAGGAGCTGCTCGAGTACCTGCTGGTCGGGCCCAACGGCGCCGCGCACGAGAGCCTGTTCGCGACCGGCGTGCGGCCCAGCCTCCTGAACACGGCGCTCCTGGCCCTGGGGGTCGAGCCCGGCGCGAACGCCTCCTGGGTCGAGAAGGACCCGCCGCCCCACCGCGAGGAGCTGGCGCGCGGCGTCTCGCCCTACGACGTGGTGCCGCCGAGCGGCGACGGCTTCCGGCTCTACGCCGCCTGGCGCGAGGGCGAGGAGGTCTACTTCCACGCCGTCGACGACCTGGTCAGCAACCTGCGCGACGGCCGCAGCCTGCGCCGCCACGAGTGGGTCTACCTGGGCTCGCGCATGATCCGGCCGCGCCCCGACGCCGCGCAGGAGGTGCTCGCCGCCGACCTGGAGGGCAACCTGATCAACCTGAGCTTCTTCCGCGCCGGCAACACCCTGCTGACCGCCGCGCTCGACGACTGCGTGTTCCAGACCATCTGGCTGCCGAACACCTACCTGATGCCGCCGATCGGCTCGAGGGTGATGCTGATCTTCAGCCGCGAGCGGATGACGAGCGTGCCGCAGGAGCTCGCGCGCGAGCTGCCCGTGGTCGAGGAGCGAGGTGGCGAGTCGCGCTAGATCCGGCGGCGCGGAGCCGGTCGCCGGCCCGGCGGGCGGCGCGCGGCCCGTGGTCGCGCGCGTGCGCCACGCCTGGCGCGGCCTGGGCGCGGCGCGCGCGGCCGAGGGCGCGCTGCTCGGCGCCGGCGCGCTGTTCGCCAGCCAGGCCGCGCTGGTCGCCTCGGGTGGCGCGCCGGCCTCCGTCCCGGCCTGGACCGTCGCCGTCCTGTGCGCGCTCCTCGCGGCCGCGAGCTGGTGGCGCGAGCACCGCCTGGCGCCGCTCGACGTCGCGCGCCGCGTCGACCGCCGGCGCGAGCTCGCCGGCGCCCTGGTGACCGCCTACGAGGTCGAGCAGCGCGGCGAGATCTCGGCCGTGGCGCGCGCCCTCGCAGCGAAGGTGGCCGCGCGCCTCTCGGCGCGCGAGGCCCTGCGCGCGGTGCTGCCGGCCTCCGCGCCCCTGGCGGCGGTGCCGTTCCTGGCCGGCGCGCTGCTCGCCCTCGCGCTCCAGGCCCGCGACGACCCGCGCGCGGCCTCGCTCGAGGCGCTGGCGGGCCGGCTGAACGCGCAGCTCGCCGGCGCCGGCGCGCCCGCCGGCGCTGCGAAGGCAGCGGGCCTCACGGCGGAGGAGCAGCGTGCCCTGATCGATCTCGCGCACGGCGCCGCGGCCCTCGAGCGCGCCGCGCGCTCGGACGAGCTCGCGGCCGGGGAGAAGGAGGAGGATCTGGCGGGGCGGCTGCGCCGGCTCGAGGCCGACCTCGAGCACCTCGAGCGCCGCCTGCCGGCCGGCAGCGAGCTGCGCCGGGAGCTCGAGCGCGCCGCCGGCACGCTCGACGCGGCCCTCCTGGCGCTCGGCGAGCCGCGGCCCGCCGGCCCGGCCGCGGATGCAGGCGCGGCGGCGTCCGGAGCGGGGGTGGACACCGGAAGCGGAGCGGAGCTGGCGCGCGCCGGCTCGCAGGGCAGAATGTCCGGCCGCGCGAAGCCGCCCGAGGGCGACGCGACCCAGGCCGCGGACGGCGAGCCGCACCCGGAGACCGGCGTCGCCGGCGCTCGCTGGTGGCCGGCCGAGGACGAGGCGATCGTGGCGCGCTGGGTCGAGCGCTGCCGCGCGCTGGCCTCCGAGCAGCGCTGACCCCCCCGAGCACAGATGTCCAGACCGACTCCGAACCGCGGCCCGCTCGGCGTGTGGCTGATCGGCGCGCGCGGCGCGATCTCGACCTGCGTGGCCTACGGCCTGTCGGGGCTGGTCGACGGCCTGCTCGAGCCGGTCGGCCTGTGCACCGAGGCGCCGCCCTTGCGGCGGCTCTCGCTCGCTCCGCTGGAGGAGATCGTGCTCGGCGGCCACGACGTCTGCTCGCGCAGCCTGACCGACTCGGCCGCGGAGCTCCTGGATTGCGGCGTGCTGACTCCCGGGCTGATCGAGTCGGCCACGGCGCGCGCCAGCGCGTTCGAGGCGCGCGTGCGGCCCGGCCTGCTCGACGGGCCCGACGTCGGGCTGGCGGACCTCGATCCGCGCTCGGCCGAGCTCGGCTCGCTCCCGCCGCGCGAGCAGGTCGCGCGCGTGCAGGCCGACCTTGACGAGTTCGAGCGCGCGCACGGCCTCGCGCGCGCGGTCGTGGTCAACGTCGCCAGCACCGAGGCCTGGCGCGACGAGTCCGGCGATTGGGCGCGGCTGGCGGACTTCGAGGCGGCGCTCGACGCCGGGCGCGCGCAGCCGGCCTCGACCCTGTACGCCTACGCCGCGCTCGCGTCGGGCCGGCCGTACGTCAACTTCACGCCCAGCCGCGGCTCGTCGATCGGCGCGCTGCGCGAGCTGGCCGAGCGCGGGGGCGTGCCGCACTGCGGCAGCGACGGCAAGACCGGCGAGACGCTGCTGAAGACCGTGCTGGCGCCGATGTTCAGGGCGCGCGCGCTGAAGGTCCTCGCCTGGCAGGGCTACAACATGCTCGGCAACCGCGACGGCGAGGTCCTGAGCGAGGCCGCGCACCGCGCGAGCAAGCTGCGCAACAAGGACCAGGCGCTGCGCTCGATCCTGGCGGAGCCCGATCTGCACACCGCGGTCGGCATCGACTTCGTGCCGTCCCTCAAGGACTGGAAGACGGCCTGGGATTTCGTGCACTTCGAGGGCTTCCTGGGGGCGCGCATGAGCCTGCAGCTCACGTGGTGCGGCAGCGACTCCGCGCTCGCCGCGCCGCTGGTGATCGATCTCGCGCGGCTGGCGGACCTCGCCGCCGAGCTCGGCGAGGGCGGCGTGATGGAGCACACCGCCTGCTACTTCAAGGCGCCGCTCGGCGGTGGCGCGCACGACTTCGCCCAGCAGTTCGAGCGGCTGGTGGCCTACGCCGCGGCGCGCGCGGGCGCCGCGGGCTGATCTACTACTGCGGGATTTGCGCGCGCAGCGCGCAGATTCCGAAGCAGTAGATCCGGCGCCGGAGGCGCCGCGCCGCCCATCAGGCGGCGAGGAGGGGGAGGCCGCGTGTCGCGGCCGATGCGGGGGAGGGTCCGCCTCCCCCGCCAACAGGATCAGCGCGGGCCGAGTCCTTCCCTTGGGTTGCGGGCGTTCAGCCCGCGCTGAGAGGCTGAGCAAAAGCAGCAACCCGCGCACGGCGCCGACCCGGGGGTGCTCGACCGGGATCGTGAGCTCCTCCGTCCCCACGGCGTCATCGTAGCCGCGCGCGGGTAGACTCCGCCCGTGCGATGACGAAGCAGCGCCCGACCCGGCCCGAGCCGCGGCTCCAGACCTCGACGCTCTGGTACCACCCCTCGCAGCAGTACGCCGCCGAGCCGATGGGCAACCCGGCCTTCGAGGGGCGCACGCCGGCCTGGGTGATCTGGAATCTGCTCGAGCGCTACACGCGGGCGGGGGACCTCGTGCTCGACCCCTTCGCCGGGGGCGGCACGACGCTCGACGTCGCGCGCAGCATGGGGCGCCGCGCGCTGGGCTACGACGTCGAGCCGGCCCACCAGGACGTGTTCCGCGCCGACGCGCGCCGCCTCCCGCTCGAGGACGTGAAGGTCGATTTCGTGTTCATGGACCCGCCGTATTCGACCCACGTGCGCTACTCCGGCCGGCCCGAGTGCCTCGGCCATCTGGACGCCTTCGAGCCGGCCTACTTCGAGGCCATGGCGGCCGTCTTCGCCGAGGCCGAGCGCGTGCTGCGCGAGCGCCGCTACCTGGCCGTGCTGGTCGGCGACAGCTTCAAGAAGAAGCGCGGCTTCGTGCCGATCGGGGCGCGGCTCTCGGCGCTCCTGGCCGAGCGCTTCCTCCCGGTCGAGCACGTGGCCGTCGTGCGCGGCAGCCGCAAGCTCGAGACCCCGCGCTTCCACGCCGCCGCGGCCGAGGGCAATTTCTTCCTGCGCGGCTTCCACCACCTCCTGATCTTCAAGAAGGAGCGCGGGCGATCGCGGCGTTGAAGCGAGCACGGGAGCGGCGTCTGCCGGCCGGCTTCTTCCGCCGCTCGACGCCGGAGGTCGCGCGCGCGCTGCTCGGCTGCCTGCTCGTGCACGACGCGCCCGAGGGGCGCGCCGTCGGGCGCATCGTCGAGAGCGAGGCCTACCTCGCCGTGGGCGACCCGGCCTCGCACTCGCACCGCGGACCGACGGCGCGCAACGCGGCCATGTTCGCCCGCGCCGGCACGGCCTACGTGTACCTGATCTACGGCCTGCACCTGTGCCTCAACGTCGTGACCGCTCGCGCGGGCGTGGGGGAGGCGGTGCTGCTGCGCGCGCTCGAGCCGCTCGAGGGCCTCGAGCTGATGGCGGCGCGGCGCGGGACGGCGCGGCGGAGCGAGCTGTGCAGCGGCCCCGGCAAGCTGGCCCAGGCGCTGGGCGTGACGCGCGCGCACGACGGGACGGACCTGCGCGCGGGGTCGTTGCGGCTCCTGCCCCCGGCGCCGGCGGGCGCCGCACCGCCCGTCGCCGTCCGCCCGCGCGTGGGAATCACGCGCGCGGCCGGGTTGGAGCTGCGCTTCTTCCTGGCCGACTGCCCGTTCGTCTCGCGGCCCTGAAGCCCGGGCACGCAGGGTCAGAAGTACCAGCGCAGCGCGAGCAGGCCGAACAGGCCGCTGAAGCGCTCCTTGGCAGTGAAGGCGCCCTCGTCGGTCTCGATCGAGCCGAGCGTGTCGCGGTGCATCACGCTCGCCTCGAGGGCGTAGTGCTCCGCGAACGGGTACGAGAAACCGAGGCCGAAGCCGAGCAGGTAGAAGGGGTCGCGGTCGGGTGAGCCGTGCACCGCGAGCCCGCCGTAGCGCGAGACCTCGACGAGCAAGTAGGGACGGGACTTGTAGAGCACGTCCCAGTAGTAGCGGCCGCCCAGATTGACGCCCCAGGTCTCGCCGAGCTCCAGGTCGAGCGTCTCCAGGCCGACGTAGGCGGTCGAGTGCGCGCCCCAGGGGAACTCGTAGTCGACGCCGACCGTCGTGGCATTGACGCTCTCGTCGCCTTCGGTCGTACCCGCCGCGTCGGTGATCCGGAAGTCGTGGTTCCAGCCGTTGTGGACCGAGTGGCGCACGCCCAGGCTCGGGCGCCGCTCGCCCGAGGCGCCGCGCGACGGCATGCTCGCGACGGCGCTGCAGCCGGCGAGCAGGGCGAGGGAGATCGACAGCACGATCCCGGCGCGGCGCGGACTCTGGCTCTTCATGATGCCGCCCATGGTAGGGCCGGCACCCGGGAGGATCGAGCCCGGGGCGCTCAGCGGCCGCCGTCCCCACCGGACGGGACGGGGTCGCCGCCGGGCTGTCCATCGTCGCCGGCGTCCCCGGAGCCGGAACCGGGCGCCTCCCCGGGCCGCTCCTCGGGCGGATCCTCTTCGCCGGGGAGCTCCCCGGCCCCGCCGTCGTCGGGCTCCGGCGCGGGCGGGACCTCGGCCGCGCCAGCGGCTTCGGCCTCCGCACCCTCTTCGGCCTCCGCACCCTCCTCGGCCTCCGCACCCTCCTCGGGCGGCGCCGGCTGCGGGGGCGGCTTCACCAGGTCGCTCATGCGCTTGGTGAAGTTGTTCTTGTTGTAGACCGAGATCTCGTACACCCACGGGCCCAGGCGCGCGTTCAGCTCGTCGGCCGCGGCGCGCACGGCGTCGGGGTCGAGCTCTGGGAGCGCCGCGGGGGTGCCTGCCTGCCCCTCCTCGCCCTCGTCGGCCGGGGGCAGCGGCAGCGGACCGATGCGCGCCATCGCGGCCGGACCGTTCTCGTCGTAGGAGGCGCGGAAGGTCGCGTAGTGCTTCTCGTCCTTCGTGTGCACGTCGACGTCGATGCGCATGCCCTCGAAGGTCCACAGCGTCGTGCGGGTCGGTGCCTCCGGTCCGGGCTCGAAGCCGGCCGAGGCGGAGACGTCCTGGAGGTTCAGGTACTCCAGCGCCCCGGCCAGCGTGTTGGCGACCGACGCGTACTTGAGCTCGGCCTCCGGCGGCAGGTTCGCCACGACGTAGTTCGCTTCTTCCGGCCTGGCCTTGGAGGCGTAGACCGACTCGCCGTCGGGGTGGGCGATCTCGACCGCCATGACGGCCTTGCGCTCGACCTTCAGGATCTCCTTGTCGAGCCAGCTCGCGCCGTCCGCGGGCAGGTCGAGGCTGGCCTTGACCAGCCACGAGCGCGCCTCACCCGGGACGCGCGCGTACCAGGCGCCGGCGCCGGCCCCGGAGCGCGCCTTGCCGACGATCAGCGCGGCGAGCAGCTCGCCCTGGTCGTCGAACAGGTTCACGAGCCGCGACTGCGATTCGGGCGCGTCGGCGTCCTCGACCTCGAGCTCGGCGTAGCGCGTCGGATCGTCGGTCTTGGCCTCGAGCTTCTCGGACTCGGCCAGGGCGAAGAGGGTCGTCCTGACCTTCTCCATCGACACGGGGTAGCCGCCCTTCTCGGAGAGCCCCCAGCGCCGGTCCTCGCGCTCGACGGAGTACGCCTCTCCGGGCGTGCGCACCGAGATCTTGGCGACGTCGTTGAGCGAGTCTTGCAGCTTTGGAAACAGCCGCGTGCCTTCGATCTGGTTCGTGGCGGCGGGCCCGCCCGTGCCGCGCATGACCAGTGCCAGGACGATGAGGACGCCGGCCACTGCGCCGGCGATGGTGAGTGACTTGGGGTTCATTTCTGCGGATCGCTGGAATCTGTCGTTTCGGCGAGGGCCGTCGTCTCAGAGAGCGAGCAAGAATTGCTCGCGAACGGGCGCCAACGCCGCCAGGCGTTGGGCCAAACGGCATCTGAGAGGCTGTATCATCGATTTCTGCTCAGCCTCTCAGCGGTTGCGCTTGACGCGGTAGACGCCCAGGGCCATGGCCACGATCGCGATCGCAGCGGGGATGAGCCCGATGTTGACGGCCTTGAGCCACACTCCCAGCCGCTCGATGTCCTTGCGCAACTGGTGCTTGACGTCGCGCAGCTTCTTGCGCGTCTCGATGCGCTCGGCGCGGAACTTCTCGACCGCGGCCCGCTGCTCGGGCGTGAGGATCAGCGCGCCGACCGCGCCCTCCTTCTGCATCTGCAGGTCGTTGATCTTACGTTCCGTCTCGCGCAGCCTCTCTTCGAGCACCTGCTCCTCGTTGCGGTAGCGCTCCTCGGCCCGGCGCCGGATCGCCGCCACGCGCTCGAAGGGGCGGTTGAAGCGCGCGCGGCTGCGCAGGCTGATCAGGTCGTCGCTGCCTGAGAGGTTGTCGATGGCGTTGATCAGGAAGTCGGCGTTGTTGGCGCTCGGGATGGCGATGCGCTGGCCGAGGAAGTTCTGGATCTGGACCCACTGGCGGTCCTCGAGCATGTCCGCGTCGGCCACCAGGACGACGTTGATGTCGCCCTGCGACTCGGCCAGATGTTTCGGCTCCGGATCGCTCGCCTCGCTCTCCTCGTCGCCCTGCGCGCCGTCTCCGGCATCGTCCTCCGCCGCCTGCGGGGCGCCGCCGGGAAAGGCGCTCTTGGCCGGCCCGCTGATGCGCGCCGCGAGGGTGAACCGCTCGCCGCCGGGGAGGTAGCCGCGCAAGAGCCCTTCCGGATCCGGCTGGAAGGCGACCTGCATGCGCTCGATCTCCATCGCCTCGTCGCTGGTCTGGATCATCGGCGTGAAGGTCGTCGTCGCTCCGCTGAGCGCGTTGAGCCGGCCGGCCGTCGCCATGTTGATCCGGCTCAGGTCGCTCGTGACCGGGTCGTCGCGGCTGGTCTCGCCCTGGTCGAGCCCCAGCCAGGCGACGTACTCGACCGGCCGCTGACCGGCCATGACGCGCTGCGCGTTCAGCCGGTCGCCGATGATCTTCTCCTTGACCAGCTCGACGCCCCAGGCGGCGAGCAGCGGGCCGAGGTCGGAAGCGCGGTCGGCGGTGAAGGCCGCGAGCTGGTTGCTCGGGTCCTGGGGCACGGGCTGCGCCTCGCAGTGCGGATCCACGAAGGCGATCAGCTTGCCGCCGCGCAGCACGAACTGGTCGAGCGCGTACAGGAGCTCGTCCGAGAGCGCCTGGGGGTGGACCAGCACCAGGATGTCGACGTCCTCGGGGATCGCGAGCAGCGAGGTGGACAGAGAGCGCAGCTCGAAGAGCTGACGGATCTGGTCGACGACGAACCAGGGTTGCGGGACCTCGCGCGGGTTCATCGGGTTGAAGCGACCGCCCTCGAGCGGCAGCGTGCTCAGGAGCCCGACGACCTTGCGCTGGGGGAAGGCCAGGGTGTAGACCAGCTTGGCGAGGTCGTACTCGAGGAACTCCTCGCGCTGAGTCTGGAAGAAGGGGATCGTCTCCTCGTCGTCGGTGCTGTTCGTGCCCGCCAGTCCGAAGTACAGGATCTCGCCGGCGGCGTTGACCGGTGCGCCCTGCAGGCCGAAGCCGACGGCGCGGTCCTCCTCCTCGGAGAAGGGCTCGGGGTCGGCGACGAAGAGCTCGATCTTTCCGTTCGAGTGGCCGGCGAACTCCGCCAGCAGCTCCTCGACGCGCTGCGCGTAGCCCTTGAGCTCGGGGAAGTCGGTGGCGAGCTGACCCGAGAAGTAGAAGCGCAGGGTCACCGGCTCGGTCATCGCGTCGAGGATGTTGCGCGTCCCGCGCGAGAGCGTGTAGAGCCCGTTTTCGGTCAGATCGAGGCGCGACGTCCTGAACAGGGCGGCGCTGGCCATGTTGAGCGCGAAGAACAGGGCCAGGGCGACGCCGAGCCCGATCAGGGAGATTCTCCTCTTGTCCATTACTCAGGTCCCCTAGGCGGCCTTCTTGAGGTCGATCACGATCGCGTTGGCGTACAGGAAGCACCCGATCAGGGAGCCGAAGAAGATCACGTCACGCAGGTCGATCACGCCCTTGGTGATCGAGTTGAAGTGCGTCAGGAAGCTGAACGAGGCGATCGTGTCGATCACCACCTGCGGCGCCCAGGAGCTCACGAAGTCGAGCACCATCGGGAAGCCGCTGACGATGAAGCCGAAGCACAGCACGACGCTGATCACGAAGGCGATCACCTGGTTGCGCGTGACGGCCGAGACGCAGGATCCGATCGCCAGGAACGCGCCGGCCATGAAGAAGCTGCCGAGGTAGCTGGCGAGGATGACCCCGTTGTCCGGGTCGCCGAGGTAGTTGGCCGTGATCCAGGTCGGCACGGTCAGGACCAGCGCGATGCCCGTGAAGCACCAGGCGGCCAGGAACTTCCCGCTCACGGCCTGGGGCATCGAGACCGGCAGGGTCATCAAGAGCTCGATCGTGCCGGTCTTGCGCTCCTCGGACCACAGCCGCATCGAGATGGCCGGGATGAGGAACAGGTACAGCCAGGGGTGGAAGGCGAAGAAGGGCTGCAGGTCGGCCTGCTCGCGCTCGTAGAAGCCTCCCAGGTAGAACGTGAAGATCCCCGTCAGGAACAGGAAGATCACGATGAACACGTACGCGACCGGCGTGGCGAAGTAGCCCCCGAACTCGCGCTTGAAGATCGCCAGGGTGTTGCGCATGGCCAGGTTCCTCAGCTCGCGGCCGTCGCCGTCGCGGCGGCCTTCGAGGCCTTAGGCGCGGGCAGCCGGGCGCCGGTCGTGATCTCGCGGAAGACGTCGTCCAGCCGGCCCTCGGGCGAGCGCGACTTGAGCTCCTGCGGCGTGCCGTCGAACAGGATGCGGCCGTCCGAGATGATGATCGCGCGCGTGCAGACCGCGTCGACCTCCTCGAGGATGTGGGTCGAGAGCACGATCACCTTGTCGGCGGCCATTCTCCGGATCAGCGCGCGCACCTCGTGCTTCTGGTTGGGGTCGAGGCCGTCGGTCGGCTCGTCCAGGATCAGCACCTGGGGGTCGTGCAGAATGGCCTGCGCCAGGCCCACGCGGCGCTTGAAGCCCTTCGAGAGCGTGTCGATGCGCTGGTGCAGGACGCCCGCGATGTGCACCAGGCCGACCACCTCGTCGATGCGCGCCCGCTGGCGCCCGGCCGGGATGCCGCGCATGTCGGCCACGAAGCGCAGGAAGCCGGCCGGGGTCATGTCGGCGTAGAGCGGCGCGCCCTCGGGCAGGTAGCCGATGCAGCGCTTGACCGCGATCGGCTCGCTGGCGACGTCCCGGCCGCACACCTTCACGCTGCCGGAGGTGGCGTCGAGAAAGCCCGCGATCAACCTCATGGTGGTCGACTTCCCGGCCCCGTTGGGCCCCAGGAAGCCGAGCACCTCGCCCTTCTCGACGGAGAAGCTGACGCCGTCGACGGCCTTGAGCTGGCCGAACGACTTGCACAGGTTCCTGATCTCGATCATGTCGTTCGCTCGCGCGTATCGGGAGCTCGGCCGGTCCGGGACCTTCCTCCCGGGCCTGCCCCTGCCCCTCGAGGGATGGGGGCCGAAGATTCTACGGGTGGGGTGGGCGAGGACAAGCCTCGGGCGCCGGAGGGGCCGCCCCGGAGGCGGGCCCGAGACAGAACGAAAGCGGACCCGGTATCGTTGGCGCCTTGCTCGAGTCTCTCGCGCCGGCACCGCGGCCGGCGCCGGCGCGAGCGCTCGCGGGCCGGCGGCCGGCCGGACCGATCCCCCCAGGAACACCCGAGAAGGACGAGATGACGCTCACGAGCGCGAGCCTGATCCTCTGCCTCCTGCTGCCGTCCCCGCCCGGAGACGCCCCCTCGCCCGCCGCACCCGAGCTCTGGCCGGCGCTGCTCCAGGACGAGGCCGCGGCCGCGAAGCCGGCCCCGAAGTGGACCGGCTCGGTCAACCTGGGCCTCTTCGATGCCACGGGCAACACCGAGCGCACGAGCGCCAGCCTCAGCGCCGACGCCGTCCTGCGGCGGGAGAAGGACCGCACGACGCTCGGCGCGTTCTGGAGCTACGCCTCGGAGGAGACGGCCGGCGCCAGCACCATCACCGAGCGCCGCGTCGGCGGGCGCGCCAAGTACGACTACTTCCTGAGCGAGAAGTCCTACGCCCTGGCCAACGCCTCGGCCGAGAACGACAAGAAGGCCCTGCTCCAGCTGCGCTACACTGCTGGCGCCGGCTGCGGCCGCCAGCTCGAGGAGGAGGAGGACCTCAAGGTCGGGGTCGAGGTCGGCCTCAACTACTTCAACGAGGACTTCGAGGGGGCCGCCCAGGCGGAGTACGTCGCCGCGCGACTGGCGTACAACGTCGAGTGGGTCCCGCGCGAGAGCTGGAAGATCTCCCAGACGGCCGAGGTCTTCCCCAGCCTCGAGGACTCCGACGACGTCAACACGAAGCTGGACACGCGCGCCCGCTACGACCTGAACGAGGCCTGGTTCGCCCAGTTCCAGTGGGTCTGGGACTGGGACAACACGCCCGCGGCGGGCCTGGAGCGCTCCGACCACCGCCTCTTCCTGACCCTGGGCTACAGCTTCTGATCCTGACCGCCCCCGGTTTCCCCGGCGGAAGATTCCCGCGGCAACCTCGGCCAACGCCGTGGCCACCCACTAGAAAGAGGACCCGCGCGAGGAGCGCGCGGCCACCTTGGAGGCGAGTTCCACCCAAGTCGTCCTGGCCCTGGCGCTGGTGAGCCTGGCCGGCGCCCTGCCGCCGCTCTCGCGGCGCTGGAGCGCCGGCGGGCTGCACCTGTTCGCGGCCCTCTCGGCCGGGATCCTGCTCGGGACGGTGTTCCTGCACCTCCTGCCGGAGATGGCCGAGGAGAGCAGCGAGATGGGCTCCGGGCCCTGGTACGCGGCCCTCGGCGGCTTCCTGGGGCTGTTCCTGCTCGAGAAGGTCTGGCTGCGCGGGGAGCGCGGCCCGCGCGGCGCCGACCGGCACACGATCGTGTGGCTGGCGGCCTTCGTCGGGCTCTCGGTGCACGCGCTGGCCGAGGGCCTGGGGCTGTCGGCGCTCTCGAACGACCCGGCGCGGCTGGGCGTGCTGCTGCTGCCGATCCTGTGGCACAAGTTCACCGAGACCTTCTCGCTCTCGACCGTGATGCGCCTGGGGAGCGTCGGCGCGCGCCGCGGGCTGGCGCTGCTCTTCCTGTTCGCGTGCGTCACGCCGGCCGGCCTGCTGCTCGGCGGCGAGATCGCGTCGAGCAGCACGGGGGCGCGCGCCTGGATGACCGGCTTCGCCAGCGGCACGTTCCTGTACGTGGCGGTGTGCGACCTCCTGCCGGAGGTCTTCCACGACCTCGACCGGCGGCGCTACCGCGTGCTGTGGCTGCTCTTGGGCGTGGCCGCGTCGGGAGCGATGCCGCACCACTTCGACGCCGCGCCCGACCTGGCGCTGGCGTTCCTGCGCGAGAGCTGGGAGGTGTTCGTGCGCATGG
>Ga0326597_10003998_pt1 | contig 20899 bp, 23 predicted proteins | sample RVTome_12_FD_203789 | JGI IMG/M metagenome (GOLD analysis project Ga0326597, IMG submission 203789) | Soil microbial communities from uranium-contaminated site in the Upper Colorado River Basin, Wyoming, United States - RVT100D185 | ecosystem: Environmental > Terrestrial > Soil > Contaminated >...
CCGCACACAGCGATGTCAGCGACTGCAGCAGGTTCTTTACGTCGTGGGTGAGGCGTGCCCCGGTTTCGTGAATGGCCTGCGTGTACGCATTCTGCCGCTGCAAGCGTTCGCGACGCTTGGCGTCGTAGAAGTGCCCGAGCAACCGGGTGAGCAGCTTCAAGTGCAGCAGCAATGCGGGCGATAGCGTCCAACGCGTATAAAACGTGAGCGTAAGTTCGCCGTACCTCAGCTCCGCGTCGAATCGCGATCCCTCGCCGAACTCGCCGCTGTCCGAGCGCGTCTGCCAGCGTACGCCCGCGAGCCATGGCAGTTCCAGCATGTCGTGCAATGCGTTTACCAGAAACCGGTCGGGTGCGGTGTCCTCCTCAGCTCTGTTTGCCATGCTTTGCATCCAGCGCTCGAACGGCATTCCGACAGAAAGCAGGTACCGCGACAGAAGCTGTCCCACGCCGGAAAACCCACCGACCGGATTCCACAGCCAGGACAAGCCGATCAGCAGCACCGCGATCCAAAGCAGCGTCTGCGCCAGCGCCATTGGATAGTTCGTGCGGGCAAGCTCTTTGACCATGAAGCTGCCAAGCACCAGTGCGCCGACTAGTAAGAACAACATCATGCTGTAGAACAAATCGACGGCGTGTGTAGTATCGGCTCGCAAGCGCTCGACCCGGATCAGGAGTATGAATATCGGCAATGCGAGCAACCCGTAGCGCACGAGGATATCCAGGGCGCCCGGCCGCGCTTCGGGAACGGTGAACAGCTGCGGCACAACCCAGACCAACAGCATGGCAAGCAAATAGACCGCGGCCAGCAGCGAAGCAAGCCGATGACGGCGTTCGCGAATGCCAGGCACGTTGCCGCCGATCAGCCCGAACAGCACCGCGAGCCAGACAGCCATCAGCCACCAGTTCGCGAAACCGACCAGCGCCAAACCGATGACAACGATAAACACGGCGCGGCGCAAGCCCAGATTGCCAGCGCCGCGCCACATCGGCTGCCAGATCAGGAAAAGACCGACATGGGCAAGCAGAAACGCGCGCGACCAGGTGCTTTGAATTCCCCACGCGAGCGCTCCGTGCAAGGCGAGCAGCATCGACCCCAGCCAAATCTGTGGCGGCAGCGTTTCGACGCGTTCCTGAATCGTCACGGCGTGGCGGCTAGTTAGCGCTACGTTATACTGAGCAAGCGCGATCGGTAATTTGCATTTTCGTTTGCATCGCGCCTATTGAAATTTGCGCCGGGTTCGTCTTTTTAGGCATGCGCCGCCAAGTATTCACCATCGCACGGTTTACGTTGCTCGAAGCGGTTCGCACACGCTTGCCGTTGCTCGCCGTCACGGTCTTCGGGCTGCTCTGGGCGTGCAGCTTTTTCATCCACCAGATCGCGATCACCGAATCGACTCGTTTACAGTCGAGCTTCTTTGCCTCGGGGGCGCGCCTCGCAGCTGTATTCATGCTGGCTTTGTATATTACCAGCAGCGTGGTGCGCGAATTCAATGAAAAGGGTCTGGAGCTACTGCTCGCACTCGATTTACCGCGGTCAAGTTATTTGCTCGGCAAGCTCGCGGGATTCATCGTCGTAGCAGCGGCACTGGCACTAGTCGCAGTACTGCCGCTGGTCCCCGCTGTACCGTTAGACGTGGCGGCGATCTGGGCGATCTCACTCACACTCGAACTGGCCGTTATCTGCGCGGCGAGTCTGTTTTGTATCGTCACCTTCAGTCACATTCTGCCCGCAGTCCTCTTGGTCGCCAGCTTTTATCTGTTGGCGCGTACCGTCACCGCGATGCGTCTGATGGCCGAATCCTCCGTGCTCGGAGAGTTAAGCGGCGCGCGTCCCGCGCTCAATTTCGGCGTCGAAGCGCTCTCCTACGTCATTCCCGCGCTCGACCAGTTTTCCGCCACGCAGTGGATCGCCGCACGCGCCGTGGCGCCCGAGGTATTGGCGCCGCTCGTCTTGCAGAGCGCCATTTACGTCGCCCTGCTGCTCGCAGCGACGCTAGTCGATTTTTATCGCAGGGAACTATGATTCACAGCGTGCAGCGGCCCTGGCGATTCGTCCCCGGCTCGGTGATCGCACTACTCGTCATTGCATTGGCCCTGCAACTCGGGCTCGCAGTGAACGCCCCACGCCCGCTCGCACGCGCATCCGATCTCGATCCGCCACCCTCGGGGCCTGTGTTGCGCATGATCGAAGCGTTCGATCCCCTGCCCGCGGCGCATCTCGTCACGCTGTATTTGCAGGCCTTCGACAATCAACCTGGGATCAGCATCCCGTTTCGCGAACTGAACTATGACCGGGTGCGCGCGTGGCTGCTGACCGCATTGAAACTCGACCCGGCAGGACAGTATCCGCTGTTGATGGCCTCACAGCTGTATGCGCAGGTTCCCGATCCGGCGCGCCAGCGTTTCATGTTGGAGTTCGTCTTCGACCAGTTTGGCGCGGACCCGGAACGCCGCTGGCGGTGGATGGCGCATGCCGCGATCATGGCGAAACACCGATTGCGGGATCTGCCGATGGCCTTCAGATTTGCTCGAGCAATTGCGCAAAAAAGCACGCACGCACCCGCCTGGGCACGGCAGATGCATATCTTCCTGCTCGAAGATCAGGGCGAGTTCGAAGCCGCCCGGATCCTTCTGGGGGGCCTGCTGGCAAGCGGCACGGTAACCGACCGGCACGAACGCGTGTTGCTATTGGAACGCCTCGAGCGGCTGAAAAATGCCGAAAATTCGTCAGAGCCGACGAAGCGCTGACGCGTCTTACGCTGCGTGCTCGGTGTTTCAGACCCCAGCGTTTTTACCGTGGAGGCCGTGAACGGCGGCGCGTAACCTATTGGTTGGCATAAATCTAACTAGAAATCCCCTTCGCCCCCCCTCTGCGAGCGGAATCTTTGGTCGACCGCACGATGCGTGAACGATTTCTCGCATGAACCCGCGCGGGACGTACCGGTCGGCATGCAACTTGCAGCGCTTTCTCCCGCTCAACTGCCGGTGTGGAAGGAGGCTCTTACTACCATGACTACCATGCGCAAATCGCAAAGCGGCTTTACCCTCATTGAAATTGCCATAGTGCTGGTCATTATCGGTCTGTTGCTAGGGGGCGTGCTCAAAGGTCAGGAGCTCATCACAAGCGCGCGTGTACGCAATTTGATCTCCCAGCAAGACGGGATCAAGGCGGCCTTTTTCGGCTTTCAAGACCGATTCCGCGCGTATCCGGGTGACTATGCCTCGGCGAGCACTACCCTTAAATGCCCAACAGGTTCGTCCTGCTTGAACGGTAATGGCAACGGTATTATCGAAATTGGCGCGACTCCTTCGGGTGGATCGGAAGTGGTGGAGACTATGCTGGCGTGGATGCACTTGGCCTCCGCCGGCTTCTTGAATGGCAGCTACACGATGCAGCCCAGCGCGGTCGCGGATGATAGATCGGATGCCAATACACCCAAGAACCCGTACAACATTTTCTTGGAACTCATTTACGACAACACCTATGCGGATACCACCACGCCACCGCCTAACAAGCATAATCTAAAAACCGGAGCGCAAGTCCCGGTCGAGATCATCTCGGAGGTCGATCGCAAGATCGATGACGGCAACGGATTGCGTGGAGGTTTCCGGTATTCGCAGTACGCGGGTAATGCGCCTGCTGCGCCCCCTGCTCCATCGGCAGCGTATACGACGCCGGATTGCGTCTCGACGGCCGGTGTCTGGTACATCCCCCAGGGCGAAGTCAATTGTGGCGGTGCCAGCTTATTCTAGACCTGCACGGTCATAAACGGCGAAGAAAAGCCCGCATGCAGCGGGCTTTTCCGTTACGTCTGTGCTCGGGACTTCCAACCCTGCAGTAACCGGATCTCGGCAGCACCAAGCGTGTCATCGGGGCCGAACAGGACGATTACGTCACCTTGTTCGATCCGGGTATCGACACCCGGCGAGAACGATTTCACGCCGTGGCGCCGGATCGCGGTGATCTCGATACCGAGCGCGGAAAGTTCCAAGTCCCCGAGTGTTCGACCGATGCTGGGCGCCCCCGGAACGATGAATATTGAGTGCAAGCGCGGATGGGTACGGTCCGCGACTTCGCCGTCGTCTTCGCCGTGGCCTCGAAATACCCCTCGCAACACGTGATAGCGGCTCTCGCGCGTTTCCTGCACACGCCGCAAAACCCGTCTTACCGGCACGCCTAGCAGCATCAGCGCATGCGAAGCGAGCATCAGCGACCCTTCCATGACCTCGGCGACCACCTCGGAGGCGCCGGCGGCCTTGAGCTGATCGATGTGGGTATCGTCGAGCGTGCGCACGACGACGGGCAGATCGGGACGCAGCGCGTGTACTTGTTCGAGTATGCGCAGCGCCGCATGCGCATCATTAAACGTAATCCCCAGCGCGCGCGCGCGCATGATTCCAGCGACTATCAGCACCTCGCGCTTGCCCGCATCCCCGTAAGCGACCGAATCGCCCGCGGCAGCCGCTTCGCGGATTCGTTCCGGATCCATATCGAGCGCGAAGTAATCGATGTTTTCCTGGTCCAGCAGGCGCGCAAGGTTCTGCCCACAGCGTCCGTATCCACAGATCACCATGTGCCGGTCAACCGCCATGCTCTTCACCGCGATTTGATGCAGTTCCATCGCGCGTGTGAGCCACTCTGCACCCCTCACATGGCGCACCATGTGCTCGCTATACTCGATGATAAACGGCGCGATCAGCATCGATAGCAACATCGCCGCCAACACCGGCTGCAGCACTGGCGCTGGTATCAGATTGACCGCGCCGGGCAGCGCAAGCACGACGAACGCGAACTCCCCGACTTGAGCAAGGTCAAGCCCAATGCGGATCGCTGCACCGAGCGGATTCCCGAACAGCGTGCACAGTCCAGTAATTAACAAGATCTTGAATGCAAGCACACTGATCAATGCAAGCCCGACCCAGGCAAGATTCAGGACAATGGCTGGCAGATCGAGCTGCATGCCGATCGTGACGAAAAACAGCCCCAGTAACACGTCGCGAAACGGCTTGATGTCATCCTCGACCTGATAGCGATACTCGGTCTCCGATATCAGCATGCCCGCTACAAAGGCGCCCAGCGCGAGCGACAAGCCGGCCGCGTGCGAAAGATACGCCAGACCCAAAGTAATCAAGAGCACGTTCAGGACGAATAGCTCTGAGGAATGGCGGCGAGCAACCAAGTGAAACCAGGCACGCATCGGACGCTGGCCATAAACGAGCAACACCGCGAGGGCGAGGGTTGCTTTGGCCGCCGCGAGTCCGAGCGCTGTTGCTAGATGCCCCTCGGGCTGAGCAAGCGCCGGCACCAAGATCAGCAGCGGCACGACTGCAAGGTCCTGAAACAACAAAATGCCGACGATATGTCGCCCGTGCCGGGTATCGAGTTCCAGACGATCGGCGAGCAGCTTGATCACGATTGCGGTCGAGGACATTGCCAGGGCCCCGCCTAGAATCAGCCCCGCACGCCAGTCTATCGGCAGAGCCAGAGGCAACAACAAGGCGCCAACCGCGACGGTCGCAATGACCTGAGCCATGCCTAGCCCGAATACGACGCGGCGCATAGCGATCAGTTTCGGCAGACTGAATTCAAGGCCGATGCTAAACATCAGGAACACGACCCCGAATTCGGCAAGCGTGTGCGTTTCAGGAGCATCCGGAATCAGTCCGAGCGAATGCGGACCAATGGCGACCCCCACCACCAGGTATCCCAGCAACGGCGGCAGCTTCAGGCCGCGCAATACAACCACCACAAGCACGGCGGACGCGAGCAGCACCAGGACGGATTGCAACGACGTGGTCATCGATCGGGATAATAGCGTGCTCGCTGCGAAAACTGGTTCTGCTATACTCGATTTCCGCAAACTGCCATGAGCATGAGCGCCTCTCGAACGCCCATCAGCGCCGACGACGCGATCGCTTCCGCACGCGAAGTCCTGGACATCGAAGCAAATGCAATCTCCGCGCTCAAGGGGCGCTTGGATTGCGCCTTCGTTCGCGCGCTGGAAATCATACTGAACTGCCCAAGCCGCGTGGTCGTTTGCGGTATCGGTAAGTCCGGTCATGTCGGGCGCAAGATCGCTTCCACGCTCGCGAGCACCGGCACGCCAGCATTCTTTGTGCACGCGGCGGAAGCGAGCCACGGCGATCTTGGCATGATCACCCGCGACGACGTGTTCATTGCATTGTCTAATTCGGGCGAAAGCGCTGAGTTGCTGGTAATCATTCCGCCGATCAAGCGCCGCGGTGCGAAACTGATCGCGCTGACGGGCCGCATCGATTCCACCCTGGGAACTGAAGCTGACGTTTGCCTTTACGCCGGCGCCGCCAAGGAGGCATGTCCGCTAAATCTCGCGCCCACAGCGAGCACGACTGCCGCCCTTGCGCTTGGCGATGCGATGGCGGTTGCCCTTATGACCGTACGCGGTTTCAGCGACCGGGATTTCGCCAGCTCGCATCCCGGCGGCATGCTCGGAAGACAACTCTTGACGCACGTGCACGACGTGATGCGCACGGGCGTGGACTTGCCGCAGGTCGCACATAGCGCATCGCTTTCCGCCGCGCTGCTGGAAATGACGCGCGGGCGCATGGGAATTACCGCCATCCTGGATGACGACCAACGTGTCATCGGGATCTTTACCGATGGCGATCTGCGTCGCGCTTTGCCGACGGTTAGGGATCTTCAAGGCACAGGCATTACCGATGTCATGACACCGGCGCCACGAACCATTCAGCCCGAGCGCTTGGCTGTCGAGGCTCTCCAGATCATGGAGCAGTTCAAAGTCAACCAGCTGCTTGTGGTCGATGCCAACCAGCGCTTGATCGGCGCGCTGAACATGCACGATCTGTTCCGCGCCAAGGTCATTTAAGATTCGCGATATGCCCGAAGCGCGTCGAACACGCCCCACTGTGACCGCGGCTCTTCGAAATCGCGCTCGAGCCATACGGCTGGCGGTATTCGATGTCGACGGTGTCATGACCGATGGCCGGATTTACTTGGGCGAGTCGGGCGCGGAGATGAAGGCTTTCCACGTGCTCGATGGATATGGTTTGAAGCTGTTGCGCGAGAACGGCATCGAGCTCGCCATACTGTCCGGACGGCGCGCCCATTGTGTCGAACGCCGCGGGGCCGAGCTCGGGATCGCGCACATCATTCAAGGCGCAGGCGATAAACTTCCCGCGTTTCACGGCCTGCTGAGCAAGACCGGGCTCAAAGCCTCACAGGCAGTCTACATGGGCGATGACGTGGTGGACCTCCCCGTGCTCGAGCGCTGCGGTTTCGCGATCACGGTGCCCGGCGCGCCGACGAGCGTAAAACGCGCGGTCCACTATGTCACTCATCGTCGCGGCGGCGACGGCGCGGTGCGCGAAGCCTGCGAACTGCTACTGAGGCTTCGCAGCAGCGCGTCCAGGTCGGACAGAAGCTAAATGGAGCGTTTCACCGCGGGATTTCCGCTGGCGCTGTTGGCGCTGCTCGCAGCACTGACTTTCTGGCTGGATCGCATCGCGCAGCCAACAACGACACCGCGTGACGGCAATATGCGCCACGATCCGGACTACATCGTCGAAAACTTCGTTGCCGTGAGCACGCGAGTCGATGGTACACCGCGATATCAGCTCAAAGCCAAACGCATGCTGCACTATCCCGATGACGACACCACGCATCTCGAGAACCCAAGCATTCTGAGTTTCGACGGCAAGCACCCGGAAACCACCATCGTCGCGGATACGGCCCTCATGTCGGCCGAGGGCAAGACGATCGATTTCAATGGCAATGTAATAACGAATCGAGCAGCCTCACGCACACGGAAAGGAATGGTACTGACCACGGAGCACCTCCACGTGATCCCAGACGACGAAATCGCACGCACTGACAGCCCCGTTTCCCTCGTCGAAGCAAATACAAAACTTACGGCTGTTGGCTTAGAATTGAACAATAAATCGAAGACAATCAAACTCAAGTCGAAAGTGCGCGGGTCGTATGTCCAGCCCAAGAAATAGACATCCGTTCGCGCATGCCGCGATCGTCCTGCTTCTCGCTGGCATATGTTTGCCCGCTGCGGCCGAAAAAGCCGACAAGGAGAAACCGATCAACCTCGAAGCAGATCAGGTGAGCATCGACGACTCGAAGAAAGTCAGTGTCTTTGAGGGCAACGTGGTGCTCACGCAAGGCACGATGGTCATACGCGCGGATCGAATGATTGTGCGCGAGGATTCTCAAGGGTTTATGCAAGGCGTCGCTTACGGCAATCGAGCCCTTTTTCGCCAGAAGCGCGAAGGCGTGGACGAGTACGTCGAGGGTGAAGCCGAACGCATCGAATACGATGGGAAGGCCGAGCGGATAGAGCTCTTCAACCGCGCGCAGCTAAAGCGTGGCGCCGATGAAGTGCGCGGCAGCTATATATCCTACGATCAGCCCACCGAGTTCTTCAAAGCGCTCGGGAGCTACCAGGATGGCTCGGGGAAGCCCGCGTCCGGGCGAGTGCAAGCCATAATCCAGCCGAAGCCCAAGGACAAGGACAAGGACAAGACCGAACCACCAGCCTTGCCCCTGAAGCCTGCGCCAGCGTTGACAGGTCCTCGCAAGTGAACGGCCCCGCAATATAAATAAAGGGGCGCCGTTTGCAGCCAACAACCCCAACTTGCCGATTAATGTGTCTGGGCAACAATTTCACACGCGCTCAGTCATGAGCGAGCTCAAGGCGGTTAACCTAAAAAAACGCTACAAATCCCGCGTCGTCGTCAAAGACGTTTCTCTGGATGTGACCAGCGGCGAGGTGATCGGGTTGCTCGGGCCGAATGGCGCCGGCAAGACGACCTGCTTCTACATGATGGTCGGGCTGGTCCCCCTGGATGGCGGTGAGCTTTATCTTGACGACAAACGGCTCACTCATATGCCCATTCATCGCCGTGCGCGCTTGGGTCTGTCCTATCTACCACAAGAAGCTTCAATTTTTCGGCGGCTTACCGTCGCCGAGAACATTCAGGCCATCTTGGAACTGCACGCCAGTGCTGCGGAAGAGATTGAAGCCCAGCTCAATGCTTTGCTGACCGACCTGAATATCACCCAACTGCGCAATAACCAGGCAAACAGTTTGTCCGGAGGCGAGCGCCGGCGGGTAGAGATCGCGCGCGCCCTTGCCAGTAACCCGCGTTTTATCCTACTGGATGAACCGTTTGCTGGCGTTGACCCGATCGCCGTGCTCGACATCCAAAAAATCATCGGATTTCTGAAGACCCGGGGTATAGGTGTCGTAATAACAGATCATAATGTACGCGAAACGCTGGGCATCTGCGATCGCGCCTATATCATCAGCGAGGGCTCGGTGCTCGCATGCGGAAAACCGGATGAGATCGTCTATAATGAAAGTGTTCGTAAAGTCTATCTGGGTGAAAATTTCCGCCTTTAAGACCACAGTCCACCGGAGCGCAACCATCGCGCTTCAGTGCAATTCCGACCTTCGGTCGGTACTACGAGCGCCATGAAACATTCCCTCCAGCTCAGGCTCTCCCAGCATCTCACGCTTACACCCCAGTTGCAGCAGTCGATTAGACTGTTGCAACTGTCGACACTCGAACTCAATCAGGAGCTGGAACGCTTCCTTCAGGATAATCCGCTGCTCGAGCGCGAGGACGACATTTCCGACGGGCCCTCGCCGCCAACGAGCGAGGTCTATGGGGAAGCGCAAGCCGCGCCGACCAGGGAATTGGATGAGGCGCCGACGGAACCGTCGTCCAACAACGAGTTCGACGGCGCCGCGCTATCGAGTTTTGAGGACGATCGCTACGGCGCGGCGTTGCGTGACGAAAACGATGAGTCGGATTTTCGGCAGCTGCCCGCTGGCGTCCCAAGTTTGCGCGAACATCTGCTTTCTCAAACTGGGTTTACGGCAATGTCGGAGCGTGACCGTATATTAGTCGGCTTGCTTATCGACGCGTTGGACGACGCCGGTTTTATCACCCAGCCGTTGGAAGAAATCGAGCAAATGCTGCCGCCGGAACTAGGTATTGAGCAGGAAGAGCTCTCAATCGCACTCAGACACCTGCAGAATCTTGATCCCCCAGGCGTCGGGGCGCGCAGTCTCGCCGAATGTCTGGAACTTCAGCTGCGCGTGCTTCCAGAGGAGACTGCTTATCGCGCCGAGGCGATCGAGACGGTACGCCAGCACCTCGAATTGCTTGCGGCTCGCGACTATTTGAAACTCAAGAAAGCACTGCATTGTGACGATGCGGCGCTGCGTGCGGTCCAGAAGCTCATCACCAGCCTCAATCCTCGGCCGGGCTCGGCGTTCGCTGGCGAGGAAGCGCGCTACATTGTGCCGGATGTTGTCGTCAAGAAAGTCAAGGGCGTATGGCTCGCAGCCCTGAATCCGGATGCGATACCGCGGTTGCGTGTCAACCGGATGTATTCTCAGATCCTGCAGCGCAATCGCGACGCCAGTGCGCAACACCTCGCGAGCCAGCTGCAGGAGGCTAAGTGGCTAATCAAGAATGTGCAGCAGCGCTTCGAGACCATCTTGCGTGTCTCGCAGGCAATCGTCGACCGCCAGCGACATTTCTTTGAGCACGGCGAAGTAGCGATGCGGCCCCTGGTGCTGCGCGAGGTGGCGGAAATTCTGGATCTGCACGAGTCGACCGTATCGCGCGTCACGACGCAGAAGTTCATGCTCACGCCGCGCGGGATATTCGAACTGAAGTACTTCTTCGGCAGTCATGTGGCGACTGAAACAGGGGGGGAATGTTCGGCGACCGCGATCCGCGCTCTGATCAAACAGCTCGTAGGCGCGGAGAACTCGAAAAAGCCGCTCTCGGACAGTCAGCTCGCGGAGATTCTTGGTCAACAAGGGATCGTCGTTGCCCGGCGCACAGTCGCAAAATATCGCGAGTCGATCCAGATCCTGCCGATAAACCTAAGAAAATCGCTGTAATTTCTGAGACCCAGACGCATGAACCTAAATGTTACCGGCCATCATCTGGAGATAACCCAGGCGATTCGCGGATATGTCTCCACGAAGCTCGAACGGCTCACACGCCACTTCGATCATGTTATCGATATCAACGTCATTTTGTCAGTCGAGCGTACGCAACGCAAAGCCGAAGCGAGCGTGCATGTGCGCGGACGCGATTTGTTTGCCGAGTCCCTGGACGGGGACATGTATGCCGCGATCGATAGCTTGGTCGACAAGCTCGACCGTCAGATCGTGAAGCATAAGGAAAAACTTACCGCCGCGCGCGGCGACGGCCCGTCCAAGCACGACGCCGCCTAACCGGCAACCCCCGAAGATTGACACACCACCTATTACATCGCTCCTTGGCCACGCGCCACCCCAGAACGGCCTCCCATAATCCCTGAACAAATTACGGCACTATGAACCTAATCTCGAGGCTCCTGCCGGAATCTAATGTAATCCTGGACCTGGAAGTCGCCAGCAAGAAACGTGTGTTCGAACAAGTCGGACTATTGTTCGAGAACAACAATCAGATCGCTCGCAGTCAGGTCTTCGACAGCCTGTTCGCGCGCGAGAAACTCGGTTCGACAGGACTAGGGCAAGGCATCGCCATTCCTCACGGACGGATCAAGGGCATGAAAGAGGCAGTCGGCGCAATGGTGCGGCTGCGCCAGGCGATCGCCTTCGATGCCCCTGATGGTCAGCCGGTAAATCTGGTATTCGTACTGCTCGTGCCGGAAAAAGCGACCGACTTGCATCTGCAGATACTTTCCGAACTGGCGCAGATGTTTAGCGATAGGGCCTTGCGCGAGAAGCTGCTGATAGCAACCAGCGCGGCCGAGGTTCATGGGCTGATACGGGACTGGGCGCCTCATGCCACAGCTCAGCGCAGCACAGCTGTTTGACGACAACAGCGAGAAACTACGGCTGGAGTGGGTAGCCGGCCGGGCTGGGGCGTCGCGACATATCGCACACGAACGGGTTTCGTCCTCCACGGAAGGCCTCATCGGACATTGCAATCTAATTCATCCGAATTGGATACAAGTGCTCGGGCAAACTGAACTCAATTATCTTGCGATGCTCGAACCGGCGGCCTGCGAGAAATCACTGGCTGATCTTGGCGCAAGCGATTTGTTTTGCCTCATCGTGGCCGGCGGTGAAACGGCGCCGGAAAAGCTGCGCGCCTTAGCCGAAACCTACGAGATTCCGTTGTTTGCCTCTCCGCTCTCAAGCGTGCACCTGATGTGGGTACTGCGCTATTACCTGGCGCGTGCATTAGCAGAATCGATGACTCTGCACGGGGTATTCCTCGACGTCTTGGGCATGGGCGTACTCATCACCGGAGATTCGGGTGTCGGCAAGAGCGAACTCGGACTGGAGTTGATCTCACGCGGTAGCGGGCTAGTCGCCGATGATGTAGTGGAGCTGTACCGAACCGCACCCGAGACGTTGGAGGGACGCTGCCCGGTGCTGCTTAAGGACTTTCTCGAAGTTCGCGGCCTGGGCATGCTCAATATCCGCACTATTTTTGGTGAGACTGCGGTTCGGCCACGCATGAATTTGAAACTTATCGTCCATCTGGAAAAGCCAGCAGGACAGGACGCCGTGCGGCTGGAACGCTTACCGCTCGCCGCAAGCAGCCAAAGCGTCTTGGACGTCGAGGTGCGCAAGGTCGTCGTCCCGGTTGCGGCCGGGCGCAACCTCGCCGTGCTGGTCGAAGCTGCAGTCCGTAATTACGTACTGCAGCTGCGCGGCATCGATAGTACGCGCGACTTCATCGAGCGCCACGATCAGCATCTGCGCGCCTCCGAACGCGGCCACGATTAGCGCGAATGCAGCTCATTCTCCTCTCCGGGATGTCTGGCTCGGGTAAGAGCATTGCCCTGCATGCACTGGAAGATCTTGGGTACAACTGCGTCGATAATCTGCCGGCACAACTCTTGCCCGAGGTAGTCGAATGTTTGCGAAAATTGAATCATACGCATATCGCAGTCAGTGTCGATGTGCGCAGCTCCGAAACGCTGCCGTTTCTGCCTCAACATATCCTGGTGCTTAGCCGCAGCGGGATCGAAGTTGATCTAATTTATCTGGAGGCGAGCACTGAAACGCTGGTCAAGCGCTATTCCGAGACGCGCCGACGCCATCCGTTGTCCGAAGGCGAACTCACGCTGCCTGAAAGCATCGCTCGCGAGCGCGACTTGCTTGCCGATATCGCACCGCTTGCACATCACATTGATACCAGCGATCTGCGCCCCTCACAGTTGCGTAACTGGATTAGGGACTTTGTCAGCATCGAACGCGCAGGCCTGACGTTATTGTTTCAGTCGTTTGCGTTCAAGAGTGGACTGCCGTTAGATGCGGACATCGTTTTCGACGTGCGCAATCTTCCGAATCCGTTCTACGAGGTGCAGCTACGTCCGCTCAACGGGCGCGATCAACCGGTGATCGATTTTCTTGAAGCGGATGCACAAACTCAGCTGATGTTCTCGGATGTACGTGGTTTTCTCGAAAACTGGTTGCCCTCGTACGTGCGCGACAACCGCAGTTATCTCACAGTGGCTATTGGATGTACCGGGGGGCAGCACCGTTCGGTTTATCTCGTCGAGATGCTCGGACGCCATTTTGAATCGCAGATTAAGGTCCTGGTGCGCCACCGCGAGCTGCCAGAACCCTGACCGCCACGATGCCCAGAGATCTGTTCGAATTGCCGCTTTTCCCGCTAAACACTGTGCTGTTCCCCGGCGGCACGTTGCCGCTCAAGGTCTTTGAGCAGCGCTACGTGGAAATGACGAAACGTTGCGTGCGTGACGGCTCACCGTTCGGGGTATGTCTAATCCGCGAGGGTCGCGAAGTCGGCGAGCCGGCTATACCGGCAACGATCGGCTGTACGGCGCGCATTGCGCAATGGGATGTGCCGCATCCAAATCTTTTTCATCTCGTCGCCGTGGGCGAGCAGCGCTTTCGCATCGTGCGTTCCGAGGTCGCAGCTCTCGGCTTACTCACGTGCCAGGCCGAACTCGTACCGGCGGAGGCCGCACAAGAAGCGCCAGATGCGCTATGCCGCAAGGTCCTCGCCGCGCTGGTCGAGCGCTTTGGCGCTGAGCAGTTCCCGACTCCGCTGTGCTTTGACGACGCTGCGTGGGTCAGTTACCGCTTGGCGGAAGCATTGCCGCTCCACGTGGATGTACGCCAACAGCTGCTAGAGACCGACGCACCAGCAGCGCGCCTCGAAGTATTACGCGAGATTCTCAGCACCGCAGGCATGACCTGAGGTTGCGTCGGCGCTATCCGCGAGCACGGGTCGAGCGGCTGCGCGGCAAACCCCAATAGTTCACGACTTGGTAGCCGGCTCGGCGAGTTCCAGGCGTTCAATCCACAATAGGGTGCCTTCCAGCTTCGGAGAATGCGCGCGCGGCTGTCCTTTCCAGCGCCATCCATCAGCGGATTTCGCTTCAACCAGAACCCCCTCGAAACGCACGACGTTACCAACGCGCAACTTCTTGACGCGCTTTTCGACCTCGGGGTCGGATGCAACCAAATGTAGATTCAGAATATGCGCCTCGACCTCGGCATCGGGCAATGTTGGATCGTAGGATTTCGATAGCACGCCCCGTTCGTTCTGTGCGATGTCGACATTCTTCAGTGTCACCGAATCCGACAGGCGCCCCCAACCTAACACCATGTCCAGCAATGCGACCTGAGACTCACGGTCGTGGCGATAGCGTTCGACAGAAAGGATGCGCGCCTTGGCTTCAAAGCGAGCGAGCGCCCTGAACACGTACTCATTGCGCACGAATGTCCGCGGCTTGTTTGCAAGCGGCGTAGCTTGCGGCGCATCGGGTGCGAGTATTCCTGGCGGTTGCGGAATCGGCCGCATCACCTCGTAGAACCAGACGCCAAGCACCAACAGTCCTAGCAGCAGGATCTTCTGCGTTCCGGGTGTCATAGCGATCGCAGGATACGCTTCACCGGCACAGGAAGCGCCGCGCCGAATACCTCAGTCAGTGGCACCCACATGCGCTCAGGTTCGCACGCGCGCGGATGCAGTCTGCCGACATCGATGCGCACCGGGCGAATCCGCAGTCGAAAGTGCGTAAAGCCATGGTCGATGCTCGGTAACTCAGTAAAAATCGCTGCACTCACACCGAAGCGCTCGCGGCAGATCGTCTCTGGATCTTCCTGCGGAGCCAATTCAGGCAAGGACCAAAGCGCGCCCCAGATGCCGGACGGCGGCCGTTTTTCGAGTAACACTTGGCCGTTGTGCTGTAGCAAGAGCATCACAGTGTCCCGCTGCGGCAACGCTTTACGCACGCGTGCCATCGGCAGTTCGTCGACGCGTCCGCTGCGATAAGCCATGCAGTCGCGAACGAGTGGGCAACGCGTACATTTCGCCCGGCGGCTAAGGCACACGGTCGCCCCAAGATCCATCAAGCCCTGACTATAGGCTTCGATGCCATCGGCCGGGACTAATCGCTCCGCCAACGACCAGAGGCTGCCCTCAAGCTCGGCTTGCGTAGCAGCGGCCTCGATTGCGAATACCCGGCTCAGCACACGCTTGACATTGCCATCGAGGAGCGCATGCCTGGCTCCATATGCGAACGCCGCAATCGCTGCAGCTGTCGAGCGGCCGATCCCTGGTAATTCGGCAATCGCTGCGCGCGAATGCGGAAACTCGCCGCCGTATCGTTCGACGACGATCCGCGCAGCCCGATGCAGATTGCGCGCGCGAGAATAGTATCCAAGCCCACTCCAGAGTCTCATTACTTCATCCAGTGGTGCGGCAGCCAAAGCGGCACAACTTGGGAAGCGCTCGAGAAAACGCTCGTAATAGGGAATCACCGCGGAGACCTGCGTCTGCTGCAGCATGACTTCGGATAGCCAAATCGCATAAGGATCGCGATTCTTCTGCCAGGGCAGACTGTGGCGGCCATGTTCTCTCTGCCAGGCGATTATCTTCCGCGCGAACCGCCGGCGCTGTAGCGCTGACATTGAAAAATTGGTCGAATCCTGCTCTCGTGCTGCCCGGGCGGCCTTCACAGTTTGCGATGTGTTCACCATTGGAACAATCCACGGAACGGGCCGCCGCAGTGACGCGCCTGACTGGAGCGGGCGAAGGGAATCGAACCCTCGTCGTAAGCTTGGGAAGCTTCTGCTCTGCCATTGAGCTACACCCGCGACGGTTCTATTCTAGCAGTCCACCACAATATGGGTCTCCGCGCCTGCCCTGCTTGGTACAATCGCCTGGTCTCGCTCCTAGCCCCTAGCCCCTAGCCCCTTAAGGAGGACCCATGCAAGGACGCATACGACGTGTAATCACCGGGCATGATAGTGCCGGCAAGGCTATCGTGCTCGCCGATGGGCCTGCGCCGGCGGTGCGAACCAATCCCCTGCGCCCCGGGCATGTGTCGACCGACCTGTGGAAAACCGACGCAGCGCCCGTGATTTTGCGTGGCCAGATGCCTGATCCGACGATTGGCCCCAAGCAGATCCATCCACTGCCGTGCGGGACCGTATTTCGCATCGCCGAGCTTGCGCCCGAGCCACCCGAAATTCGCAACATGCCTGCGGAAAAAGCACGCGAGGTTTTCGCGGCCATGGGCAACGCCAGCGCGGCCACCTTTGGGCGCGGCGGTCGCCACCCGATGATGCATCGTACCGAGACAATCGATTATGCGGTGGTACTTGAAGGCGAGATCACGATGCTGCTAGACGACTCGGACGTGCACCTCACTGCGGGTGATGTCGTTATCCAGTGTGGCGCCAATCACGCCTGGAGTAACCGCTCGGACAAGCCATGCAAGATGCTCTATGTTCTGATCGACGCCAAGTTCGACACGGAGTTGAAGGCGTACACGCAGGAAGCGGGCGAGCACTAACCCTAGCGTCGACATGCCAGTACGCGCCCTCAATCTATACTATGCCCGTGACCCGGGTGTGCGCGCCGAAGTGCTCAGCACACGGCTGCGCGCCAGCGCAGTACGCGCAGCGATGGCTGTTCCGGGTGGCCGGGTTTTTCGACGAGTCGATGGTGACGCCGAACTACCCGACGTGATTTGGGATTGCGCATTTGCTGACGCAGCCGCGCACGACCGCGACATGGATGCACGCGCAGCCAGTCCAGAGTTCGAAGCGGTTCGTGCGCATATGCGCACACTCACACGTCGTTTCGAGCGCGTGTTGTACGCCTTCGATTCCAATGGCACGCATGTCTCCGTGGGCGAGACCATTGGCGCCTTGATCGCACATGCTTGGATTCATCACAGCGACGCCACTGCAACCGATAGCATGTCGTCGATCGCCGCCATCGCGTCTACGCAACTCGCGAATGCTGCAAACATCCTCGACAGACAGGATGACAACACGCGCTTGCCCGAGTGGATTATCGAGACGCCCGCGCGCAGCCGTGCCGTGCTAGCCACCTCCATTTCATCGTGGATCGCGCCTCACCCGCACTTGCGAGCGACGAGTTTCCTCTGGGAACGAGTGGGCTAGAACGCGTTCCGGCCCGCTGAGTCCAGGCTAAAAAGCCGCAGTCTGGCACTGACCGTGCGCCATGGTCGCCGGGACGGCATCGGCCGAGAGCCCCACCCCACGCACCCCAAACGCCGTGCGACTGCCGAACCCAAGCGAGGAGACTTGCAGGTCCGGCAACATTGTTCTGCCGGTTTCGCATCACGATCCCTAGGTCGGATGTCGAGACGGAACGCCTGCGTGCTAGAATTTCCGTTCCTCTCGCTACCTGAACACGCATGATCGCGCTCACTGTCAACGGTCAGCCCCACCAATTCGAAGGACCGCTCCAGGTGCAAGCCTTGCTTAAGGAGCTAGAGCTAACCGGTAAGCGCATCGCCCTGGAACGCAACGGCGAGATCGTTCCCCGCGGCCGCTTCAGCGATGAATGGCTTGCCGACGGCGACAAAATCGAAATAGTCGTGGCTGTCGGTGGCGGTTGATTCGCCGAGTCACGGACGTGCTGGAGTACGCAACCATGACCGCAAACGACCAGTTGGATGCCCTCACAATCGCCGGCTGCACTTACCGCTCCCGGCTCTTGGTCGGGACCGGAAAGTACCAGGACTTCGCGCAGACGCGTGCTGCTGTGGACGCAAGCGGCGCGCAGATCGTCACGGTCGCCATCCGCCGTACCAACATTGGCCAGAACCCAGGCGAGCCCAGCTTGCTGGATGCACTCCCGCCTAGCCGCTTTACGATCCTTCCGAACACGGCCGGGTGCTACAACGCCGATGATGCGGTGCGCACTCTGCGCCTTGCGCGCGAGCTCCTTGATGGCCATGACCTCGTCAAACTGGAAGTGCTCGGAGATCCGACGACCTTGTTTCCGAACATGGTCGAAACCTTGAAGGCTGCCGAGACACTAGTCAAAGACAACTTCAAAGTCATGGTGTACTGCAGCGACGACCCGATTCTCGCCAAGCAGCTCGAAGAAATCGGCTGCTGTGCTGTAATGCCGCTCGCCTCGCTGATTGGTTCAGGCATGGGCATTCTCAATCCGTGGAACTTACAGATCATCATCGCAAACGCCAAGGTACCGGTGCTGGTTGATGCAGGCGTTGGCACGGCATCGGATGCCGCGATCGCGATGGAGCTGGGTTGCGACGGCATACTGATGAATACCGCCATTGCGGCGGCAAAGGATCCGGTGCTCATGGCCAGCGCGATGCGCAAGGCAGTGGAAGCCGGACGCGAAGCCTTTCTCGCTGGACGTATGCCAAAGAAACCCTATTCCGCCTCCCCTAGCTCGCCAACCACGGGGATGATTGGGCGGTAGTAGGCTTGCGCGAACCGCGCTCGATCCGCAGCTATGTGCTGCGCCAGGGGCGCATCACCGATGCCCAACGTGCCGCGCGCGAGCGGCTGCTTCCCCGCTTCGGAATCCCTTTCACGGGCGAGCTATTGGATTTCGCCAGCGTCTTCGGACGTAGAGTAGCAACGATACTGGAGATCGGCTTCGGCATGGGTGAAACTACGGCCGAAATCGCGCGCGCCAATCCACAGACAGATTACCTCGGCGTCGAGGTTCACGGACCGGGCGTAGGATCGCTCCTGCGGCTGATCGAAGCGCACGCGCTCAGCAATCTGCGCATCGTGCAACACGACGCGATAGACGTGCTCACAACGATGATCGCGCCGGAAAGTCTCGCCGCAATTCATGTTTTCTTTCCCGACCCCTGGCCCAAGAAGCGACACCACAAACGCCGCTTACTGCAACCGGAATTTGTGCAGCTGCTTGCAACACGTCTGCTTTCCGGCGGCTATTTGCATATCGCCACCGATTGGGAGGAATACGCCGACTGGACACTTGCTGTCTTGCGCGAAATCCCGACGCTTAAGAACACGGATAAGAACTTCGCGCCGCGCCCGGCGTATCGTCCGCTCACCAAGTTCGAACGCCGCGGACTACGGCTTGGTCACGCGGTCCGCGACATCGTGTTTTCCAAGGTCTAAGCGAGCCGCGCACCCTGACCAGGAAGCGAGATCACGTCGACTCAGGCAAAAAGCGTTGCAGTAGGTCGTTCAGGAAGCGCCGGCCGCGTAAGCTCGGGCGCACTTGAACATGGTCGCGTTCGATCAAGCCATCGCGCTCGGCGCGATCCAGCGTCGCAAGGACCGCGACTCGCGCCAAGCCCGTGCGTTCCTCGAACAGTTGCAGGGCGAAACCCTCGCTCAAGCGCAGCGCGTTCAGCATGAACTCGAACGGCAAATCGCGTGCCGTAACCTCGTGTGTTTCCTGGGTGGGCACGCCCGCGAGAGCCTGCCGGATGTATTGCACCGGCTGTTTGTAGCACAGCGCACGAACGATCTTGTTGGGGAACGAAAGCTTGCTATGTGCACCGGCGCCGATGCCGAGATAATCGCCGAAACGCCAGTAGTTCAAATTGTGGATGCAACGCAGGCCCGGCTGCGCGAATGCTGACGTTTCATAGTTCTCATAGCCGGCCGCGCCGAGGCGATCCTCGATGGCTTCCTGCATCGCGCTCGATTGATCGTCATCGGGCAAAGGCGGCGGGTAGCGATGAAACAGCGTGTTCGGTTCAAGGGTCAGGTGATACGCTGAAATATGCGCCGGCCGATAGGCGATCGCCGAGTTGATGTCTGCCGTCGCATGGTCCAGCGACTGCTCGGGCAGCGCATACATGAAGTCGAGGTTGACGTTGTCGAATGTGCGTTGAGCGATCTCGATCGCGCGCCGCGCTTCGACATCGTCATGAATTCTCCCAAGTGCCCTGAGGTGGCGAGGGTTCAGGCTCTGCACACCGAGCGACAGGCGATTCACGCCCGCTGAGCGAAATCCAACGAACTTCTGGGCCTCGACCGTCCCGGGGTTTGCTTCCAGGGTGATCTCCGCTTCGGCCGCGAGCCGCATTCGAGCACGCACGGCGCTCAGAACCTCCTCAACTCCCGCCGCAGAGAGCAGACTGGGTGTACCGCCGCCAAAAAAAACGCTGTAGACGCTGCGGCCCCAGACTTGCGGCAGTGCGTGCTCGAGGTCCGCGATCAACGCGGCAATATACTCACGCTCAGGCAAAGTCTGACGCAACTCGTGGGAATTGAAATCGCAATAAGGGCATTTGCGCGCGCACCACGGCACGTGGATGTAAATCGACAGCGGTGGCAGCGCCAATAGCTGCACTCGATCCGAACCAAGGCCGGTCAGGGGTTTCACGGCGACGCTCAACGCGCGCGTATCCTGCTGATGAGCGCGGCCAGCGCTTTGCCTCGGTGACTGATTTTGTTCTTCTGCTCCATTGGCAATTCGGCCGCGGTCATGCCCAGCTCGGGCAATAGGAAATACGGATCGTAGCCGAACCCACCAGAACCGCGCGGCTCAAACACGATCTCACCGCGCCATTGCCCTTCGGCGATCAACGGCTGCGGATCGAGCACGTCGCGGACCACGACGATCACACAGTAATAGTGGGCCGCACGGGT
>Ga0326597_10003999_pt1 | contig 20896 bp, 19 predicted proteins | sample RVTome_12_FD_203789 | JGI IMG/M metagenome (GOLD analysis project Ga0326597, IMG submission 203789) | Soil microbial communities from uranium-contaminated site in the Upper Colorado River Basin, Wyoming, United States - RVT100D185 | ecosystem: Environmental > Terrestrial > Soil > Contaminated >...
CGCACGATGACCTTCAGCGCCGCCGGCAGCCGCCGGGCCACGCGCGCGTCCGCCACGCCGGCGAGTCCCCGCACCCGGTCGGCGAGCAGGCGCGTGTCATCGAACACACTCGCCCTGGGCGCCAGCCGCAGCACCGCCAGCACCACGTCGGGATCGAGGTTCCGCACACCGACCACCTCGACCTGCCGGACGCGGAAGAACGCCAGCCGCCGGAGCACGGACGGCGCCGCGACCCACAGCGCCATCACGCCCAGCACCGCCCCGCCCCAGCCCAACGTACGCCGCGACATGCGCGGGAGCCGTGGCATCCGCCAACGCCGCTTCACACCCGCTCCCGCTTCCCCGCATTCAAGATACCCAGGAGCTCGGGCCCGACGCGGGTGACATCGCCCGCTCCCAACGTGAAGACGACGTCGCCAGGCTGGACGGCCCGCGCCACGTGCGCGGCGAGATCGGCGCGGTCCCGCACCGCCACCGTCGCGGCGCCGGCCCGGGTTGCGCCGCGGGCTACCACGTCGTGCGTCACGCCACCCCCCGCCGCCGGCTGCTCGCGCGCCCCGTAGATCGGCGCGACCACGACCACATCCGCCGCCGCCAGCGCCTCACCCAGCGCCGCACCGTGCAGCGCGGTCCGCGAGTAGAGGTGCGGCTGGAACACCGCCACCACGCGCCGGCCGGGGAACGCCTGCCGCGCCGCGGCCAGCGTCGCCGCCACTTCGGTCGGGTGGTGCGCGTAATCGTCCACCACCGTCACGCCCTGCGCCTCCCCCACCCGCTCGAACCGCCGTTCCACTCCGCCGAAGCTCGCCAGAGCCCGCGCCCCTGCAGCCACATCCGCGTCGAGCGCGCGCAGCACCGCGAGCGCGGCGGCCGCGTTGCGCAGGTTGTGGAGCCCCGGCACCGCGAGCTGCAGTCGCGCCGGAGGCACACCCGGCACATCCACGGTGGCCCGCGATCCCGCCGGCTCCTGGATCACGTCGCGGATCCGTACGTCCGCGTCGAGACCGAACCCCACCCGCCACACCGGCACGCCCGCCCCCAGCCGCGCCGCCACGCGCTGCGCGCCCGCGTCGTCGCCGCCCACGATCACCCGCCGGGCCCGGCCCGCGAACTCCGCGAAGGCGTCCTCCAGCGCGGCCACCGTGCCATAGCACTCGAGATGGTCGGCCTCGACGTTGTTCACCACCGCCACCGTCGGCGTCAACGACAGGAAGGCCCGGTCGAACTCGTCGGCCTCCACCACGAACAGATCGCGCGAGCCGACACGGGCGTTGCCGCCCCATGCAGCGACGCGGCCGCCGGCGAGTCCCGTAGGGGTTCGCCCGGCGGCCGTGAGTGCGTCCGTGACCATTGCCGTGGTGGTCGTCTTGCCATGTGTCCCCGCGACCGCCACGAGGGTCCCCCCCCCGTCGGCCACCAGCTCCCCCAAGGCGTCGGCACGGCGCACCACCGGAATGGCCATGGCCCGCGCCCGCTGTAACTCGGCGTGGTCCAGCGGCACCGCTGCCGTCACCACCACCGCCCGGGCGCCGTCCACATGGCCAGGGTCGTGCCCCCGCCACACCTGAACCCCCAGGGCTGCCAAATCGGCGGCGCCGGAGGTGTCCGTATCGCACCCCGTTATGGCCACCCCGAGGTGCCTGGCGACGAGCGCCAGCGCGCTCATCCCCGCTCCGGCTATGCCCAGGAAGTGGATTGGGCGGGGATCCCCGGGTCGAAACAAGGTCATCTGTGGTGGGCTAGTATAGCGAATCTACTAAACTTGCGAAAGAGCTTGAGGTTAGCTGACCAGTGTCAAAATATTCGACATGATCGCCCGCGCGGCATCCGGGTGTCCCCGACCCCGAGCGACGGCGGCGAGTGACGCCAGCCGGTCGTGATCGCGCGCGAGCGGGAGGACGACGCGCGCGAGTGACTCCGCTGAAAGCTCGCGCTCGACGAGGAGCACCGCGGCGCCCGCGTCGGCGAGCGCGCGCGCGTTGGTCGTTTGGTGATCGGCGGCGGCGCTTGGGAGCGGTACCAGCACGCTCGGCTTCGCCCACGCGCACAACTCGCTGACGGTCATCGCGCCAGCGCGGCACACGACGAGATCGGCCGCGGCGTAGGCGGGCGCTATCGGATCGAAGAACCCGCGCACGACGACGCGCCCGGGGACGTCGAGCGTGGCATAGGCCGAGTGGTGCGCCGAGCCGGTGCCCCACAGGACATTCAGGTCGCCAAAGCGGCCGCGGCGCAGGGCGCCCGCGACCGCCTCGTTGAGGGCGCGCGCGCCCTGGCTGCCGCCGATCACCAGCACCGTCGGCCGGTCGGGCTCGAGCCCGAACGTCCGCAGCGCCGCGCCCCGGTCGATGTGTTCCGGCGGCGCGATCGGATTGCCGAGGACGAACACGTCCGTCGTGGGGCCCGGTCGCAGACGCGCCTTGGCCTCGGGAAAGCCGAGGTGCACCTGCCGCGCGCCCCGGGCGAGCAGGCGCGTCGCGAGCCCCGGGAACGCGTTCGCTTCCTGCAGCACGGTCGGAATCCCGTGGCGTTGCGCGCGCCACACCACGGGCGCGGCGGCGTACCCACCCGTCCCGATGACGAGGGCAGGCCGTTCGGCGGCGAGGACGCGGCCGGCGGCGCGCCAAGCGCGCACGGCGATCACCGGCCAGCGCAGGTTCCGCCACCACGCCCGCCGGTACAGGGGCTCCATCGGCAGGAGGTGAAACCGAAACGGACGAGCCGGGAGGATCCGCGCCTCGATGCCGCGTTCGGCGCCGACCAGAACCGGCTCGTGTCCCGCCTCGGCGGCCGCGCGGGCGAGCGCGAGGGCGGGCATCAAGTGGCCGCCGGTGCCGCCGCCGGCGATGAGGATCTTCATGCGAGCGTCGCTCCGCCCCCCCCCCCGCTCCGTCTCCGTCCCCGCGCCACGCTGACCAGCACGCCCGTCGCCGCGAGCGCCACGATGAGGCTGGAGCGGCCGTAGGACATGAACGGCAAGGTCACGCCCGTGGCGGGGATCACCGCGAGTGTGACGCCGACGTGCAACACGACGCTCAACCCGATCATCACCGTGATGCCGGTGGCGAGCAGCTGGCCGAAGAGGTCCCCCGCGGTGCGGGCGATGCGGAAGCCGAGCCAGAGGAAGGTGCCGAACAGCAGCGCGATCACGAGCACGCCCAGGAAGCCCCACTCCTCGCCGATCGTAGAGAAGATGAAATCCGAGTAGGCGTACGTGAGGTAGCCGAGCTTCTGTTGGCCCTGCCCCACGCCGACGCCGACCAGCTGACCCGCCCCGATACCGATGAGCGACTGCTTCACCTGCCACGTCGCTTCGGTCGGCGCGGCGCCGGGGTTCAGGAAGGTGAGCACGCGCGCGAGGCGGTACTGCGCGCTCGCCACCGCGCCGTAGAGGACCGGGGTCGCCAGGCTCCCGAGGAGGAGGAAGTGCCCGATGCGGGCGCCCGCCGTGAACAGCACCGTCCCCGCCAGGATCGCGACGAGCAGCGCCATCGAGAGGTTCGGTTCGAGGAAGATGAGGCCGATGAGCGGGACGAGGATCACGAGGAACGGCAGCACGCCGAGGCGGAAGCTACGGAGCTCCTCGCCCTTCTTGGCGGCGAGCATGGCGCACCAGACGACGACGGCGAACTTGGCGAGCTCGGAGGGCTGGAGTGAGAATACGCCCAGGCTCACCCAACGGCGCGCGCCGTTGATGGTCGGGCTGATGGCGTGGGTGAAGGGCAGCAGCGGGATGACGAGCAGGAGCGCGGTGACGCCGAGCAGCGGCCACGCCCAACGGCGCCAGCGCTGGTAGTCCACGCGCGCGAGGATCGTCGCCAGCAGGCCGCCCACGGCGGCGCCCACGGCCTGACGCAGCGCGAACGTCGCCCCCACCTGGCCTCCCCCCCCCGTCGTCACGAGGCTCGACGCACCGTACACCGCGGCGAGTCCGAAGACGACGAGCACGGCGGCCACCACCGTAATGAGCCGGCTCTCCCAGGCGCGGTCGCTCACATCGCCTCCACGAGCCGGCGGAACGTCGCCCCGCGCTCTTCGTAGTTCTTGAACATGTCGTAGCTCGAGCAAGCCGGAGACAGCAGCACCGCGTCCCCGGGCCGAGCCGCGCGTCGCGCCCGCAGGACGACGTCGTCGAACGTCGTGCCGCGCTCGAGCGGCGCCTGGCCCGCCAGGTCCTGCTCCACGATCGGCCCCGCCTCGCCGTAGGCGATCACGCGGCGGGCACGGTTCGCGAGCAGCGGCCCGAGGCGCGTGTAAGGCTCGCCCTTGTGCCTCCCCCCAAGGAGCAGCACGAAGGGACGGCGCATCGCCTCGATCGCCACGACCGTCGAGGCGATGTTCGTCGCCTTGGAATCGTTGATCCAGAGGACGCCGCCCACCTCGCGCACCGGCTCCAGGCGGTGCGGCAGCGCCTGGAACGACCGCAACCCCTCCCCGATGAGCCCCGTCGGCACGCCGACCTGGTGGACCGCGAGGGCGGCCGCGAGCGCGTTGGCCACGTTGTGGTCGCCGAGCAGGTGCAGTTCGTCACGCCCGACCAGCTCCGCCCCGCCCAGCCGCAGGCGGCGCGCCCCGGTCTCGTACGACGCGTCGGCGGGCTTCGCGACAGAGAAGAGCGCGCGCCGGCCCCGCGCGCCGCGGGCGAGCTCCAGCACCGCCGGGTCGTCGGCGTTCAGCACCCAGACGTTGGCGTCGGTGGCGTTGCGGAAAAGCAGCCGTTTGTCGGCGTAGTACGCGTCGACCGAAGCATACCGGTCGAGGTGGTCGGGGGCGAGATTCGTCACGATGCCGACGTCCGGCGCGAAGTGCGGGCTGTCGTGCAGCTGAAACGACGACACCTCGACGCTCAACCACTGGTAGCGGTCGCCTGCGACCGCGACGTCGGCGAGCGGCCGGCCAATGTTCCCCGCCGCCGTCGCCTTGAGGCCGGCCCTGCTCAGCAGGTGCGCAACGAGCGCCGTGGTCGTCGTCTTCCCGTTCGTCCCGGTGATCGCGATCGTGCGCGTGTCCTGACCGGAGAGCGCGCGGAAGCCCAGGTCGAGCTCCGAGACGATTTCGACCCCCGCCTCCCGCGCGGCGGCGAGCGGCGGCGCGTCAGGGGGCACCCCGGGGGAGACGACCACGGCCGCCGCGGCGCGGATCTTCGCGAGGTCGTGCCGCCCGAGCTCCACCTCGACGCCGGGCAGCCCGCGCAACGTTTCCGCGGCGGCGCCCGCGTACGGATGATCGGAGCCGTCGCTCGCGTACACGCGCACGCCCTCGCGCGCGAGCAGGCGTGTCGCGGCGACGCCGCTCTTGCCGAGTCCGATCACGGCGACCACGCCGCGGCGCCAGGGCTCCGGGACGATCATCGCACCTTGAGCGTCGCCAGCGCGATCATCGCGCACAGCACTCCGAGGATGTAGAACCGCATCACGACCTGCGGCTCCGCCCATCCCAACTTCTCGAAGTGATGATGCAGCGGCGCCATTCGAAAGACCTTGTGCGCGTCGGCGTACTCCTTACCGCGGCGCCGCTTGTGCCAGCGATACACGCCCGTCTGCAGCAACACCGACACGGTTTCCGCTGCGAACACACCTCCCGCGATGAGCAGGAGAAACTCCGTCTTGAGCAGGATCGCCACGGTGCCGAGCGCGCCGCCAATCGCGAGCGCGCCAGTGTCGCCCATGAACACCTGCGCCGGATGGGCGTTGAACCACAGGAAGCCGAGCGCCGCGCCCATCAGCGCGCCGCAGAAGATCGCCAGCTCGCCCGCGCCGGGGAGGTGCAGCACGAGGAGCCAGCGCGCTGCATCGACCCGTCCGAAGAGATACGCGAAGATCGCGAACGCCCCGGCAACGATCGCCGTGAGTCCGGTCGCGAGCCCATCGAGCCCGTCGGTGAGATTGACGGAATTCGAGCTGCCGGTGATCACGAGCGTGACGAACGCGACGTACACCGGCCAGGGAAGGACCAGCAGGACGTACTTGAGGAGCGGCAGTTGGGTCGAGGCGGGCTCCACCCGCGCGGCGAGCGGAAGGAGAATGAGATAGACACCCAGCGCGATGCCGAACGACACCTGTCCCGCGAGCTTCCAGCGGGCGACGAGGCCCTGCGACTTGCCGCGCACGATCTTCAGATAATCGTCGAGAAAGCCGATCGCCCCCATCCACAGCATCGCCACGATCGCGACGATCACGTAGCGGCTGTCGAGCCGCGCCCAGAGGAGCGTCGGCACCAGCGTCGCCAAGATGATGATGATCCCGCCCATCGTCGGCGTGCCGCGCTTCTCGTGATGGCTGGCCGGCCCCTCGGCGCGCACCACCTGGCCCACCTTGCGCTCGCGCAGCTGGCGAATGATCCACGGTCCCAGCACGAACGCGAGCAGCAGCGCCGTGACGGTCGCCCCGGCCGCGCGGAAGGTGATGTAGTTGAAGAGATTGAAGAGGATGTGCTGGCGGGCGAGCGGTGCGAGCAGGTGATAGAGCACGAGGGCCCCTTCAGGTGAGGTAGCGCAGCACTCGCTCCAAAGCGACGCCGCGCGACGCCTTGAGCAGCACGATCTCGTTCCCGCGCAGGGCCGCCTTGAGCAGCGGCCCGAGCGCCTCGGCATCGGGCGCGGTGATCAGCCGGTCCCCGAGCGCCTGACGGTGACGCTCGAACGCCGGGACGAACTCCCCCACCGCCGCGACGACGGCCGGCGCCGGCAGGAAACTCATCAGCTCGCCGGCGACGAACGCGTGTAATCTTGCACTCTCCGCGCCCAACTCCAACATCGAGCCCAGGACGACGGCCAGCGGCCGGCGCCGGGTGGCGGCGTAGCCCAGCGCCGTTTCCAGGGCCGCCACCACCGAGTCCGGGTTGGCATTGTAGCTGTCGTCGATGATCGTGAAGGACCCGAGCGGCACGAGGCCTCCCCGCCCCGGCGGGAGCTGCACGCCGCGCAATCCGGCCACCGCCGCTTTCGGCTCGACGCCTGCTTCGCGGGCCACCGCCAGGGCGATCATGGCATTGTCCACCTGGTGCAAGCCGAGGACCGGCAGGGTGGCGGCGGCCCCCATCCAGTGGAGCACCGGGTGCCCGGTGTCGTCGAGCTCGACTTTGTCGGGGTGAACCTCCCCCAGCTCGTCGCGCCCGGGCACGACGACCCTGCGCGCGCGCCGCCGCGCTTCCGCCACGAGGGCGGGGGCATTCCCCACGACGGCCACGGGCGCGCCGTCCAGCAAGGAGGCCTTCTCCTGGAGGAGGCGCTCGACGGTCCCGAAGCCCTCGAGGTGGGCGACGCCCACGTTGGTCACGACCGCGATGGTCGGCTCGATGATGTCGCGCAGCGCGGCAATCTCGCCGGGGAGGCTGGCGCCCGCCTCGACGACCAGCGCCTCCGTGTCGTCGGGGGCGGCAAGGATCGTGAGGGGGACGCCCACGAGGTTGTTGAGGTTGCCGGCCGTCGCATGGACGCGCCAGCGGGCGGCGAGCGCGGCGCGGATCATCTCCTTGGTGCTGGTCTTGCCGCTCGACCCGGTGACGGCCACGACGGGGGCGCTGGCCGGGAGGAGGCGGCGGCGCGCGCGGGCCAGAAGCCCGAGGGCCGCGAGCGTGTCGGTCACCTCGAACGCCGGCAGGCCGGGCACCGGGGGGGTGCCGCGCCGGACGACGGCAGCCGCGGCCCCGGCGGCCTTGGCCTGGAGGAGAAAGTCGTGGGCGTCGAACCGCTCTCCGCGGAGCGCCACGAACAGGTCCCCCGGCGCGAGCCGGCGTGTGTCGGTCGAGATGCGGGCGTAGCTGCCGCGCGCCGGCTCGCGCGTGCCGAGGACCTGCGAGACGCGGGTGCTGGTCCAGAACGTCACGCGGCGCCGAGCCCCCGCACGATCTCGCGCTCGTCGAACGGCTGCTTCACCGTTCCGACCACCTGGTAGGTCTCGTGGCCCTTGCCCGCGAGCAGGATCGTGTCACCCTGCCGTGCCAGCTCGAGCGCCTGGCCGATGGCGGCGCGCCGGTCGGCGTAGCGATAGTGCGGCCGGCTCCCCATGCCGGCCTCGATATCGTCGAGAATGCGGTCCGGGTCCTCGGTGCGCGGGTTGTCGGAGGTCGCGATGGCGATGTCGGCGAGGCGCACCGCGGCGGCGCCCATCGGGGCCCGCTTGCCGCGGTCGCGGTCGCCGCCGGCGCCGAAGACGACGATCACCCGGCCGCCGGGCGCGGTGATCTCCCGCGTGGTTTCGAGGGCGCGCTCCAAGGCGTCGGGCGTGTGCGCGTAGTCGCGCAGCACCGTGCATGGGTCCGTCGCGATGCGCTCCATGCGGCCCGGGACCTGCGGCGCGCTGGAGAGCCGCTCGGCGACTTCGGCGGGCGGCACACCGAGCCCCACCGCGCACGCCGCGACGCCGAGGGCATTGGCGATGTTGAACCGACCGAGGAGGGGAAGCGCGACCGCGTGGCGACCCGCGGGGGTGACGAGCAAGAAGCGCGCGCCGCGCGCGTCGACCGTCACATCCGCCGCGGTCACCTCGCCGCCGTCCATGCCGAACGTGATGCGTCGCGGCGCCGCGGGCAGCTTGGCCCAGGCGGGGTCGTCGGCATTGACGACCGCCAGCCCGTCCGGGGGGGGCGCGAGGTAGCCGACGAGCCGCGCCTTGGCGGCGAAGTAGGCCTCGAACGTCCCGTGATAGTCCAGGTGGTCGCGGGTCAGATTCGTGAAGATCGCGGCCTGGAACACGAGCCCGTCCACGCGGCCCTGGTCGAGACTGTGCGACGACACCTCCATCGCCGCGCCCTTCGCCCCCCGCGCCACCAGCGCCGCGAGCGTCGCCTGCAGGTCGATGGGCCCCGGGGTCGTGAGGTTTCCCGCTTGGCTCTCGACCGGCGCGCCCGCCGGATCGAACGCGCCCAGCGTGCCGATCGAGCCCATCGGCCAGAGCCCGCCCAACACGTGGCGCGCGAGGGTGACGGAGGTGGTCTTGCCGTTCGTGCCCGTGACGCCGACGAGGCGCAGCTGAGCGGCGGGCCGGCCGTACCACGTTTCGGCAGCGACGGCGGCGGCGCGGCGGCCGTCGCGGACGACGATCTGCGGGATGGCGACGGGCTGGGGCGCTTCGACGAGCGCGGCGGCGGCCCCGCGGGCTCGGGCGGCGGCGAGGAACGCATGACCGTCGGCCGCCGCGCCGCGGACCGCGCAAAACAGGGTGCCGGGTGTCAGGCGTCGGGTGTCGGCACTGACCCCCGTGATCTCGGGGAGCGAGGACGGTGTTCCGACCAACACCCGCGCGTTGCGAAGCGCTTCGACGATCGCGGCGAGGCGGCTCAGGGTCGCGGCTCCGCGAACAGAGTGACGGTCGATCCCGCGGCGGCGCTCTCCCCCGGCGCAGGCCAGGTGTGCTGCACGACGCCCCAGCCCTTCACGACCACGCGGAAGCCGCGGCGGTGCAGCATACGCGCCGCGTCGCGCAGGGAGCGGCCGGTGACGTCGGGCACGTTGCGGGCGGGCTGCGCCTGCGCGCTGTCCGGCGCATAGGGCAGGCTTACGACGTAGGGCACGAGCCCGTCGGGTTCCTCGAGCGGCGCCCGCTCGGCCGTCGGCGCGACGTTCGAGAGCCGCGCGCGGTCCAGCGCGATGGTGCGCGCGGCGAGCGCCTGCTCGAGCATCGAGCGGGTGACGGGTGCGGCGGTCTGGGCGGCGAAATAGCTGCCCTTCTGCGGGTTGTCGATCTTCATCACCACGACGAGCTGGGGATCGTCGGCGGGAAAGAGCGCCGCGAATGACGCCGTGTATTGTCCGGGCGCGTACCGCCCGCCGACCACGCGGCGCGCCGTCCCCGTCTTGGCCGCGAGCTGGAAGTTGGCGAGCGCGGCCCGCTGGCCCGTTCCACCCGCCTCGACCACCCCGCGCAGCAGATCGCGCAGCCGGGCGGCGACCTGCGGCGTCACCGCCCGGCGGACCGGCTCCGGGCGATGGCGGTACAGGACGGCGCCCGAGGGATCCCGCACTTCACGGACCAGCGTGGGCTGGAGCAGCACGCCGTCGTTCGCGATCGCGCCGTAGGCCGCCGCGAGCTGCAGCGGTGTCACGGCCAGCTCGTAGCCGATGGCGAGGCTCGCCGAGCTCGGCCGCGTCCACTCGCTCGGCGGGCGCAGCCGCCCCGGCGATTCGGCGGGAAACTCGATCCCCGTGGGCGTGCCGAAGCCGAACGCGCGCAGCATCGTGTACTGCTCGTCGGGCCGGAGGCGGGCGGCGAACTTGATGAGGGCGATGTTGCTCGACACCCGAATCGCGTCGGCGAGGGTGAGCGACGGCAGCGGGTGCTCATCGGTGACGAGGCGGTCGGGCAGCCGGTAACGGCCCCCCTCCCCCGAGACGCGCTCGTTGGGACGCACGCGGTTGAGCGAGATGAGCGCCGCGGCGGCGAAAATCTTGGCGAGCGACCCCGGCTCGAAGGTCTCGGTGAACGCGCTCGGGCGCGCGCTGCCGTCGCGCCGGCGCGACGCGATGGCGAGCGCCTCCCCCGTCACGGGATCGAGCATCACCACGTCGCCTCCCTCGGCGTTCATCCGGTCGAGCGCATCGTCGAGCGCCCGCTGGGCGATCTCCTGCAGCTCGGCGTCGAGCGTGAGCACGACATCGTGGCCGGGGACCGGCTCGGCGATCAGGCGCGCCGGCGACTCGTATTCTCGCCCCGCCCGGTCTTTGAGGACGACCGCCGCCCCTGGCGTCCCGGCGAGCAGGCTGTCCAGCAGGCGCTCGAGGCCCGAGGCGCCGAGCCCGTCGTCCCCCACCCGGCCGATCACCGCGCGGGCGAATTCAGCCGAGGGGTAGAACCGCCGCAGCACCGGCTCCAGGTGCACGCCCCGCACGGCGCGCAGGGGCTGCACGTCCCGCGCCGTGTACGGCCCGGAGAACCAGGCGTAGCGCCGGTGCAGCGCGCGGCCGAGCTCCGGCGCCGGAACACGCAGTTGGCGCGCGAGCAGGGCCGCGTCGCCCCGCGGATCGCGCAGCTCATTGGGCGCGATCCCGACGTGGTAGGTCTCCTGCGTCAGTGCCAGCGCGGTGCCGTGGCGATCGGAGAGGGTGCCGCGGCGCGCCTCCAACACGATCCGCTCGGTCCGCTGCGCCGCCGCCTCGGCCGCGTGCCGCCGCCCCTCCACCAGCTGCACCTGCGCGGCGCGCAGCACCAGTGCCGCCAGCGCGGCCAGCAGGCCGATCTGCACGATGCCGAGGCGGACGACGGGCTTCGCCATCGTCAGCGCGGCGGGGGAACAGGAATGAGAATGATCTCGGTGTCGGCGGGAAGCCGGAGGCCGAGACGTTCAGCCCGCGGCAGCAGGACCGCGCGGCTGCCGGCGGTGCGGATGCGGCGCTCCAACTCGCTGCGGCGCCCCTCGAGTCCCGCCCGCTCGGCGCGCAGGTCGGCGAGGGCGCGCGCCGCATTGAGCGACGCGGTCTGGCGCGCGATCACCGCCCACAGCGCGGCGAGCAGCGCCACCAGCCAGAACGCCAGCCAGTGCCGGCCCCTAATCATCGTCGCCCCTTCTCCCCCCCCCTCCATCACCGGTCGTCTCGAAGGCGCGGAACTGCGCCGAGCGGGCCCGGACATTGCCTGCCACCTCGGCGGCGTCCGCGACGATCGGTTTCTTCGTCAGCACGCGCCCCAACGCGCGGCCGCGGCAGGTGCAGATGGGTTGGCGCGGCGGGCAGATGCACGCCCGACCCCACTCGCGGAACAGGTGCTTGACGATGCGGTCCTCGCCTGAATGGTACGTGATGACGCCGAGGCGTCCCCCTTCTTGAGGATCGAGCGCGTCGCGAAACGCCGGTAACGCGGCAGCCAGCTGCTCGAGCTCGTCGTTCACCGCGATCCGCAGCGCCTGGAACAGCCGCGCGAAGTCCCCGGGGCCCGAACGGGGGCCCAGCTTCGCGCGGATCGCATTCACGAAATCGTCGCTCACCGCGAACGGCGCCGTGAGCCGCCGCCGCACGACCTCTCTGGCGAGCGCGCGCGCCCGGCGCTCGTCGCCGTAGTCCGCGAACACCCGCGCCAGCCGCTCCTCGGGCCAGCTGTTCAGGACGTCGCGCGCGCTCGGCCCTTCCCCCGGGGTCATCCGCATGTCGAGCGGCGCTCCCGGACGAAAGGTAAAGCCCCGCTCCGCGGTGTCGACCTGGTGGGAACTCAGCCCCAAGTCTAGGAGGATGCGGTCGGGCCGGAACGCGCGAACGGCGGCGAGGGCCTCGGGGGCGCCGTACGCGGCGGTGAGGTAGCGGATCCCGGCGGTACCGAGGCGGTCCCGTGCGGCGGCGATGGCGGCGGGGTCGCGGTCGATGGCCAGCACCTCCGCGCCAGCCGCGACGAGCAGCGCGGCGTGGCCCCCGCCCCCCACGGTGGCGTCCACCGCGCGCCGGCTCCCGGCCGCCCAGGCGCGGACGGCCTCGGCGAGGACCGGAGTGTGGTAGGTGGAGGCGCTGGACACGTTCCCCGAAAATACGACGGCCCCGCCTGTGGAAACAGGCGGAGCCGGGTGGTGCGTCCCGCGAGGCGGGTTCAGGCGGGGCTGACGGGGCTCGAACCCGCGACCTCCGGTGTGACAGACCGGCGCTCTAACCAGCTGAGCTACAGCCCCCTACGACGGAGCGCCGGAATATAGAGCCGACCGTAGGTCAATTCAATCGGTCAGAAGTTCGTGCACTTGAACGCCCGCTTCACGCGCGGCATCTGTTGCTCGTACTGCGTCAGGAACCCGAGCATCTGTCGCACCGTCGGCGGATGGACGCGCTCGCTCAAGAGGAGCGCTGCACGCGTGCGCGCCAGCCGATCGCTGATCGCCTTGGCCTGGTCGCACTTCTTGCTCTTGACCATGTCCTGGTAGGGCTTGCTCAAGGCGAGCACCGACGACAGGCCGAACCAGAAGCTCGCGTTCAAGCGCACCTGATAACGCGGTCCGAGGGTGTCGGCGGGCGAGCGGGGAGCCACGACCTGCAGCAGGGTGTCGAGCCAGACATAGGCCCGGTCGTACGCGGCGGCCTGCGCGATCTTCGATCCGCCGGTGAGCGTGAAGACCGCGGCCGTGAGACGCTGGCCCGAGTCGCTCGATACGAGGCCCGCACGCAGGTAGGGACGCGCCGAGTCCACCCGCTCGGCGAAGGCCTGCTGCATCGCCTTCAGGGTCACCGAATCCTTCGTGGCGGTGAGGACGCGCGCGCGAGCGGTGTCGTAGACCGCGTGATCGACGATCGTCTTGGCCACGAGCAGGCTCAAGTTGACATCGCCCCCGGGCTGGAGCGCGAGCGCCCGCTTGTACACGACCAGGGCGGAGTCGACCCTGCCCGCCTGTTCGAAGGCCGCGCCCAACGCCTTGAGGAAGCTCTGATTGTTCGGGTAGTTCTTGACCGCGGACCGGGTCAGCGCGACCAGCGACTGGGTATCCGCCGCCTGCTGCGCCGCGCCGATCGCCGTCATGAGGAACGACGTGTCGCGCAGCACCGATGAGTCGTGCTGGGCCTGCGCCATGAGGCCGCTGAGGGCGCAGCGCCACAGCTCACCCTCGATGCAGATCTGCTTCTTCAACTCGAGCAACTGCGTTTCGGCCGGGGTGACGGCCAGCCCATCGTCGAGCACTTCCACGGCCCGCTGATACTGCTTCATCTGGCGCAACAGCTGCGCGATGGCGAGACGTCGGGAGGTGTTGCGCTGGTCGCACGCAAGCCCTCCGACAAAGGCGTCGATCGCCTTGAGCGTATCGCCCTTCTGCTGGTAGCCGCGCGCGACGTTCTCCCACGCGGTGCCGTTGCACCAGTCGCCCTTGAGGGCACGCTGCGACGCCGCGATGATGCTGTCCACCGGGAGCCGCTGCGCCTCGTACACGGTGGCGATGCACAGATTGGCGCCGGCCGAGGTGGGATCGATGGCGAGCGCCTTCTGCGCTGCCTGAAGGGCCCGCGGGAACTGGCCGCGCTGGCGGTTCAGCGTGCACTGGCGCGCCTGCTCGCTCGCCCGGATGATCGTGTTGAGCCGCTGCGTGATCGCCTCGGCGAGCGCCGCCGGCGTACCCGGATTGCCGTTGGTTACCGTGAACGATGCCGCCATGCCGGAGCTGGAGATGTCGACGACGCGCACGTTGGCCGTCAGCGTGGCGTCACGGCGCGTGAGCGTGCCGGTGACGAACGCCTGCACCTGGAGGAACCGCGCCAGCTGCCGCGCCTGCTGCTCGTCGAGCAAGCCGTCGCAGGGGAAGCCCGACGCCGTCAGGGCCTCGCACAGCTTCGCCTTCGTCACAACCATCACCTTGTACTTGGCGAGCTGCGCGGTGCGCTCGCGAACGGCGTCGCTCACCGCGATGCTCGTCGCGGAGTCGGCCGCGGCCGCCGCGAGGGGCAGCACGAGCAGTTTCTCGGTCGGCTGGGTGACGGCCAACTGAGCCGACGCCGTACCGGCGGCTCCCGCCATCAGTGCGACCACCAAGCAAAGCTGTCTCACGCGGTCAAACCTCCGTTGCGGTCTGGTACCCCGATGGGCGAAGAGGGATTCGAACCCCCGACTTCCTGCGTGTAAGGCAGGCGCTCTGAACCGCTGAGCTATTCGCCCGGGCGGCGGGTCGCTACAGGGCCAAGCCTACCGGAAAGAATACGCAGTAGCCAAGGACGAGCAGAATCGGCGCGAGCGTCGTGGATCCCTGGGACAGGAGCCAGTAGCCCAGGGCGAGCGACACGATGGCCGCGGCGAGGCAGAGATAATTTCTCGGCCCGAAGCGCAGGCGCGAGCGCGCAACGATCTGCTCTGTCATAGGGGCAGGAGTCTAGGGGGCAATCTCAAGCTCGTCAAGCAGTTGGCCGTCCTCCATCGCCGCGCGGCGGGCGCGGTCACGGCGCCGGCGCAGCAGGACGAGCGCCACCAGCAGGCCGCCGATCGCCGCCCAGAACAGGCCCATCGCGGCGGCCCAGGACAGCCAGCCGTAGCGCGACGCCACGTCGTGCTGCCACCGCGCTTCGAAGTCGCCCTCGGTGATGTGATAGGTGGCGCGCAGCGCCGCGTCGAACGTCGGCTCCCGCCCGAGGTTCCCGACCAGGGGGTCGAGGCCTCGCTGTCCGCCCCACCGGTAGAGCAGCAGGACGGCGGTCGTCGCGAGGCCATATCCCGTCTCGGCGTCCCCGCGCCCACCCCGGAGCGCCCGGTCGACCTCGTCGAGATTCATCCGCACGCCGCGCGCGAGCTGCCAGTTCAACCGGAGCGCGTCGAGCCGACCCCACTCCTCGGCGGCGACCGCCGCGTACCCCTCCTCGAACCACAACGGCGCAGGATGGCCCACGTACCAGCGCAGCGCCAGGTGCGCGAGTTCGTGACGAAGAGCGGCGGTCAGGCGGTCGGGCGGTCCGCTGGTCAGGAGGATGACCGTGCTCGCATCGGGGAAGGCGGCGCCCTCGCTCCAGAGCGGAAGCCGGCCGCGGGTGAGCGAGTCGAAACGCGCGCGGGTGCTGGCGAGGACGAGGCGGAAGGGACGTTGGGGTAGCGCGCCGATCCCGGGGAACCCTCCAGCGCGGTCGGCGGCTTCGGCGAGCGCGACGGCGAGCGCCTCCTGGCCCGGCCAGGCGACGGCGGTCACACGGCCCACCGTCACGGCGGTGGAGGGAGGGCCCTGGAGCAGCAGGGCGAGGAGGGCTAGTCCCGCGGGGGCTCCTCTCCCCGGGCGACCAGCTCGACCATCTCGCCGCACTTCTTGCCCCAGGGATTGAACTTGTTGGCCTTGAACCCCTCCTGCCACGTGCCCTTCCCCTGCTCCTGATCGCCGGCGAACCAGTAGGCCCGGCCCAGCTCGTAGTAGGCCTCGATGAGGTTGGGCCCGAGCTTCAGCGTCTTCTGGAAGAAGGTTTGCGCGTCCTCGTACATCTCGCGCTGCAGGTAGACGAGGCCGAGGTAGAGGTGCGCGTAGAGGGTCGCCTTCTTGTCGTTGTCGAGCCGGATCGCTTTCGAGAGGTGCTCGATCGCTTCGCCGAAGATGCGCTTCTTGAGGCAGATGTATCCCACGTTAATGCGCGCGAGCGAGTTCGCCGGCTCCTTCATCAGGACCTTGGAGAACGTCTGGAGCGCGTCGTCGTAGTCCTCGTGCAGCATCTGCGCCCAGCCGAGCAGCGACTCCGCCTGGGTTTCGCCGGGGGAGAGCTGCAGCGCCCGTTGCAGCGCCTGGATCGCGCCGGCGTGGTCGCCGAGCGAGATCAGGCTCCAGCCCTTCTCGATGAAGGTCGAGGCCCCGATGTGGTCGGCGTGGACGGCGGGGCGCTGGCCGGTGAACTCGGGCGCCGAGGCCTGCTTCGTATCGGCGGTGAGCTGTTTGTAGCGTTCCACGAGCTGGCGGATGTCGTCCTTGAGCTGGGTCAGCTCGCCGAGCAGGCCGTCCACCTTCTTGAAGTAGCCGATGATCTCGCGCTTGGCGGCTTCGCGCTCGGCGCCGCCCGGCGCGCCGTCGAGCTGGCGGGCGATCGCGTCGTATTCCGCCCGCAGGGCGGTGATGGGGGAATCGCTCATTTCGACTTGGCGGGCGCCTGTACGGCCTCCAGCGCCACCTTCTCCTTGGACGACAGCAGCTTGTTCGTGTTGAGCACGATGATCGTGCGACCGTTCGTGACCACGAGCCCCGCGATGTATTCGGCGGCGAGGCCCTTCACGATGCCCGGGGGCGGCGTCACCGTTGCCGCCGCGACCTGCAACACCTCGGTCACCGCGTCCACGATGAGACCGATCTTGCCGGTCTCGAACTCGATGATCACGGTGCGGGTGTCGTCGCGCAGCGGCGCGGCTACGCCGAGCCGTTTGCGCATGTCGATGAGCGGAATCGCCCCCGTCTGATACTGCAAGACCCCTTCGAGAAACTCGGGGGCCTTCGGGAGCGGTGCCGGCGCCTCGTAGCGCAGGATGCGCTCCACCTGGAAGATATTGAAGGCGAAATCCTGGCCGCCCACCTTGAAGGTAACGAGCTGAACGTCGTCGCCGGCGGTGCTCATCCGATGCGGTCTCCCAGCGCTTCGAGATCGAGTATCGGCACGAGCGTGCCGTTCTGCTCCGCGACGCCCGCGGCCCACGGGAGCGACTGGCCCCGCGGCACGGGCAGCGCCGACTCGCGCACCACGGCGTCCGCGTCGTCCACCTCGAACGCCACCTGGCGTCCCGCGGCCCCCAGCTCGACCAGCACCACGGTGCGGCCGGGCGCGGCGGGTGCGGTGCCCCCCGCGAGCAGCGCCGCGAGATTGATCAGCGGCACCAGCCGGCCCCGCAGCGGCGTCAGGCCGCGCACGGCGAGGAGCGTGCGGGGCACGTCGAGCACCGCCCCGGCGTCGGCCACTTCGAGCACGCGGCCCACCGGCAGCCCGTACAACCTGCCCTCGGCGCGCACCAGCAGGTACCCTTTCACGCGCGTCCCCCCCCTCCCCGTCCGCCGCTGCCGCGCCGCGTCAGCTCGGCGCCGACGCGGTCGGCAATCTGCCCGAGCGGCAGCACCGCGTCCACTCCTCCCGCCTGCACCGCGGCGCCCGGCATCCCGTAGATGACCGCGGACTCGCGGTCCTGCGCGACCCCGGTGCCGCCCGCGTCGTGGATCGCGCGCAGCCCGTCGGCGCCATCCCGCCCCATGCCCGTCAGCACCACGCCGACGCCTCTCGCGCCGAACACCTGCGCCACGGACCGGAACAGGTGGTCGGCGGCGGGGCGCACGCCCCAGACGGGCGGCGTCTGGTCGAGGGCGATCACGGGCCCGTCCGCGCTGGGACGCACCCGCATATGATAATCGCCCGGCGCCACGTACGCCGTGTCGGCCACGACCGGCGCCCCGTCGTCGGCCTCGACGACGCGGAGCCGGCTGATCGAGTCGAGCCGCTCGGCGAGGCTGCGGGTGAACTTGGGCGGCATGTGCTGGACGATCAGCACCGCCGCGCCCCGTCCCGTGGGGAGCTGGGGGATCAGGTCGGCGAGCGCGCGGGGCCCGCCCGTCGAGGCGGCGACCGCGACGACCAGGGTGGCGCGCGCGCGCAGCGCCAGCTCGGGCGGGTGCGCGACCGGCGCCGGCGGCCGGGCCATCACCCGGACATGCGACACGTCGGCCGCGAGGGCGCGGCGCACCGCGGCGATGAGCGCGGGCGCCAGGGCCGCGAGCGCCGCCCGTCCCGAGTCCGGCGGCGGCTTGGCGACGATCTCGACGGCGCCGAGCTCCAAGGCGCGGATCGCGGTGGCGGTGCCGGGGCCGGCGTGGGCGCTGACGACCACGATGGGCCGGGGCGACTCGGACATGATGTAGCCGATCGCGCCGAGCCCGTCGAGCTCGGGCATCTCCAGATCGAGGGTGACGACGTCGGGGTCGTATTGGTGGACCTTGCGGACGGCGTCGACGCCGTCGCGGGCGGTGGCGACGACCCGGAACTCCCCCGTCCCCGCCTCGCCGCCGCCCAGCACGTCGACCAGCACCCGGCGCATCAGGGCGCTGTCGTCGGCGACAAGCACGGTGGGGCGGGCGTCAGATGACTTCGGCATCGACCCCCACCGAGCGGATCTCCACCCGGCCGTCCTTGACATAGAACCTGACGCTCCGGCCGCGCTCGCCGCCCACCGCCTCGCGCACGATCGGGATGGAGGCGGCGCGGAGGGCGTTGCGGGCGGCCACGATGTTGCGCTCGCCCATCTGAATGGTGCCCGGGGTCATGAGCTGGCTGAACATGCTGGCGCCGCCGGCGAGCTTGGCGACGAGGCGGCGGGGCTCGGCCCCGAGCCCCTTCAAGCGCGCGACGAGCAGCGGTACCGCCGAATCGGGGAACTTGGCGGGATTGGTCACGTCGCGGGCGAGACTGCGGGACGGGAGCAGGACGTGCGCCATCGCGCCGGCACCGCGTTCCGGGTCGTGCAGCATGATCGCGACGCACGAGCCGAGCCCGAGGGTGACGAGCACGCGATCGCCGCGCTCGGCCCCCCAGTCGGCCACTTTGACGATGACGTCCTTCATGCGGGCTTCGTGTAGATCCGCTCGCGCGGGTCCACGAGGGTGAGGCGGTCGCGCGCCGGCCCGAACAGCGTCTCCACCTTGCCGAGCAGCAGGATGCCGCCCGGCGCGAGGGCATCCACGAACACCTGGAACAGCCGCTCCTGGGCCTGGCGCTCGAAGTAGATGACGACGTTGCGGCAGACGAGGACGTCGTAGGGCGGGTGCGGCGGAGGCTCGCGCATCAGGTCGTGCGCCAGGATGCGCACGAGCGCACGGATCGGGAGGGCCGGCTGCCGGGGATGCTCCGCGGTGAAGTAGCGGCGCTTGAGCTCGGGCGGCATCTCGGTGAAGGCACTCTCGGGGTAGCTGGCTTGGCGCGTGCGCTCGAGGCTCACGCGATCCACGTCCGTCGCATCCACGAACGCGTGCTCGAGCGAGGCAACCCCGGCGACCTCGGCGATCAGGACGGCGATCGTGTACGGCTCTTCGCCGGACGCGCAGCCCGCCGACCACACCTTGAGGCGGCCGCGCTTCGCACGCCACAGGGCCGCCAGGTAGGGAACGAGCGCGTCCCACGTCTCGGCGTTGCGATAGAACTTGGTGACGTTGATGGTGAGCGCGTCGAGCAGCTGCTCGTACTCGTGGGCGTCTTCGTCCAGCAGCCGGCTGTAGTCGTCGTAGGTGTGGACGCCGCGGGCGCGCATGCGCACCGCGAGGCGCCGCTTCAAGCACTTGTCCTTGTACGACTCGCAGCACACACCGCGCGTCCGCGAGATCTTTTGCGTCAGCGCCAGGAACGCGCGCTCGTCCTGCGGCGAACTCACGACAGCGTGCTCAGCGTTTCCAGATTGGCTCTCACCAGTTCGTGCTTCGGGTTGAGCTCGAGGGCCCGGCGCCACAGCTCGGCCGCGTGATCGCGGTCGCTCCGCTTGTAGGCGATGTTGCCGAGCTTGAAGTAGACGTCGTCGCCCAGGGCGGGCGACAGCTCGACCGCGCGCTGGTAGAGGTCCCACGCTTCGTCGTAGCGCGAGCCGCGGTAGGCGAGATCTCCCAGGTTCTTGGACAGCTGGGGGAGCGACGGCTCGTCGTGCAACGCCCCGCGCGCCAGGTCTTCGGCCCCCGGCAGGTCGCCGGCGAGCTCCTTCAGCACCGCGAGGTTGTTGCGCAGGACGGCGTTCTGCGGGTGCGCTTCCACCGCCTGCTCGGCGGCCTGCTCGGCCACCGCGAAATCCCCCGCCGCCGCCGCCGCGAGCGCCCGCGCCCAGAACCAGATCGGCGGGATCTTGTCCGCGAACAGCTCCTTGGCACGGTCCAGCCGGCCGGCCGCGCTGGCGTGGTCGCCGCGCTTGAGCGCGGCGATGCCCCACCCCACGTAGATGCGCGCGTCGGTGCGCGCCCGCGATGCCGCCTCGGCGTAGCAGGCCTCTGCCTCGTCCAGCCGGCCCAGCTGCTCGTAGGCGAGCGCCAGGTTGTGCAGCACCGCCGGCCGCGAGCCGCCCTTCTCCGCGGCGAGTCGCAGGGCTTCCATCGCCTCCCGCCAGCGGGCCTGCTTCAGCGCCACCAGCCCGATGAAGAAATGGGCGCTGGCATCGCTCGAGCGCAGCTCGGCGACCCGGCGGAATTCCCGCGCCGCCTCGTCGAGCATGGCCGTCTTGTAGAAGGCGATGCCGAGGTTGCGGTGCTCCTCGACCCGCGCATCCGTCATCTTCAAGTCTTCGGCGCTGGCGGTGCGGCCGGCGCGGTGCACGAACCCCGCGGTGACGAGCCCGTACAGCGCCTTGCCGACCTCGAACTCGCCGAGCCCCGAGTCTTCAATCACCTGGTTGACGTCGCGCGAACCGTCGAGCAGCGGCAACAGACGATCCTGCGTCTCGGTGAGCTTGGCGTCGCTGATCGCGAGCCGGTCGCGGTCCAGGACGAAGATCAGGTCGAACGACGGGATCTTCTTCTCGATCAGGCTCCACTCGTCCAC
>Ga0326597_10004000_pt1 | contig 20896 bp, 21 predicted proteins | sample RVTome_12_FD_203789 | JGI IMG/M metagenome (GOLD analysis project Ga0326597, IMG submission 203789) | Soil microbial communities from uranium-contaminated site in the Upper Colorado River Basin, Wyoming, United States - RVT100D185 | ecosystem: Environmental > Terrestrial > Soil > Contaminated >...
GCTCTACAACGTGGACATCAAGAAGGCGGCGACGACTCTGCTCAGGAAGAAGGAGCCAACCGGGGGCGAGACCCGCTTCGACAAGCTGACCGGCCACCTGGTCCACGATCGGGGCATCTCGCGATTCACCAAGCTCGACATCGCCTCGGGTTCGCTTGCCGCCGACGGCAATGTCACGGTTTCGCCCAAGCAGGAGCTATCGGGCCGCATCAATGCAAACGTGAAGGCGGGAAGCATGAGCGCCGCCACCGTTCCGTTGAACGTCGCCGGTACCGTGCAGAGCCCGTTGCTGCTTCCAACGGCCGGCACCATGGCGGGCGCCGTCGCGGGCACGGCGATTCTCGGCCCGGGACTCGGCACTTCGGTCGGTGCCAAGGTCGGCCAGTGGGCAGAGGGGCTGTTCGGCAAGAAGGAGGAAGAAGCCAAGTGAGGCCTGACGGGAGAGGAGCGAGGAGCGAGTGGAAGGATTGTCTCTTCACACCTCACACCCTACCCCTCACATCTTCCGGCGGCGCGGGCCGCCGGAAGACTAGACCAGCACGCTGGCGATCGCCCTTGCGACGTAGTCGATATTGCGCGAATTGAGCGCGGGCACGCAGATCCGCCCGCTGTCGATGGCGTAGAGCGAGTATTCCTCGCGAAGGCGCCTGACCTGGTCGCGGTTGAGCCCGGAGTACGAAAACAATCCGCTTTGACGAACCACGAAGCTGAAGTCGAAGTCCGCGCGGATGGCGCGGATCATGTCAACCAGCTGGCGGCGCATGGCCTTGATGCGCTCGCGCATCTGGCCCAGCTCGGCGTCCCATTGCGACCGCAGTTCGGGCGTCGTCAGCACTTTGACAACGGTCTGGCCGCCATGCGTGGGGGGGTTGGAGTAGTTGGTCCGTATGACGCGCTTCAACTGGCTCAGCACCCGCCCGGCCTCGTCGGCACTGCCGGTGACCAGGGAGAGCGCGCCAACTCGCTCGCCGTACAGCGACAGCGACTTCGAGAACGAACTCGACACCAGCACGAACGGGCAGGCCTGGGCAAAACGGCGCACCGCCGCGGCGTCGGCGTCGATGCCGTCCGCGAATCCCTGGTAGGCAATATCGAGAAACGGCACGATGCCGCGCGCGTTGACCACTTCGATGACGCGCGCCCACTGCTCCTGCGCCAGGTCCACCCCGGTGGGGTTGTGGCAACAGGCATGCAGCACCGCAATGGCGCCGGCGGGCAGCCCGTTCAGCGCGTCGATCATGGCGTCGAATTTCACGCCATGCGTCGCCGCGTCGTAATACGGGTAGGCCTGGACCCTGAATCCCGCGTAATCGAAGAGTGCCTGGTGGTTTTCCCAGCTCGGGTCGCTGATCCAGATCCCGGCGTCCGGGTTGAACCGGCGCATCAGGTCGGCGCCGACCTTGAGCCCGCCGGTTCCCCCGAGCGTCTGCACGGTCACGATCCTGCCGTCACGAAGCGCGGGGCTGTCCGGTCCGAACAGCAGTTCCTGCACCGCCCGGTCGTAGGCCGGGATGCCGTCGATTGGCAGATAATTTCTTGGCAGCGGGCTTTCCGCAAGCTGCTGCTCGGCGCGGCGCACGCAGTCCAGGATCGGGACCTTGCCGTTGTCGTCGTAATAGACGCCGACGCCCAAATTCACCTTGTTGGGATTGGTATCCACGTTGAACGTCTCGGTGACGCCCAGAATCGGGTCGCGGGGCGCCATTTCGACGCCGGCGAGGGGGGATCGGCTCATGGTCTGCGGGGGCTGGATAAGGATGCGCGGGCCGGGAAATGCGGAAAAGCACTCTATTGGGCGGCATTTTACCCGCTGGACGCGCACCGGTGTTGGCCGGCACGCTCCGTGGCGAGAAAAAGTAGCGACGACTTGACCGGCTGTGGGAAAATTCCCCGTTTGGCCGCAATCCGTCCCCAATGAACGCTCCCGCGCCCAGCCGCGACTCCGCGCCCGCGCTGTTGTCGTTTTCCGACAGCCCTTACCGGCTGAATCCGCTGTTCCCGCCCGCGGGCGACCAGCCCGAGGCGATCGAAAAGCTCGTTGCCGGCGTGCGCGACGGGCTGGCATATCAGACGCTGCTCGGCGTCACCGGGTCCGGCAAGACCTTCACCATGGCCCATGTCATTGCGCAGATCGGCTGCCCGGCGCTGATCATGGCGCCGAACAAGACGCTCGCGGCGCAGCTCTATTCCGAGATGCGCGAATTCTTTCCGCAGAACGCGGTCGAATACTTCGTTTCGTATTACGACTATTACCAGCCCGAGGCCTACGTGCCGTCGCGGGACCTCTATATCGAGAAGGATTCCAGCATCAACGAGCACATCGAGCAGATGCGGCTTTCCGCGACGAAATCGCTTCTCGAGCGGCGCGATACCGTCATCGTGTGCACGGTTTCGGCGATCTACGGCATCGGCGACCCGGTCGATTACCACAGCATGATCCTGCACCTGCGGGAACGGGAGAAGCTGGCCCAGCGCGAGGCCATCGAGCGTCTCGCGACCATGCAGTACGAACGAAACGAAATCGAGTTCCGCCGCGGCGTGTTCCGGGTGCGCGGCGATGTGCTGGACATATTCCCCGCCGAGAATTCCGAAACCGCGGTGCGTCTGACCCTGTTCGACGACGAGGTCGAGTCCATCCAGCTGTTCGATCCGCTGACCGGCCACGTGCTGCAGCGGGTGCCGCGCTTTACCGTCTATCCGTCCAGCCACTATGTCTCGCCGCGCTCGACGACGCTGAGGGCGATCGAGGCGATCAAGGCGGAGCTCGCCGAGCGGATTGACTGGTTCCACCGGCAGGGGAAGCTGGTGGAAGCCCAACGCATCGAGCAACGCACGCGCTTCGACCTCGAGATGCTCGCGGAGATGGGGTTCTGCAAGGGCATCGAGAACTACTCGCGCCACCTGTCCGGACGGCTGCCGGGGGAGCCGCCGCCAACCCTGATCGATTACCTGCCGCACGATGCGCTGATGATCATCGACGAGAGCCACGTGACGGTTCCGCAGCTCGGGGGCATGTATCGCGGGGACCGGTCGCGCAAGGAAAACCTCGTGGATTACGGCTTCCGCCTGCCGTCGGCCCTCGACAATCGCCCGCTGCGGTTCGACGAGTTCGAGAAAATCATGCGAAGAACGATCTTCGTGTCGGCAACGCCGGCGGAATACGAGCGTCGGCACCAGGCGCAGGTCGTCGAGCAGGTCGTGCGCCCGACCGGCCTGGTCGATCCCGCCGTCATCGTGCGGCCGGCGGCGACGCAGGTGGACGAGCTCCTGTCGGAGATCAACGACCGCGTGGAGAAAAAGGAGCGGGTGCTGGTCACGACCCTCACCAAGCGGATGGCGGAAGACCTGACCGATTACCTCGGTGAGCACGGCGTCAAGGTGCGCTATCTCCATTCGGACATCGATACGGTGGAGCGCGTCGAGATCATCCGGGACCTGCGGCTCGGGCAGTTCGACGTCCTGGTCGGCATCAACCTGCTGCGCGAGGGACTGGACCTGCCGGAGGTGTCGCTGGTGGCGATTCTGGACGCGGACAAGGAAGGTTTCCTGCGTTCGGAGCGATCATTGATACAGACGATCGGGCGGGCGGCCCGCCACCTCAACGGTACCGCGATCCTGTACGGCGACGTCATGACGGATTCAATGCGGCGGGCGATCGAGGAGACCGAGCGGCGCCGCGGGAAACAACTGGCCTACAACCGGCAGCACGGCATCACGCCCAGAGGGGTCGTCAAGCGCGTCAAGGACATCATCGAAGGCGTCTACGACGCCGAGAGCGCGCGGGGCGAGCTGAAGGCGGCGCAGGCCGACGCGCGCTACGATGCCATGGACGAGAAGGCGCTCGCCCGCGAAGTGAAGCGCGTGGAGAAGGCGATGCTCGATGCCGCACGTAACCTCGAATTCGAGCGCGCGGCGCAGCTCCGGGACCAGCTGAAGGCGCTCAAGGACCGGCTTTTTCTTGAAGCGGTGTGACTCACGGCTCGTGACTCGACCTTTGTTGGGCTGATCAGAAACAGTAATTCCGGTGAAACCCGTCAGGATCCTGTTCGTGTGCATGGGCAATATATGCCGTTCTCCCATGGCCGAGGGCGTGTTCCGGCGGCTGGTGGCGAACGCGGGCCTTGCGGAGCGGATCGCAATCGATTCGGCCGGCACCCACGATTACCACGTCGGCGATCCGCCAGACCCGAGGGCGCACCGCGCGGCGGGCCGCCGCGGGTATGATCTCAGCGCCTTGCGGGGACGGCAGGTCGGACGCGACGATTTTTCCGGCTTCGATCTGGTGCTGGCGATGGACGAGATGAACCTGCGGCTGCTCCGTCGCCTGTGCCCGCCACAGTATGCGCACAAGGTGCGACTGTTCATGGAATTCGCCGATGACACGGTCGCGCTCGACGTCCCGGATCCCTATTACGGGGGCCCGGACGGATTCGAGCGCGTGCTGGACATGATCGAGCGCGCCGGCCGGGGACTGCTCGATCACCTGCGCAGCAGGCTCGGTGAACCGTGAACGGTGAACGGTGAACGGGAACACCGGCGACCCGTGCCCAGTCACGAGTCACCAGTAACCGAAGTACTAGCCGGGCAGGGCGCCTTCCGTCGCCTTCCGTTCTTCGCTCTGCTGGGAACCACCGTCCGAACGGCTGGTTTCAATCTGCACCAGGGGTTCGTCACTGACCGGGGGCGGCGACTGACGAACGCGCTTGGGGCGCGCCTGTTGCTCCGGCGCGTCCGGTGCTTGCTGCGCCACCCGGACTTTTTCGGGGTCGGACTCGACTTGCTGGAGGTCCGACGGCCATTCGTTGGCGATCGGCGCGGCCGGCGCATAGCCTGAAGTCGCGGTGTCCGGTGCCGCGGCGGTCTCGTGCGGCTCGAATTCGCGTACCTTCTCGGTTTCGAACGAAACCGATGGCATTGGGGTAGCAACGGCCGGCGGCGGAGCAACCGGTTCTTCGGAAATAACCGGTTCCGTTACGGGCGGGGGCGGCATGGCAACAGGCGTCGCTGCTTCTGCCGGAACGAATAGCTCCGCCAATGGCTGCTGTTGGTCCGGCTCGGGTTGTGGCGTTCGTGGCGTCGGCGCAGTCGCGCCCTCCGCTTGCCGATGCTCATGGCGGTCGCGTCCGCCCCGACGCCGCCTGCGGCCCCGTCCTTCGCGTTGCTCGCCGGCCTCTCGTACCGGCTGTTGCGGTCCCTGCGGCTGGGCAGTGCCGCGTGGCTGCTGCTGTTGCTGCGGCCTCTGCGACGCACCCGGCTCCTGGCGGCGCGGGTCCTCGCGTCGTTCCCAGGGACGCTGCTGCTCGTGGCGGTGCCGTCCGCCGTCTCGCTGCCGGTCTCGCTGCGAGTGATCGCCCCGCTGGCGGTGACCGCCCTGATTGGCGGCGCCACGCTCCGCCTGCTGCTCGCGGCGCCCGCCTTCGCGCTCGCCGCGCTCGTTACGACCGCGCCGCGGTCCTCTTTCCGGCACGGCCCGCGCGACCTCGGCCGCGGGCTCGGTTTCAGCCGGCTTGCGCTTGAAGAAGCCGAAAATCTTGCCGATGATCGATGGCTGCTCGCTGGTGATCGGGGCAGGCAGGTGGCGTGGCGGCGGGCTTTCCTTCGCCACCGGCGTGGGCGCGGGCTGCTGAGGGATGATGCCTTTGACCACGGCCTCCTGGCGCGGCGTGGAGGCATCGGTAGCGCCCGGCACGGTCTTGTCCTGCTCGGCAGGGGCTTCGACCAGGTTGTAGCTCGCCGGCAACGGCTCGGTCTTGTTGAGGTCGTCGTGGCGCAGCCGGGTCACCGTGTAGTTCGGCGTCTCGAGATGCATGTTGGGAATCAGCATGATCGACACTCGGTGGCGCGCCTCGATCAGCTGCAGGTCCACGCGCTTCTCGTTGAGCAGAAAGGTCGCGACATCCACGGGCACCTGCGCATTCACGGCCCCCGTGTTCTCCTTCATCGCCTCTTCCTGGATGATGCGCAGGATGTGCAGGGCGGTGGATTCGGTGCCCCGGATATGGCCGGTTCCATGACAGCGCGGGCAGGGGCTGTGCGTCGTTTCCCCGAGGGAAGGGCGCAGCCGTTGGCGCGACAGCTCCATCAGGCCAAAGCGGGAGATCTTGCCCATCTGCACGCGTGCGCGGTCGTAGCGCAATGAGTCGCGCAGCCGGTTCTCGACTTCGCGCTGATTGCGGCTGCTTTCCATGTCGATGAAGTCGATCACGATCAGCCCGCCCAGGTCGCGCAGCCGCAGCTGGCGGGCGATCTCCTCGGATGCCTCGAGGTTGGTTCGAAACGCGGTTTCCTCGATGTCCGACCCGCGCGTCGCGCGCGCGGAATTGACGTCGACCGACACCAGCGCCTCGGTATGGTCGAATACGATCGCGCCGCCCGATGGCAGGTTGACCGCCCGGGAATAGGCCGACTCGATCTGGTGCTCGATCTGGAACCGGGAGAACAGTGGCACGTCGTCGCGGTAGAGCTTGATGCGATTGACGTTCTGCGGCATCACGTGGCTCATGAACTGATGCGCCTGCTCGTACACGCCTTCGGTATCGATCAGGATCTCGCCGATGTCCTGGTGGTAGTAATCGCGGATCGCGCGAATGACGAGACTCGATTCCTGGTAGATCAGGAATGCGCCGTTCTGCTGCCGCGCCGCATCCTCGATCGCCCGCCACAGCTGGAGCAGATAGTTGAGGTCCCAGGTCAGCTCTTCGGAGGCGCGGCCGATGGCGGCAGTGCGTCCGATGACGCTCATCCCCTGGGGCACCGGAAGCTGGTCGATGACGTCCCTCAGCTCATTACGGTCTTCTCCTTCCACCCGGCGCGAGACGCCGCCGCCCCGCGGATTGTTCGGCATCAGCACGAGGTAGCGCCCCGCGAGGCTGATGAACGTGGTGAGCGCTGCGCCCTTGTTGCCGCGCTCGTCCTTGTCCACCTGGACGATCAGTTCCTGGTCTTCCTCGATCGCGTCCTGGATGCGGGCACGGCCGACGTCGACGCCGGACTTGAAATACGCCCGCGCGATTTCCTTGAAGGGGAGAAATCCGTGGCGCTCGGCCCCGTAGTCGACGAACGCTGCCTCGAGGCTGGGCTCGATGCGGGTGACGACCCCCTTGTAGATGTTGCTCTTGCGCTGTTCCTTGCCGGGGGTCTCGATATCGAGGTCGACGAGCTTTTGGCCTTCGACGATCGCAACGCGCAGCTCTTCCGCCTGCGTCGCGTTAAACAACATGCGTTTCATTGTTATCTTCTCCCGCGCTCAAACACGGGATGGGCAGACCACCGCGCCTGCGCTTTCGCAGGCGGCGCTGATGGATCAGTCGCTGATCGGGTTCATGCAGAACATGAAAATCCGGGTGACTCGTGCGGTTTGCCGGTGGGACCCGCGCCTGGCGCGGATCGCCAATATTCCTGTGGTAACGTGAGCGCGCAATTCGTCTACTATCGCTACTTTCGGGTGGTGAGCGACGTTAACCATCTGTTGCAGCGAGCCTGGCACCGGCACGGCTGGGTTTTTCGGCCATGCAATCGGAAGCTGGGAATCGCTTCTCGCACGCTAATCCTCCAGTGCCGCGAATTCCGTCGTCAGGCTTGACGCGATTCGCGCGCTGGCGCGCTTTGCCGGGTCGGTGGAGCCTTGTGCTGCACCCTTACCCATCGCGCGCGACGTGCAAAGAATAGTATATAGAAATGAATGGGTTAAGTAAAGAATCGGCGAGCTGGCATGAGGTGGAGGCCGAATCGGCCGGCCAGCGGCTGGACAACTACCTGACTAAGCGGCTGAAAGGGGTGCCGAAAAGCCACGTCTACCGAATCCTCCGGAGCGGTGAGGTACGGGTCAACAGCCGGCGAGCCGGACCGGATTACCGGGTGCAGGCGGGAGATCGCCTGCGTTTGCCCCCGTTGCGAATCGCCAGGGCCGCTGCGCGCCCCGGGCCGTCGGCACCCCGTTCGCGACTTGCCGCGCGGGTGCTGTTCGAAGACGATGCGCTGCTGGTCATCGATAAGCCTGCCGGCACCGCGGTGCACGGCGGCAGCGGCGTCAGCTATGGCGTCATCGAGCAGCTGCGCCTTGAGCGTCCCGAAACCCGCTTTCTGGAGCTCGTCCACCGGCTGGACCGCGATACATCAGGCGTGCTGATGCTGGCCAAGCGCCGGGTGGCCCTTACCGCGCTGCATCGCCAGTTGCGGGATGGCGAGGTGAAGAAGTCCTATCTTGTGTTGGTCAAGGGCAGCTGGCGCGACAGCAAGCGCAGCATCAATCTGCCGCTGCAAAAGTTCGTGACCGGGTCCGGGGAACGCCGCGTCAGCGTCCGGGAGGACGGGTTGGCTGCACACACCGTGTTTCGGCTGCGGCGGCGCTGGAAAGCCTATAGCCTGCTGGAAGCCGACCTGAAGACCGGGCGCACCCACCAGATCCGGGTGCACCTCGCCCACGTCGGCTATCCGATCGCCGGAGATGAGAAATACGGGGATTTCGCGCTGAACCGGCAGCTTGCGCGGCTGGGCTTGAAACGCATGTTCCTGCACGCGTTCAAGATTGTAGTGCGCCATCCGTCGACCGGCGCGGCGCTGACGCTGGAGGCGCCGCTACCGCCCGAACTGAATCGGTTTCTCGAGTCGCTGGGTTCCGGGGAAGAACGTGTTGCCCCGGCGATTTAGGCTGATCGTTTTCGACTGGGACGGCACGCTGATGGACTCGGCGTCGGCGATCGTCGCGTCATTGCAGGCGGCGTGCCGCGATGTTGGGCTGCCGGAGCCCAGCGACGAGCGCGCGCGCTTTGTGATCGGGCTCGGGCTGGAGGATGCCATCCGGCATATCCTGCCTGGTGTGAATCGGCGGTATGTTCCAGCGCTGCTCGACCGGTATCGCGCGCATTTCATGGAGCGCGACGCCGGAACCGCCTTGTTTCCGGGCGTCGCGGAAACCATTGCCGAATTGCGTAACCTCGGCTTCCTGCTGGCGGTGGCGACCGGCAAAAGCCGCCGGGGGCTGGATCGCGCGCTGGCGGCCACGGGCATCGGTCCTTTATTCCATGCCACGCGTTGTGCCGATGAGGGGGCGGCGAAGCCGGATCCGGGCATGCTCATTGCGCTGATGGAAGCGCTGGGCGCATCGAGCGGGGAAACGCTTATGGTCGGCGACACGACGCACGACATGGCAATGGCGGCGGCTGCAGGCGTGCCCCGGCTCGCGGCGGCCTATGGCGCGCACGAAAAGGCATCGCTCCTCGAATTCCAGCCCGAAGCCTGTCTCGACGATTTTGCGTCGCTGCGGCAGTGGCTGGTCCGGCACGCGTAGGCGCATCGGGGGGCGAGCGCGATTTTCCGGGCCGCGGGCTATACTGCCCGTAGTCATCACGCAGGGGTGGCCAACATGGCGGATCTGGATTCGGGCGGCCCGGCCCAGAGCTGGGAACGGCAGGCGCTGGAAAAGGTGGCGCTGGCGGCGGTCGACGAGCAGCGGCGGGCGCGGCGCTGGGGCATTTTTTTCAAGCTGCTGCTATTCATCTACCTGTTCGCGCTGCTGTTCATCGGGCTCGGCTGGGTGGGAAAGAAGGAAATCAGTCCCGGCAAGCATACCGCCCTGGTCGAAGTCACCGGCGTCATCGCGCCGAGCAGACCGGCGAGCGCGGAGCAGATCGCGATGGGACTGCAGGAGGCTTTCAAGCACAAGAACACCAAAGGCGTAATCCTGCGCATCAACAGTCCAGGCGGCAGCCCGGTGCAGGCTGGCCAGATCAACGACGAAATCCGCCGGCTGCGCGCAAAGCATCCCGACATCCCGCTCTATGCCGTGGTGGAGGATATTTGCGCTTCAGGTGGATACTACATTGCGACCGCAGCCGACAAGATCTACGTGGACAAGGCCAGCATCATCGGCTCCATCGGCGTGCTGATGGATGGCTTTGGCTTCACCGGAACCATGGAAAAGCTCGGCGTCGAACGGCGCCTGCTGGCGGCCGGCGAGAACAAGGGGTTCCTCGACCCGTTCTCGCCCTTGCTCGACAGCCAGAAGGCGCACGCCCAGCAGATGCTCGAGGAGATCCACCAGCAGTTCATCCAGATCGTGCGGCAGGGACGCGGCAAGCGCCTCAAGGAAACGCCCGAAATGTTTTCGGGATTGCTGTGGGTGGGGCAGAAGAGCATCGAGCTCGGGCTGGCGGACGCCTTCGGCACCGTCGAGTACGTGGCCCGCGAAATTATCAAGGCAGAGGATATCGTCGACTTCACTCCGAGCGAGAATGTCGCGGAGCGTCTGGCGAAGCGGTTCGGAGCTGGAGTGGCCGAGGGCCTGGTACGTTTTGGGTTGCTTCAAGGAATGACGCTGCGCTGAACCTTACGGCGACCGGCGCCAGAGCAGGTAAACCGCTGGCCGCCGGGCAAGGTCCGGCGGCTGCTTCGTCCAGTCGGCGATGGAGCGAGTCAATACGGACTCCGACGGCAGCGTGAGGTTGACGGCGATGCATAGCAGGGTATCGCGCCGGCAATGCACGAGCATGGCCTGGACCATGGCCGCATTCCGGTAGGGTGTTTCGATGAAGATCTGCGTTTCGTCCGCAGCCCGAGACTCGAGCGCCCGGAGCATTTTGGCGCGCGCGGCAGCGTCGACCGGCAGGTAACCGTGAAACGCGAAGCGCTGGCCGTCCATGCCGGAGGCCATCAGCGCGAGCAGGATCGAGGATGGGCCGATAAGCGGAACTACCGGCACGCCGCATGCATGGGCGCGGCGCACCAACGCCGCGCCCGGGTCCGCGACTGCCGGGCAACCCGCTTCCGATACCAGCCCGCAGTTGTTGCCCGCCAGCAGCAGGGTCAGCAGCGATTCGACGTCCCGGTCGCCACTATGCTCGTCCAGGACGCTTATCGCGATGTCGCGAAGCGCGCGCGGATGCCCGATCGCCTTCAGGAATTTCCGGGCAGCCTTGGAGCTTTCGGCAACGAAGGAGTCGAGTTGCCGAGCGATATCCAGAGTAGAGGACGGAAGCACGGCCCGGGGATCATTGTCGCCAAGGGGAACGGGCACCAGGTACAGCGTTCCCGGCGAAGCGCTCCGCTCAGACACTGGCGACGCCCTCCGCTCGGAGCATGGCCGACAGCCGCATCAGCGGCAGGCCGATCAAGGCGCTGGGATCGTCGCCGCTGATGCGCTCCACCAGCACGATGCCCAGGCCCTCGATCTTGGCGCTGCCCGCGCAATCGTAGGGTTGCTCGAGATCCAGATAGCGGTCGATCTCGCGATCGCTGAACGAGCGAAACCAAACAGCCGTGGGAACATCCGCTGCCTGCATGGCGCCGGTGTCCGTATTGAGCAGCGCGAGCGCAGTATGGAACAGCACGCATTTTCCGCGCATGACCTTCAGCTGCGCGACGGCGTTTTCGCGGTTACCCGGCTTGCCGAGCGTGCCGCCGTCGAGCGCGGCGACCTGATCGCAACCGATCACCAACGTTCCGGAATTGCGCGAAGCGACGGCTCTGGCCTTGCTCCGGGCCAGCCGCAATGCGGTATCCGCCGCGGCTTCGCCGGGCGTCGGCGCCTCGTCCACCCGCGGGGCGACAACCGTATATGGCAGCCTGAGGCGGTCCAGGAGGGCGCGCCGGTACGGCGAGGTAGACGCCAGGACTATGCGAGGGGATTCCAAGGCCAGACGGTGCTCTAAGTCTCTGCCAAATTTAGGGATTTCAATGAATTCTTTTTGACAGAGATGCGCAAAAATACTATCATGCGCCGCTCATGGCTGTCATCGATAGTCTGGAATTTGCTCGGACCGGACAGACCTTGAGCGGCAGCCTGCCGCTGGCGGGGCTGACGCGGTTGAAGGACAGCTTGTACGACGCCGCCGGCGAAGTGCGGTTCTCGGTCAAAGGCGGCCACGATACGCGCCGGCGCCCGGTCCTGAAGCTCGAGATCAGCGGCACGTTGTGCCTTCAGTGCCAGCGGTGCATGGGCGTGCTCGAATATCCGCTGCGCGTCGCCAACACCCTGCTGCTCGTCGCGGGTGAGGCGGGCGGATTCACGGATGAGGACCTGGAGTGGATCGCGGCGAGCGCAACGCAGGACGTGCCGACGCTGGTTGAGGACGAAATTCTGCTGAGCTTGCCGTACGCGCCGCGCCACGAAGAGGCGCAATGCGGCGGGGCCAGCGAGGGCGCGGTAAGCGAGCGTGACGGCACCATCGCCTTTGCGCGACTGGCTGCGCTGAAACGGAACAGTCAATGAGGTACAAGGAGCATCGACATGGCAGTACAGCAGAACCGGAAGTCGCCATCCAAGCGTGGCATGCACCGATCGCATGATGCGCTGTCCAATCCGCCGTTGGCGCTGGAGCCGACGACCGGCGAGGTGCATCTGAGGCACCAAATCAGCCCGAACGGCTATTACCGCGGCAAGAAAGTCATCAAGACCAAGGCCGAATAGGCGGTTGCCTGTGCCAGGGCAGCACGGGCGGCCTCGCGACTGCGTGTCGGCGCGCCGGGGAGGAGGGTAATCGATGCTCGTAAAGGTTGCCATCGATTGCATGGGTGGCGATCACGGCGCGCCTGTCACCGTGCCGGCGGCTTTGAGCGTGCTCCGTCGCGACCCTGACGTGTCGTTCGTCCTGGTCGGAAGCCAGGATGTCATCGAGCGTCAGCTTGCGAAGGAGCGCGCGGTGCCGAACGGGCGCGCGATCGTCAGGCACGCAAGCCAGGAAGTCGGAATGAACGAGCCGCCGGCAACCGCGTTGCGGGGCAAGAAGGACTCGTCCATGCGCGTCGCGATCAACTTGGTCGAGCAGGGCGAGGCCGCGGCCTGCGTGAGCGCCGGCAATACTGGCGCGCTGATGGCGATCTCCCGATTTGTGCTGGGAACGCTGCCGGGTATCGACCGTCCGGCAATCGCGACCGTACTGCCGACCGTGAAAGGCCATACCTATATTCTCGATCTCGGGGCCAACGTGAATTGCGCGCCCGAGCACCTGCTGCAGTTCGGCATCATGTGTTCGGAACTGGTGCGTTCGGTGGAGGGCAAGCCGCAACCGACCGTCGGGCTGCTCAACATCGGCGTCGAGGACATCAAGGGCAATGAGCAGGTGAAGCAGGCCGCCGAGCTGATGCGCTCGAGCGGGCTCAATTTTCACGGCTACGTCGAAGGCGACGACATCTACAAGGGCACGACCGATATCGTCGTCTGCGACGGATTCGTTGGTAACGTGGCGCTCAAGACCTCGGAAGGCCTGGCGCAGATGCTGGCGACGTACCTTCGAGAGGCATTCGGCCGTAACGCGCTGACCCGGCTCGCCGGGCTCCTTGCGCTGCCCGTGCTCAACGCCTTCAAGCGCCGCGTGGACCATCGCCGCTACAACGGCGCGAGCCTTCTGGGACTGCGCGGCATCGTGATCAAGAGCCATGGCTCGGCCGACGCGTTCGCATTTGAGTTCGCGATCCAGCGCGCGGTCGAGGAGGCGCGCACCGGCGTGCTGTCCCACATTGCCGAGCGCATGGCGATGAATCACAAGAGCGCCGCGTGAGCCACTATTCCCGGATCATCGGCACCGGCGGCTACCTGCCGGCCAAGGTCCTTGCCAACCGCGACCTCGAGCGGATGGTGGACACCACGGACGAATGGATCTTCACCCGAACCGGCATACGGCAGCGGCACATCGCGGCCGATGACGAAAAAACCAGCGATCTGGCATTGCAGGCCAGCCGCAGGGCCCTCGCCGCGGCCGGCGTGCCGGCGTCCGAAATCGATCTGATCGTCGTGGCCACGACCACGCCGGACATGGTGTTTCCCGGCACCGCCTGCCTGCTGCAGGCGAAGCTGGGCGTGCGCGGCTGTCCGGCCTTCGATGTGCAGGCGGTCTGCAGCGGGTTTATCTACGGGCTGGCGACAGCCGATCAATTCATGCGTTCGGGCCAGTACCGCAGCGCGCTGGTCGTGGGGGCCGAAATCTACTCACGCATACTGGACTGGGGCGACCGCTCGACCTGCGTGCTGTTTGGCGACGGCGCGGGCGCGGTCGTGCTCCGGCGGGACAGCGCCCCGGGCATCCTGTCGAGCCATCTTCATGCCGACGGATCGTACGCGGATCTGCTGTCGGTTCCCGGCACGGTGTGCGGCGGCAAGGTGAGCGGCCGGCCGTTGGTGCAGATGGACGGCGGCGGCGTGTTCAAGTTCGCGGTGAAAGCGCTGGACGACATCGTCGAGGAGACGCTGGCCGCAAACGGGATGGCCAAATCGGACATCGACTGGCTGGTTCCGCACCAGGCCAACATCCGCATCATCCAGGCGTCCGCGCGCAAGCTCGGCATGAGCATGGAAAAGGTGGTGGTGACCGTGGACCGCCACGCCAACACGTCGGCAGCATCGATCCCGCTTGCGCTCGACGAAGCGGCGCGCGACGGCCGCATACGTGGCGGCCAGCACGTGCTGCTGGAAGGCGTGGGCGGCGGGTTCACTTGGGGTGCGGTGCTGGTCCGGTGGTGAGCGGAGAGCGGGAGTGACATTCGCATTTGTTTTTCCGGGACAGGGTTCGCAATCCATCGGCATGATGCAGCCCTTTGAGGCAACGAAAGGCGTGCGGCAGGTGTTCGACGAGGCGTCGGAATCGCTGGGCCAGGATCTCTGGGCACTGGTCGCGGTAGGGCCGGCGGACGCGCTCAGTTCGACCGTCAATACGCAACCTGTGATGCTAACCGCGGGCTATGCAGTGTATCGCGCATGGCTGGATGCGGGCGGCCCCAAACCGGCGCTCGTTGCGGGGCACAGCCTCGGGGAATACACGGCGCTTGTTGCTTCCGGTGCGCTCGCGTTTCGCGACGCGTTGCCGCTGGTGCGATTTCGCGCACAGGCCATGCAGGAGACCGTTCCGGCGGGGGCGGGCGCGATGGCGGCCGTGCTCGGGCTGGACGATGACGCGGTGGGTGCGGCCTGCCGCGAGGCTTCGCAAGGACAGGTGGTCGAGCCGGTCAACTTCAATGCGCCGAGCCAGGTCGTCATCGCCGGGCACCGGGAAGCGGTCGAACGCGGTGTCGCGGCCGCCAAGGCGAAAGGCGCCAAGCGAGCGGTCATGCTGCCAGTCAGCGCGCCGTTTCACTCTTCACTGCTCAAGCCCGCCGCGGAAAAGCTGGCGGCGTATCTCGCGAACGTCAGCCTGAACCCGCCGAGCATTCCTCTCGTGAACAACGTGGACGTGGCAATCGAGACCGAACCCGGGCGTATCAAGGACGCGCTGGCGCGGCAGGCCTGCAGCCCGGTGCGCTGGGTCGGGGTCGTGCGCCACCTCGCCGAAGCAGGAGTTACGCGGGTCGCGGAGTGCGGACCCGGAAGGGTGCTTGCCGGGCTGGTGAAACGCATCGACGGGAACCTGCAGGGAAGCGCGATTACGGACCCTCAGTCGCTCGAAGAGGCGCTGCGGGCGCTGCCGACATGATCCTCAAGGGAAAAGTGGCGCTGGTCACCGGCGCGTCGCGTGGCATTGGACGCGCCATAGCTCTCGAGCTCGGCAAGCACGGCGCCGTGGTTGCTGCGACCTCGACCACCCAGTCGGGTGCGGACGGCATTCAGCAGCAGCTGGCTGGCGCGGGCGCGACAGGGGCCGGCATGGTCCTCGACGTCGGCGATGAAAGCCAGTGCGAGTCGGTGGTTGCCGCGGTGCAGGAGCGCTTTGGCGACATCGGCATACTCGTGAACAACGCGGGCATTACCCGCGACAACCTGCTGGTGCGCATGAAAGAGGCGGAATGGGACGACATCATGACCACCAATCTCAAGTCCGTCTTCCGGCTTTCCAGGCTGGTGCTGCGCGCCATGATGAAGGCCCGCTACGGGCGCATCATCAATATCACCTCGGTTGTGGGCATCACGGGAAACGCGGGGCAGTCCAATTATGCAGCGGCCAAGGCGGGCATCATCGGCTTCACCAAGTCACTGGCCCGTGAAGTGGGCAGCCGCAATATCACGGTGAACTGCATCGCGCCCGGCTTCATCGAGACCGACATGACGCGGTCGCTCAGCGAGCAGCAACGCGGTGCGCTGATCGGGAATATTCCTCTGGGGCGCCTGGGGCGGCCCGGGGACGTGGCGGCGGTCGCGGCATTCGTGGCCTCGCCCGGGGCGGATTACATGACCGGATGCACGCTCCACGTGAATGGCGGCATGCACATGGACTGAGCCGGCGCGCGTTTCCGGGCCCGCGCCAGCCGGCTCCAAACGCGATCTGCGGCGAGGGTGCGCGAGCCAATTAGTGCCGCCAGTTACTTGAATTAGTGGAACTTTTTTGACTGCCGAATCTGGTAGAATAGCGCCCTGACTCAAACCTGACCGCCCCGGTCATAGTCTGGCTTAGGGCAAGTTCACGAGCGTAAACATCCTGTCGAGGAAAGGGGACCTGAATGGAGAATATCGAGCAACGCGTGAAGAAGATTGTTGCCGAGCAGCTGGGCGTCAACGAGGCGGACGTCAAGAACGAATCGTCGTTCGTCAATGACCTCGGCGCGGATTCGCTCGACACCGTCGAGCTGGTGATGGCGCTCGAGGAGGAATTCGAGACCGAGATTCCCGACGAGGAAGCGGAAAAGATCGCAACCGTCCAGCAGGCAATCGACTACATCAAGGCCCACGTCAAAGCCTGATTCCCATCCCAGTCCGGAGCGAATTTGTCCAGACGCAGAGTCGTCGTCACCGGCCTCGGCATCATCTCCCCGGTCGGTAACGGGGTCGCGGAAGCCTGGAAGAACGTCCTCGCCGGTCACTCCGGCATCTCGCGCATCAGCCGTTTTGACCCGTCCGCCTTCACCTCGCAGATCGCGGGCGAGGTAAAGGACTTCGATCCGGCAAAGGTCCTTTCGGCCAAGGAGGCGCGCCGCTTCGACACGTTCATTCATTACGGACTGGCCGCCGCGATCGAGGCCATCGGGAACGCCGGTCTGGATTTCGACCGCGTCCCGCGCGAGCAGGTCGGCGTCTGCATCGGTTCCGGCATCGGCGGACTGCCGCTGATCGAGGAAACGCACAACGCGATGCTGGCAGGCGGGCCGCGCAAGATTTCCCCGTTTTTCGTGCCGGGATCGATCATCAACCTGATTTCCGGCCAGCTGTCGATCATGTACGGTTTGAAGGGGCCGAACCTCGCCGTGGTGACGGCCTGCACGACGGCCAATCACAGCATTGGCGAGGCCGGGCGGCTGATCGAGTATGGCGATGCGGACGTGATGGTCGCGGGCGGCTCCGAATCCTGCGTATCGCCTCTCGGCGTGGGGGGATTCTGCGCGGCCCGAGCGTTGTCGTCGCGCAACGATGATCCGGCTGCTGCAAGCCGGCCCTGGGACAAGGACCGCGACGGATTCGTGCTCGGTGAGGGCGCCGGCGTGCTGGTTCTGGAAGAGTACGAGCACGCGAAGAAGCGGGGAGCGATGATCTACTGCGAGCTCGCAGGCTACGGCATGAGCGCTGACGCGCACCATATCACCGCGCCCTGCGAGGATGGCGAGGGCGCCGTGCGCTGCATGGCCAATGCCTTGAGAAACGCCGGATTCAACGGGAACCAGGTGGACTACATCAACGCCCATGGCACGTCGACTCCGCTGGGAGATGTCGCCGAAACGGTGGCGGTCAAGAACTGCTTTGGCGCCCACGCGAAAAAGCTCGCCGTCAGCTCGACCAAGTCTATGACCGGCCACCTGCTCGGCGCTGCGGGCGGAGTCGAGGCGGTGTTTTCTGCCCTGGCGGTTCGCGATCAGGTGGCGCCGCCCACCATCAATCTCCAAACCCCGGACCCGCAATGCGACCTGGACTACGTGCCGAACACGGCACGCACGATGAAAATCGACGTCGTGCTGTCGAATTCGTTCGGGTTCGGCGGCACGAACGGCAGCCTGGTTTTCCGGAAGCTTTGATTTCTGCCCCTTGCGGGGCGCTTATTCATGATACTGGTCAATGGTGTCGCGACGGATGCCGTCGCCGCCGTCGATCGCGGCCTTGCCTACGGCGATGGCGTCTTCCGCACCTTGCTGGCGCGGCGGGGCGTCCCGCGCGCTTGGCAACGCCACTTCCTCAAGCTCGCCCATGACTGTGCGGCTCTGGGAATCGCGTGTCCGGATGAAGTGAGCCTGGAGCAGGAAGTCCGGTCGGCGGCGGCCGTCGCAGGCGACGCGGTAATCAAGATCATCGTCACCCGGGGCGTCGGGCTGCGCGGCTATGCGCCGCCCCTTTCGCCGTCGCCCACCCGAATCGTAATGACGTCGCCGCCGCCGGATTATCCCGACTCGTTCAGCCGCGCCGGCGTAAAGGTGCACTGGTGCCGCCTGCGGATGTCGGAACAGCCGCGGCTGGCGGGGGTCAAGCACTTGAACCGCCTGGAAAACGTGCTGGCCCGCGCCGAGTGGAGCGATCCGGCGGTGGCGGAAGGATTGATGCGAGACCGGGACGGGAGCATCGTCGGCGGCACCATGAGCAATCTCTTCATCGTGGAAAGCGGCACCCTGGTGACGCCGCCGTTGACCCGATGCGGGGTCGCGGGTGTGACGCGCGAATGGATCATCGAGGCATCGGCGAAGCAGGAGCTGAGCTGCCGCGAGGAACCGGTCACGCAAGCGCGGCTCCTGGATGCGGAAGAAGCGCTCCTCGTCAACAGCGTGATCGGCGTATGGCAGATCGGGGAATGCTGCAAGCGAAGCTGGAAGCCCGGCTCCTGGTCGGCGCGCGTGAGAGAATGGCTCGATGCAGGCGAGCATTGAGCGCGCGCTGAAGGTCGCGCTGGGCGCGATGATAGCCGGGGTGGTCCTCGCCGGCGCCGCATTCTTCCATTACGCAACGACCGAGATCGCATCGAGGCCCTTGCCGCTGCAATTCAGTCTCGAGCCCGGGCGCGGGTTGCGGAGCGCGTCCCTGCTGATGGAGCGGGCAGGCGTCTTGCGGCACCCGGAATTGTTCGTGACCATGGCGCGGCTGCTGGGGGAGGCAGGCAATATCAAGGCCGGCAGTTACGAGATCACCCGGCCGATCACGCCCTACGCGCTCCTGAGCAAGATCACCCAGGGCGACGTTGCGTTGGTCGCTGTCACCTTCGTTGAAGGCTGGACTTTCCGGCAGGTGCGCAAGACGCTGAACGAGCATGCGCAGCTCCGGAACGAAAGCCGGGATCTCGACGATCAGGAGATTCTGCGGCGCCTGGGCATCGATGCGCCGTCCGCCGAAGGGCAGTTTTTCCCGGATACCTACCACTTTAGCAGCGGCAGCAGCGATCTTCATATCCTGCGGCGCGCTTATCGGCTGATGCAGTCGCACTTGAACGCGCTGTGGGCCGCGCGCCCCGAAGGCCTGCCGCTCGCCACGCCTTATGAGGCGCTGATACTGGCGTCGATCGTCGAGAAGGAAACCGGCAAGCACGAGGACCGTCCGCTGGTGGCAGCGGTTTTCGTCAACCGGTTGCGCAAGCGCATGCCGTTGCAGGCCGACCCGACGGTCATCTACGGGTTGGGCGAAACGTTCGATGGAAACCTGCGCAAGCGTGATCTCACCCGCGACATGCCGTACAACACCTATACCCGCGCCGGATTGCCGCCCACCCCTATCGCGATGCCCGGGCTGGCATCGCTCGAGGTGACCCTCAATCCGCCGGAGAGCGATGTCCTGTACTTCGTGGCGCGAGGCGACGGCAGCTCGCACTTCTCGCGCACATTGGGTGAGCACGAGCGCGCCGTGACAAAATATCAGCGTTCGGGGAAACGGTAATGCGCGGCAAATTCATCACGCTGGAAGGAATTGACGGGGCGGGAAAGAGCACCCACCTTGCCGCTGCCGCGCGCCTGCTCCGGCGCCGCGGCATTCCGGTCGTGGTGACCCGCGAGCCGGGAGGGACGCGGCTCGGCGAGCGCCTGCGGCAGTTGCTGCTCGAGCGCGGTTCGTCCCTGCATCCGGAAACGGAGACGCTGCTGATGTTTGCCGCCCGGCGGGAGCATCTGCAGCGCGTCATCTCGCCGGCGCTGGCGGCCGGCAGGTGGGTGCTGTGCGACCGGTTCACGGATGCGACGTTTGCCTACCAGTCCGGCGGCAGCGGTGTGAACTGGAAGAAGGTGAGGGCGCTCGAAAACTGGGTGCACGGCGACCTGCAGCCCGATCTGACGCTGTTGTTCGATATCAGCCCCGCCATCGCAAGGACGCGGGCAGGCGTGCGGGGGCGACACGACCGGTTCGAGCGGGAAAAGCGTTCGTACTTCCTGCGCGTTCGGGAGGCTTATTTGAGGCGTGCCTTTGACAGCCGCGGCCGCATTTGCATCATCGATGCTGGCCGCACGAGGGCTGAAGTTAAGAAACAACTTGAAATTACTATAATATCTTGCTGTTTTAAATGATTTATCAATGGCACATGGCCCAGTTTGACAGCCTGCAGGTCAGGCGGCGAGTTGGCCTGCCGCACGCCCTGCTGCTACGTGGCCCACAGGGCGTGGGCAAGCTGGCCTTCGCGGAAGCGGTCGCGACGGCGTTGTTATGTGAGAGGCCCGACGCCGAAGGCAACGCCTGCCGGCAGTGCCGGGCATGCGCGTGGCTGGAGCAGGGGAGCCACCCTGATTTGCGGCGGCTCGAGCCGGAGAGTCTTTCCGCGGCAACGGATACCGAAGCTACCGGAGAACGCAAGGCGAGCGAGCAGATCACAGTGGAGTCGGTCAGGCGTATCGCCGACTTCGTGCACGTCACGAGCCATCGGGGCGGCGCCAAGATTATCCTGATCCATCCCGCGGAAGCCCTTAACGTCAACGCAGCCAACGCGTTGCTGAAGAACCTCGAGGAACCCCCTGCGCAGACGTATTTTCTCCTGGTCGCGCATCGCTGGCATCAATTGCCGCCGACGATCACCAGCCGCTGCCAGGACGTGGTGCTGCCTGCACCCGCAGAGAAGGAAGCGCGCGCGTGGCTGGCCGCGCAAGC
>Ga0326597_10004001_pt1 | contig 20893 bp, 13 predicted proteins | sample RVTome_12_FD_203789 | JGI IMG/M metagenome (GOLD analysis project Ga0326597, IMG submission 203789) | Soil microbial communities from uranium-contaminated site in the Upper Colorado River Basin, Wyoming, United States - RVT100D185 | ecosystem: Environmental > Terrestrial > Soil > Contaminated >...
GCGGCGGCGTCCAGTCGCGCGAACACCTCGAAGGTGTCAGTCACTTGGTCTGGTGCGAATGCTGTGAGAGATGTCACGGGTACTTGGTCGCTTCCCCGCCCCCGGTTCCACGCAGTACAACAGTTCGGACTGTAGCAACGACCCATGCCACGTCAAGTCGCCCATCCACAACCGCACAGGCCACCGCAGGGAACGCGCACTCGACCTCGACCGGGCGCCGGGCGGGTGGCTCCGTGCAGGTGCGACGCTTCGGCGTTACGGTCGGTGACGTCTTCCTGGAAGGTGCTGGTCGCTTGGACCTCAATCGCGTCGCGGCCGCCATCGGGGTGGTCACGGTCATTGTGATCGTCCTGACCTACGCCGCGCCGTTGCGCGTCGGCTCGATCGCCTGCGGGACTTCGATCCGCCTGGCGGCCGAACTGGCCACCGAAGCCCCCGCGCCCCAGGAGACCAGCGACCGCGACCGCTGCGCCGCGGCGCAACGGTCACGTCGCAACGTCGCACACATGGTCGGGCTGGCCGGCATGTCGGCCAGCGTCCTCACCTTCCTGCTGTCGGGTGTCGTCGAGGAGCGCCGGCGCCGCGAGTACCAGCGCCATCCACGCGGCGAGCCGCCTCACCACACCTGACGCCCGAGCCGGTCACCCCCTCGCGGCGGCCGCCTGGGCGGTTATGGTCCGCGCTGCCCGAACGCTGGCCACTGACCGCATCACCAGGGCCTCGGGACCACTGCAGCGAGGGAGCACGTCGTGGCCAGGATCTTCACCAGCATGTTTGCCGACGTCGAGATCCCCGACGTCCCGGTCCACCAGTACGTCTTCGAGCGCGCCGACGAGTTCCCGGATCGGGTGGCGATCCTGGATGGTCCGACCGGCCGGGCGTACACGTTCGTGGAGTTGCGCAACGCCGTGGCTTCCTTTGCCGGCGGGCTGGCAGCCCACGGATTCGGCAAGGACGACACGCTGGCCATCATCGCGCCCAACATCCCGGAGTACGCGATCGTCTTCCACGCCGTGTCGATGGTCGGCGGCACCGTCACGACGGTGAACCCGACGTACGGACCCGAGGAGATCGCGTTCCAGCTGTCTGACGCTGGTGCCACGATTGCTGTGACCGTTGAGCTCTTCCGCGACAACGTGGAGAAGGCGGCAGCACAGGCAGGCGGCATCCGCGACATCGTCCTGCTCGGCGAGGGAGGCGGTGGCACGCCCTTCACGGACTACCTCGCTGCGCCATTCACCGCCCAGGTCGACATCGACCCGAGCAATGACGTCGTCGTCCTGCCCTACTCCTCGGGCACGACGGGGCTGGCCAAGGGGGTCATGCTGACCCATCGCAACCTGGTCGCCAACATGGCGCAGTTCATCCCGCCAATGGGGTTCGAGCCGGGCACCGAGGTCTCCCTGGCCGTCCTGCCGTTCTTCCACATCTACGGCATGCAGGTGCTCATGAACGCGTCGCTGCGCATCGCGGGGACGCTGATCACGATGCCGCGCTTCGACCTGGAGCAGTTCCTGACGCTGATACAGCAGCACCGCGTGACCCGTGCCTACGTGGTCCCGCCGATCGTGCTGGCCCTTGCCAAGCACCCGCTGGTGGCCGACTTCGACCTGTCGTCGCTGGACGTGGTCTTCTCCGGGGCGGCGCCGTTGTCGGCTGAGCTTGCCGCCGAGGCAGCAGCGCGTGTTGGCTGCGACGTCGTCCAGGGCTACGGCATGACCGAGCTCAGTCCGGTCACCAACCTGACCCCGCCGGGGGCCTACAAGGCCGGGACCTCCGGCGTCAACGTGCCCAACCAGGAGCTGCGGATCGTCGATCCGGACACTGGCGCCGACCTCGACGTCGACCAGGAGGGTGAGCTCTGGTACCGCGGCCCGCACGTCATGAAGGGCTACCTCAACAACGAGGAGGCCACGCGGGCGACCATCACCGACGACGGCTGGCTCCGAACCGGTGACATCGGCAGGATCGACGCGGACGGCCACGTGACGATCACTGATCGCCTCAAGGAGCTGATCAAGGTCAAGGGCTTCCAGGTTCCCCCGGCCGAGCTCGAGGGCCTGCTGCTGACCCACCCCGACATTGCGGACGCCGCCGTCATCGGCGTCCCCGACGAGGAGTCCGGCGAGCTCCCCAAGGCATTCGTCGTGCCCAAGCCCGGCACCGACGTCGGCGTTGACGACGTCAAGGCCCACGTCGCGGCCCACGTCGCCACCTACAAGCACCTCGGCGAGGTGGAGTTCATCGACGCCATCCCGAAATCGGCGTCCGGCAAGATCCTGCGTCGCGAGCTCCGCGCCCGCTGACATGACTGCGCCCGCTGACATGACCGCGTCCGCCGACGCACCGCGGCGCTGCACGGCAGCGCCGCGCCGGGGTCATGCGGAAGACACGGCTTGTACCGGGTACGGATCAGGCTGGTCAGCGGCCCAGCGGAAGACGCGCTGCGCCTTGCCGGTCTCCTGGCGCGGCATCTGTCCCGGGCCGGCGAGGCGGACGTCGACGCTCAATCGCAGCCGCGAGGCCAGCGCCCGTTCGAGGCGATCCTGGACCGCCTCGAGCCGGGTGAGGTCGTCGGCGGACGTCAACTCGCCGCGGACTTCCAGGCGTTGCAGGGTGGCGCGCTCGTCGATGACCACGGCGTACTGCGCTCCGACGGCCGCGTCGTCCATGAGGACCGCCTCGATCTCCTTTGGGAAGACGTTCACCCCGCGGATCACAAGCATGTCGTCGACGCGACCCTTCAGGCGTTCGATCCGCCGGTGCGTCCTGCCAGAGGGGCAGTGGTCGTCGACGAACCGCGTCACGTCGCCGGTCCGATAGCGCAGGACCGGCTGGGCCTGCTTGGTGAGCGTGGTGAGCACGAGCTCGCCGTGGGACCCATCGGCAACCGGGTCGCCGGTGTCGGGGTCGACAATCTCGGGCAGGAAATGGTCGTCGAAGACGAACAGTGCGCCCTTGGACTGCGGCGCCTCTTGCGCAACGCCGGGGCCGATGACTTCCGACAGGCCGTAGATGTCGCAGGCGTCGAACGGTGCACCCGTCACCGCTGACCACGCCGATTCCAGCTTGGCGCGCATTCCCTCGCTCCAGGGCTCAGCGCCGAACACGCCCCAGCGCAGGCCGATGCCCGCGACACCGTCCGCGGCGGCCCGTTCCGCCAGCAGCATGGCGAACGACGGGGTGGCGCACAGCCCGGTCGCGCCCAGGTCGGCCAGGAGCGTGGTCTGGAAGGCGGTGTTGCCGCCGCCTGCAGGCACGGCGGTCGCGCCCAGGGCTTCGACCCCGTAGTGCAGGCCAAGGCCGCCGGTGAACAGGCCATAGCCGTAGGCGACGTGGATGACGTGCTGGGGCAGGGCGCCGGCGCACCGCAGCGCCCGCGCATTGACCTCGGCGAACAGCTCGATGTCGTGGGCGGTGTAGGCGACGATCGTGGGCTTGCCGCTGGTGCCCGACGATGCGTGGACGCGGACGGTGTCCTCCAGCGGGACCGCCAGCATCCCGAACGGGTACTGCTCGCGGAACTCTGCCTTGACCGTGAACGGCAGCCGGGCCAGGTCGTCCACGCTGCGAATCGCGGTGGCGTCCACGTCGGCCAACTTGCCCTGCCACCACGGCGTGTCGACCGCGTCGAGTCGGGCCACCAGATCGCGCAGGCGTTGGCCCTGCAGCGTGCGCCGCTCGTCGACCGGCAGTCGCTCCACGGCTGGGTCAAGGTTGGGTGCCACGAGGAGACCTCCTGTGACGATGCCCGCCGATCCAAGCCGAGCAGCCTCGAACGTGCCGTCGAAACAGCCGCCCCGCACAGGGCAACCACGCGGTGGCCCGTGCCGCGTCAGACCCTGGACAGCCAACGGTCGGCGGCGCGCAGACGCTTGTCGAGCTGGCCCAGCGTTGCCTCGCCAACCCGGTCGATCCCGGCTTCGCTGTTCAGCCGCGCGTTGACCTCGGCCGGTTCCAGGCCGGTCAGGCGCACCAGCATCTTCACCCGGTCGGCGTTGCCCTGGCGAAGTTCCTTCTTGCGCTTGCCGCGGGGTACCGGGGCCAGCCGCTCACCGTCGGGGCCCTGTTCACCGAGGGAGCCGCGCCGCGGCGGCGCCGGCAACTCCAGCATGAACCTCGGGTCGTCGTCATCCTCGTCGTCGTGGATGAGGTCCTCGTCGTGGCTGTCGGCGAACACATTGCTCGGGTCATGTTCCTGGGTCGCGACGGCCGAGATCATCGCGAACATCGACATCTGGCCGTCGGCGTCGGGCTGCGCCTCGTCCAGGGCGACCGGGTCCTGGTCGCCGTCCAGTTCACGTCTGCGCAGCGAGTGCGTGCGCTGCTCCGCGATGCCGGCGGCCAACAGGCGCAACCGCGGGTCGTCGGGAAGGAACATGAACGCCTTCTGCCGGCGCATGCCGCGGGTCCAGCGCACCAGCCGCCCGACGGCCTGGCGGAAGAACAGCTCCGTGACGACGTTGGTGGCGTAGACACCGACGCGCAGACGCGGGATGTCGACTCCCTCGGAGATCATCCGCACGGCAACGATCCATGGGTCGCGCGAAGCGGCAAACGCGGCGATCTTCTCCGATGCCTGCGGGTCGTCCGACGTGGCAATCGTCGCGCGCGTGCCCAGCGCTTCCAGCAGGCCAACGCACGCCTGGGCGTGCTCGACGTCCATGGCGATGACGAGGCCACCGGCGTCAGGGTGGGTCACGCGCAGCTCGGTCAGTCGTTCGTGGGCCTGGCGCAGCACGGTCGGCAGCCACTGGCCCTGCGCGGACAGTGCGGTGCGCAGTCGCTGGGACTGGCCGACGCGATCCAGCGGATCGTCGAACGACGCCGCCACCTCGGTTCCGTCCGGGGCCAGCCATTCCATGTGCCCGCCGACCCTGGGGAAGAACACGGGCCGCACGACGCCGCCGTCGCGCAGCGCATCGTCGTAGCCGTAGGTGTAGTCGGCGACGGCCTGCTCGAACGTGTACTCGATGAAGGGGATCGCGTTGGTGTCGCTGCGAAACGGCGTGCCGGACAGGCACAGGCGCAGCTCGGTGCCCTCGAAGGCTTCCAACAGGGAGTCGCCCCAGGCGCGCTCGGTGCCCGCGTGGTGCAGCTCGTCCAGCACGACGATCCCGTCGCGCGTGGGCTTGCGGAACGCTCGTGGGGACGACGCGACCTGTTGGTAGGTCGTCACGACGCCGTGCATGTCGGTCGGCCAGCCGTCGTCGACGCGCCACTCCGGTTCGAGTTGCAGCCCGAACTCCGCCGCCGCATCCGCCCACTGGACCTTGAGGTGCTGGGTCGGCGCGACGACGGCCACGTGGCGGTGGGGGTGTTCAGCGAGGTTGCGCAACACGGCGGTCAGCGCGAACCGGGTCTTGCCGGCGCCGGGCGTTGCGACCGCCAGGAACGACTTCTCCCGGTGGCTGCCAAGCTTGTCGAGCGCATCGAGCTGCCAGGCTCGAAGGCGAACGGCACGGGCCAAGGTCTTCTCCAGGGGATTGTCGTGAGCATGCCATCGGCGTGGGGTGACTCGACAAGCAGCCCTGCCGGGTGGCGCGCCGGCCGCCCGAACACGGCGGCACCGGGTCGGATGGCGCCCGAGGGCTGGTCAGAACGGCACGGCGGCGGTAGGCGCAGCGTCGGCTGGTGGGTCGGCGGGGTCGAACTCGGCGACCAGCTGCAGCAGGTCGCCGCCGTACGCGTCGACCTTGACGGGTCCGATGCCCGGCAGGTCCAGCAGGTCGGACACGGTTGCCGGCCGCTCGCGCGCGACCGCCCGCAGGGCCTTGTCCGTGAAGATGATGTAGGCGGGCAGCGACTTCTCCCGGGCCCGGACACCGCGCCATGCCCGCAGCTGTTGGAACAGCTGGGTGTCGGCGGCATCGAGCGCGTCGTCGGGTGCGGACCGCCTGGAGGTGGCAGACGTCAATGCGGACGGCGCTGTCATGGAAGCCGCCGACACGACCGCTGGTCGCGATGGCGTCCACGCCTCGGTCAACTCGGCGACGAACGGTGAGGTCTGCTCGCTGGCTGACACGACCAGGACCTGGTCGCGACACCGCGTGACGGCAACGTGGAAGACGCGCCGCTCCTCCTCGACGTCGTCTGCCAGGCGGTGCGGGAACAGGCCGTCGTTGGCGCCGAACACGATGACGCGGTCCCACTCCATGCCCTTGACCCGGTGGACGCTGGACAACACGATTCCGTCGTCGACGCCTGGGTGGCGCAGGCGCTCCATGAGCCAGTTCCGGAACGTCCGCGGGTCGTCGTGCAGGTGCGCCAGCTGGGTCAGGGCGTCCAGGTCGTCGGCGTGGGAGGACCCGGTGACCCGCCGCGACAGGTCCAGGTTCTCGACCGCCCCGTCCAGCCCGATCCGGTCACGCACCATCCGCAATGCGGCCTCGGTCGTCCCGCCACGATCGACCAGCGCGTGCAGCCGGTCCACGTGCGCCAACCAGGTGGCCAGCCGCTCCGAGCCGGCGGTGCCCAGCGACGAATCGAGATCCGCCATCCACTGCAGCGACACCGGCCGACCGCGTGGCAGCAGCGGTTGGATCTTGGACGCCAGCTTGGACTGCGGGCGACGCAGCGTGTCCATCAGGTCGTCGCGCGCGATGCGGTCCGGCTGGGCCGCTATGCGCAGCCATGCCAGTGCGGACCGCACGCCGGTACGACCCAGCACGGTCGTGTCCAGCGGGGCGGCCGCCGGCAGCGCCTCCATGCCCAAGGCGATCTGCATGGGGAGCAGCGTGGCGTTGACCCGGGTCAGTACGGCGATCTGCGCCGGCGCCACTCCCTCCGCCAGCCACTCGCGCACGATGCCAACGGCGATGGCGGCCTGTTCCTCCGACGGGCCGGCGACGCGGCGCAGCCCAGCTGGAGCGCCGTCGCGACCCGACCTGATCGTCTTGTCCACGCGTGTGCGGTTGTGGCTCAGCAGCGTGGCGGCGCCGTCGACCACGTCGGGTGGGCAGCGGTAGTTGACCTGCAGCGGGTGCGACGCTGCGCCCGGGAACCACGTTGCGTAGTCGATGAGGAAGCGCGGGTCCGCGCCGGCGTGGCCATAGATGACCTGGTCGTCGTCGCCAACGCCGAACACCTGCAGCTCCGGCGCGGCGCACAGCCGCAGCAGCAGGATGAAGGCCGGCGTCAGGTCCTGGAACTCGTCGACCAGCAGGTGGGTGCACCAGCGCTGGACCTGGCCGCGGATGCCGACGTCGCGCAGCAGCACCTCGATGGCATGGATGACCATCTGGCCGAAGTCCAGCCAGCCACGGTCGACCAGCTGTTCGTGGTACCAGCCGAACAGGTCGGCAAAGCCGTCGACGTCATCGCGCGAGGCTTCCACCAGCCCCGGGTCGCGCAGACCCAGCCGGACCTCTTCCAAGGCTTCGAGGTAGGGCGCCAGCGGGTCCTTGTTCGGGACGCGCGGCGGCTTGAGGCGCTGTTCCAACAGGGCGCGGACGTCGCGCTCGTCGATGACGCGCCAGTCGCGTTCCAGCCGACAGATGGCCAGCGCCAGCGAGTGGACGGTGCGCACGTTGACCGACAGCCCGCCCAGCCGGTCACGCAGCTCGGCCGCGGCCTTGTTGTTGTAGGCAACGGCGGTCACCAACTCCGGCTGGACCAGCCGCTCGCGCAGCAGGTGGCGCAGCCGGGCGGTCAGTACCCGTGTCTTGCCTGACCCTGCCGGTGCGATGATCCGCGCAGGCCCGAATGCGTGGGACACGGCCTCCAGTTGGTCGGCCGCCAGGTCATCATTCGGCGCCCCGACGCCGTCGGCGGTCAGCCGCCCCAGCAGCACGGCCTCGCGATGCACGATTGGCAGTGCACCGCCGTCGCTGTCACGCACGGGTCCCCGCGGCCCCCCGTCGACCCAGACGGCAGTCCCGTCCGCGAGGACCACGTCGGTCGTGGTCCCCGCGACCGCGCCGTGTTCCTGCGCCCGATGCCCGTGCCACCACCGCGGTTGCCCGCTGCCGCGCGCGTCCCAGCTGTTCGCCCAGACCAGGAAGCTCAGTCGTTCCCGGGGGAACAGGAACCGTGGGCCCAGGTCCAGCGGTGAGGCCGCACGTCGCTCCGGCTCGGCCAGGACTGACGGGGCCACGGCCAACTCGATGACGACCGGTTCCCGGAGCACCCATGCGAGGTGCAGCCGCTCGACCACGGCGTCGGGATCGGCCAGGGTCAGCGCGTCGATCCGCACCCGGGGTGTATCCGACGGGAACCCCGCCGGCACGGCCCCGCCGTCGCGGACGACCACCGCTCGGCCCAACGCGGCCGGCCCGGGAAACAGGGAGGCAGGAGTCGGCGCGGCCGGGGCGTTGGCACGGGAGGCGGCGGAGGTCGGCATGGTCGGGCAGGCTACGGACTCGGTGTGACCGCCTCGACCAGGGTGACCCAGCTGTGGACAGCGACGCGATGTTGGACGACGACCGGGCGATGGGGCTTGCCATCGACCAGGCGCGTCTTGCCGCGGACCACGATGACGTTCCGGTCGGCGCCGTGGTCGTCGGGCCAGACGGGACCGTCATCGGCGTTGGCCACAACCGCCGCGAGGCGGACAACGACCCCACCGCCCATGCCGAGGTGATCGCCCTGCGCCAGGCCAGCGGCCACCTCGGCAGCTGGCGCCTGCACGACTGCACGCTGTACGTGACCCTGGAGCCGTGTGCGATGTGTGCCGGCGCGCTGGTCCTGGCGCGGTTGACGCGGCTGGTGTTCGCGGCCGACGATCCCAAGGCCGGTGCGGTCGGGGCCCTGTGGGACATCCCGCGAGACCCGCGCCTGAACCACCAGGTGCAGGTCACCCGCGGGGTCCGACGCGACGAATGCGCCGAGCTCCTGCGCGACTTCTTCCGCGCCCGCCGGTAGCGCGCTGCGCGGCTGCGATGGTTGCCGGCCGCAAGAGGGCCTGCGTACTCTCGCGCGGTCCCGGGAGGGATCGCATAGTCCGGCCTAGTGCGCTCGCCTCGAAAGCGAGTAGGGGTTCACACTCCTCGGGGGTTCGAATCCCCCTCCCTCCGCCACACGCGGCGGTTTCCACTGGGAACCGCCGCGAGCACCCGTCGCGTTACCCTGCGCGCGGCTCGCAAGGCTGCTGGAGGGTTCGCCTAGTCCGGCCTATGGCGCACGCTTGGAATGCGTGTTGAGCTCACGCTCTCGGGGGTTCGAATCCCCCACCCTCCGCCACACGCCCCCGGCCACGCGCCGGGGGCGTTGTCGTTGACGGGGCCCGACCGGCGCGGTGCGCGCTCGCAGCGCGAAGGGGTCAAGGGTGGGGGCGTCGAACGATTGGTGCGTGACATGCCCCACTCCGCGGGTGCCCGGCTCGGGCCCGCGCCCTCAAAGGTCGGGCATGCGAGGGAGCCCTCCATGAGCAGCAAGACCCCCACCGGACCAGGTGTTGTGACGCAAGAGGCCGACGAGGTGATCGTGATCCCAGAGGTTGAGGCCACTGCGCCGACCGAGGCCACTGCGCCGACCGAGGCCACTGCGCCGACCGAGTCCGCCGCGCCGACCGAGTCCGCCGCGCCGACCGAGGCCACCGCGCCGACCGAGGCCACCGCGTCGACCGAGGCCATCGCGCCGACCGAGGCCGCTGTGGCGCTCGCTGGCCTGGAGGATGAGTCCCTCGGCGACAATCTGCGCCGGACGTACATGCGCCTGACCGAGCAGCTGGGGCGGGTCCTGCGCGAGCGCAAGCGCGCCCGCGCCCGCAAGAAGGTCGGCGGTGGCAACCGCTCCACCATCTTGCTGCTGACGGGCCTGGTGGTGCTGTTCGGGATGACCGCCGGGGCCGTCTGGTTCATCCAGCCCGAGGACGTGGGCGAGCAGATCCCGTTCGGCCAGTTCCAGCAGCGCGTGACGGCGGGCGAGGTCCTCGACGTCACCCTCCTGGACGAGGACGCCCGCATCGTCGGCGAGTACGTCGAGCTGCCGTCGTCGCTGGAGCGCAAGCCCGCCCCGGAGCCGACCTTCGGCCAGGACGACGCTGACGTGCCGCGAAGCATCTTCCGCTCCGCCGTCGATGCGCGCGGCGGGGTTGACCTTTCGCGCTTCGAGCACATCCCCTTCACCACCGACTACCCGTCATCTGACGCCGCGACCGGCCCCCTGCTGGCCGATCTGGCGGAGGCCGGCGTCGTCGCTCGGGTCGACCACCAGGGCGCCAAGGGCACCGTCCGCCTGCTGGCCACGGTCCTGCTGCCGCTGATGATCCTGGCCAACCTGTTCGCCCTGCTCTTCGTCGGTTCGCGCGACGGTGGTGGCGCAATCGGTGAGCTGACCGACTTTGCTTCGGTCGGCGAGGGACGCGGCACCCGGCGCAAGGGCGCGACCGCCGTCACCTTCGCGTCGGTCGCTGGTGCGGACGAGGCCGTGGTCGAGCTGAAGGAAGTCGTCGACTACCTCGTCAACCCCGACCGGTACGCCGCGGTCGGCGCGGCGCCTCCGAAGGGCGTGTTGCTGTTCGGCCCTCCAGGCTGTGGCAAGACCCTGCTGGCCAAGGCCGTCGCCGGTGAGGCGGGCGTGCCGTTCTTCTCCGTCGCTGGTGCCGAGTTCGTCGAGCAGCTGGTCGGTGTCGGTGCCGCGCGTGTCCGCGACCTGTTCGCCCGTGTCCGCGCCGCCGCGCCTGCCATCGTCTTCATCGACGAGCTGGACGCCGCCGGTCGCAAGCGTGGCTCGGGTGACTCCGGCGGCGGGACCGACGAGCGTGAGCAGACCCTCAACCAGCTCCTGGTCGAGATGGACGGCTTCGACGCCAGCTCTGGCATCGTGGTCATCGGCGCAACCAACCGCCCTGACATCCTCGACCCGGCCCTGTTGCGTCCGGGGCGCTTCGACCGCCACGTCACCGTGGAGAAGCCGGACCCGACGGGACGTGAGGAGATCCTGCGCCTGCACGCCGCGAACAAGACCGTCAGCGACGAGATCGACTGGGCGGACATCGCCCGCCGTACTCCCGGCTACACCGGTGCTGACCTGGCCAACGTGGTCAACGAGGCCGCCCTGCTCACACTGCGCCAGGCCAAGCCGGCCATCGAGCGCACCGAGGTCATCGAGGCCATCGCCCGCGCTCGCGGCGGGACCATGGGCAAGCGCACGATGACGTTGGACGAGAAGGCGCGCATCGCCGTGCACGAGGCCGCCCACGCCGTCGTGGTGGCCGCCACGGGCGACGCCGACCACATCGACCGCGTCACGATCCTGTCGCGCGGCGGCGCCCTTGGCGGCACCCGCATGTTCGAGGGAGAGGAGACCTCGATCGACACCGAGACCCAGCTGCTGGACCGACTGACCCGGCACATGGCCGGACACGCCGGTGAACTGCTCATCCTCGAGGAACCGTCGTCGGCGTCCGAGGGCGACCTCGAGGCCGCCACCGGCGTCGCGCTCGACCTGGTAGCCCGCTACGGCATGACCGAGGAGCTGGGCCCGATCCGCCTGCTGGCGCACGACGCCGACGGCTTCCTTGGCGGCACGTCGCGCATCGGTGACATCTCCCCGGAGACCCACCGCGCCATCGACACCGCTGTCCGGGAGTTGGTCGAGTGGGGCCGCGACCGTGCCTGGGGCCTGATCGAGATCAACCGTGCTGCCGTCGACGCCCTGACCGAGGCGCTCCTGGAGCGTGAGCACGTCGAGGGAGCGCTGCTGCATGACCTGCTGGCCAACGTCCAACTCGAACAGGCCTGACCAGCCACGCCCATTCGCCTTACCCTGCCGTTTTGGTCTGGAGCCCCCTCTCCGTGACCCACAGCAGGTGTCCGCAGCACCGGCCATTGGAGAGGGAGCCCGATGCGACAGCGCGTCGCACTGGTGGTGAGCCTCGTGCTCGCGTGCTCCACGCTGTTGGCAGCGGCGGATTCCGGGCCGGGTGACGGTTCCAACGGTTCCAGCGGCCCCGGCAGCCAGGGCGGTGGCTCGCCAGCAGCCTGCGCCCGCGAGGCTGAGGGGGAAGCGGACTGGGGCACGGTGACCGCCGGTTCCGCCGGCAGCAGCGACGGCCTGATCGTGTCACCGGACGCCGACCAGATCGTCGACTTCTGGGTCGAGCGCCACGCCGGCCACGACATCGTCGTGACCGATGGTCGGTCCATCCAGGTGTCCCACGATGCGGGCTGCACGTTCGCCACCGCCTACGCGTTGGGCGATGATGTCGATCCGACTTCGGACATCCAGCCCGCCACGTCGCACATCGTGGCAATCGAGGGCGGGGACGCGCGGGGCAACACCCATCTCGTCGCGGTGGTCGCCGACCTCGACCACACGGCCATCGTCGCCGCTCGCCTACGGACGTTGGTCTCTGATGACCTTGGGGACACCTGGCGCCTGGCCGGGGCCGATCTGCCCCAGGTCGAGTTGGCACAGAACGACGTCCGGTGTGACTCGCAGAGCTTCCTGTGCACGCTTCGGGTCGCTCCACTGGACCCCAGCAAGGTCTACCTGCTGATCCCCGCCGTGCAGGGTCCGCAGCTGTGGGTTTCCACGGACTGGGGCCGCACGTTCGACCTCCACTACGACGGCACCGCCGGGGTCGACGTCTCGGACGCGGGCCCGCGGCCGAATCTCGAGGACTTCGCCGTCGACCCGCGCCGGCCGGACGTGCTGTGGGGTGCACAGCGCAGCGGGCTGGTCGTGTCACTGGATGCCGGGCGCAACTGGATCGAGCTGGCCGATGTCGGTGGGCTGGGCCCGGAGATCCGCCTGGTCGCGGCGCCCTACGGTGACCAGACCGGCATCTCCGTGGTCACGGGCGGGCCGAGCGAGCCCACCCGCATGATCTCATCGATGGACAGCGGGTCCTCCTTCGTGCAGGTGGACCTGCGCGACGTGACCGGCGCGGTCATCGCACTGGCCCCGGGCGACTCGCTGACGGACCTCACCGTGGTCGACGACGAGGGCGCGGCGCGCCTGAACGGGTCGACGGCCGCAATGACGAGGTTGGGTGGCGCGTCGCTGTGGCCGCTGCGCAACCCCCACGCCATGCACAACCAGGGCGTCATCTGGTTCACCACCGACTTCGGGGTCGCGGTGCGGGGCGACCTGCCATTCCTGCCGGCTCCCGCCGTCGCACCTGACGCCGATTTCGACCTCCCGGCGTTCGATCCCGCCGTCCCCGTTGGCCAACTCCCGGGGCAGCTGACCGCGGACACCAACGTGGTGGAACTCGACCCGGGCGAGTCGGTCGACGTGGCGCTGCAGTTGGTCGTGCCGCCCGCGCCGCCGCCGGTGGACATCTTCTTCCTGTTCGACGAGTCCGGCTCGATGAGCCCGGAGATCAACGCGCTGGCGCGCGGCGTTCGCGATGTCGTCAACAACCTTCGGCTGCGTGGCATGGACGTGGCCGTCGGGGTTGGTGGCTACGCCAACGCCTACCGCTACAAGCGCTACCGCGAGATCGGGCCCGCAGATCCGGAGTTCCTCCAGAAGCTGCGCAGCCTGGGCAACAACGGTTCCAGCGACGAGTTCGCGTTCACCGCACTCCACCAGTTGGCAACCGGAACGGGCCTGCCCGACAACGGCATCGGTCTGGCACCGCGCAAGGGCCACGACGCCCGCTGGCGGCCGGGGGCGGTTCGGTTGGTCATCCACTTCGGCGACGAGGTACTGAAGCCGGGGCCGGGTGATCCGACACAGGCCGAGGCCACGCAGGCACTGATCGACCACGGGATCCTGCACATAGCACTCGTCAGTGAGACCGAAGCGCTGTCCAGCGTGTGCAACCCAGCCCTGGACTATGGCTGCGGCCCTGAGGAGTCGCTGCAGCCCAGCGACGCCTGGCGCCGCGTCACGCGCGAGACCGGAGCCGTTGCCGGTGCATCCGGTGTCGACTGCAACGACGACGGGATCGCGGAGGTCCGAGAAGGCGGCGAGATCATCTGTTTCATCCCGGAGGTCGGCGCGCTGGACAACTTGGCCGAACAGATCGACGCACTGCCCGACATGGCGTCGATCGTCGTGGACGTCGTGTCCGCGGTGACCGAGGTCCACGAGTTGACCTTCCACACCGACCGCCCGGAGGTTGTCAGCCTCGACGTCGGCAGCGAGGCGTTTCTGTATGACACGCGCCAGTTCTTCGAGATGCCGATCGTCGCGACGTTCACCTGCCTGCCTGAACTGGACGGGCAGGTGATCGACACGGCGATCACCGCCGTCGAACGCACCCGCCACCTTGCCGCCACGAGCGTCCTGGTCGCGTGCGGGGTCCCCGCGCCGATTGCGGCGGTCGCTGCCTCGCAGCCGTCGGCGCCGCTGCACGCAGGAGTTGCCGCCCCGTTGCCGGCTGCCGCGCCACCTGCCCCGATCCCGGCCAACGCGCCCGCGGGTGCAGGCTCGCAGGCGACCGCGTCGTCCGCATCGCAGGCCACGGCCCCCAGTGCCCAGGGTGCGGCCGGGGCCGTGCACGAGAAGTCGACCCAGCCGCAGGTGGCCGTCATCGGTCGCGCGCCCGACCAAGGCCAGCAGGATGAGCCGAGCTTCCTGATGAGCGCGACGCGGCGACGCGACGACCATCGCGGGCTGACGTTGGCCGCCGGGATGGTCATGAGCGCCAGCTTCGGTGTTGCACTGATGCGTCGGGAGCAACGACGCACGGTTGCTGGAAGAGTGCGCGTACGCCGCTGAACGGGCTGAGTCCGCTGGCCCCGTCCGGGGCACGCGCGGTTGGCCACCAGCCGACCGTCGAGCAGGGCAGCGCTGGCTACCCTCCGCCTCGACGCGAGGTCGAGATCCCGTACGGGGTCCCCGGTGACGTCCTCCGGTGAACTGGGTCAGGGCCGGAAGGCAGCAGCCCTAAGCCGTTCTCGGGCGGGTGCCGATCAGGATCCCGTGCGGGGTCTGGACCTCGCGTCGGCCCCCATCCAGGTGGCACGAGTGTCGTCATCCCCGGGCCGTCATCCCGGAGTTGGGACTGCGACGTAGGGTGCGACGACGCCGTTGCGGGCCCTCGTCGGAGCGTCCGGGCGGCCCGTTGCGTGTTCGTGCTGGGGACGTCTGTGGCCTACCTGTCGCTGTATCGGAAGTACCGCCCACACACCTTCTCCGAGGTGGTTGGCCAGCGCCACGTCATCACCGCGCTGCAGAACGCGATCCGCGATGACAGCCTCCACCACGCCTACCTGTTCGCTGGCCCGCGCGGCACGGGCAAGACCACGATCGCGCGCATCCTCGCCATGGCGGTCAACGCCGAGGACGGTCCCACGCCCGATCCCGACCCCGAGAGCAGGGTCAGCCGCTCGATCCGCGACGGCAACGCCGTCGACGTGATGGAACTGGACATGGCGTCCCACGGTGGCGTCGACGACGCGCGTGAGTTGCGTGATCGGGCGATCTTCTCTCCGGCGGAGTTCCGCAAGAAGGTCTACATCCTCGACGAGGTCCACATGGCCTCGCAGGCGGCCTTCAACGCGCTGCTCAAGCTGATCGAGGAGCCGCCCGGCCACGTCCTGTTCGCCATGGCCACGACCGACCCCCAGAAGGTCCTGCCCACGATCCTTTCGAGGGTGCAGCGCCTGGACCTGCGGCGCGTCGGCGCGGCCGAACTGGGCGCCCACCTGCATCGGATCGGCGGCCTCGAGGGCTTCACGATCGATGATGGTGCCCTCTCGCTCGTGCTGCGCGCCGGCGACGGCTCGGTTCGCGACAGCCTCAGCGTGCTGGAGCAGGTGCTGGCCTACGCTGGCTCGACCATCACCGAGGACCTCGCCGCCGAGGTGTTGGGCCGCACCCCCGTCGAACGCACGTTGGAGGCGGTCGAACAGATCGCCGCTGGCGACGTCGGCAGCCTGTTCGCGCTGGTGCATCGCCTGCTCGACGACGGGCTGGACCTGCGCCGGTTCACCCTCGACCTGGTCCACCACCTGCGCGACATCTTGGTCGTGACGGTCGCGCCGGGCCGCTCCGACCTGCTGGACGCCACCGAGGAACAGCGTGCCCGGATCGTGGCGCAAGTTGGCCTGTTGACCCGTGAACGCCTGGTCGTCGGCGCCGACCTGCTGGGCCAGGTGCTGATCGAGCAGCGCCAGGCCGGGGCGTCACGCCTGCCGCTGGAGCTCGCCCTGGCCAAGCTGGCGGTCCCCGCCGCCGTGGGCGATGTGGTCGACCTCGCCGACCGGGTGGCGCGCCTGGAAGCCGGCGCTCCCGCGGCCCCCTCGGAAGTGGTGCCAGCTTCCGCGCCACCCGCCGCGCCGCCGGCAACCCGCGCCGACGCTGGAGCCGGCCCGGCGACGCGGCCTGCGGCTGCGCCTGCCAGGCAAGCCGTACCCGAAGCATCCGCTCCCGCGGGAGCGGATGCCGCCGCGCCGGCCGCTCCCGCGGGAGCGCCTGAGACCGCGCCGGACGCTCCCGCGGGAGCGCCTGAGGCCGCGCCCGACGCTCCCGCGGGAGCGGGGCCGACCGCGACGGTGGCGTCGTCGTCCGCTCAGCCGGGTGACGAGGTCGTGGAGCCCGGTTCGGTCCCACCCGAGCAGCGCCTGACGGTCCTGCGCGACAAGTGGCCCGCCATCATTGAGGCCCTGCGCGAGCGCAAGCGCAAGGCCGTCGCGATGTACGAGCCTGCCACGCCCATCGCCTACGACCGTGGCGTGCTGACCCTGGACTACCCGGCCAAGTACGCCCAGTTCCACGCAAGGCAGGCGCTGGAGGGCGACATCCTCGGGATGTTCCAGGAGACGGTGCTGAGCGTGACCGGGATCAGGGTGCGCGTCGAGACGGTCACGGGCGGCCGCGTCGAGCGCATGCCCCAGCCGCCCGACATGGAATCCGCCGGCCCGTTGGCCGCTCCCGGGCGGCCCCCCGGACCCGTCGCCGACCCCAGCGAGTCCGCTGGCCCCCGGGGTGACTTCGCCCCGAGCGACGGCAGCGACGGCAGCGACCCTGGCGCTTGGTCGGGGTCGTCATCCGAGGAACCGATGGCTCCCCCGCCCGCCGCGGGAAGCGCTGACGCAACCGAGCCCGACAGCGACCGTCAACCTCGCGACGACCGCAGCCGCCGGGACGAACCGACCGACGAGGCGGGCAGGGTGGCCGAGGCCGAACACGACGGTCCGCCGCGCCTCTCCCTCGATGACGCCGCGTCCAACGTGGTCAGCGTCCTGTCCGCCACCGAACTGGACATGACCGACCTCTGACCGTCGAGCCTGCAGTTCGTCCGGCCCGGAATGTCCGGGCGAGCGCTGCCGGTCGGCCGCCGAGTGCCCACTGATTTGACGGTGTCGTCGAAGTTCCGAGCAGTCAGGCGATGCCCGGAGTGGACGACCCGGGGACGATGATCTGGATCAGGTCGGCGAGGTGGTCGATGTCGGCGCGGTTGCGCGTGTAGAGCGGCAGGCCGTGGGCGTGAGCCGTCGCCGCGATGAGCAGGTCAACCGTGCGTCGCCGGGTCTGTCGGCCAGCGTCGACAGTCGCCGCGGCGACCGATCGGTACGCGGCCACGCAGGCCATGTCGAAGGGCAGAGGCTCCGGGAAGGCACGGTGGACGTCCAGGACGAGGCGCTCTCGCGCGCGGCGGACGGATGCGTTGGTCGCGAACAATGGGGCCTGGACGATCTCGGCCAGCGTGATCGCAGACACCAGCGCCATGTCGGGAAGCACGCCGGACTGGTGCGCGTAGCGGCGCAGGTCGACCACGACCGAGGTGTCCAGCAGGCCAGCGGTCACGGCGTGCCACGGGGGCGGGCCAGCGGATCAACGAAGGCGTCATCCAGGCCGCTGGGCCCGTACAGGTCGTCGAAGAAGACCTGCACGTCCACCTTCTCGGTGTCGCGGAAGACCTCGACCAACCGAGCGCGCGGCGTGCCCGTTGGCTGGCGCGGGGGCCCGATCACGGCGATGACGCGTCCATCGCGCACGATGTCGATGCTCTCGCCCGCCTCGGCGCGCGTCAGAAGATCACCGTAGTGATTGCGCAGATCGCGTGGTGCAACCACTCCCAGCTCCGCTGTAGCCAACGTAGCGAATGTAGCCCAGGCTGTCGCGGCCGGCTGGGCGTGGGGTGTCATGCGTGGTCTTCGGCTGCGGGGTAGAGGTGCTCGAGGGTGCCCGGCTTGATCTTGCTGCGAGCGATGAACTCCTGGACCTCGGCCTCCTGCAGGCGGATCACGCGGCCGAACTTGTAGGCCGGGAGCTGGCCCTCGTCGATCATCCGGTAGAGCGTGCGCACGGTGATGCCCAGGTGGGCAGCTGCTTCGCCGGTGCTGAGCCAGGTGATGTCGGACGGCATGGAAGTCTCCGGGTGCGCTGTGCGCGAAGGGATCAAACAACAAGAAATGGCAGTGAAGCACACCGATGGCCGTCACTCGCGTGGCCCCGTGGACAACCCGAGACGCCGCGGCTGCCGGAGTGCCCGAGCCGGCGCCGCAGCCTCCTACGCTGCGCGGCGAGTCGGCGCTGGGAGTGGCTCGTGTACGAGGGCCCGGTCCAGGACCTGATCGACGAGCTTGCGCGCCTGCCTGGGATCGGTCCCAAGGGGGCCCAACGGATCGCCTTCCACCTGCTGGCCGCGGACGAGATCGACGCGCGGCGCCTGGGCGAGGTCATCACGCGGGTCAAGCAGGCCATCACGCCCTGCCGACGCTGCTTCAACTTTGCCCAGGGCGACTTCTGCCGGATCTGCGCCGACGACCGCCGCGACCCTGCGCAGCTCTGTGTCGTGGAGGACCCGCGCGGCGTCGTCGCCATCGAGCGCACCCGCGAGTACCGCGGCCGCTACCACGTGCTGGGCGGGGCGATCTCGCCGCTGGACGGCATCGGCCCGGACAGCCTCCACATCGAGGAACTGCTGGCCCGACTGGGTGACGAGGGGGTGACCGAGGTGATCCTGGCACTCAATTCCAGCCACGAGGGTGAGGCCACCGCGTCCTACCTGCAGGACCGCCTGGCTGGTCGGGGGGTACGGGTCACGCGCCTGGCCTCGGGCCTGCCCGTGGGCGGCGACCTGGACTACGCCGACGAGTTGACCCTCGGCCGCGCCCTGCTCGGCCGCCGTGACCTGGCAACCGGCTGACGGGTACCGGACCCCGGCACGCCGCCGGGAAGTGGCTCGCCATCTGTGGAACGCTGTTAACGCTGCGCGGTCGGGTTGCTCGCTCTGAGCGACCATCGCACGCCTGCCTCACGATCTGTTACGGGCGGGGGGGCAAATCGGACACGCGGGGGCTCCTTGCTCACGCTGCGTCGAGGTGGTGGTAGCCCCCCTTGCCGATGCCGCGCGTTTCCGTACCGTTCTTGATTGGACTAGTCCCATCGGGCCGTCCGATTCACTCTGAATGGCCACCCCTCTCGTTGGCCTTCGACACAGCTGCAGCCGGCCTCACCAACCGGTCGAACCGCGAGGAACATCTCATGACCGTCCGTGTGACCACCAACCGCGCTCTCCCCAAGCCGTTGCGTGCCTTCATCACGCTCCTGGCCACGATGAGCATCCTCTTCTCCGGCATGACGGGCAATGCGTTCGCCGCCTCCACCTCGGCCGAGTGGGACCAGTACTGCAACACGGGCTGCAATCCCGGTGACTGGGCCAACGGCGACCTGAACGGAAACAACTCCGAGTACCACGAAGGCGAGGTCGTTCCGCAGCGGCTCCTGCTGACGGACTCGCCGGCCGGGGTACCCATCGAGCTGAGCTTCAGCTACTCGACGGCTCGGGGGAGCTCGACGGATCATGTCTCCTACGACTACCTCGCTTCCTGGGATGCCTCCGAAGGACTGACCTCGGACACGATTCCGTTGACCCCTGCATCGCGGCCCATCCCGAGCGCCCCGTTCGACGATGAGGCCACGATTCCGCTGGACCCGTCGACCGCCGGCGGCTCGGTCTTCTTCCACGGGACGCCGCTGCCCGACGACATGCGCAAGCTCCAGGTCCAGAACGCCGAGATCATCCTCGCCCCGACCATCACCCCGGATGGCAACTTCGAGACCGGCACATCCAATTCCACGATGACTTTCCGTCTCCTGCCGACGGGAACCCTGGGTTCTCTCGTGGACGTGGGCGTCGTCTTCGGCACGCACATCTCGAGCCGCAACGAGTGGGACAGCAGGGCAGAGAACCCTCTGTCACCCTTCGGCGACATGACCACGGCGCCGACCGCCGGCGGCATCAGCGGCTCGTCGTATCACGCCATCTTCGGCTACGCCGCTCAGGTGTTGCTCGACGACACCCTGGATGATCTTGTCCAGGGTGGCCGCGACAACCAACTCAAGGCCAACGACGTTCTTCCTGCACCCTCCGTATCGGTCCTGAAGCGCCTCGCCGATGGCCAGTCGACGACGGTGGCACCCGGCGACACGGTCACCTACGAGATCGTGGCCTCGAACGCCGGCGACGGCGTGGGCACCGTTGACGTCACTGACACGATCTCCGGCTCCGCTGCTGACCACGCGACCATCACCTCGATGACGATCGATGACGTGGACTGCACGGGTGGTGCGCTGCCGGCGGACTCGGCCTCCTGCGACGGTGTTTCGGTGCCCGCACTTGGCGAGACCGTCATCGTCGTCGTCGTCACGGTGGAGGACATCCAAGCGGGGACGGTCTGTGACGATCTGACATTGAACAACGTCGAGGCGGCCTCGATGGACGAGTCGATCGGCGACGACGAGGTCAATGGGATCATCGTCGACGTCGTGGACTGCTTCATCGACATTGCTGTGGTGAAGACGCTGGATGGTGGCAGCGAGGTCGATGCGGGCGACGACGTCACGTATTCGATCGTTGCCACGAACACCGGCAACATCGCCGGGACCGTCGACATCACCGACACGATCTCCGGCTCCGCTGCCGACCACGCGACGATCACCTCGATGACGATCGATGACGTGGACTGCACCGACGGTGAGACGTTGCCGGCGGACTCGGCCACGTGTGCCGACGTCGAGGTTCCTGCGGATGGGTCGGTGACCG
>Ga0326597_10004002_pt1 | contig 20889 bp, 18 predicted proteins | sample RVTome_12_FD_203789 | JGI IMG/M metagenome (GOLD analysis project Ga0326597, IMG submission 203789) | Soil microbial communities from uranium-contaminated site in the Upper Colorado River Basin, Wyoming, United States - RVT100D185 | ecosystem: Environmental > Terrestrial > Soil > Contaminated >...
CCGGATCGGCCACGCGCAATTCGGGGACACCGACCGCGACGCGAATAAAGCCGTGGTTATATAGGTTGAAAAAGTTCGGATTTTCCATCAGTGATCCTGGACCGTGGAAGCTTGGATTATGGTTCAAGCCGGTAATATTTGCTATATCTACCCGATTGTCGCGCTGTAGTCGAACGGCTCCGGGGCGCCATAATGCTCGTCACAACTCGCTTATATAAACGAATCTAAAATATCCGATGGCCAAAGGTAAGGGAATTGTCGACGCGCAGAGTAAACGTGAGCCCGCCGGACGGCTTTTCGGGTCAAACCGAGGGCTCATCTAGTCAGTTGTCAAAGATTATCAGCATATAATAGTACGCGTTTGTTATTGACCTTTTCATATCCCGGGGAAATAACCTACCCAATCGGGCTCGCCAATAACACGCGGATCACACCGAAAAAATAATTCGCCAGATGTCTTGAATCTTGAGTCCGCGGCGAATCCTCGGTTACCATCCGATCTAATTTGTCGATCAATGGTTTCGTTGATGAGGGTCTAAAGTTTTGACATTATTCGACTCATGGGATAAAAACTCTGGTTAGTGTTCTTAGCGTCGGCTTTGGTTTTTTAGCCCGTGGCGCATCCAGCGACCATTCATCCGATTTCCAGTTTGAGTCAGTTAAATTCACGCATGATTACAAAACCTGGCCCTTTTCCAATGGACAAAGCGAGGCTAACGAGTGTCTGATAACTTGATCGTTGTCTGTGGTGCAGGTGGCTTTATCGGGGGACATCTTGTTGCTGACCTATTGCGACAGGGGTTTACCCGAATCCGTGCGGTTGACATCAAGCCGATCGAACGGTGGTATCAGAGGTGGGACGGCGTTAAGAATCTCGACTCGTTGGATTTGCGACAATTGTCCTCCTGTCGGCAGTCCGTAGAGGACGCCAATTGGGTCTATAACCTGGCCGCGGATATGGGCGGTATGGGCTTCATCGAGAACAACCGCGCGCTCTGCATGCTCAGCGTTCTAATCAACACCCACCTGCTACAAGCGTCCCTCGATGCTGGCGTGAAGCGCTTTTTTTATGCTTCGTCGGCCTGCGTGTACAATCATGATAAGCAAGCGGACCCCAACGTTACCGGGCTTAAGGAAGCAGACGCGTACCCGGCGATGCCTGAAGATGGTTACGGCTGGGAGAAGCTTTTTAGCGAGCGGATGTGCCGGCATTTTACCGAGGACTTTGGTCTCATCACGCGAGTAGCGCGCTTTCACAACGTCTATGGGCCCTTGGGCACCTACGATGGCGGGCGCGAAAAAGCTCCTGCGGCGATCACTCGGAAGGTAATCGAAGCCAAACTTAGCGGTCACCACGAAATCGAAATTTGGGGCAGTGGCGAGCAAACGCGAAGCTTCATGTATATCGACGATTGCGTCAAAGGCACGCAAGACATCATGCATAGCGAGACGATTAAATTTCCGATCAACCTGGGCAGCTCCGAAAAGGTTTCGATCAACCAGCTCGTCGACGTTGTCGAGCAAATTGCCGGCATTAAGCTCAAGCGCAAGTACAATCTCGATGCGCCCAAAGGTGTTAATGGCCGCAATAGCGATAATACCTTGATCCAAAATATGCTGGGATGGGAGCCGTCAATCTCACTTCGAATCGGCATGGAAAAAACCTACGCCTGGATTTATGACCAGATGAAACGCGGCAACTCCAGGGATGCAGTGGTTAATCAAAGTTGAAAACCGCTTGCAGATACCCTCATTGAGCGATTCACAGGAATAAAATGCCTTCATCAACACAGCCCGACATTCAAACCGTGCAATCCTATTGGAATGCGCGCCCTTGCAACATTCGCCACTCCACCCAGCCGATCGGCACGAAGGAGTATTTCGATGAAGTTGAGAAAAGAAAGTACTTTGTTGAACCGCACATCCCAGGCTTTGCTCAGTTTGAGCGCTGGAAAGGAAAGAAAGTGCTGGAGGTGGGGTGTGGAATCGGAACGGATACGATCAATTTCGCTCGGGGCGGCGGATTTGTCACTGCCGTCGACCTATCCGAAGAATCGCTAAAGCTGGCTAGACAGCGCGCAAAGGTCTTTGGTGTGGAGGAAAAGATTTCCTTCCATCAAGCCAACGCCGAGGAACTCAGTTCATTTGTCCCCATAGACTCATTCGACTTAGTTTATTCGTTTGGGGTTATTCACCACACTCCTAATCCAATCGCTGCAATCGCTGAAATAACACGCTACATGACACCGATATCCGAGCTCAGGATAATGCTATATGCCAAGAATTCATGGAAGAACATCATGATTGAGGCCGGGTTCGACCAACCTGAAGCTCAACAAGGCTGCCCAATCGCTTGGACATTTACGGCGGACGAAGTGAGGAGTTTACTCAGCGGATTTAACATTTTGGAAATGAAGCAGACTCACATATTCCCATTTGTCGTCGAAAAATATGTGAATTATGAATACGAAATTGTGCCATGGTTCGCCAATATGCCTAAAAATATGTTTGCTGCACTCGAAAAGAGCCTTGGATGGCATATGTTAATTACTGCACGCACGAGATGATTTTAGAGGAATGTCAAAAGCTCGCGGACGCGCAACTCGGGCTGAGAAATGGTGAAAGTTGCTCCCCTTGACACTGGATATCCGTCAAAATCAACGGGACATTTTGCGATCGGGGTATGAACCCCGCTCGCGACCAAAGGGGATGTTCAACCCCCTTTGGAAATCCCAACAATTTTGTGCCCGCCCCAAGGGCGGGGAATATTAGATTCAACAAACGGAGGAAGTCCATACGTGCTAGGCGGCAATTCAGTTTTTCCGGAACATAATTGTTAGGTTTGAGGGGTGAGGGAATTAGCAAATATGGCAGCTCTTGGACTAACTTCATCATTCCCTGACAACCAGAAATTCTTTCTAAGGCTGGCATACATCATGCGAAACGTCATCGGCGCAAGCCTCTTCGCGGCTACCCAGAATCCGAATTTCGGAATGGCGCGATGGGCTCAAAAGATAAGCCCGGACTCAGCCGATGGCAATTCGCAAATTATTGATTCTCCTCTTAGCGCAAATCTTGATGGCGCTGGTATGGCAAACACCAGCCGAAGCTGCGCAGCTAAAAATTAACTGGGTAGACAACTCAAGCAACGAAGACGGTTTTGAAATTCAAAGGAGAACCGGGTTAAGCGCATTCACGAGCATTACCTCCGCGGCGGCCAATGTGACGACCTACACGGATTCGGGGTTAGCGAGTGCCACATCGTATTGCTATCGCGTGCGTGCCTTTAACAGCACGAGTAGTTCGCCGTTCTCCAGCGAAGCCTGCGGCACGACGTCTTCGTCCGATGCGACGTTGACCGTCAACCGGGTTGGCAACGGCACAGTTAGCAGCAGCCCAGCTGGGATCAACTGTCCCTCGGATTGTTCTGAAGCCTATGCCATTGGTACCATCGTGACGCTGTCGGCCATTCCTTCATCGGGCTCGATTTTCCTCGGCTGGAGTGGGGGTGGCTGTAACGGCGCAGGAACTTGTATTTTCAATATAAATACCGCCACCACGGTTACGGCGTTGTTTTCGAGCACTTCTACCTGCTCAGCCGGAGAGTTCTTAGCGGAGTATTTCAACAACACCGCGCTGAGTGGTAGTCCGGCCTTCACTAATTGTGAGCCGAGTGTCAACAAAAACTGGGGCTCGGGCGGGCCAGGCAACGGCATCAGCAATGATAATTTCTCTGCGCGTTGGACGGGATCCTTCAACTTCAACGCTAGTGAGTATGTCGTCACAGCGACGGCCGACGACGGTATTCGGGTTTGGATTGATGGCAATCAGATCATTAATGCATGGAGGGACCAGGCCCCGACCACCTATCAAGCCGCGGTTAACCTGTCCGCTGGTAGCCACGCGATAAAAGTAGAATACTACGAGAAGGGTGGTGGCGCGGTTGCTCAGGTCGGCTGGAAAGCGTCGGGTAACACGGCTTCAGCCCCGACTGTAAACTCTATTACGCCGAGTTCCACCAATCTGGCCACGCCGCCGGCAAGCTTCACTTTAGGTGGTACCGGCTTTGCGAACACCGGCCATGGCCTGCCGATCGTAAACTTCACGCGCAATGGTACGGTACTCGGTCAGGCGCGCGCCACGGCGATTTCGGGCAGCACTTTACTCACGGTCCCCTTTCCAACCAATTCGACGAGTCTAATCGGCCCATTGCCAGGACTTAGCGCCAGTACAGTAAGCGTTGAAGTCTATAATCAAACTGGTCCCGGGACTTATAGTCTTCCAGGGAGTATTCAACTCACGGTTGCTAGTCCAAGCGTGACATTCAATGTTACGCCGGCGAGCGTCCCCGCGGGTGGAAATATCACGGTGACTTGGAGCGGAATCGTCACTCCCACGGGCGGCGACTGGATTGGGCTCTATGCTCCAGGTGCTGCGGATATTTCGTTCATTACATGGATATATGCGAGTTGTACGAAAGTGCAGAGTAGCGCATTTGCCTCAGGATCCTGCCCGTTTCAGATACCGCTATCACTGCCCGGCGGCACCTATGAATTGAGGTTATTCGCAAACAATAGCACCCAAGTCCGATTGGCGACGAGCGGTATGTTTACCGTTCAAGGTTTGCCACCACCGACACTAAGCGTCAATCCGTCAAGTGTCACGGCTGGGGCAAACGTAACCGCAACGTGGAGTGGGATCCTGTCGCCGACCAAAAGTGACTGGATTGGGTTATATGTTGCCGGGGCAGCGGATAACGCATTTATTTCATGGATCTATGTGAATTGTACGAAAGCGCCGAGTAGCGCATTAGTCTCAGGATCCTGCCCGTTTCTGATACCAGCAGCACTGCTCAGCGGCACTTATGAATTGAGGCTGTTTGCAAACAACAGCGCCCAGGTCCGCTTGGCGACGAGCAGTACGTTTACCGTTCAAGGTTTGCCACCACCGACTCTAAGCGTCAATCCGTCAAGTGTCACAGCTGGGACAAACGTAACCGCAACGTGGAGTGGGATCCTGTCGCCGACCAAAAGTGACTGGATTGGGTTATATGTTGCCGGGGCAGCGGATAACGCATTTATTTCATGGATCTATGTGAACTGTACGAAAGCGCCGAGTAGCGCATTAGTCTCAGGATCCTGCCCGTTTCTGATACCAGCATCGGTCGCTACCGGCACGTATGAATTACGGCTTTTCTCAAACAATGGCTTGATGCGGCTGGGCCGTAGCAACGTCTTTACGATCAATTAGGCGAATTACCCATATTTTCCGGTGACCCACGCCGCGTCTATGGTTTTTCGGCACGTAATGCTCTGCTGATCTCACGCACAGCCATCACTCCGCCTAATCGATAATGGCGCCAGCCGGTATGCCTGCAATAATGATTGATGAGTTCTCTCGCCCTCCCGGTGATCCTGCTCCAGGGTCCTGAGTCGGAGGCCTCGGGTGTGCGGCCCCAGACAGGGGATTCGCGTTTGGCCTGCTTGACGGCTCGCCATCGCTGTGGTGTCACGGAAGCGTTTAATTGCTGCAGTAGAGTCCTTGCGGATACCGGTTTGTCGACGAAGTCGATCCCAAGAGGTACCAATCGTTCTTTAGCCCGTTCAGTTACGAGGCCGCGCTTTGCCGCAAGATATCGGATGACATGGCAAGGCGCCGAGCCGGCGGGATACTCGGGATAGGAGTCGAGCACGTAAATTTCAAAATCCGCCTGTTCCAACCTGCCCATTGTTGTAGAAACGGAAAAGAAAATCTCGGCTTGGCCATGATTGAATACAGCTACGTCCTGATCAGTGGTGGAGTAAGCGTCCTCGACCAGTGCTACCTGAAAGCGCTCAGCAACATAGTCGGCAAATTCAAGAGAACTCGAAAACACGTAGCTTGTTACAAAGCGCGATAAAAAAATCGAAAGACTGTCGGATTTTGCTAAAGCTCGATAATCCTCTAACAATTCCACCGCGCCGGCGCCATGCAGTACCCGGGTCGTATCATGCATGAATCGAGAGTTGTCGATGCCGATCCATCGTGGATGCAGGCCCGGCCAGTCAGCGATGCACTGTTTCGCAATGTGGTCGATGATCTCGAATTTTGTCTTCGAAGCAAAAAATGTTGAACCAAGTTCGACGAAGTGGGGAGTCAATTCGCCACGATCGGCGGCCAGGCACGTGGTGATTGCGACTGGCTCATAAGCCGACTTAGATAATTGGTAGTGTGGATCCACAAGTGATCGGTCAAAACGCGCCCATAGATCGCCGTCGAGCGCCTTAAAAAAATTACGGCAATCTGCCTGGCCCATTCCGATAGCCAAGTCGAGAAGGCGCCGGTGCGCTAAATAGTCGGTTAGGTACACCCACGCGTACATACATTCGTGGGCGCGAAAACCAGCGAGAGCGCGCCGCAAAACCGGCCGGCGGCCGTTTACCAAATCACCCCATAGCAGAATCGGAAAGCGTTTCTTGTTCTTGTTCATAATTGATCTCTTCATCGATCATCGATTCGAATAGTGGCACGGTATCATCGTGTTGTCCGGACGTCGTCCGCTAATCATCCTTGGCGAGATCGATTGAAAGCGAAGGTGAGGGACGATAATATCAGTCGCAAGCTGGGTAAGGATAATGTTGCTGTGCCCGGGAGTGGCTCGGTCAAATCGCTTCAGCCGTTTTTTAATTGGGCCAAGTGATGGATGTTGTGATGTCTGCATACAGACAGTTGCGACGAACATGTTTGCGAAACGGAGTAGCCATAAAAACAAGGTTTTAGTGCTAGCGGGCATCGGTAAAGTATTAATTCCTGACTTTGCCGCTGTGTCACCTTGAAACACGAATATCATTATGCCAAACCAATCAGCAACTGAAAAGAACAAGTCCAAGAGTTTTATCGGTTAGAGCAAATATGCACTGCTTCATTACCATTGAGGAGACGAAAGCGAATGGCAAGACTCATAAGACGCCTCATCAAACGGGCCGGCTCGTTGATCTCGATCGCTGAACCGGCGAATGAAGAAAACGATGGGCAAACCGCAGCGGAAAGGTTGCGGGCCGGAGGGCGGATTCCGATTAATATCTGGGGCGACGTGATGCTCGATGGCTCGGATCCGCAGATTCGTCGAGTGGTGACTGGCAAAGATGGTCACGAGTCTCTGCTGTCGTTTTTCTATCTAAACGAAATCTTAACGCTCAACGAGATTGTCAAAGTGATCCCGGAAAAAGAAGCGTTGCCGGACTGGCCTACGTCGGTGACGGAGCGTTACAAGGTTCTCAAGCAGGCGACGTCAGACCCGCAAAACCACGCGTCAGACGAAATCCTCTCGGTTTTTTTACCAACGGCACTCTACTTCAAACTTATCGGCCAAGAAAACACAGAGCTCTGTGAGCTGGGGTGCACTTTTTTTTCTGCAGTCGATAAAATGAAGATCTGCTCCTCTTTGATTGACGCGCGCCTGGATTTTACGAAAATTAAATGTTCCGCGGTCGACCATTCGGATTTTTTTCTGAGGGGCGCCAGGATGTTTCATGAGGGCGACCGCTTGGTCGAATACTTGGACTATGCAGATTGGGCGCCCTCCACTCCCGATCCCTTTCATCTATCAAGATTTGTGGCGAGCTATGCCGTCGATTCTACGGATAAATTCGCTAAATGGATGGCTAATTTCAGCGCTTTTCACATTATCGACGTCGTCAACATGGAACAGCAAGACTTTGAAACTACCAACAACGGACTGAGACAGATTTTTTTCAATTTTCCCAAACTCATAGGCCATTTCGAAAGGGCGGGTTGGAACGTCTACCTTAACGAAATCGCCGCCGACTTCAACTCCGGCCAGCGTTGCGCAGTCGTCAAACTCTTCGGTATTCGTAGCCAATTAGATGTGCGATTGGGTTTTGCAGAAAAGCTCAGAAGCTATTCCGAGCTTGAGCGTATATTGAAAATGACCAAGCTCACGGAGTCGGACGCGGCGGCAACGCTCGAGCGCGTACAGGATTCGCTTACGCTCCTCGAATGGGAGGCGTTGGCTGAGTATAAAAAGCATTTTCCGATTTGGGGAAAGCCCATGCGAGAACTTCGCTCGTTGGATGATGTGGCCGAGTTGATCAAATCCCCTTCGTGCCAACTTAAACTAGAGTTTAGCAGCGGACAAATAAATTATTACGTGCGTGAAGCTCTGGGCGAGCTATAAGCGTTCATGCCAATCGAATTGAGGGAAATCCGCAAAGACTTTGTCGCGGAAATCGATGGAATCGACTTGAGCGGTGCCATCGACAAAGCGTTGTCCAATCAGTTGCGGCAAGCGACGAAAAAATTTGCCGTCATTATCATTAGGAATCAAGACATTGATTACGAGAGCTTTGTTCGCTGCGCCGATGTAATCGGCAAGGCCGGCCGATGTCAGGACATCACCAACCTCAATGAAGATGGAACGATTCGTGCGCCGAGCTCATTCGAGGCTAGGCAGGCGCGCGGAAATGCCCTTTGGCATACGGACATGCCGGTACTCGAAATTCCCCCCGTGGGGGCCATGCTATTGGCGCAGGAGCTGCCGTCGGCGGGTGGAGAAACGCAACTCGCCGATCTGTGCGCCGCATGGAGTACGCTTCCCGCGGACCTCAAACGACGCATCGAGAATTTGACTGCAGTGCATGACATTGAGACGATTCGAAGACGAATGGGCATAACCGACCTCGAAGAGCTCAAGAGCGAATATTTACCGGCGGAACATCCGCTGGTCTGCTACGATCCGCTCTCGGGTAAGGCGTCGCTTCTTTTTGGTGCGCACACCTCCCATATTACAAATTTGCCAGGTGACGAAAGCAGATCTCTGTTGGACGAATTGCTGCGTCACTCCACGCGAGAAGAGTTGACTTACCGTCATAGCTGGCACCGCTTCGATTTGCTGTATTGGAATAACCGGCGCACGCTACACCGCGTTCTTCCCTATAATGAAGTTTCGGACCGACGGCGATTATGGCGTGTTGAAGTGTTGGGGACAGATCGCCCCAGCAACAAACCCCGTTCGTTCTGGCAAAGGCTCGCGTCGATTTAGCCTCCTCGGCGCGCCGACTTCTACACGATGCCGACAAACCCCCGCATCCCGCCGCGGTATTGATTGTTCCTTTCTAAATTGATATTCGGGGCACCAGTAGAGGAGATCAGCATAACCTGACTACTTTATTGGTCTAACCCGTCGTGAGACCGAGGGTAGTAATGTGGCAAATCGCCGCCGTCATCCGGTAATATGGCTCTCGTCTTTATTGCTTCTAACGCTTTCTTTGTCAGGGGGATACTGGGGGTCCCCCGAGGGGCCGTCGGACACTACGCGTCGCGGGGTTTACGCCAGTTTGCCCCAGCATCCTAAGGGCGGGCGCGGTGGCATTCGTGAAATTCCCAGCCGCGCCGCTTCCACCGTGCGAGGCAATTCGCTCAGTGACGATATATTCACCAAAGTGCGGATCAACAAGACGGTTCGCGTTATAGCTCATTTAAGAGTCCCTTCCGGATTCGGCGAGAGCCGCGAGCGGAGAATTCTCGCAGTCCAGCAAGCGGTGTTAGGTGAACTCGTCCAGGCGCCCCACCAGCTTGTAAGAAATTTCCAAGTAATACCGGCCATTGCGTTGGTCAGTTCAGAAACCAGACCGTAAATTCTCAAGAGATCGCCGCATATTTTGCGGATTGACGAAAATGAACTCATAGCGCCTTTTATTAAACTGAACTTGTCGGCATTGGTTGGTGTCGAAATACACGCCAAATAGCTGGATGAGTCGACTATGATGTCTTCTACAATCAAACCTCTGCTATTCGCACTATGGATGACTGTTATACTCCTTGCCTTCATGGTAGAGGGCGCCCTAGTCGGTGCCGCGCAGTTGATTTCCCATGATCTGATGCAAAAAGCCCGAAGCGGGAGACAGGTTCGGGTGATCGTGCAGCTGCTGGTAAATGACGTTGGCGCATCGTCGGTGGATAGCGATATTCTCCGCGTTTTACGCCGGGGGAATATTGCTCATGCACAGAATATGGTGCGAGCAGGTCTCCTGGGAGTGGCACATCGCGAACATCGTCAGTTCAAGGATTTCCCTTTCATGGTGGTTGAAGTTGCGGCCGACGGGTTACATACCCTCGACTCACTGCATGGACTCGTTGCTCATGTATTTGAAGACAAATTAGAGCGACCTTTTCTTGCCGAGAGCATTCCCTTAGTACAAGCAGACCAAGTTTGGGCCGGCGGATTCGCGGGCAGCCCTTATGACGGAAGCGGTACCGTTGTGGCGATCCTGGATACCGGGGTGGACAAAAACCACCCGTTTATTGGCGCCGGTAAGGTGGTAGAGGAGGCCTGTTTTTCTAGCAACGATCTGGCTCTAAGCGCTACAAGCGTTTGCCCTGGCGGCGCTACGAGCTCGTTCGCAGCGGGGTCGGGCTTACCCTGCGATTTGGCTGTGGTGGGCTGCGAGCACGGTACACATGTTGCCGGTATTGCCGCAGGTGATGGTCAAGCTGGTGCCGTCGCGGTATTTTCCGGCGTTGCCAAAGGCGCCAACGTGATGGCGGTCCAAGTATTTTCCCGGTTCGATGACCCAAACGCGTGCAGCCCCAGTCCGTCACCTTGCGTTTTGGCCTTTGTGTCGGACATCATGGCGGGTTTGCAGCGCGTGTACGATCTTCGCGCGACCCATAACTTCGCGGCGGTCAATATGAGTCTGGGCGGCGGCGGGTCACCTACATTTTGCGACACTGACCCGCGCAAGCCGATCATCGATCTGCTGAGAGCAGCGAATATCGCAACGGTAATTTCATCGGGAAATAGCGGATTTACGAACATGGTCAGTTCCCCGGCCTGTATTTCCAGCGCGGTTAGCGTCGGCTCTACTGATGACGGTTCGTTGGGTACAACAGCGGATCAGGTCTCGCCATTTTCCAACAGCGCTTTGTTTCTTTCGCTGCTCGCTCCCGGCCGCTGGATCAACTCCTCAATACCGGGTGGTACATTTACCGACTTTTCGGGAACATCTATGGCTGCGCCACATGTAGCCGGGGCGTTTGCGATTCTCAAACAGGCTGGGCCGAATCTATCGGTTAGTCAAATGCTCAGCGCTCTTCAAAATACCGGACTTGCGGTGTTGGACGCGCGCAATTCGATCAGTACGCCGCGAATTCGCATTCTGGCTGCCATCCAAGCGAGCGTAGCGACGTTAAGCGCTAACCCTACTACTTTGAATGCCGGTGCTAGTACGACGGTCAATTGGAGTGGCATCGCGACTCCAACGCCAACGGACTGGATCGGTCTGTACACCCCCGGAGCCGCCCACACGGCATTTATTCGCTGGGTATACGTTAGCTGCACAAAAGTGCCAACAAGCGCGAAAACTACCGGTTCGTGTCAGTTTGTTGTGCCGTCAACGGTTGCGGCGGGAACCTACGAGCTGAGATTGTACTCCAACAACGGTTTTTCCTTGATAGCGACGAGCGGCAGTTTGACGGTCCAAGGCCCGCTGCCGCCGAGTCTTGTGGTTAGTTCCGGAAACGTGACCGCAGGTGACACGGTCACGGCTACATGGAGCGGGATTGTCTCGCCCACGATTTCCGACTGGATTGGCCTGTATACCCCTGGGGCGGTGAACACCGCATTTATTCACTGGGTATATGTCAGCTGCACAAAAGTGCCGACAGGCGCGAAAACTGCCGGTTCGTGTCAGTTTGTTGTGCCGTCAACGGTTGCGGCGGGAACCTACGAGCTGAGATTGTACTCCAACAATGGCTTTACCTTGATAGCGACGAGCGGCAGTTTGACGGTCCAAAGCGCTGCTGAAAGCCCGAATTCACCGAGCCTGACGGCTAGTCCCGGAACAGTGGCGGCCGAGGAAATGATTACGGCGAGTTGGAGTGGGATTACTTCTCCCACTGCAACAGACTGGATCGGCTTGTATGCCCCTGGGGCTGCGAACACCGCATTTATTCACTGGGTATACGTCAGCTGTACAAAAGTGCCTACTAGTGCGCGAGCCGCTGGTTTTTGTCCGTTTGTTGTACCATCGACGGTTGCGGCGGGGACTTACGAGTTGCGAATGTACTCCAACAACAGCTTTCATCTTATAGCAACTAGCGGCAGCTTAACGGTCCAGGGTCCGCCGTCAGCGAGTCTAACGGCCAATCCAGGAACGGTGACTGCAGGAGGAACCCTTACGGCGGCATGGAGCGGGATTATTTCCCCAACGACTATGGATTGGATCGGCCTGTACGTGCTAGGCGCAGCGAACAACGCTTTTATTCACTGGGTATACAGTAGCTGTTCCAAAACGCCGGGCGGCGCTCAGTCATCCGGGTCCTGTCCGTTCGTCGTGCCGCCGACAGTCGCTCCCGGGACATATGAATTGCGCCTAAACGCCAACAACACTTTTATCACCGTGGCATCGAGCAATAGCTTCACGGTCCAAGCCCCACCACCACCGAGTCTAACTGCCAGTCCTGTAAACCTGACGGCGGGGGAAACCGTCACGGCGACATGGAGCGGAATCATTTCCCCCACGACATCGGACTGGATCGGCCTATACGCGCCCGGTGCAGCGAACAATGCCTTTATTCACTGGGTATATGTCAGTTGCTCGAAAATGCCGACTGGCCCGCAAGCTACAGGTTCCTGTCCAGTTGTCGTGCCGCCGACGGTTGCGTCTGGGACCTACGAGCTGAGATTGTATGCCAACAATGGCTTTACGCATATAGCGACGAGTAACGCTTTTACGGTCACAGGTCTACCTTCGGCCCAAGTCCGCGCTTTCAATGACCTGCTAATTTGTAATCCAAATTGTGTAGCCTTTACCGGTAGACTGACGGCTTCCGAAGGATACACTTGGTTGGCTATATCCGGAAGCTACTCTGCCTATCAAACGGTGACCTCGCCGACGTTGAGTAATTTCACGGCCGAAGCCGTGGGTTTCGGAATTGTTGTCAACTTTCCCGGGTCTTTTGCTATTACACCGGGGCGTCGCTACGCTTTCATCATAAGCCTTGATGGAGCGGGAAACCCCGTATTGTTCCAAGTGGATGAAGGGAATGTGGGCCAATCTGTTGGGCAGGATGTATTGATATCAACCCGTACCCTCATTGGAGTGCGAACAGATGTATCGAACGCACGACTAATGTCGCCGATGCCAAGAGCTTCGCGTCAGTAAGTGTGTGGCGCCAATGAGCGCGTTCTAGGAAGCGGCGCTGCTTTTACGCCTTGCTGCAAATCATGGAGCGTTTTGCGATGGTCGCCGCTGATATCGGCTAACTCCTGCGTTTGCCTACTTTCGTGTGAAAGCGAATAGGATCCGCCATAAAGGCTTCGATGATATCGCGATAATGCGATTGCTTACCGTAAAGCTTGCCGGTGAGAAAATTTAGCACAAGCTCGTTTTTGGCGGGATGAAATAAATTTTCGCTGGCAAGGACAATTTCCGCGGCCGCATCTTCCAGGCTGTAGAGCTCAAAAATGAGTGCGAGGTTACGGTGTTGATCGCTGGTCGCGCGTAATCCGAATTTCATAGCGTAATCAGGGTCAGCCAGATCGCGTGCGTAGAAGGTATCCGCCCAAACTACCTGGTCGCCCCTGGTTTGCGCTGGAATATCGAGTAAGAAAGGACTTGGCAGTGCGGCGCGGGCATAGCAAACCGGCGCCAGCTTGAAAAGCGTAAAACCCGCGCTCGCGCAAGAATCCGTCGATATTGCAGAAGGTATTGGACTGGCGTGAAATCCGGCCGTGAAACTGGATCTCGACTTCCACCGCAAGGCAGCCGTTCGAAAGTGTCTTTTCGGCGCCCCCCAGCACATCAAAATCGTAACCGTCAGTATCAATCTTAAGGCAATCCACGACCGGAATACCGGATTCCGACAACAGCGCGTCGAGAGTTGCAACCCGCTCGGTCACGCGAGGCGCTTCCTCACGGGCAAAGCGCCGAGCGTAATATCCGAAAAAGGGGTCGGACATCGGATCCTTCACGTTGGAGTAGTTCGCCTCGAGCGGCGGCTCAACGTCGGCACCATCGGCCAACTTGCGCTCTAATTTGCGCAATGCCTCCAAATCACGTCGAGGCGCCATACCGTTGAGTACGGCGGCTTGCAAGATAAGGCTGCGACCGATGCAGAGAGTAATTAGTCCGATAGGGGTCCGTCTGATCGGTTGCCGGGCCGACAAGTCGAGCAGCCAAATACTCGATGTTTGGGTTTGTCTCGTCTGCTGATAGGCGCTCTACCTCGTCATCGATAACATCGACGCCGATGGCGCGTAGGCGAGGGCCCCGGCGGCGCCACACCGGGTGAATCCCTCCCGACACGCCGACATCCACCAAGTGGAGCGGTGACATCGCCGCCCCCGAGGAGAGCGCAAAATCGACCAGGAATAATCAGCCGGAGATAGCAGCGACACGTTCTTGTACCAAAGTTACCCGTGGTCGCGCTCGGAGAGGATCGGCTCTTTGAGCGGCCACCAGAATTTGTAAGCGGGGTCGTTCCACTTGATCGTGAACTGTCCTGGCCGGTCGTAGTAGGTATTCTGCTTATAATGGAACACCGCAGTGTCCGTCATGACCAAGTAGGCGTTGCCAAACTTTGCCGGCACGTAGACTTGGAGGCGGTTTCGGTCCGATAGCGTAAAGGACTGCCACATACGGTACTGCGGCGACACTGCATCATTGTTCACCACGATCACGTAGATAGTGCCGTAAATACATGAGATCAACTTCACCGTCTTGGCATCGCCGTGGATTCCGCGGAGCACATGCCGGCCGGATGTCGCATAGTCATCTTGCACAAAATGGTCCGCTATGCCGGCTCGGCGATAGAGCTCTTCGTTGTAGATTTCTACGTAGTCGCCGCGAAAATCTTCATGCTGCGTCGGCGGATGTACAATGAGCACGCCGTCAAGTTTGGTCTTTTCGATCTTGAGTTCGCTCATGGTCAACTCCTCTACGCCACCGATTCCCTGGGATGGTCGATGGCGGCAAAAAACTCGTCGTTGTCGTACAGATGCAGCACCTCCGGATGGATACCAAAATCCTTGATGTTCCGCTTGTCGTAAACTTTTTCAGCTTTGGCACGCTTGGCCTCGCGGTAGGGCTGTACCGCGTAGGGCGGCAACACCAAGCCGTGCTGGGCTTCGCCTCCGAAATCGGCGGCGACGTTATCGTCTAACGCCTGCTGGCGGTTCTTGTAGGAAATCAATTTGCGCGAAGGGGTAAAACGCGCCGGCAGCTCACTTTTCCCGCCGAGGATCGCTCGGGCAAGGTCCCGAGAGATGTACGGCGAACAGGTGAAGCCATCCCGTTTAGTCCCGTTTGCAAACCATATCCCTTTAATATGACTTTCACCGAGCAGCGGAAAAGTGTCGATGGCCACGGGACGGAAGCCAGGACCGCGTATGCTAATCGTGGCGAAGAAGAATGCTTGATTGATCTCCTCTACCAGGGAACGGAGCAGCACATGAATCGCGTGCACCCGCGGTTTGTGTTCGGGTTCGAACCAAACCCCTGACGAAGCGCCGAGGTAGTACTCGCGATTGCCGTAGGGCACTAAATGCACGCCGCACGCGCCGCCGCGGTCCACGGTGCGGACCACTGAGTCGATGTCGAAGATGCTGCGGTCAAGGCCGCCATATTTATGGATCCACGGCGGCAGCGAAATATCCAACGCCGATCCGGCGCCCCAGACTAGACGTGGGGTCTCGCGCCGGAGGGCTGGGATTTCGTCGATGAGTGTTTGGGCAAAGCTGCCGTTGGCGAGGACGATCTGATTACCGCTTAGCTCAGAGCCATCGGAGAGCGTAACCCGCTTTTCCCCGCCGCCTAGGAGTCGCCTGACCGTCGAGCCAATATCAAGCTTGACAGCGATATCATCGAACACGGCTACCTCGTGCGCTGCGAGGAATTTTTCATAAGCTTTTAGCACTTGCCGTGGGTCGATGCGACCGTCAGGGACTCTTAAAACACGCGTGATCTGGCCGCGCGGTTCCGGATTCAACCAGGAAACCTCGTGGGTCGCGCAGACCCGGTGTTCGACCCCACGCTTGCGCATCAATTCAATTATGTAGTCGACGGTTCGGGTTTCATGCGGCGAACCAAGGGCGTTGTTAATTATGTATGTGCCCCAGATAATTTTCAGCGGTGTATCACTAAATTCCGACAACTCATCGCATAAGGAATCCCATAGATCCATCGCCCGAACTGTAATCTCTGCACGTTCGGCGAGCGCCGGGTTGTCGAATTGCCCAGCGGCCATTTCGGCCCAGACGTTGATCATTGCCCCGGCGGTCACAGTCGCACCGCCGGTACGGGCTGACGGACCGACCACCGCCAGCTTCAACTGCGGTTCCTGCCTTCTCAACTGATAGGCGAGACTGAGGCCGAGGGCGCCATTCCCCACGATAATGACATCGTAAATGTTGCCGGGTATTACTTCAGACATTACAAAACTCCAAGGGCTAGTTCGGTTGTTGAGCCATTCAAGCGAGCGCCTTCACACCCAACGGATCGACGCGCCGCGCAGGCAGGGGTAGGTTTGCTAGCCCCCAGTCGCTGTCGTTCAGCCGGTAGGAGCGTTCACCGCGTAATATTTTAGAAAGCTCCAGCTCGTGCTCCTCAAAGGTGATTCCTTCCTTGAAATCGGCACGCCCCGAACGATCATGGTCGGCATGGTAGACTCGATGGGGCTGTGCAAAGACGGCTTGTTCATATCCCGCAGCGAACAACTGCACAATCGCATAAGTATCCAGGTGCATGTAAAACTCGGTGGTTTCGGGCATTCCGTGCACCTTAAAAAACGCCATTCGAGGCGCGAGGATGAAATCCCCAGAAGCGTTGGTGTGCAGGAAAAACCCTCGATAGTACTCATTGCTGTAGTATTGCCTTCGCCACGACCGTTGCCCTGGGAGCCATTTAAAGTCGAATATCCTACGCCAGCGGTCACGGCGGCGGACTCGGCTCGCCGCCCGGCAATAAATCACACCGGTATTCTTGTCGAAATGGTCGCCGAATTCCGGTCCGGATCCAATATCGTTGAGCACTGCTTTAGTTGCGTCTATGGAAATCGGCTCGTTGCTAGACCGATGCCTGCGATGGACGAAGAACACCGCATTCAGGGCTTCAATTTCAAAACGGTCGATAGGGATACTGCGGCAGGGTGCGAAATCGAAGTCGCAACGATCAGCGCGGTAAAAATGTGTCTGCGATAGGTTTTTTCTTGCGATCAATTCTAAAATGCTCTGGCTGACAAATATGTCCTGGTTCAAGACCAGCGAAAACTGACCGCATCCACGGCGAATCGCCACATTGCGGCCAATGTAGTCGAGCATCTTCCTTCCCTTCGTACCGGCGATGCGAGCATGGACCTTGTGCGGAACTTCGACATGCGTGACTTTGCCCAACTCTTTCCACCGAAATGCGTCAGGCAAGCGGGGACGGTCTTCGGGCGGGTTCCAATCGCAAATGACGAATTCGAAAAGTCCCGGCCAGCGTCGAACGTATGACGCATAGTACTCGATGAATTTTTCGATCCGTGTCTCCAGGTCACCGCCGTAGCCGTCGTTACGGTTAACGAAGGCAACGCTGACGTAAGGTTCACTATTCACGTGCCGACCTTTGTGTTTCAATCGTTCGGACGGCTTCGACGTTGAGCATCATCAATCGCCCGTTCAGCTTGTCCATATGCGGCAAATAGGCTTGGCTATAGTCATCGATGCCGAGCTTGCCGATTTCGGTTTCGCGCCAGTCGTATCGGCGAATGTCGCCGAAGCCGGCCTCCAGAAGCCCCTTGCTCAATTCTTTGAAATTAAAAATCATGCCATGCCAGTCATAGTCATCTTTTTGGCCGCCGATCAGCAGCCCGAGCAACTCGGGCAAATTACCGGTTTGCGCGTACCTTGCCACGGCGGCATCGAAGTCCGCGGTCGATAGCCTGAGCATCCCACCAGGCTTAAGGACGCGTGCCCATTCTTGAAGCACCGCGACCCATTCGCGCCGGCCAAAGTGTTCGATCGCCGAACAGCTATACAACAAGTCTATTGTCCCATCGCTCCAAGGGAGCCGTCGTAGGTCGGCCACCACATCCACGCCGGGTCCGCTTTGGATGTCGACATTGACGTAACCGGGCAGGCAAATCTTGCCACAGCCGAGATGGAGCTTGATCAAGAGCCTTCCCTCAACCGCTCAGCAACATTGTCGTCAGTCACTTCATCGGCATAACCGTAGTCGTCGTGTACGAGGTCGTAACGCACCATGAGCCTTGCGAGTTCCGGGGCGAGCGTTTTCGCGCGCCAGCCGAGGATCTGCTCGGCTCGCCGTGGATTGGCTTGCAATCGTTCGACTTCGAGCGGGCGAAAGTACGTCGGATCGACGACAACGCGAACCGCGCCAGTGCGACGATCGCGGCCTATCTCCGATGCTCCCGCTCCAGACCAAACTATTTCTATACCGACGGTCGCGAAGCAGAAATCGGCAAACTGCCGCACGGGGTAAGACACGCCAGTTCCGATCACGAGGTCATGCGCCACTGGCTGCTGCATCATTTGCCACATTGCCTCGACATACTCTGGTGCATAGCCCCAGTCCCGTTCGGCCGAGAGATTGCCGAGGCTAAGAATCTGCTGCTCGCCACGGGCGATTCGAGCCACTGCCTGGCTGATTTTCTTGGTGACGAAGTTCCGTCCCCGCCGGGGGGACTCATGATTGAAAAATATCCCATTGCAGGCATGCATTCCGTAGGCATCGCGAAAATTGCAAGTTGCCCAATAAGCGAACAATTTGGCGGTAGCGTATGGTGAACGCGGTTGGAACGGGGTTTGTTCGTTTTGCGGCACGGTGTCCGGCAGCCCTCCGAAAAGCTCGGAAGTCGAAGCTTGGTAGAAGCGTGCCGTCAACCCGACATCCCGTAGCGCAGTGAGAAGGCGCAGGGTGCCAAGCGCATCGACCTGTGCCGAGTAATCCGGGATCGAAAACGATACGCCGACATGAGACTGCGCGGCGAGGTTGTAGATCTCCGTGGGCTCTGTCTTCGAGAGGAGCGCGTGGAGCGACGAAGAATCGACCACATCTCCATAGTGCGTCACGAAATTTTCCTGGAAGAGAATTCGATCGATGCGTTTGGACGTGAAATCCGAGTTGCGCCGGACGATCCCATGCACCTCGTAGCCTTTGACCAAGAGCAGCTCCGCCAAATAGGAGCCATCCTGACCTGTTACCCCTGTGATAAGCGCTACTTTTCGAGCCGTCATCTATCGCTCGCCATCAATCGCGAATCGCGCGCAGCCAGAGCCGCCAGCTATCGGGCCTTGCCGGCTGTGGAAATTGTCTGTAATCCCAAAACATTACCTCAGATAAGCCGGCCTGCGCCAGGGCTGACGCCAATTCTTCGCGCTGCCACAGATAGAGATCAATTCGTTCAGTGAGCTTCTCCACCTGGCCCTCGCCTGTGATATCGATTTCATAATTCAATGTCACGGTTCGCTGAGCGGCGTCTAGGGTCGGTCGAATCCGCTGCGTTATAAGTTTGGTTCCGACAGTTTTGTTTCGAATTTCTGGGCGCGGCGGATCAAGAACCGCGGCCGCGCCATTCCAGACATCGGCGACAAAGCACGCTCCCGTTTTTAGCCGATCAGCTAAACCGCTGAGGAACGCAGGCAATTGTGTTTGTCCCATATAGTTCAGTACGTGAAAAAACGCCGCAGCGGCATCGAAGCCCATTTCGCCGAGATTTTCAACGGGACCATCGACTAATGTGACATTTCGCAGACCGCTGCTAGCCAGTTTGAGCCGCAGGATCTGAGCAAAATCGGCATCCGTCTCTACGCTGACCAATTGGCCAACCTTGGGCGCCAGGCGCAGGGTATGATTTCCCGTTCCACCGCCGATTTCGATCACTCTTTTATCGAGCAGCGGCGCCGTGTCCTCCAGGGCTTCGAATACGTCGATGTCTTTGTCGTAGTCTTTGTCGGCGAAAATGAGGTCGTAGTTTTGGACGAATGGCCGTGGCATGGATTTATGATCCGAAATACCCTCGGACCGCTTCGAGAATTTCGCCAATTTGCGCGTCGGACAGGTGGTAATGGACGGGAAGACAAATGCCCCGCTCGTAAAGGCCTTCAGCGACGGGCAAATTAACTACCGTCTGATTCTTGAGTTTAGGCTGTAGATGCAACGGGTAAAAAAAACCGCGGGTCTGGATCCCTCGAGATTCCAGGTGCCGGGTAAGCCCTTCGCGCTCGGCGGTCAAAAATGGAAAGCGAAACATGATTAGGCTCGATCCCGGAAGGATGCTCATGATCTGAATGTCGCCAACCCCGCCGAGACCTTCTGAGTAAAGTTGCCACTTGCGGGTACGATCAGCAATAATTTTCGGTAATTTTTCGATCTGCGCGAGCCCCATGGCCGCTTGTAGGTCGGTGATGCGAAAGTTCATGCCGAGCGACGGATGAATAAAGGTCCCGGAATTCGGACGGCCCTGATTGCGCAAAAGGCTAAGTTTCTCCGCAAGCTCGTCGGAATTTGTGACGACCACGCCGCCCTCGCCGCTAGTGATAACTTTATCGGCAAATAGCGAGTAGACGCCGATGTCTGCGAAAGTGCCAGCGGCCTTACCGTGAAGCGTGACGCCTAACGCTTGCGCGGCGTCCTCGACCACTTTGAGCCCATGACGCCGCGCTACGGTGAGGATGCCGTCGACGTCGCATGCTTGGCCGTAGATGTGCACCGGCATGAACGCCCGGGTCTGCGGCCCAATGGCCGATTCGAAAGCTTGTGGGGTGGCATTAAACGTATTGGGATCGACATCGACGAATACTGGTTTGAGACCGGCAAAAACGGCAGCGGTCGCGCTGGCATAGAACGTAAAGGTCGGTAAGACAATTTCGGAACCTGGCGCAAGATCGAG